>Ga0187766_10000759_pt1 | contig 18428 bp, 19 predicted proteins | sample 0216_QUI02_MP05__4_FD_132971 | JGI IMG/M metagenome (GOLD analysis project Ga0187766, IMG submission 132971) | Tropical peat soil microbial communities from peatlands in Department of Meta, Colombia - 0216_QUI02_MP05_20_MG | ecosystem: Environmental > Terrestrial > Soil > Wetlands > Peat ... | reverse complement strand
GGAGATCAGCTCACCGGGCGCCTCGGCGGTGCCGGCCAACAGCGATCCCAGCATTGCCGTCGACGCGCCCGCGGCCAGCGCCTTGGCGATGTCACCGGAGTACTGCAGCCCGCCGTCAGCGATGACCGGCACACCCGCTGGGGCGCAAACCGTCACAGCCTCCAGGATCGCGGTGATCTGCGGGGCCCCGACGCCGGCCACCACCCGGGTGGTGCAGATCGACCCCGGGCCCACGCCGACCTTGACCGCGTCGGCGCCTGCTTCGACCAGTGCCGCGGCCGCGGATCGGGTGGCGACATTGCCGCCGACCACTTCGACCCGGTCGCCGACTTCGGCTTTGAGCTTGCCGACCATGTCGAGCACCAATCGGTTGTGGGCGTGCGCGGTGTCGACGACCAGCACGTCCACCCCGGCGTCGACCAGCGTCATCGCGCGCACCCAGGCGTTGTCGCCGACGCCGACGGCGGCCCCCACCAGCAGCCGGCCGTCGCTGTCCTTGGTGGCCAGTGGGAATTGTTCGGTCTTGACGAAGTCCTTGACGGTGATCAGCCCGGTCAGCCGGCCGTGCCCGTCGACGATCGGCAGCTTCTCGATCTTGTGCCGACGCAACAGGCCCAGCGCCGCGTCGGCGGAGACTCCTTCCTGGGCGGTGATCAGCGGGGCTTTGGTCATCACCTCGGAGACGTGCTTGGACTGGTCGACCTCGAAGCGCATATCGCGGTTGGTGATGATGCCGACCAGCGCGCCGGAGTCGTCGACCACGGGCAGCCCGGAGATCCGGAACCGGGCACACAGCGCGTCGACTTGGGCCAACGTGTTATCCGGGCGGCAGGTGACCGGATCGGTGACCATGCCGGCCTCCGACCGCTTCACCGTCTCAACCTGAGCGGCTTGTTCGGAGACCGGGAGGTTGCGGTGCAGCACTCCGATGCCGCCGGCGCGGGCCATTGCGATGGCCATCCGCGACTCGGTGACGGTGTCCATCGCCGAGCTGACCAACGGCACCTTGAGCCTGATCTTCTTGGTGAGCCGGCTAGAGATATCCGCGGTGGCGGGCACCACGTCGGACGCTGCGGGCAGCAGCAAGACATCGTCGAAGGTCAGCCCCAGCATCGCCACCTTGTGAGGATTGTCACCGCCCGTCGGGACGGTGTCCTCGGCCAGGCCACCCACGCGAGCGTACGGGCTGGCAATCAGGTCGGCGCTGCCTTCCACAGGGGACATGCCACGGGACATCGGTGAGGCCCTCCATACGCATGCGGAGTGAGAAACCCATCCTATCGGCTCACCGATTGATTCTTCGGCCTTGGTTCTGCGGTTCGCCGGTGCGGTACGGCGGCGACTCCACCGCTAGCGCGAGGCTTGCAAGGCTGCGTAGTCTGGAGGCGTGCGCGACCACCTCCCACCGGGTTTGCCGCCCGACCCATTTGCCGACGACCCCTGTGACCCATCGGCGGCGCTGGATGCTGTCGAGCCCGGCCAACCGCTGGATCCGCAAGAGCGGATGGCGGTCGAAGCCGACCTTGCCGACCTGGCTGTTTACGAGGCTCTGTTGGCGCCCAAGGGTATTCGCGGCCTGGTGGTCTGCTGCGACGAGTGCCAACAGGACCACTATCACGACTGGGACATGTTGCGTGCCAACCTGTTGCAACTGCTGGTCGACGGCACCGTGCGCCCGCATGAGCCGGCCTATGACCCGGAACCAGACGCCTATGTCACCTGGGATTACTGCCGCGGATACGCCGACGCCTCGCTCAACGAGGCGACCTCGGATGCGGACGGATATCACCGCTGATTGTCTGAGCGCTAAGTTCTAAGGTTCCCGTCGGCGGGCCCCGCTTTTTGTCAGCCGCCGCTGGGCGGCGATGCCGCAGTGGTCGGTGTCACGCTGGCCACCGGTGAAGGCGGCTGGTCTGGTGCAGAAGTCGTCGCACTCGTCGGGTTGGTCGCTGCGGCGGTCGGCGGAGTCGACGGCGCGGGCGACGAAGCAGGCGTTGTGGTTGCCGAAGCAGGCGACGTGGCCGCCGAGGACGGGGACGTGGTTGCCCAGGCGGGCGGCAGCGACGTCGTGGCCGGACTGGTTTCCGTCGCGGTCGTCGTGGCCGTAACCAACGAGGACGGCGGCGGTGACGTCGTTGCGATCGACGGCTCCGATGCGGGTGCGGGAAGAGTCACCGAGGCCGACGGTGGAGCCGGTCCTGCCGGGACCTGCGGTCCCTGCAGCAAACTAGGCGGCAACGTCGCGTTCGGATCGCGTGTTGCGACTTTGGTATTCAACAGCTTCACCTGGTCGATCAAATCTTGTTTGCGGTTGGCATCGTTGACGGTCTGCACTGTGTTGCTGATGGCCGCTAATTTGTCCTGGGCCTGATCCCATTGACCTTGCACGATCATTTGCTGAACCTGGTCGAGTTCGGTCTTCGCCGCCAACACGATCTGATCGTCACTCACCTCCGGCTCACCGAACAGCATGGTGTGCAGACCATAGAGCGCATCCCCGGGATGGGCGTTGGCGACCATGGCACCAAACCCGCCGAGGCACAACACGGTCGCGGCCAACGACCCGACCACCGCCAGGCCGCGGCGGGTGCGCCGGCGAGCCGCGGCCCCACTGCGCAGCGCCGCGACGGCCTCGCCCTGCGAGACCAGTCCACTCGCCGGTGGCCATCTCAACTCATCGCGCCACTCCTCCAGCAGGGCGGCCAGCACCTCATCCCCGGGATCACTGAACTCAACTGGCCGGCGTTCCGCGAGTGCATCGAGGAACCGATCGGTGCTGGCCGCCGCCTCCAGGTCCGGCTGATCTGGCGCTGCACGACCGAAATCAGGCATAGTCGCGTCCCGCCGCGACGATCTCGGACTTCAGCCGCGCCAGTGCACGGTGCTGGGCAACCCGAACAGCTCCCGGGGAGCTGCCGATGGCGCTGGCGGTCTCTTCGGCGCTCAAGCCCACGACGACACGCAGGATGAGGATGTCGCGTTGCTTGGCCGGCAACACCTCGAGCAATTCGTTCATCCGGGTGACCGAATCGGCTTCGATGGCTAACTGCTCCGGGCCCGCCTCAGCCGAAAGGTGCTCAGGGACCGAATCGGCGGGGTAGGCCAGATCACGGCCGACGGCCCGATGTGCGTCAGCTACCTTATGCGCGGCGATGCCGTACACGAAGGACAGGAACGGGCGTCCCTGATCCTGGTAGCGCGGCAGCGCCATGATGGCGGCCAAGCATACCTCCTGTGCGACGTCATCAGCCGAAAAGCCGCTCCGCTCCGCGCTGCCAACTCTTGCCCGGCAGTATCGGACAACGATTGGGCGTATGGTCTCCAGCACTTCGCGAAGCGCGTCCCGATCTCCTGCCACGGCCTCAGCAACAACAGCGTCGAGACGTTCTCCTTGAATCATCGACCGCGGTATCTCCAACGTTACGAACCGGACACATCCCAGCGCTGTGACACAGCTAGACGATAGCGGCCCGACCTGTCATTCAAGCGTCAGCGGTCACACCAGATCCCACCGGCGTGGCGCACCCGTTCCGCGCACGCGTCCCGAAGAGCACGCAGCTCTTGGGTTGTGCAGGTTGCACTTCCGACATCAACTAGCAGACAAGCCAGCGCCCAGCGCAGCGGGACCAGCCCCAACCGGCCGGTCGCGTCCAGCGCCGCGTCACCGACGGCGCGCGCCCGGTCGGTGGCGCCGGCGCTGCACAGCGCAGCGGCCAGCACCACGTCGCTTTTGACCCGGTGCCGCGTCGACGTGGCCTCGGCGATAGTTGCCCGTGCCAGCTCGACTGCCTCCTCGGCATGACGGACGGCGGTTGCACCGTCGCCAACCGCCATCGCCAGCTCGGCCGCGACCCACGCCCGACGCACCGCCAGCCGCGGCGCCGGCGCTTGGGCCCCGGCTAGCACGTCGCCCGCGCGACTCAACAATGTCGCCGAGGCTGCGAAGCGGCCGACCCCCAATGCGTCGGCCGCCAGCCCGATCAGCGCGTCAGCACTGGCTTGCGGATCGGTGCCGGCCAGCGCCAACGCGCGACCGTCCCAGCGCCGGGCCAGCGTGTGCCAGCCGAGCTGACGAAGGAATGACCCCTGCGTACTGTGCGCTAGCGAGGCCAACCGGCTAGCCGGAGCGTCCCGTAGCAGCGCCGTGAGGTCGGTGCGGGCGCTGCCATAGCGACCCTGCCCACCGGCGGCGACAGCGCGCAGCCACAGTTGATGTGGTGTGGTCGCCGTCGGCAGCGGCCAGCGGCCGGGCTGGCCGCCGAAGGCAGCAGCGGTCAGCGTGGCCTCGATCGTGGGATCGCGGCGGTTTGCAATCGCGGTGCGCACTAGTTAAAAGTTTGTGGTTTCTGTGTTACTGCGATATTAACCATAGACGTCGACTCGCCAATTGCAGCTATGACAGCGCCATGGACGCGAACAGGGAAATCTCGGCATCGACCGACTTCGCGATCGAACGCTTCGGCTCCAGCAACTGCATCACAGCGATGAACGCGAAGTAAATTCTCAAGCTGCCGTTAGGCATTCGGCAACACCCGCCGCTATTGACTGAATTTAACAGGCGCCCCTACGTTTAATATGACGAGCAGTCATCGGCGACACTCGTTCGAATCAGTTGCACGACTCACGCGTTCGCGAACTAGCCTCCACACGGGCGTGCAGAGAGGGAATTCATAATGCCACAGCCGGAGCAACTACCCGGACCCAACGCCGATATGTGGGATTGGCAACTGCGGGCCCTATGCCGGGGCATCGACTCCTCGGTGTTCTTCCATCCCGACGGCGAGCGCGGCCGGGCCCGCATGCAACGCGAGCGGCGCGCCAAGGAGATCTGCCGAAACTGCCCGGTGATCGAATCGTGCCGGTCGCACGCGCTGGAGGTCGCCGAACCGTACGGCATCTGGGGCGGTCTGTCTGAATCCGAGCGCGAGCTACTGCTTAAGCGCACTATCGGCCGCACGCGTAGTATTCGCCGGTCCGCGTGATCGCCCCGACCATCGACCGGAAAGGCCCACGCCTGCGGTGTGGGCCTTTCCGGTCGATGGGCTGAGGCTGGATTGCCCGGCTCCTCCTCGGCCGTTCCGGCCGCATCGTCGCCGCGCTGAGGCTGCATTGCCCGGCTCCTCCTCGGCCGTTCCGGCCGCATCGTCGCCGTGCGGTCAGTGAGCATGACCGTGGTGGTCGTGCTCCTCCTCGGCGGGCTTGTCGACGACGGCTGCCTCGGTGGTGAGCACCATGCGGGCCACCGACGCGGCGTTGAGCACCGCGCAGCGGGTGACCTTGACCGGGTCGACGACGCCGTCTGAGGCCAGGTCGCCGTAGCTCAACGTTTCCGCGTTCAACCCGTGCCCGGCGGGCAGCCCGCTGACCTTGTTGACCACGACCGCGCCGTCCAGGCCCGCGTTGGCCGCGATCCAGTACAGCGGTGCGCTGAGCGCCTCGGAGAACACGCCGACGCCGAGGGCCTCGTCGCCGGTCAGCGAGGAGCGCAAGTCGGCCAGCGCCTTACGGGCCCGGATGAGCGCCGAACCGCCGCCTGCGATGATGCCCTCCTCGACAGCGGCCTTGGCGGCCGCAACAGCATCTTCGACGCTTTCCTTGCGCTCCTTGAGCGCGGTCTCGGTGGCGGCGCCCACCTTGATGACGGCGACCCCACCGGACAGCTTGGCCAGCCGCTCTTCGAGCTTCTCGCGATCCCAGTCGGAGTCGGTGTCCTCGATCTCAATGCGTAGCTGCTTGGCGCGCTTGGCGATCGCTTCCTCGGCGCCGCCCCCTTCGACGATGACGGTGTCGTCTTTGGTGACCACGACGCGGCGCGCCGTACCGAGCACGTCCAGGCCCACCTCGCGCAGCACCAGGCCGACATCGGGGTTGACCACCTGGCCACCGGTCACCACCGCCAGGTCGTCAAGGAATGCCTTGCGGCGGTCACCGAAGTACGGCGCCTTGACCGCCACTGCCTTCAGCGTCTTGCGGATGGCGTTGACGACCAGCGTCGCCAACGCCTCGCCCTCGACGTCCTCGGCGATGACCAGCAGCGGCTTGCCCGCTTCGGCCACCTTCTCCAGCAACGGCAGCAGGTCAGGCAGCGAGCTGATCTTGTCGCGGTGCAACAGGATCAGCGCGTCCTCGAGCACAGCCTCCTGGGCGTCGAAGTCGGTCACGAAGTACGCCGACAGGTAGCCCTTGTCGAAGCCGATGCCCTCGGTGAACTCCAGCTCGGTGGTCAGCGTCGAGGACTCCTCGACGCTGACCACGCCGTCGTGGCCGACCTTGGTCATTGCCTCGCCGACCAGCTCGCCGATCTGCGCGTCGCGCGAGGACACCGTGGCGACCTGCGCGATGGCCGTCTGGCCGGACACCGGCGTGGCCGACGCCAGCAACGCCTCGGATACTGTATCGGCGGCCTTGCCGATTCCCGCCCCGAGCGCGATGGGGTTGGCGCCCGCGGCGACATTGCGCAGGCCGCCCTTGATCAGTGCCTGCGCCAGCACGGTCGCGGTGGTGGTGCCGTCCCCGGCGACGTCATTGGTCTTGGTGGCGACCGACTTCACCAGCTGGGCGCCCAGGTTCTCGAACGGGTCTTCCAGATCGATCTCGCGCGCGACGGTGACGCCGTCGTTGGTGACGGTAGGCCCGCCGAATGCCTTGGCCAGCACCACATGCCGGCCACGCGGACCCAGCGTCACCCGCACCGCGTCGGCGAGCTTGTCCACCCCGGCCTCCATGGCGCGACGCGCGGTTTCGTCGTATTCAAGCAGTTTGCTCATGGGTCTTCCTGTCTCGTTCAGCCCGGTGACGATGCGGGCCATGAAGCGGCAACGTGGGGCCCCCGCTTACGGGGCGAGCCGGGCAATCGAACTGAGCCCGGTGACGATGCAGGCCGAGCAGCGGGAGCGTGGGCCCCCGGCTTGCGGGGGCGAGCCGGGCAATCGGCACCACGTGCACCGCCCCGGAAATCGCCCGCATGTAGACACGGGGATCGCCGGGGCGGGACACGTCGAGCTACTTGGAAACGATAGCCAGCACGTCGCGGGCCGACAGGATCAGGTACTCCTCGCCGTTGTACTTGATCTCGGTGCCGCCGTATTTGCTGTAAATGACAGTGTCGCCCTCCGACACGTCCACCGGGATCCGCTTTTCGCCGTCCTCGTCCCACCGGCCGGGGCCGACCGCGATGACGGTGCCTTCCTGCGGCTTCTCCTTGGCGGTGTCAGGAATGACCAGACCAGACGCGGTTGTCGTCTCGGCCTCGTTGGCCTGTACGAGGATCTTGTCCTCGAGTGGCTTGATGTTCACCTTCGCCACGATTGGAGCCCTCCACTAGTTGAGATCGGGGTCCGGGGCGCTCGCCCCAGACCGGCGTTGGTAGTAGGTCCGGGGGCCAGCCCCGTACCTGTCGGATTAGCTGGTGCTTCGGCATTCGTCCGTGCCCTGGTGTCGTCGTCGCGGGTGCCGACACAGGGATTGTTCGATTGCCATCTAGCACTCTATACATGAGAGTGCTAGCACTCAAGGTCGGGCCGTTGCTTCTCGTCAATTCGTCCGTGTACGTCATCTGACCTGCCCTTTTACCACCGGCAGACCCGGGTCGCTGGGCGCGTCCAGCGGCGACGGCGGCGCTCCCGCGGCCACCAGTTGCGCGGCGAACGCAGCGATCATCGCGCCATTGTCGGTACATAGCCGGGGCCTGGGGATTCGCAGGGTCAGGCCTGCCTCGGCGCAGCGCTTGGCGGCCAGCTCCCGCAGCCGCGAGTTTGCAGCCACTCCGCCCGCGATCAGCAGGGTCGATATACCGAGCTCGGTTGCGGCGCGCACCGCCTTCGTGGTCAACACGTCGGCGACAGCCTCCTGAAAGCCAGCCGCGACATCGGCGGTCGCCGCGTTAGGGTGACTCTCCACATATCGCGCGACGGCGGTCTTGAGCCCGGAGAAGCTGAACGCGTGCCGGTCATCCGCGGGCCCGGTCATACCGCGCGGGAACACAATGGCGTCCCGGTCACCGGTACGTGCCAGGTCGTCGAGCACCTTGCCGCCCGGATAGCCCAATCCCAGCAGTCGCGCCACCTTGTCGTAGGCCTCGCCAGCCGCGTCATCGACGGTGCTGCCCAGCTCGATGATCGGCGCGCCGAGCGACTGCACATGCAACAGGTGGGTGTGCCCGCCGGAGACCAGTAGCGCCACACTCTCAGGCAGCGGTCCGTGCTCGTAGATGTCGGCGGCCAAGTGCCCGCCCAGGTGGTTCACGGCATAGAACGGCACCCCCCAGGCAGCTGCATACGCCTTGGCCGCAGCCACTCCGACCAGCAAGGCGCCTGCTAGCCCGGGCCCGATGGTGGCCGCGACGATGTCGGGTTTTTCCAGCTCCGCCGCGGCCAGCGCGCGGCGCATGGTCGGACCGAGCGCCTCCAGGTGCGCGCGCGAGGCAATCTCGGGAACGACGCCGCCGAAGCGGACGTGCTCGTCGACGCTGGAGGCCAGTTCGTCGGCCAACAACATCACGGTGCCGTCGGCATCGAGGCGCGCGATGCCGACACCGGTCTCGTCGCAGGAGGTTTCGATGGCCAGGATGGTCGACGCAGCCATCAGCGAGCCTCCCGCCGCATCGTGTAGGCGTCGGCGCCGCTGACTCGGTAATACCGCCGGCGCAGGCCGACCTCGGTGAATCCCGCGCTGCGGTACAACGCGATCGCCGGTGCGTTGTCAGTGCGGACCTCAAGGTAGACGACACCGCCGGCGGCGACGTTCAGCAGCTCGTCAAGCAGCCGACGGCCGATGCCCTGGCCCTGGTAGGCCGGATCCACCCCGATGGTGTGCAGCTCGTACTCGAAGGGTGGTGTACGGCCCAACCGCGAGATGCCGGCGTATCCGACGAGCATGTCGGCGGTGCGCGCGGCTATGTAGCGGTTGTGCTTGCTGGAAATTTCGCGGACGAACGCCTCCGTCGGCCACGGGTCGTCGCCGTCGAACAGCTGGGCCTCCAACTGGGCGCACCGGTCGGCATCGGCAGGGGTCAGTGCGTCGACGGTGATGGGCTCGCGGATCACCGTCGCGCCGCCTGACGAGACTGGATATCGCGGGCGACGAATGACTTGGCGTCCGGCCGACGCAGATAGATCGGCACCAACGGCGCCGGATTCTCTGACCACTCGGCCACCGCCTCCACCAGGCCGCTCGGTGTCGGGTGGGCCGGCTCGCACCGCGGCAGGTCGAACAGCGCCGCATGCTCGGGTGAGCCGGCCACCGCCCGCGCCGCACCGGGATCGACGTCGGCTGACGTGTTGACCGCTGGACCATCGGTGCGGACTCCGTCGCGGTAGCGAGCCCAGTAGATCTCGCGCCGACGGGCGTCGGTGACGACCAGCGTCTCGCCGGTGGTCTGCACGCCAATAGCGTCCAAGCTGCACACCCCATGCACTGGGATGCCGAGCGCATGCCCGTAGGCCGCAGCCGTAGCCATACCCACCCGCAGACCGGTGAACGGGCCAGGACCACAGCCCACCACCACGGCGTGGAGATCCGCCATCGTCAACGCGGCATCGGCGAGCGCGGCCAACACGTTCGGAGTGATCCGTTCGGCGTGCGCCCGGGCGTCGACGGTGACCCGCTCGGCCAGCACGTCGAATCGATCACCGGCGGGCTCCAGGGAACGAAGCCGCACGATCCCCGCGGTGACCGCAGGGGTGGCGGTGTCCAATGCCAGCACTAGCATGCCCAGTCCGCGGCTCATGAACTGCCCCAGCGCCAGGTCGCGATCCGCACGTCAGAGTCACTGACGCGTTCCAGGCGAACGTCGAGGTGCCGCTCGGAGAGCCGCTCGGCAAGGCCCTTGCCCCACTCCACCACGACGACCGCCTCGTCGAGATCAGTGTCGAGATCCAGCGAGTCGAGCTCGCCCAGCAGGTCGGCGCAGCTGTGATCCAACAACCGGTAGAAGTCGACGTGGATCATCGCCGGTGCGCCGGCGTTGCGCGACCGATGCACCCGCGCGAGCACGAACGTTGGTGACGTGACCGGCCCGTCCACGTCCATCGCCGCGGCAATTCCCTTGGCCAGCACGGTTTTTCCAGCACCGAGTGGGCCGGACAGCACTACCACGTCGCCGGCGCGCAGCTGTTCACCCAGCTGTGATCCCAGCGCGACGGTGTCCTCGACGCGTGCCAGCGTCGCGGTTCCAGATTGACGCTCAAGCACGGGGGCGGGCTCGGTCACGCAACCGCCGGGTCAGCGCGACCAGCTTGTTGGGGGTGGCCCGCTCGACGAGCCGGACCAATCCGTCGTTGATGGCATCGGGTTCCTCCAGCTGCACCAGGTGCCCGGCCCGAGGGACGATGACCAGGTCGGAATCCCACAACGCGGCCGCCATCGCCCTCGACTTCCCTTCCGGGGTGAGCAGGTCGTGATCACCACAGGCGATGAGGGTCGGGATCTTCGACAGTGTGGGCAACGCCGCGCTCTCGTCGTGCACTTCCAGCGCGTGCAGGAAGCCCACCATCGTGGCGATCGGGGTGTCGTGCATCATTTCCTCGGAGAATGCCACCACGCTAGGGCTGATCCTCTCGTTGCCGTAAGAGGCGGCCCGCAGGATCGGGCCGATCACCGAACGGGCCGCACCGCGGCCGCGATGCACCAGCTTCGGCGCGTACCGGACACTGAACTCGACGGCCTCCAGCGCAGGATTCTTCAGGATCTCGCCCAGCGGCGATCTCGACACACCTTTGGCGGCAGACGAGATCAACGCGGCGCCGACGATACGCCTGCCGTACTGCTGGGGGTACTGCCGGGCGTGCGACAACACCGCCATACCGCCCATGGAATGGCCGACCAGCACGATCGGGCCGCGCGGCACCATCGCTCGCAGCACCGTTTCCAAGTCCATACCCAGCTGCGGCACGGTGTAGGTGTCGGGTGAGGCTTCGCCAGACTGACCGTGGCCGCGCTGGTCGTAGAAGGTCATCCGCACCTGCGAGCCCCATTCCTCCGTCAGCCGTGCACGCTGAAAGTGGAAGGAACCCATGCGGTGACAGAAGCCGTGCGCGAACACCACGGTCAGCCGCGCATCCTGCGGCCCCACGTCGCGCACCGCCAATGGCACCCCGTCGGGTGTGGTCACCACAGAGCTCCGGTCGCCGTCCAGCATCTCGAAGTCCTCGTCGGCGTAGGGGTCCTCGGTGGTGGTACGCCGAGTCATCGACCGGGCGGCCGAGATTCCGGCGATCGTGGCCACCGCGCTCAGACCCGCCGCGCCCGCCAGCCAGCCGGCACGTCCCGCCCTCCGCCTGTGCGGGCCGTGGGTGTCGTTACCGCTCAACGGTTTGGGCCTCGCGGTACGTCCTGGTGATGCGTCCTCGCGGGCTGGTCACCACCTCGTAGTGGATGGTGTCGAGCAGATCGGCCCAATCTTGTGCGGTGGGTTCGCCGTGGGTTCCGGGCCCGAACAGAATCGCCTCATCACCCTCGGCGACGTCAACCTCGCCAGGGCCCAGATCGACCACGAATTGGTCCATGCAAATCCGCCCGACGCCACGCCGCCGCCTGCCGTTGATCAGCACCTCGAGGCGCCCGCCCAGCGCCCGGAACACGCCGTCGGCGTAGCCGATCGGTAGCAGCGCCAGAGTAGTGTCACGGCCGGCGACCCAGGTATGCCCATACGACACGCCCTCGCCGGCACGGACCGACCTCACCAGCGCCACAACACATTTCACGCTCATCGCAGGTGCCAGGCCCATATCACCGCGCTCCGGGATGGGGCTGAGCCCGTAGACCCCGATACCCGGCCGCACCAGGTCGAAGGCCATGTCGGGACGGGCCAGAGTGGCCGACGAATTCGACAGGTGGGCTACCTCGAAGCACACGCCCTGGCTGCGCGCTTCAGCGAGCATGTCGCAGAACCGTTGGGCCTGTAAATCGTTGGTCGGATGGTCAGGATCGTCGGCATAGACCAGATGCGACATGATCCCTCGCAGCCGGATGGTGTCGTCGGCTATGGCCCGGCGCAAGGCGGCTAGCATCGAGGGATATTGGGCCGCGCCAACACCGTTACGGTTCAACCCGGTGTCGACCTTGACGGTCACCGTTGCCGTCTGACCGGTCCGGTGCACGGCGTCCAGCACTTCATGAAGCTGACGCACCGAAGACACGGCGATCTGCACGTCGGCCTGCAGCGCAGGCCCGAAGTCGGTACCAGGCCGGTGGAGCCACGCCAACACCGGTGCGGTGGTGCCGTCGGCGCGCAATTCAAGCGCCTCATCGATGGTGGCGACACCGAGTTCGGCGGCACCCGCGGCCAATGCGGTGCGCGCGACCCGCACGGCGCCGTGCCCATAGCCGTCGGCCTTGACAACGGCCATCACCTGCGCGGATCCGGCATGCTCGCGCAGTGCCCGCACATTGTGTGCAATAGCACCCAGGTCAACCACGGCCTCGGCGATGACGCACGCGGACGTCGGCGTGGCGGTCAACGGTGTTGCGCCCTGTGTCATCTTCACTGCCGACATTGTCCCAGAACCGTGGCCGAGCGAGCGGTCGAGCCTCAGTGCGCGAAGTGCCGGGCGGTGAAGTGCCCGCCGGGCTTGAGCTTGTCCAGGCTGGCCAGCGCGGTGACGGTGTCGTCGTGCAAGGCCCGCGCCAGGTCGGCGGAGAACCCTTCCCGGACCACGATCCGCAACACGGCGATGTCGGTGGCATTCTCCGGCATGGTGTAGGCGGGCACCTGCCAGCCGAAGGTCCGCAGCTCGTGGGACACGTCGAACTCGGTGTAGCCAGGGTTTCCGGCGAGCCGGCAGCTGACCACCGGGATCGCCGAACCGTCAGAGATCAGCTCGATGCGTTCGCTGGCGGCGAGCTGGTCGCCCAGCCAGCGCGCGGTCTGCGACAGGGCCCTCATGACCTTGGTGTATCCGTCGCGGCCCAGTCGCAGGAAGTTGTAGTACTGGCCGACGACTTGGTTGCCCGGGCGAGAGAAGTTCAGCGTGAAGGTCGGCATATCGCCGCCCAGGTAGTTGACCCGGAACACCAGATCCTCGGGCAGGTGCTCACGGCTGCGCCACACCACGAACCCGATGCCGGGGTAGGTCAGCCCGTACTTGTGGCCACTGACGTTGATCGACACCACCCGGGGCAGCAGGAAATCCCACCGCAGATCCGGGTGCAAGAACGGCACCACGAAACCGCCGCTGGCCGCGTCGACGTGCACCGGGATGTCCACCCCACCGCATGCGGCCAGTGTGTCCAGCGCCGCGCAGATCTGCGCGACGGGCTCGAGCTCACCGGTGTAGGTGGTGCCCAGGATGGCCATCACGCCGATGGTGTTCTCGTCGACCGCCTCGACGACCTGTTCGGGCGTGATGGCGTAACGCCCCTTCTCCATCGGCAGGTAGCGGGGTTCGACGTCGAAGTAGCGGCAGAACTTCTCCCACACCACTTGGACGTTGGAGCCCATCACCAGGTTGGGGGTGCGGGTTTTCCAGTCGTTACCGACCCGTTGGCGCCACCGCCACTTGAGGGCCAGCCCGCCGAGCATCACCGCCTCGCTGGAGCCGATGGTGGACACCCCGGTGGCGCTGGACGGGTCGTCACCACGCAATCCCTCGGCGTGGAACAGGTCGGCCACCATCGCCACACAGCGCGCCTCGATGGCCGCGGTGGCCGGGTATTCGTCCTTGTCGATCATGTTCTTGTCGAACGCCTCGGCCATCAGCTGCTCAGCCTCAGGATCCATCCAGGTGGTGACGAAGGTGGCCAGGTTGAGTCGCGAACTGCCGTCGAGCATCAGCTCGTCGTGGATAAAGCGGTAGGCGGCCTCGGGATCCATCGATTCGTCGGGCATCCGCAGCGCCGGTACCGGCGCGGTGAACAGGCGGCCGGTGTAGGCGGGGGCGATCGAATGCGCGGGGACGGAGGGATGCTGCGGCACGGCGGATCTCCTTTCGTACGGCCCTGCTACAGAGCGGCCAGGGCGGTTCGGATGTGCGGGATGATTCGTGACGCCGACGTCGGTGCGTTATCCGGCCCCGGGTCGCCGGCCGACAGGTTCGCCGCGCGGGCATGCACGAACGCCGCCGCCGCGGCCGCCTCGCCAGCCGACAGCCCGGCCGCCAGCAGCGCGCCGATCATCCCGGACAGCACGTCACCGGATCCGGCGGTGGCGGCCCACGACTGGCCGGCCGGATTCAGATAGACCGGGCCGCCAGGATCGGCGATCACGGTGACGTTTCCTTTGAGCAGCACGGTGGCGCCGAACGCGTCGGCGAGCTTGCGGGTGGCACCGACGCGGTCCTCCCCCGGCGGTGCGCCCGCCAGCCGGGCAAACTCGCCGGCGTGCGGTGTCAACACCGTCGGCGCGTCGCGGTTGACCACCAGATCGGGGTGAGCCGCCAGCAGGGTCAGCCCGTCGGCGTCGACGATCACCGGCAGGTCGGTATCCAGCGCGAACCACAGTGCGGCGGCCCCGGTGTCCTCGGTGCCCAAGCCGGGCCCGACCACCCAGGACTGGACTTGTCCGGCCGCGGCCGGGCTGGGTGCCGCAACGACTTCCGGCCAATGCGAGAGCACCTCGGGTTTGGCGCTGCCGGCGTAGCGGACCATGCCGGAGGTGGCGGCCACCGCAGCACCGGTGCACAGCACGGCCGCGCCCGGGTACGTCGACGAGCCCGCCAGGATGCCGGTCACACCCTGGGTGTACTTGTCGTCGGCGGGTCCGGGCACCGGCCAGCGTGCTTTGATGTCGGCTGTCTCCATGCCCAGCATGTCGGTGGTGGGCAGGTCGAGGCCGATATCGATCAACTTGACCCGACCGCAGTCGGCGAGCGCGTGCACGGGTTTCAGGCCACCGAAGGTCACCGTCAGCGCGGCGTGGACGGCGGGGCCGGTGATCGCTCCGGTCGAGACGTCGATGCCGCTGGGGATGTCGACGGCGACCACCGGGATCGCGGCGGCCTCGACGGCGGAGAACACTTCTGCCGCCGCCGGTCGCAACGGCCCGGAGCCCGAGATGCCCACCACGCCGTCGATGACCAGATCGGTCGTCGGCGCGACGCTGTCCACAACGCGGCCGCCGGCTTTCCGGAAGGCCGCCAGGCCCTTGCGGTGCGTGTGGTCCGGGTTGAGCAGCACCGCGTCGGCGGCCGCGCCGCGGCGGCGCAGGAAGGTTGACGCCCACAGCGCGTCACCGCCGTTGTCGCCCGAACCGACCACCGCGCACACCCGTCGGCCGACAACCCCGCCGGTGCGGGCGGTCAACTCCCGGACGATCGCGGTAGCCAACCCGAAGGCCGCGCGCCGCATCAGCGCCCCGTCCGGCAGGCTGGCCAGCAGCGGCGCCTCGGCCTCGCGGATCGTGTCAACGGAGTAGTAATGCCGCATCAAGGTCAGGATTCCATGCTTGTGGGTATTCCATTGCCCGACACTGAAAACTACGTAGGCGACACGCCGAGGACGCCCGCCCTGGCTGCAGTCTCGACGACGATCAAGCCCTCCTTGCACGTTCAGGTTGACGGCGTACAGTCGGGTTGGACTCTAGTTAAATGGGCTAACCAGTCTCGAAGGAGCGCACATGGCACGCACGGACAACGACACTTGGGACCTCACCACCAGCGTAGGAGCCACCGCGACCGGTGTCGCGGTGGGACGCGCTTTGGCCAGCCGAGGCGCCAACCCGCTGATCAACGACCCCTTCGCCGAGCCACTGGTTCGTGCGGTGGGACTGGATTTCTTCACCCGACTGGTCAGCGGCGAGTTGGATCCGGCGGAGGTCGACGACAACGGCGAGTGGGGGATGCAGCGGATGGGCGACATGATGGCCGTCCGCACCAAATTCTTCGATGACTTCTTTATCGAGGCCACCGACGCCGGAATGCGCCAGGCGGTGATCTTGGCTTCGGGGCTGGACGCCCGCGCCTACCGGCTGCTCTGGCCGGCCGGAACCACTGTGTACGAGATCGACCAGCGGCAGGTCATCGAGTTCAAGACCAAGACATTGGCCAACTTGGGCGCGGCCCCGACCGCTGATCGCCGCGCGGTGGCCGTCGATCTGCGCCATGACTGGCCGGCCGCGCTGAAGAAAGCCGGTTTTGATCCCACTCGGCCCACCGTGTGGAGCGCGGAAGGCCTGCTGCCGTTCCTGCCGCCCGCCGCGCAGGACAAGTTGCTGGACAATATCAGCGTGCTGAGCGCAGCGGGCAGTCGGTTGGCCACCGAGAACATGCCGGACGCCGGCCGGGCGGTGCCGCTGATGGCGGCCCGGATGCGTCGGGTCACCGATCGCTGGCGCGAACACGGTTTCGACGTCGAGATGACCGACCTGTGGTATGACGGCGACCGCAATGATGTCGTCGAATATCTAAGCACCCACGGTTGGGAAACGGCCGCCACCAGCGCGGCGGAATTGTTTGCTGCCCAAGGTCTTTCGGTCCAGACGAACGACGACGAGGAGGCGGCGGCGTTCAACTCGCTTGCCTACGTCACCGCCACCCGGACCTAGAAGGTGTCCCTGACGCCACACGTCGGCCGGCTTTGCGTAAGCGTGCCCAGGCTCGCGCCGGATTCAGCGGCGGGCCGTCCCGCCGCCGGGCCATCGGCTCGAAGCAGATGCCAATGAAAATCGCTGAGAAGTGACCGATTGCGGTGAAGTCCGGCTTGACGATCAGCAGAACACCGAAAATGATGACCAGTACCGCGACATAGCCCCACCGCCAGGGCGGCGCGATGTGATAGCTCAACACGGCCATCACGCCGACGAGGAAGTAGCTGACCCCGATATCGCGAGCGTGCACTAGCCGTTCGGGGGCCGCGTGATATTGGATCGCCAGGTACAGCACGCCTTCGCTGATATAGGTGGCACCCACGTGGGCTGTCAATCCCACGGTAAGCCAACGGATTTGGCCAAGCCATCGCTCGGCCGGCGCGAGAAACAGGGTGAATAGCACCAGGTACGGCGTCCAGTACCGGCCGTCGATCCACAACAAGCTGGAGGCCAGAACCCGGAGTGGGTCCGTCGCCAGGTGCCGGAGGTTTGTGGATTCGTGGACGAGCAGAGTGTGCAACTGCCGGCGGGTGAGTTCGTGCTGGATGATCATGGTGAACAGCAGCACGGTCAGCCACCCATACGTCAACGGCGCACTGCCGACGTATCGGCACACCGCAAGCGCCCATGTCCTCAGGCGCGCCGGCACGGATTCGTTTGGCACGGCGTCCACCATCGCATGCCCGACCGCTTATCGGCACGGCTTCGCACATGCGAATCTTGGATCAGCGCGCGGCGCGATCCTGGGAACAGGCTTCGGCGAAGGACCGCATCGAAGGGAATTCCCAGTCCGGTGTGACAGACGTGGTTGGGGCCGGGGTGGCGCCCCAGCCGAGTCGGTTGTGGCGGCGGTTAATCCAGACCGTTGCCAGCCCGGCTGCCTTGGCCGGAACGTGGTCGTGGAACAGGCTCTGCGCGACGTGCAGCAGCCTGTCGCTGCCGATGCCGCGTTCGGCCGCGCGGGCGAGCAGCACCTCGAAGTTCCGCGCCGACGGTTTATAAGAACCGACATCCTCTGCGGTGATGATCTCCGTGAACGACACACCGAGGCGCTGGTTGCTGCCCCGAAAGGACACGCGGTCAACGTTGGACAAGACGATCAACTTGTAGTGTTCCGCAAGCGACACCAGCGCATCATGGGAATCGGGGAATGCCGGCCAGTCTGGCACCGACGCCGCAAGCCTCTCCCCCTCCGCCCGGCTCACCGGCACGCCGAGATCCTGCCCGACCGCCATCATGGTCCGCGCCACGACTTCGGGATAGAGGGCGGTCGGCGTTTGCACCTCGATCCGCGTCTCATGCCGGCCGTACGCGGCCAGCAGTCGCTCGTCGTCGATGTCGAGATCGTGGTCGCGGGCCCATGGCCGGAGCACGGCGGAGAGGCCCGTTTTCCAGTCGATGAGAGTCCCGTAGCAGTCGAAGCTCAACGCCTGGAAGCCGGACAACCTCATCGTGTTCCCTCTCCCACGACCATGCGAATGTCCTTCAAGGCTTGGAGAGATTCGTGCAGACTCGCGAAGTCCGGCCGTCGAGTCACATAGTCAGAGCCGGAGCATCGACATGGATCACGCGTTCGATCCACCGGTCGCTTTGCCCCGGCGCTCCATCTCGTTCTTAAGGTCTCGTTCCCAATCTCGTTCGCTATAGCGGTCATCGAGAAGCATCTGTAATCGACGTCGGGCACTTTGATTTGGGTGAAGGTGTCGAGGTCACTTGTCGTCTTTCCCGACCATCGGAGCGCTCCTGAGGCCTCGAGCTCTTCGATCCGGCTTCGTTTCTTCTGCTAGCCGGGGATCAGTGTCGCGATGATCTTGTCGTGGCGGGTTATCTCGATCGTCTCGCCCTTCTCCGCTCGGGCGAACATGGCGCTGGGGCTATTAGAAAACTCGCGTACCGATACCGTGCTCAT
>Ga0187766_10000757_pt1 | contig 18455 bp, 12 predicted proteins | sample 0216_QUI02_MP05__4_FD_132971 | JGI IMG/M metagenome (GOLD analysis project Ga0187766, IMG submission 132971) | Tropical peat soil microbial communities from peatlands in Department of Meta, Colombia - 0216_QUI02_MP05_20_MG | ecosystem: Environmental > Terrestrial > Soil > Wetlands > Peat ... | reverse complement strand
CGCCGCCGCGCTCGCCCCGGTGGTGAGCCCCTACGACCCCACCGTGGGCGACAACGGCCTCCGCCTGGCCCCGATCGGCACGCCGGGGCACTGGCTGGGCCTGGACGGGCAGGGGCGCGACATCCTGAGCCGGCTCCTGTGGGGCGGGCAGGTGTCGCTGCTGATCGCGCTGCTGCCCGTCACGGTGGCGAGCGTGATCAGCGTGCTGCTGGGGCTGGTCGCCGGCTTCTTCGGCGGCAAGGTCGACATGATCATCATGCGGACGCTCGACGTGTTCTTCGCCTTCCCGGCCGTGCTGCTGGCGGTGGCGATCGCGGGCGTGCTCGGCCCCGGCATGCTGAACGTCATGCTCTCGATCACGATCGTGCTGATCCCCTACATCTCGCGCGTGGCCTACATGGCCACCGTCACCGTGAAGAGCGAGCTGTTCGTGGACCAGGCGCGCGTGTCGGGCGCGCGCCCGCGGCAGATCCTCTTCCACCACATCCTGCCCAACACGCTCTCCCCGGTCATCGTCTACGGCAGCACGCTGGTCGGGATCATGATCGTGCTCGGGGCGGGCTTGTCGTTCCTCGGCCTCGGGATCACCCCGCCGAAGCCGGACTGGGGGATCATGTGCTCGGACGGGCGCAACTTCCTGCTGGTGGCGCCCCACGTCTCGGCGGTGCCGGGCGTCGTGCTGATCCTGGTCGCGATGTCGTTCAACATCGTGGGCGACGGGCTGCGCGACGCGCTCGACCCGAAGCTCCGGAAGTGAGCCCGATCCGATGAGCGGAGCGCTCCTGGAGGTGGAGGACCTCCACACCCACTTCCATCTCAAGAACAAGACGGTGCGGGCGGTCAACGGGGTCTCGTTCGCGATCAACCGTGGGGAGATCGTGGGGATCGCGGGGGAGTCGGGGGCGGGCAAGAGCGTGGCCTGTCTCTCCATCCTCCGGCTCGTCCCGAGCCCCGGCCGGATCGAGCGGGGCCGGATCCGGTTCGCGGGCGAGGACCTGCTCGGCAAGAGCGATCGCCAGATGCGGGAGCTGCGCGGGCAGACCGTCTCGATGGTGTTCGAGGACCCGCTGAACTCGCTCGACCCCGCCTTCACGGTCGGGGACCTGATCGGGGAAGCCCTGACCCTGCACAAGGGGCTCTCCAAGCGCGAGGCCCGCAAGAAGTCGGGCGAGCTGCTGCGGCTGGTCGGCATCCCCGACCCGGAGCGGCGCCTCGACAACTACGCCCACGAGTTGTCGGGCGGCATGCAGCAGCGGGTGATGATCGCGATCGCGCTCTCGTGCGACCCGGCGCTGCTGATCGCCGACAACCCGACCACCGCGCTCGACGTGACGATCCAGATCCAGATCCTCGACCTGGTGAAGCAGCTCCGCGAGCGGCTCGGGATGGGCGTGCTGTGGATCACCCACGACTTGGGCGTCGTCGCCAAGCTGTGCGACCGGGTGGTGATCATGTACGCGGGTGAGGTGATGGAGCAGGGCCCGGTCTACGCCGTGCTCAAGCATCCGCGGCACCCCTACACGCGCCGGCTCATCGACGCGCTGCCGAAGCTGGGGCGCCCGGAGCAGCGGCTGATGCCGATCGAGGGCCGCCCGCCCAACCCGGCCAACCTGCCCGAGGGCTGCCCGTTCGCCCCGCGCTGCCACAAGGCCCGCCCGGAGTGCCAGTCGAGGCGCGTGTCCCTCGTCGAGACGGGCGACGGGCACGGCGTCCGCTGCCTGTTCCCGGAGGATTGAGATGGCCACCGACGGCCCGGCCACCCGCGAGGCGCCCGTGCTCCTCGAGATCCGCGACCTCGTGAAGCACTTTCCGGTCCGCCGCGGCCTCTGGGCGAGCGGCCCGCCCGCGGCGGTACGCGCGGTCGACGGCATCAGCTTCCACATCCGCCGCGGCGAGACGGTCGGGCTGGTCGGCGAGTCCGGGTGCGGCAAGACCACCACCGGACGCATGATCATGAAGCTGATCGCCCCGACCTCGGGCGACGTCCGGTTCGAGGGCCGGTCGATCGTCGGCATCCCGTTCGAGGAGGAGCGGGCCTACCGCCGACAGGTGCAGATGGTCTTCCAGGACCCGTACTCGTCTCTGAACCCGCGGATGACGGTGGGCTCGATCATCGGCTACCCGATGCGCATCCAGAACGCGTACCCGGGGGCCGCGCGCGACGCCCGCGTCCGCGAGCTGCTGGAGCTGGTGGGGCTCTCGCGCTACCAGGCGAGCTGGTACCCGCACGAGTTCAGCGGGGGCGAGCGGCAGCGGGTCGGCATCGCGGCGGCGCTCGCGCTGAACCCGAAGTTCGTGTTCTGCGACGAGCCGGTCTCCTCGCTCGACGTCTCGGCTCAGGCGCAGATCCTGAATCTCCTGAAGGACGTCCGCCGCGAGTTCAACCTGACCATCCTCATCGTCACCCACAACCTGAGCGTGGTGGAGTACCTGAGCGACCGGGTGGTGGTGATGTACCTCGGCAAGATCGTCGAGGTGGCCAACACCGCCGACCTGTATCGCGAGACGCTCCACCCCTACAGCCGCGCGCTGGTCTCCGCGATCCCGACCCCGGATCCGGACGTGGAGCGGGAGCGCGAGCAGATCATCCTGCGCGGCGAGATCCCGAGCCCGCTCGACCCGCCGAGCGGCTGCCGCTTCCACACGCGCTGCCAGGCCTACATCGGCGACGTCTGCCGGGACGTGGAGCCCGAGCTGCGCGAGGTCCGCCCGGGCCACTTCGCCGCCTGCCATCTCTACTCGGGGCTCGCCGCCGCGCCGCCCGCGCCCGCGTCCGGCCGCGCCGCCGGACAGCTCGTCTAGACCCGTCGAGGAGGACACGCCATGGCCGTCTCGCTACCCACCGCGGATCAGCTCAAGCGCATCGCCGAGCAGATGAACCTCTCGCTGACCGACGCCGACGTCGGCTCGTTCCTGGCCCTGATGAAGCCGAGCATCGACGGCTACAACGTGGTCGACCAGCTCCCGGACAACCTGCCGCCGGTCAAGTACCCGCGCACGCCTGGCTATCGCCCGCAGCCCGAGGACAACCCCTACAACGCCTGGTACTACAAGAGCCGGATCGAGGGCGCGCCGCAGGGGCGACTCAAGGGCAAGACGGTGGTCATCAAGGACAACGTGATGGTCGCCGGCGTGCCGATGATGAACGGGGCCTCCACCCTCGAGGGCTACACGCCCGAGGTCGACGCCACGATCGTCACTCGCATCCTGGACGCGGGCGGGACCATCCTCGGCAAGGCCCACTGCGAGTACTACTGCCTCTCCGGGGGCAGCCACACCAACGCGACCGGGCCCGTCCACAACCCGCACCGCAAGGGCTACTCGGCAGGCGGCTCCTCGTCGGGCAGCGCGGTGCTGGTGGCGCTGGGCGAGGCCGACATGGGAATCGGAGGCGACCAGGGCGGATCGATCCGCATGCCCGCCTCGTTCTGCGGGATCTACGGGATGAAGCCCACCCACGGGCTCGTGCCGTACACCGGCATCATGCCGATCGAGATCTACGTCGACCACACCGGCCCGATGACCGCCACCGTGTCGGACAACGCGCTGCTCCTCGAGGTCATCGCGGGGCCCGACGGCTACGATCCCCGCCAGTACGGGCCGAAGGTGCACGCGTACTCCCAGCTCCTCGGCGGCGGCGTCGCCGGGCTCCGGATCGGGGTGATGAAGGAGGGCTTCGGCCATCCGCAGTCGGAGGCGGTCGTCGACGCCAAGGTGCGCAACGCCGCCGATCTCTTCAAGCGGCTGGGCGCCAAGGTCTCCGACGTCTCGGTCCCCGCCCATCTCCTGGCCGGCGCGCTCTGGCTGCCCATCGGCGTCGAGGGCCTCACCCAGACCATGATGTGGGGCGACGGCTACGGGCTGAGCCGCCAGGACCTCTACGTGACCAGCCTGATGGACTTCCAGCGGGGCTGGCGCCAGCGGGCCAATGAAATGTCGGAGACCACCAAGCTCTTCACGATGCTCGGCACCTACATCCACCAGCAGCACGGCTCGCGCTACTACGGCAAGGCCATGAACATCACCCGGCGCCTCACCGCGGCCTACGACGGGGCGCTGGCCGAGTGCGACCTGCTGCTGATGCCGACGACCCCGATGAAGGCCCAGCCGATGCCGGGGCCGGGCGCCCCGCGGGAGGAGATTGTGGGCCGCGCGCTCGAGATGATCACCAACACCGCCCCCTTCGACATCTCGCACCATCCGGCGATGGCCATCCCGTGCGGGATGGCCGACGGGCTCCCGGTGAGCATGATGCTGGTGGGCAAGCACTGGGACGAGCCGACCATCTACCGGGCGGCGCGCGCCTTCGAGCAGGCCGGCGACTGGAAGGCCATGTAGCGTGCTAGACTCCGCGCCAGCCTGAGGCCCTACACCATCGCTCGGGAGGAGACATCAATGAAACGACGCGTTCTCGTGGCCGGAATCGCTCTCGTTGGCCTGGTCTCGACGCTCGCGAGCCTTCCGACCGACTCGACGGCGCAGGGCAAGGTCGTGAAGATCGGCCTGTCGCTGCCCCTGACCGGTGCGGACGCCGACGGCGCCGACGCGATCCTCAAAGGCGCCCAGATGGCGATCGCCGAGGTCAACGCCAAGGGCGGGGCGGCCGGGTACAAACTCGAGGCGGTGGTCTTCGACAGCGCGACCCCGGCCGCCGGGCAGTACGACCCGGCTCAGGCCGCGACCAACTACAAGAAGTTCATCGCGGACAGCCTGGTGATGGCCGCGGTCGGGCCCAACATGAGCGGCGAGGGCAAGGCCATCTCGCCGATCCTGTCCGAGGCCGACATGGCCACGATCACCCCCAGCTCCACGAACCCCGACATCACCGACCCGAAGTTCCAGTCGCAGTACCGGCCCAAGGGCAAGGCGGTGTACTTCCGCACCGTGACCACCGACGCCTTCCAGGGCCCCAACATGGCCAACTACCTCTTCCACGCGCAGAAGATGAAGACCGTCTATGTGCTCGACGACGGCGGCGCCTTCGGCGTGGGCATCGCCGACAGCTTCCAGAAGCGGGCGGAGGAGCTGGGCGTCAAGGTGCTCGGGCGCGACCGGCTCGATCCCAAGGAAGCCGACTACAAGACCATCCTGACCAAGATCAAGGGTCTCAATCCCGACGCCCTCTACTACGGCGGCGTCATGCAGGCCGCGGCCAAGCTGGCCACCCAGGGCTACGAGGTGATGCCCCGCGTGATCAAGGCGGGCTCGGACGGCGTCTACGATCTCTCGTGGCCGAAGCAGTCGGGCAAGGAGTCGGTGGAGGGCTGGTTCTGCTCGCAGGCCTCGCCGGAGCTGGTCACCTCGCCGAAGCTCGAGGCGTGGGTGACCAAGTTCAAGTCGGAGATGAAGCGCGAGCCCACGAACTACGCGATCACCTCCTACGACGCGATCCTGGTCATCGCCGACGCGATCGGCCGCACCGCCGCCGCGAACAAGCCGATCACGCGCACCAACCTCCGCGACGCGATCCAGGCCACGAAGATGGGCTCGATCCAGGGACCGATCGCCTTCGACGCCAACGGCGACATCCTGACGCGCACCGTCTCGATCTACCAGTGGCGGGACGGCGAGATCAAGTACGTCGGCGTGGCGCCCGAGAAGTAGGCCGGATCTGACGTCCCCGGGGCCGGCGGGGCGACGCCCGCCGGCCCCGGAGACCTCGCACGACGGTGTGGCCATGAGCGGGCGGGCATGAGCGGGCTCGACGTCGTCCTGCAGCAGGTCGTGAACGGTCTCGCGCTCGGCATGATGTACGCCCTGCTCGCGCTCGGCTTCACCATGGTCTACGGCATCATCGAGCTGATCAACTTCTCCCACTTCAGCGTGTTCATGACCGGGACGTTCGTGGGCCTCACGGTGCTGAACCTCATGGGCGTGACCGCGGTGTCCCGCTCGCTGACCGGGCTCGCCCTGGTGGCCACGCTGGTGGTGCTGTTCGCGGCCACCATGGCCACGACCGGCCTGCTCGGGGTGGCCATCGAGCGGATCTGCCTGCGCCCGCTGCGCAACGTCTCGGGGACCGCGCCGATGATCACCACGATCGGCGTCGCGTTCATCCTGATCAACGTGATGCTGCTCACCTGGGGCCCGCAGGCGCAGCGCTTCCCGTCGCTCCTGCCGAATTGGCGCTGGCCGCTGCTGGGCACCGCCGAGATCACGTTCAAGCAGGTCGTGCTGTTCGTCGTCGGCATGGTCCTGATGGTGATCCTGTCGCACCTGGTGAAGCGGACCACACTGGGCAAGGCGATGCGCGCGACCGCGCAGGACCCCGACGCCGCGCGCATGATGGGCATCGACGTGGACCGAGTGGTGGTGCTCACGTTCTTCCTGGGCTCGGCGCTCGCCGGTGCGGGCAGCCTCTTCTTCGGCCTCTACTACGGCTTCACCGGCTACTACGTTGGCTACACCACCGGCCTGCGCGCGTTCACGTCCGCGGTGCTCGGGGGCATCGGGAGCATCCCGGGCGCGGTGCTGGGCGGGCTCTTCATCGGCCTCGTGCAGTCCCTGGGCGGCCAGCTGCTCGGCGTGAAGTGGACCGACGTGATGATCTTCTCGATCCTGATCATCGTGATGGTGCTCCGGCCCAGCGGGCTCCTGGGCGTCCGGGCCCCGCAGAAGGCCTGAGCGGTGAGCGCGCTCGCGGGACGGCTCGGGGCGCGCCTGGGGAGGGCTCGCTGGCGCGCCCTGCCGATCGCGCGGCGACGCCAGATCATGACGCCGGTGCTGCTCGCGATCGGGCTGGCCTTCCCGTTCCTCACCGGCAACGCGGGCAACGTCGACGCCGCGGCCAACGCCTTCACCTACGTGCTGCTGGCCCTGGGCCTCAACATCGTGGTGGGCTTCGCGGGCCTGCTCGACCTGGGCTACGCGGCCTTCTTCGCCATCGGGGCCTACGGCTACGGCATCGCGGCCTCCGGCCAGCTCAAGCCCGCCTGGTCGAGCCTCTGGGCGCCGCTGGCGTGGGCCGGGCAGGTGAGCCGGCTCGTGGTGCCCGGCCAGCCCGACACGGTGCAGTTTCACGTCACCTTCTGGCCGATGCTGGCGGTGACCGCGATCGTGTGCGCGGTGTTCGGCATGCTGTTCGGCGCGCCCACGCTGCGGCTGCGCGGCGACTACCTGGCGATCGTGACGCTCGGCTTCGGCGAGATCGTGCCGGTGGTGGCGCGGAACTGGGAGGGGCTCACCAACGGAGCTCAGGGGCTCGGCGGCATCCGCACCCCGACGCTCTTGGGCTACGACTTCGGCTTCTCGCCGTATCCGTACTACTTCCTCGGCCTGGCGCTGGTCACCGCCGCGGTGTGGATCTCGATCCGGCTGCAGGAGTCGCGGGTGGGCCGCGCATGGATGGCCATCCGGGAAGACGAGCTGGCCGCGGGCGCGATGGGGGTCAACCACGTCCACTACAAGCTGCTCGCCTTCGCGATGGGCGCGGCGGTGGGCGGGCTCGCCGGCACCTTCTACGTCGCCAAGCTCACCACCGCCACGCCCGACATGTTCACGTTCCCGGTGTCGGTGATGGTGCTGGTCATGGTGGTGCTGGGCGGCCTCGGGTCGATCCGCGGCGTGGTCGTGGCCGCGCTGTTCGTGGCGTTCCTCCAGTCGGTCCTGCTCCAAGACCTCACCGAGTACGTCCACGCCCTCGGCCGCCTGGTGGGCAGCGACTTCCTGCAGCGGCTGGAGCTGATCACCTCGCTCGAGCTGATCTTCGGCCTGATCCTGGTGCTGATGATGATCTTCCGCCGCGAGGGGCTCTGGCCGGCGGTGCGGAAGGTCTCGGCCCTCACGCGCGAGCAGCAGGCCGCCGCGCCCTCGCGCGGCTCCGCGGTCGACCTCGAGTGGGCGCGCCCGCAGACCGCGGGCGGCCCGGGCCGACCGCTGCTGCAGATCGAGGCCTTGCGGAAGAGCTTCGGCGGGGTGGCCGCGGCGGACGAGATCACGCTGACCGTTCACGCCGGCGAGCTGGTGAGCGTGATCGGCCCCAACGGCTCCGGCAAGACCACGCTCTTCAACCTGATCACCGGGCTGATCTCGCCCGACTCCGGGAGCATCCGGCTCGAGGGCCACGAGATCGGCGGGCGGCCCTCGCACGAGATCGTCACCCGCGGGGTGGCGCGGACCTTCCAGAACATCCGCCTGTTCAACAATTTGAGCGTGATGGAGAACCTCCTGGTCGGCGAGCACAGCCGCCTCGAGGCCGGGGTGCTGGGCGCGATCCTGCGTCCGCCCCGGGTGCGGCGCGAGGAGGAGCGGGCGGTCGAGCGGGCGCTCCAGGCGGTCTCGATGTTCGGCAACCGGCTGCTGCCGCGCATCGACCACCCGGTGTACGGGCTCTCCTACGCCAATCGCCGGCGCACCGAGATCGCGCGCGCGATCATGACCCGGCCCAAGCTCCTGCTGCTGGACGAGCCCGCGGCGGGCATGAACCCGGCCGAGACGCTCGAGCTGATGGATCTCATCCACGGCTTCCGCGGGCTCGGCATCACGATCATCCTGATCGAGCACAAGCTGGACGTGGTCATGGACGTCTCCGACCGCGTGGTCGTGCTCGACCACGGGGTCAAGATCGCGGAGGGCGCGCCGGCGCAGGTGCGGAGCGACGAGCGGGTGATCGAGGCCTACCTGGGGCGGCGCCGGAGGGCGGCGTGAGGGCCCCGGGCGAGGTGCTCCTCGACTTCCGCGACGTGCACACGCACTACGGCGCGCTGCACGTGTTGAAGGGGGTGAGCTACCAGATCCGAGAGGGTGAGATCGTCTCGCTGCTCGGAGGCAACGCCTCCGGCAAGTCCACCACGATGAAGACGGTGCTGGGTCTGGTGCGGCCGAGCGAGGGCACGGTGGGCTTCCGCGGCGAGCCCATCCACGGGCTGCGCACGAGCGAGATCGTCAAGCGCGGGATCGCGCCGGTGCCCGAGGGGCGCCGCGTCTTCCCGCGGATGACGATCCTCGAGAACCTCGAGATGGGCCGCTACACCCGCCGGGCCGAGCCGGGCTGGGACGCCGAGCTGGACCGGGTGTTCGGCCTCTTCCCGCTCCTGAAGGAGCGGCGGCACCAGCTCGCCGGCACGATGTCGGGCGGCGAGCAGCAGATGCTCGCGATCGGGCGGGCCCTCATGACGCGGCCCACGCTGCTCTGCATGGACGAGCCCTCGATGGGGCTGGCCCCCCGGCTGGTCGAGGAGGTCTTCGACATCATCCGCGCGATCAACGAACAGGGGACCACCATCTTCGTGATCGAGCAGAACGTCAACATGGCGCTCTCGATCGCCCATCGCGGCTACGTGCTGCAGATGGGCGAGGTGGTGCTCACCGGCGCGGCCGCGGAGCTCCTGGAGAACCCGCTGATCCAGAAGGCGTACCTCGGCAGCGGCTGAGCGATTCGTCCCGACCGAAAGGGGAATCTGATGAGCGACCACGACGAGGTGGAGCGGCTCTCGCGACGGACCCTCCTCAAGCTGGGCCTGCTGACCGCGGGCGCGGCGGCCCACGGCCCGCTCGTCCGGGCGCCGGAGGCCTCCGCCCAGGCGCCCAAGCCCGGGCTCAACCTCGTCGGCAAGCTCGAGGGTGGCGAGGTCGTCGTCGATCCCGCCCAGTTCCCGAAGGGGTTCCGCGAGGCGCCGGCGCTGGCCGAGCTGGTGAAGGCGGGCAAGCTGCCGCCGGTCCAGGAGCGCATCGGCCAGGACCCGCTCGTGATCAGGCCGCTTCGCGAGATCGGCCGCTACGGCGGCACCTGGCGGCGCGGCTTCACGGGCCCGTTCGACACTTCCAACGGACACCGGGTGGCCCAGAACGACAAGCTCCTCTACTACGACTACACGGGGACCCGCGTCGTCCCCAACATCGCCCGGGGCTGGGAGGTGAGCCCCGACGGCAAGGTCACCACGCTCCTGCTGCGCCGGGGGATGCGCTGGAGCGACGGGCAGCCCTTCACCGCCGACGACTTCGTCTTCTGGTACCAGGACGTCTATCTGAACAAGGAGCTGGTCCCGGTCCCGCTCGTGGTGATGACGATCAACGGCAAGCCGGTGATGATCGAGAAAGTGGACGCCAGCACGGTCCGCTTCGTCTCGCCGGAGCCGTACTACGCGCTGCCGATCGTCCTGGCCTCGGTGTGGGGCGTCGGCCACCACGCTCGCTTCGGTCGCGACGCGCTCGGCGGCTTCGCCCCCGCCCACTACATGAAGCAGTTCCATCCCAAGTACGTCTCGGCCGACGAGCTCACTCGCCGGGTCGCCGACCTCAAGTTCGACAGCTGGGTCTCGATGTTCAAGAACCGCAACGACGCGTGCCGCAACCCGGACCTGCCGGTGGTGACGCCGTGGAAGACCACGTCGCCGATTACCACGCCCACGTGGGTGCTCGAGCGCAACCCCTACAGCGTGTGGGTCGACACCGACGGCAACCAGCTCCCGTACATCGATCGCATCCGGATGACCCTCGGGGAGAACCTGGAGGTGATCAACCTGCGCGCGATCGCGGGCGAGTACGACTCGCAGGCACGCCACATCGACATCAGCAAATTGCCCGTGCTGCTCGAGAACCAGCAGAAGGGCGGCTACCGCGTCTACCTCGACCCCTCCGACCAGGGCGCGGACGTCGGCCTCTTCTGCAACCAGACCTACGAGAAGGACGCCGAGGTCGGCCGGTGGCTCGCCACCCGCGAGTTCCGGATCGCGCTCTCCCACGGGATCGATCGCGCCCAGATCAACGAGACCTTCGTCCTGGGTCTGGGGCAGACGGGCTCGGCCGCGCCCGGCGAGCGGACCCTCTACTTCCCGGGGCCCGAGTACCGCACGCTCCACACCGCGTACGACGTCCGCAAGGCCAACGCGATGCTCGACGCGCTCGGGCTCACCAAGCGCGACGGCGAGGGCTACCGCCTGCGCGCCGACGGGCGCGGGCGGCTGAGGCTCGCGCTGACCACCTACCTGGGCTTCCTGCCGTTCACCCGGATCGCGGAGATGCTCGCCGAGCAGTGGAAGAAGATCGGCGTCCGCGCCGACGTCCAGGAGATGGAGCGCGGGCTCGCGACCGCGCGACTGCGCGCCAACGAGCACCAGATCTACTTCGAGACCCAGTGGGGCGCGGACAACATCTACGGGCACACCCCGTGGATCTTCCCCACCGACGGGGGCATCCCGCTGGGGCCGCTCTACGGCACCTGGTACTCGAGCGGCGGAGCGCAGGGCAAGACGCCGCCGCCTCGCATGCGCGAGCTGATGGACAAGTACCGCAAGTCCTTCGGCGTCAAGGACGCGGAGCGGATCCGCCTGGCCAAGGAGGTCTGGAAGATCGCGCTCGACGAGCTGTGGACGATCCCGGTGGTCTCGAACTCACCCGCCTCTCAGGGCGTGCGGGTGATCAAGACCAACATGGGCAACATCCCGGAGCGGCTCTGGAACAGCGCGGTGAGCGACAACCCCGACATCGCCCACACCGAGACCTGGTTCTTCAAGTCCTGACGATCGCGGTGAGTGGGCCGGGCCCGGCGGGGAGGCGCACGACGGTGAAGCCCCTCGTGTCGATCCACCAGCCCGGCCCGGTCTCCGCCTCCGGGTCCGGTAGCCGCGGGAGCGGGCCCGCGCCCTCCACCACCACGGTCGTGGCGCTCACGGGGCGAAGCTCCAGCTGGTAGCGGCGGCCTGTTGGGAGCAGCGAGCGATCGCCGGTCGGCTCGCCAATCCGGACGGTTATGGTTCCGGGGCTCGTCCGACACTCGAAGACGGTCTCGAGCGTCCGCCCGTGCCGGTAGGCGTTGGACCGGCCATCGTCCTCATGGAGCGCGAACCGTGAGACTCCGTGGGGGTGGATCAGGAGCGTGACTTCGTCCAGCGGCCGCTCGCCGGTGTGCTGGACGACCGGGCCCAACGGGATGACGGCGCCGGCCCGCACCAGCAGCGGCAGCCGCTCGAGCGGGGCGTCCACCGTGATGCCTCCCGGGCCCTCGTGCCGCGCGCCCGTCCAGAAGTCGTACCAGGTGCCGGCCGGCAGGTAGACCGGCCATGTGGTCGTGTCCTCGCGGGTGACCGGCGCCACCAGCAGGTCGTCGCCCCAGAGGAACTGGTGCCCGAGCGCCCACACGCGCGGATCGTCGGGGTAGTTGAGCACGAGCGGGCGCATGAGCGGCAACCCCTCGGTGTGGGCCTGCCAGGCGAGCGTGTAGGTGTAGGGGAGGAGCCGGTAGCGCAGCTCGGCGAACGCTCGGCAGATCGCCTCCACCCGCGGGCCGTGGGCCCACGGCACGTGCTCGCGCCAGACCCAGCCGTGCGAGCGGAAGATCGGGCTGAAGGCTCCGAGCTGGAACCACCGCGCGTAGAGCTCGCCGGTCTCGGGGACGGCGTGGAAGAAGCCGCCGACGTCGGAGCCCCAGTACGGGATCCCGGAGAGCCCGGTGTTGAGGCCCAGCGGGATCTGCGCCTCCAGGGTCCGGAAGTCGTTGTTGACGTCGCCGGTCCACGTGGCCGCGCCGAGGCGCTGCATGCCGGCCGCGCCGGATCGGCAGAGCAGGAAGACGCGCTGCTCCGGCCGGTCCGCCGTCTCGCCGGTCAGGAAGGCCTCCTGGCGCAGCCGATCGTAGAGGTTGTGGAGCAGCCGACCGTCGCCGCCATGGAGCCGGGTCGCCGCCGGAGGACCCTCGCCGCCGTCGAGCCACCAGCCGGCCACGCCGGCCTGAACCAGCTCGCGGTGCGCCCTCCACCACCACGCGGCGGCGGCCGGGTTGGAGAAGTCGACGTAGCGCTGGCCCTGCCGGTAGTTCGCGCCGGCGGGGCTGGCGCGCTCGTAGCCGGCGTCGAGGAGATAGCCGCGCGCGGCCGCCTGATCGAAGAGCGGCGAGGCCTCGTGGAGCACCGGATATTCGTGGGTGACGACCTCGAAGTGCCGGGCGCGCATCTCCTCGAGGAGCCGGGCCGGCTCCGGGAATAGCGCCGGCTCGAAGTCGAGGTGGCCGACGCCGCGGTTCCAGCCGAGCGCCTCGCCGTAGCTCGACAGGAAGATCAGCGCGTCACAGGGAATACGCCGCTCGCGGATCGTCCGGGGGAGCTGGCGGACCTCGGCGGTGTCATGGAAGTGGCGCGTCGACTGGAGAAAGCCCAGCGCCCAGCGCGGCGGCATCGCGGGCCGGCCGAGCAGCTCGGCGACTTCGCGCATAACCCCGCGCATGTCGCCGCCCATCAGCACGTACCAGGTGAGCGCCCCGGTCTCCGCGGTGTAGACGACCTTCACGCCTCCGTCCGACCGCCCCACCGCGATGGCGGCGTCGCCCGGGTTGTCCCAGAAGATGCCGTAGCCGCGGTTGGACACGAGCAGCGGCACGCCCAGATCGGAGCCCGGCCCGTGGCCCAGCTGGGTGTTCCAGAGCTGTCGCGTGAGGCCGAGGCGGTCCAGCCCGCCGCCGCCTTGCCCCAGGCCGTAGAAGTGCTGCTCGCCCGAGAAGGCCAGGCAGGTCCGGAGCCGGCGGCGCCCGGAGCCGGCGACGACCTCGCTCGACATTCCACCGTCGGGCGGCTCCCGGAGCAGCCACTCGCCCCGTCGATCGAGAAAGGCCAGGCGAAGCGGTGCGGTGGCGATCTCGATCCCGAACTCGGCGGTCACGACGCGGAATGGCTCACCGGGCAGGACCTCGAAGGGCACGGGCTCCCAGGCCCGGTCGGCGACGTACGAATGGGCGGAGGCGGCGTCGGGGTCGAGGCTCATCCGCACGATGCGCGGGGTGAGCACGGTCACGGTCACGTCCCCTCCGTCGCCGCGCAACCGCAGGGTCGCTCCCTCGCGCTCCATCCCCCCTCCCGGGATCCGCTATCGCACGCGGACGGGGGAGTGTACCATCGCCCTGCCGACAGCTGGAATCACGCCCCGACGACGAGGACCGGCATGGCAGAGATCATCCTCGGTATCGGCAGCTCCCACAGCCCCATGCTCAGCACGCCTCACGAGGCCTTCGCCGGACACGCCGAGCGCGACCGGGCACGGGTGCCGGAGTTCGACGCCCTGGCGCGCGAGAAGGCCTCCTGGATCGCCGGCGAGCTGGCGCCCGACGTGACCGGCGCGCGCCACGCCGCGACCCAGGCCGCGCTGGCTCGCCTGGGCCACGCGCTCGCGGAGGCCGCGCCGGAGACCCTGGTGGTGATCGGCGACGACCAGGCCGAGTGGTTCAGCGCCGACGGCCAGCCGGCGGTGTGCATCTACTGGGGCGACCAGGTGGAGAACCTCCCGCCGCCGGTCGAGCGCATGGCGCCCTCGCTGCGGCGGGCGTACTGGGGCTACTACGGCGACGGCACCAACCGGGCGTTCCCGGTGGACGCGGCCCTGGGCCGCCATCTCGTCCTGGCCCTCACGCGCGATCACGAGTTCGACGTCGCGCACCTCCGCGTGCAGCCGCGGCACGCCCCGCTCGGGCACGCGTGGAGCTTCGTGCACCAGCGGCTCATGGGCGAGCGGATCGTCCCGATCGTGCCGGTCCTGCTCAACACGTACTTCCCGCCGAACCAGCCGACGCCGCGCCGCTGCTACCAGCTCGGCCGCGCGATCCGGCAGGTGATCGAGGGGTGGGGCGAGCGGCGCCGGGTCGGGATCCTGGCCTCGGGTGGCCTCAGCCACTTCGTGGTCGACGAGGCGCTCGACCGGCACGTGCTGGAGATCCTGGCCAAGAAGGACGCCGAGGGCATCGCGGCCCTGCCGCTGCCGCAGCTCGACTCCGGGAGCTCGGAGATCCGCAACTGGATCGCGGCGGCGGGCGCGCTCGAGGGACTCGAGATGCGTCTGGTCGACTACGTGCCCTCCTACCGCTCCGAGGCGGGGACGGGCGTGGGCATGGCGTTCGCGGTGTGGGAGTAGAAGGGAGGCCACGATGCTCTCGAGAGAGGACAACGAGCTCCTGTGCCGGGTCGGTCGAGGCACCCCGATGGGGGAGCTGCTGCGGCAGTACTGGATGCCGGGCCTGCCGTCTTCGGAGCTGCCGGATCCCGACGGGCCGCCCCGGAGGGTGCGACTGCTCGGCGAGGACCTGGTGGCCTTCCGCGACAGCAGAGGCCAGGTCGCGCTCCTCGCCGCGAACTGCCCGCATCGCGGCGCGCAGCTCTTCTTCGGCCGCAACGAGGAGTGTGGGCTGCGCTGCGCCTACCACGGCTGGAAGTTCGACGTGACCGGTCGCTGCGTGGACATGCCGAGCGAGCCCGAGGAGAGCACGTTCAAGGACAAGGTGCGCGCCCGCGCCTATCCCGGTCGCGACGTCAACGGCGTGATCTGGGTCTACATGGGCCACCGCGCCACCCCGCCGCCCTTGCCCGCCTTCGAGATCAACACGCTGCCCGCCGAGCAGGTCTATCCGCCGCTCATGATGATGGAGGAGTGCAACTGGATGCAGGCGCTCGAGGGCGACATCGACTCGGCGCACATCGACTGGGTCCACGGCAAGCTCCGCCCGGACGGCGCGCAGCGGGGCACCTATCACCGCGACAAGCGGCCACGGCTCGAGGTGCTGCCGACGGACTACGGCGCGTGCTACTCGGCCCGGCGGCGCTCCGACACCGAGGGGCTCTACTGGCACCGCATTACCCAGTTCATCCTGCCGTTCTTCACGATGATCGCGGCGAGCGATCCGCACATCGTCTCGGCGCGCGCGTGGGTGCCGCTCGACGACGAGCACAACCTCCAATTCGTCATGCGCGGGCGGCTCGACCGACCGGTGACCGAGACCGAGCGCCGGCAGGTGCGCGATCCTTTCGCGGCGTGGGGCGGCTATCTCGAGGCCGGCCGCGATCCCCGCAGCCGCTACTACACGAAGGCGAACCTCCACAACGACTACCTGGTGGACTACGAGCTGCAGCGGACCGAGCTGAATCTCGGCATCCCGTTCCTGGGCAACCTGCAGGACCGAGCCATGACCGAGACCATGGGCCCGATCTACGACCGGACGCAGGAGCATCTGGGCACGACCGACGCGATGGTGATCCTGGCGCGCCGGCTCCTCATCGACGCCGCGAAGGCCATGCGTGACCGCGGCAGCGTCCCCGCCAACGTCGACGATCCGAAGCTCTGCCGCGTGCGCCCGGCCTCCGCGCTGCTGCCCGAGGGCGAGAGCTGGCTCACCGCGACCGAGAAAGCCCGCCAGTCCGACGCCGGCGTGCCGATCGCGTGGGTCCCGTTCGTGTGACGGCGATGGCCGAGCCGGGTCACCGGGCGGCGGATCTCGAGGCTCTCGAGGACTGCCGCGCGGTGCCCTACCTGCTGGTGGTCGAGACGGTGGAGCACGACGGCCGCTGGTGGCGGCGGGCCACGCACCCCGAGCTGCCCGGCTGCGTGGCGGAGGCGGAGTCTGCCCTCGAGGCCATCGAGCAGCTCGAGCAGGAGCGGCTGCGGCTGCTCGAGGAGCGCTGGCGGCGGGGCGAGCCGATCCCGCGGCCCCGGCCGCCGCTGCGCGCGGCGCGGCCGGCCGCCGGCTGAGCCAGGGGAGAGCCTAGGGGAGCGCGGGCACCGCGCAGAGCGCGGCGTGTTCCGGAGCGGTCAGCGGTTGCTCGTGCGTCGCCTCCTGCCGGTCGCGGTCCGGCCCCAGCATCGTGAAGCAGGCCTCGTCGGCGTAGACGTGGGAGCCGAGCCTCTGGAAGACCAGCACGGTGCGGAACGGAGAGCCCGGCACCTTCGCGGAGACCCGCGCGTAGCGCAGGCTCTCGGGTGCCGCTGGCCCCTGAGCCAGGCTCTCCGTGATCACGCGGCCCTGCAGCTGTCCCTTCACGGGCAGCTCGAGGCCGAGCAGATGCGCGAAGGTGATCGCGATGTCCGCGTTGCCCACCGGTGCGGTGTCCACGAAGCCCGCCTTGAAATCGGGGCCGACCGCGGCCATGAAGTTGAACGTGTCCGCGCGGCTGAAGCTGCCGTGCATGCCCTGGCCCTGTTGGAGGTTGTTGTCGGCCAGCTCGACCATGGTCATGAAGCGGTTGCCCGGCTCCGTGGCGAAGCTGCGGAAGTTGAGCACGATCGCTGGCGTCGGGAGCGCCGCTCCGCCCTTCAGGTTGATCGCGCTGAGCGGCAGGCTCCCGGGCACGTCGCCGTAGGCGTCGTCCACGAAGATGCCGCCGGTGTAGTCCTGCCGCGCGAGGAAGGCCACGATCCGCCGCAGCAGCTCGGGATCGCGATCGGGGACGTAGATGAGGTCGGATCCCCCGTTGGCCGCCACCACGACCCGCGCGTCGGTGGCCCCGCCGATACGCCCCGTCCCGCCGATCAGCCCGTTGCCGGTCGCCGGGCGCTGCCGCACCGCCACGGTGGGCGCGGCGATCGTGGGGTCGACCGGCTGGTAGGTGGTCACGCCGTCGGTCGTGACCTGGCTGTCTGGATCGTAGAGGGGCAGCCCCAGCTCGTGGGCCAGGTCGATGGCCACGAAGCCGGGAGGGAGGAAGCCCGTGTTGACGTCCTGGCGTCCCCCCGCCTCGCGGTAGCTCCGGCTCGCGGCGTAGCTTCGCGTGAAGCGCTGGCCGGAAGCGTCGAGGTCGCGCTTGCTGATGGTCGCGAAGCCGTGATCGGCGGTGACGAAGACGTCGGTGCTCGCCGCCAGCACGGGGTCGGCGGCGATCGCGTCGAGGATCTGCTTGAGGTTATCGTCGGCGTTGCGGATCGCCGCGCGTGAGGTCGGCCCGTTGATGCCGGGCACGAGGGAGTTGAGGCTATCGCCCTGATTGTGCTGGGAGCCGTCGGGATCGCGCGACCAGTAGACGAGCATGAACTGCCGGCCGTCCTTGCGGAATGCGGGCAGGATCGCCTGGGTGATGGCGTCGGCGAAATAGCGCTGCTGGGCCACGTTGGCCTCGCGCGTGCCGGGGACGACGTTGTTCCCGGCCGGCTGCGTCCGAGGCGGCGCCTGGAGCGGCAGCCCCGCCTCCCGCATCGCGGTCACCATCCAGGGCGGCAGGGGCAAGCCGGCGGGCGAGCCGGTCCGATCGTCGACGACGACCGTGTCCGGGACCGCGAAGGCTCCGTTGACCGGGTTGCCCTGGGTGACGTCCTGGATCAGCGTGGGCCCGAGCTTGCCGACCGCCGCGGTGTGGAAGCCGTGGGTCCGCCCCAGGGCCAGCAGCGCCTCCTCGCCCAGGAAGTTGCCGCCCGGGAAGTGCTCGTCGATGTCGCCGAGCACCTGGTCGTCCTCGATGAACGGGGTCACGGTGCCCGGCTTCTTGCCCGCGAAGCTCGGGGGCGTGGCCCCGAAGACCGGGAATCCCGTGAAGAGGAAGTTGCTGAAGTCGCCGGTGTCGCCCGGGTGGTGGCCGGTGGCGATGGCCGCCGCGTTCGGCGTCGTGAAGGTCGGGAACACCGAGTGGCTGTTCGCGAACGTCACGCCGCGCTGGCGGAGGCTCCACATGGTCGGCGCGTCGGTCGGGTTCACCGACTCGGCTCGCAGGCCGTCCATCACCACGATGACGACGTTGCGGGCCGGCAGCGCCGGCACGTCGGCGCCGAGCGTGGCG
>Ga0187766_10000756_pt1 | contig 18469 bp, 16 predicted proteins | sample 0216_QUI02_MP05__4_FD_132971 | JGI IMG/M metagenome (GOLD analysis project Ga0187766, IMG submission 132971) | Tropical peat soil microbial communities from peatlands in Department of Meta, Colombia - 0216_QUI02_MP05_20_MG | ecosystem: Environmental > Terrestrial > Soil > Wetlands > Peat ... | reverse complement strand
CTCGTCGCGAGCGCCTACCCGCTCGTCGCGAGCGCCCACCCGCCCACGGCCGCGCCCTTGATCCGGCGCTCCATGCGGGAGCCTCGTGGCGAGCGTCTACCCGCCCGCGGCCGCCTCCTTGATCCGGCGCTCCATGTCGAGCTCGGTGTCGAAGTCGGCGCTGTCGGCGTGGCGGTACTCGACTCCCTCGCCGCTCAGCAGCTGCGCCAGCACCTCGACGCAGCGCTCATCAAGCTGGCTCCCGGCGACGCGACGCAGCTCCCGCAACGCCTCGAACGAGCTCATCCGGGTCCGGTACGTATCGCTCGCGGTAAGCGTGTCGTACACCTCGGCGACCGAGATGATCTTCGCGATCTCGGGAATCTGGTCCGCGTCGAGGCCACTCGGATAGCCGCGCCCGTCGATCCGCTCGTGATGCGCGAGCACGATCTCGGCGACCGGACCGTACATGCCTAGGTCCCGGAGCAGGTCCGCGCCGAGCTCGGGATGTCGCTGAATCGCAACCCAGTCCTCGTCGGTGAGCGTCCTGCCGCGCTCGGCGACCCGGTCCGACAGCGCAAAGCGACCGATGTCGTGCAGCAACCCGGCGGTGTGCGCGAGCTCGCAGTCGGCGTCGCTCATGCCGACTGCGCGTGCCATGTCGCCGGCGAAGCGAGCGACCGCCGCCGCGTGCCGCGCAGCATGTTGGTCGCGGACGTCGAGCGAGCGCAGGAGGCTGGCGAGCACGCCCCACGACAGTGACGCGTATTGCTGCGCGCGCTTGCGCGACCGCTCGAGCAGGTGCGCCATGTAGGAGAAGGCAAACACGCCCGCCAGGGCGAACACGATCGCCCCGGTTCCGAGTCGGACGTAGATGCTTGCGCCCGCGACCACCAAGGCCACGTCGATCACGAACGCGGGCAGGTCCGCCAGCAGCTCGCGCGGACTCAACGGCCAGCCGCCGCCATCCATCGCGTAGAACAGGAGGTTGATCGCGATGAAATTCGCGACGATCGCAGCAAACGCCGTGCCCGCGAGGACGAGGTAGAACGACGTCGCTCGGTGGTCCGCCGGAGCCCAGGCGCGCAGCACCACCGCCGCCACCAGAACCGGCGCGCCGAGCCCGAGAATGTTGAGCACCATTCCCCGCGGGCGGGTGCGGATCATTCGGCTCGCCACGATCTCGGCCAACACGACCGCGGCGAACGCGGACGCGGGGCCGAGGAATGCGGCGGCGAGCAACGCCACCAGGAACGAAGCCGACACCGAGTACGCGCCGCCGAAGACGTGCGTCACCGTCAGCCCCGCGGATACCGCAGCGACGGCCAGCACGACCGAGAGCACTCCGAAGTGATCGTGCGGAGCCTCGTACGCCGCCCACGCGAAGCACACGGCGAGCGCTGCTGAGGCAGCCGCGAGCACGCGGATGCCGACCCGCTCCGGCGGCGCTTCTGTCCCCAGCGACATCAGGGTCACGATACCGCGGGCGCGGCGGTTTGTCCCGCAAGCTCGGGGTTTCTATATCGCTCGGCCATCAACGCGCGCATCGCCCCCGGCTCTAGCGGCGATCAACAGGCCCGAGTCGCAGGCTCAGGGTCCGCGAAAGCCCATGCCTCTCCCTTGATCGCGGTTTGCATTACGCGCAGCCGTCATTCGACGGGCCTCCTCGGGCCGACTTGATCAGCCTCGCGCGCGCGCCCCGGGCAGCAACGCGTCATCGAATGACGCTTGTTGCGCTATTTGCACCGCTTCTAGATATAAAGCTTGTGCAATTTTGTCTCCGGTGCCGATAATGGACAACGACTGCCCCGACCTTTCCAGGGAATGCGCTATCTGAAGACCAGCGAGGCAGCTGCGCTGCTCAACGTTAGCCCTAATACGCTGCGGGCGTGGGAGCGCAGATTTGGCTTTCCCAAGCCGCAGCGGTCGCCGGGTAAGCACCGGCTTTTCACGCATGGCGAGGTCGCCGCGCTGCGGGATGCGCTTCAGGAGGGACTGTCGATTTCGTCGGCCGTTTCCCGCGCGCGCGAGGGACTCGCGTCCGACACTCACTCGCTCGTCGGCGCGCTGGTGTCGTTCGAGCGCGAGCGCGCGGACGCGGCGATCGAGGCGGCGCTCGCGCTGCGGTCGGTCGAGCGCTCGGTCGAAGAGGTGCTCCTGCCGACGCTGGACGAGATCGCGCGGCGGCACACGCTCGAGTCGGCCGCGTGGGCGTTCGCCGCCGACTGGGGCAGCGATTGGCTCCGCCGCGCGCACCGGCTTGCGCCCTCCCCGATCCGCAGCGTCTCGATCCTGGTCGGCGACGCGGCGCGAGATGATCTCGATCCGGACACTCCGTACATCCGTGCATTTGAGCTGTTCTGCGTCCGGGCGGGGATAAAGGTCCTGAGCCTGTCGGCACGAGGCGTGGCCGGGATCGGCGACGCCGTCGCCGTGCACCGTCCGAACATGGTCGTGCTGGCGGGCAGCTATCTCGATGACGACACGGTGGCACGATGGGCATATGCGGTCCGGCTCGCGGCCGGAGCATTGCCCGTCGCCGTGTATCGGCGCGGAGGCCCGCGCGTGCGGATGCGGACCACCGGTACCAGCGTGCTGCCGCCCGGCGCGAGCGACGCGCAACGACGCGTGCTCGAGCTCGTCGAGTCCGACCAGGTGGAACCGGTCGCGACACCCCCCGGCGCGGGCACCGCTGGACCGCCGGGCGGCACACAGGAAGCGCGGCTATAGGCCAGGCCGCCTGATCGTCGCGGCGTCGCCAGGACGGGAAGCAGCGTCGCCAGTTCGCGCTGCTCGACGTACTTCGCAAACCGCTTGTCGCCGGCCGGGAACTGTCGATTCCAGAAGTTCTTGCGACCGAGCGGGACGATCACCTCGTTGAACAGTGGGTTACCGAGGCGCGAACCCTGCACCCACGGACCGGAGTGCACGCCGGCCTCGTCGATGCCGGGCTCGATCACGCGCGCCTTGCGCCGGCTGGCCGAGGCCCAGACGCCGATCACGGCACCCCCGCGCATCGGATCCGTCGGCACCGATCCGTTCGCGCTCAGTTTCGAGATCGGGACTTGGAGCGCGATCGTGTGCACGTTCAGCGTCTTGGTCGCGTCGACCCCCATCGCGTCCGCGCTCGGAATCAGATGGAGATGCTGGAATGGGCGCAGGTCGCCGAGGTCGAAGATCGCGCCCAGGTCGACGTAGAAGCCTTCGAGGCGCTGTCCCGCGAACACGATCGAGCCGTCCCTGAGGGTGTGCACCGCCGCCTGGCCGAGCGCCGGGTAATCGGGAGTCGAGCGCGGACCGATGTTGCACGGCGGGCACGCAAGGTCCGTGCCCAGCACCGTCGTCTTCAGCCCAGGGCCGCCGGCGCCGTATGTGGTCGTGTCGTCACCTTCGACGCGCGTCACCGAATAGAACTGGCGCTTGTTCCAGTTGTTGCTGTCGAGTGACGTGATTGGCCCGGTGTTGTACAGAAATGTGTCAGGGTTCCGCAACTTCGTGACGAATGTGAACACGTAGGCGATCTCGGGCAGTCCGTCGCCGTCGTTGTCGATGTAGATCGAGTACAGCACGTCGTCGCCGAACTCGAAGAAGTTGGGTCCTCCGCCCCGGCGCTCGCCGGCAGTGGAACCTGCTGCACCGCACCGCGCACGTGCCTGCACGAGCGCTTGCGGCGCTTGCGAACCGCTCGCCGGACGTCGATAACTACCCAGTGGGTGCAATTCGGACCAATGCGGCCGCGGCGATGCTCGGCGTCAGCCCAAACTCGCTGCGCAGCTGGGAGCGGCGGTACGGCTTTCCGCGCCCGCAGCGTTCCTCCGGCGGCCATCGACAATACGCGCTCGAGGAGATCGAGGCGCTTCGGTGCACGCTGGCCGAGACCCACAACGTCTCCTCGGCGATCTCGCTCGCCCGCGAGCGCGGGGAGGGCCCGTCCTCCCCGTCCCGGCTCGCCGGCGCCTTTGCCGAGTTCGACGAGGAGCGCGCGAACCGCCTGCTCGAGGAGAGCCTCGGACTGCGCTCGGTCGAGCGGACGGTCGACGAGGTCCTGCTCGCGGCGGTGAGCGCTCATGCTCACGCCGACGTCGGCCGGCACGGCCCGGAGTACGAGTTCGGGTGGCGCCACGCGACCGGGTGGTTGTCCGCGATCAAGCGCCTGTCGCCGCCGGCGAGCCGGCGGGACGGCGTGCTGATCTTCGATGCGGCCGCGCCGTGTGACCTCGACACCCTGCATGCCCAGGCGCTCGAGCTGATCCTGAGACGCGCCGGATTGCGGACGCTGTCGCTAACGCCGTCGATCGACGCGACGCGGCTGGGCCGTGCGCTGCGCGCGCTGGATCCGCGCGCGGTCGTGCTCACCGGCCGCGGTGTCTCACTGGACTCGATCGGGCGCCTCGTGTACGCCGTCCGCGGCGTGGTGCAAGAAGTGATCGTGTTCGACTTCCGCGGCGCGGTCCCGGACACCGGCGCGAGCACCGTGTGCCGGCTCGGCGAGACGCCGCTGCAAGCGGCGCAGGTGCTGCTCGCACAGCTCGACGGCCTCCGGCCCGCCGCCGCTGACCCCCGCGCGGAATCCCGCGCCGCGCGCGGGTCGCCGGTCGAGATCGCGCTCGCGACTCAATGACAGCAGTCCGCGCCTCGCTTCACTGACCGCCGTCACGGCTCGGCGCCGCTGGGCGGTCGAAGGCGGGCTCCTACAATCGGCCGCCGATGTCGAGTCCGCACCGTCCTGTAGATCCGCGCGCTTCGTTTCCCGAGCTCGAGCTGCGCGTGATCGAGCGCTGGCGCGAGCGCGAGGTGTTCGCCGAGTCCGTCCGACGTCGGAGCGGCGCGCCCGCGTGGGGCTTCTACGAGGGCCCCCCGACCGCCAACGGACCGCCGGGATCGCACCACGTGCTGGCGCGAGTGTTCAAGGACATCTTCCCGCGCTACAAGACGATGTGCGGGTTCTACGTCGAGCGCAAGGGCGGCTGGGACTGCCACGGGCTGCCGGTGGAGCTGGCGGTCGAGGCCGAGCTCGGCTTTACCTCCAAGGACGACATCGAGCGCTACGGGATTGCGGAATTCAACGATCGCTGCCGCGAGAAGGTGCTCAGCCACGTCGAGGACTGGAACCGGCTCACGGAGCGGATCGGTTTTTGGATCGACCTGAAGAACGCATACCGCACGCTCGATCCCGACTACATCGAATCCGTCTGGTGGGCGCTGAAGACGATCCACGACAAGGGCCTCCTGTACGAAAAGCTGAAGGTCGTCCCGTACTGCCCCCGCTGTGGCACCGCCCTTTCGAGCCACGAACTCGGTCAACCCGACGTGTACCGCGACGTGCTCGACCCGTCGGTGTACGTCCGCTTCCCCGTCACCGAGCCGCACGGCGCCGCCGAACCCGGCGATCAGTTGCTCGTGTGGACGACCACGCCGTGGACGCTCGTGTCCAACGCCGCGGTCGCGGTCGACCCGGAGCTGACGTACGTGCGCGCCCAGCTCGAGGGCGAGCCGCCGATGATCCTCGCTCAGGGCCTGGTCGAACGCGTGCTGGGCCCCGGCGCCAAGATTCTGAACCGGTTCCCCGGCGCGCAGCTCGAGCGGGTCGGCTACGAGCCGCCGTTCGGGTTCATCGCAAAATCCGAATACGGTGAGCGCGGACACACCGTCCTGCTCGCCGACTTCGTCAGCGACGAGGACGGGACCGGGCTCGTGCACACAGCGATCGCGTTCGGCGAGGACGACTTCCGTCTCGGCGAGCAGTACGGCCTGAACGTGGTCAACCCGGTCAAGCCGGACGGGACGTTCGACGAGCGCATCGGTGCGTACGCGGGGCGATGGGTGAAGGACGCGGACCCTGATCTGATCGAGGACCTCCGTGCGCGCGGGCGGCTGCTGCGCGCGGAGACGTTGGAGCACGCCTACCCGCACTGCTGGCGCTGCGTAACGCCGCTGCTGTACTACGCCAAGCCGTCCTGGTACATCGGCACCAGCCAGCTCAAGGATCGCCTGCTCGCGGCGAACGAGACCATCACCTGGCATCCCGAGCGCGTCAAGCACGGGCGCTTCGGCAAGTGGCTGGAAGGGAACGTCGACTGGGCGCTCTCGCGCGAGCGGTACTGGGGCACACCGCTGCCCGTGTGGCGCTGCCCGGCCGGGCACATCAGGGCGATCGGGTCGTTCGCCGAGCTGCACGAGCGCTCCGGGATCGCGCTCACCGACCCGCACCGGCCGTTCGTCGACGTGATCACGTTCCCGTGCGCCGACTGTGGCGAGCCGATGCGGCGGGTGGAGGAGGTGATCGACGTGTGGTTCGACTCGGGCTCGATGCCGTTCGCCCAGTTCCACGCCCCGCATCGCAACGTCGAGCACTTCGAGCAGCGCTTCCCGGCCGACTTCATCTGCGAGGCGCTCGACCAGACGCGCGGCTGGTTCTACTCGCTGCTGGCGGTCGCGACGCTGTTGTTCGATCGCTCCTCGTACCGCAACGTCGTCTGCCTCGGGCTGATCCTCGACGAGCAGGGCCGCAAGATGTCGAAGTCGCTCGGCAACATGGTCGAGCCGTGGGAGGTGATCGACCGCTTCGGCGCGGACGCGTTTCGGTGGTACCTGTTCACGTCCAAGTACCCGTGGGACGAGTACCGCTTCTCGCTCGAGACGATCGGCGAGGCGGTGCGCCTGTTCCTGCTGCAACTGTGGAACACGTACGGCTTCTACGTCCTGTACGCGAACGCGAACGAGATCACCGACCGCAGCGCGGACGCCGCCGACGCGACCGAGCTCGACGCGTGGGCACGCTCGCGGCTGAACGCGACGATCGAGCTGGTCCGCGAGCGCATGGACGAGTTCGACGCGACCGCCGCCGGACGCGCGATCCAGGCACTCGTGGATGACCTGTCGAACTGGTACATCCGCCGGTCCCGGCGGCGCTTCTGGGACGGCGACGAAGCCGCGTTCGCGACCCTGCGCCACTGCCTGATCACCGTCGCCCAGCTGCTGGCGCCGTTCTGCCCGTTCCTGGCCGATGAGATCTACGACAACCTCGACGGGTCGGAGCCGAGCGTTCACCTGTGCGCGTATCCGATCCCGGGTCAGCGCGACCTCGAGCTCGAGCGGAACATGGACGTCGCGCGCCAGGCCGTGCGACTGGGACTCGCAGCCCGCGGGCAGGCGAAGGTCAAGGTCCGCCAGCCGCTGCGCGCCGCCGTGATCGTTGCGACCGGCCCCGAGCGCGTCGCGATCGAGCGGCTCGCGGACATCGTCCGCGAGGAGCTCAACGTGCACGAGCTCCGGTTCGTATCCCAGGCCGACGAGCTCGCCGAGATCGAGCTGAAGCCGAATTACGACACGCTCGGACCCCGGTTTCGACAGCAGATGCCGCTCGTTGCGGCCGCGATCGCGGCGCTCGAACCGGCGCATGTCGCCACGGCGCTACTCGAGGGAAGGATCATCGCGATCGCGATCGCGGGTCACGACCACGAGCTGACGGCCGACGATCTCGTCGTCGCGATGAAGCCGCTGCCCGGTTTCCAGGTCGAGCGCGAGGGCTCGCACGCGGTCGCGCTCGAGCTCGAGATCGACGACGAGCTGCGCATCGAGGGCTGGGCCCGAGACATCGTCCGCGCCGTCCAGAACGCGCGCGCGGGCGCCGGCCTCGACGTCAGCGACCGGATCCTGCTGACGCTGGACGGCGACCCGGCGCTGCTCGATGCGGCCCGCGCGCACGAGCGCTACATCGCCGGCGAGACGCTCGCACTCCAGGTCAGCTACGAATCCGTGGACGGCGGCGAGCCGACCTGCGTCGACGGGCGAGAGCTGCGCGTCGCGGTCGCGGTCGCGTAGCGTTACGCCGCACGCGCGCTGCGGATCGCGGTCGGCGGCCCTGCACGCGTTACGCCAGCGCGGGCTCCAGCTCCGCCTCGAGCCGCTTCTTGGGGTAGGCGCCGATCACGGTCTTCGTCGGCTGTCCGTTGCGGAACAGGATCAGCGTCGGGATCGACATCACGTTGAACGCGACCGCTGTGTCCTGATTCTCGTCGATGTTCAGCTTCACAACCTTGAGCGCCGCGGCGCGCTCCTTGGCGATCTCCTCGACGACCGGCGCAACCATCCGGCATGGCCCGCACCACGGCGCCCAGAAGTCGACCAGCACGGGAACATCAGACTCGATCACTTCGGCTTGGAAGTTGCTGTCGTTGACTTCGGCGACGGTGTCTGACATTTGCGCTCCTTGTGGTGCGGACCAGTTGCTACTTCAAAAAGTATAGCGGGTAAACGATGGGGGGCTGCGCAGCTGCGCGCTGCGCAGCGTCCGTGGGGCCGGAACTCCGAGCCCGGGCGATGCGAGGCGCGGACGCCACACGCCGGACGCGTCCCATTAGCCTACGTGCTCAGGTGGCGGATCCGACGAACAGCGAGATTGCGCGCGCGCTTGACGAGCTCGGCGACCTGTCCGAGCTCGACGGCGCGTTGCTGTATCGCGTTGTCGCGTACCGCAACGCCGCCAAGGCGGTGCGCGATGCGCCTGTCTCGGTCGCCACGCTCGCGCGCGAAGGGCGCGCGACCGAGCTTCCCGGGGTCGGCGCCACGATCCAGGAGAAGGTGATCGCGCTCGCCGACGAGGGCGCGATCCCCGCGGCGGTCAAGCTGCGCGCCAAGTTCCCGGCGGGCCTGCTGGAGATCATGCGCCTCCCCGGGCTCGGCCCCAAGCGCGCCCGGCGGCTGTTCGACGAGCTCGGAATCGACTCGCTCGACGCTTTGGGCGAGGCGGCGAAGGCTCACCGGATCCGCTCGCTGAAGGGGTTCGGCCCGAAGGCCGAGGAGGGCATCCTCGCGGCGCTCCAGGCCGCCGAGCCGGGCGAGCGCCGCCCCCGAGTCGTTCTCGACCGGGCGCTCGCCGTGGGCGATGAGCTCGTCGACGCGCTGCGCCGGCACTCGGCCGCGCAGCAGGTGGAGCTGGCGGGCTCGGCCCGGCGCATGACGGACAGCGTCAAGGACCTCGACGTGATCGCGACCGCAACCGATCCGGTCGCGCTCGCTCGCGCGGCCACCGAGCTCGATCTCGTCGAGGCCGCGGGCACGCCCGGCGCCGCCGGCGTGCGGCTGCGCACCCACACGGAGCTGACGGTCGATCTGCGGATCGTCGCCCCGGACCAGTTCGGCAACCTGCTCCAGCACCTGACCGGATCCAAGCACCACAACATGGCGTTGCGCGACGCAGCCGTTCGCAAGGGCCTGCACGTGTCCGAGTACGGGATCCTCGACGACGCGACCGGTGAGACGCACAAGTGCGCCACCGAGCCCGAGGTGTACGCGCTGCTCGGGATCGAGTACATCGAGCCCGAGCTCCGCGAGAACCGCGGTGAGCTCGAAGCGGCGGCTTCGGACAGCCTGCCGGAGCTGATCGAGCTCGGCGACCTGAAGGGCGACCTGCACTGCCACACGACCGCGTCCGACGGGACCGCGTCGATCGAAGCGATGGCGATCGCGGCCCGCAAGGCCGGGTACGAATACCTTGCGATCACCGACCACTCCGCCACGTTCGGCTTTGGCGGCGGTCTGTCGCCGGAGCGGTTGCGCGAGCACATCGAGCGGATCCGCGCGACCGACGTCGACGGACTCGAGCTGCTGGCCGGCTCGGAGGTGAACATCCTGCCGGACGGATCACTGGATTACGACGACGACACGCTGGCAGCGCTCGACTGGGTGATCGCTTCGGTGCACACCTCGTTCCGGATGCCCGCCGAGGCGATGACCGCGCGGATCGTGCGCGCGATCGAACATCCGCTGGTGGACGCGATCGGGCACCCGACCGGGCGCAAGATCGAGCGCCGGCGCCCGTACGCGTTCGAGTTCGAGCGCGTGTTCGAAGCGGCGGCGAGGACCGGAACGATGCTCGAGATCAACGCGAATGCGGACCGCCGCGACCTGGACGAGGTGCACGCCCGCGCGGCCTCGGCAGCCGGGGTCCCGATCGTGATCGACTGCGACGCGCACCGTGTCAGGGGGTTCGAGACGGCGCGCTACGGGATCGCGACCGCGCGGCGCGGGTGGCTGACCGCCGACGATGTCGTCAACACCAGGCCGTGGGCCCAACTGCAGGCGCTGCGCCCGCGCAACCGCAAGCAACCTCGGCGGGCCCACGCGAGCGCCGCGGGGGCAGCGCGCGCGAGCCGGTCCTCGGCGTGAGAGCGTCGCTGATCGCGGGCGTCGCCGCGCTTGCCTCGCTGGTGCCGGCCGGCTGCGGGGGCGGCGGCGGCTCGACCGGCTCGGCGAGCACGAACGCTTCGGCGGCGCGTTCCAGCATCCAGTTGACGAGCTCGGCATTCACCGCGGGCGGCGCGATCCCGCGCGCGTACACCTGCGACGGGCGCGACATCTCGCTGCCGGTGCGCTGGTCGGGCGTCCCCTCCTCGGCGCGGGAGCTGATCCTCGTGATGCGCGACCCGGATGCGCCCGGCGGTAACTTCATCCACTGGGCGCTGGCCGGCATCTCCCCGGCCACGACCGCCGTGCAGGCCGGTCGCGCACCCGCCGGCGCGATCGAGGGCCGCAACGGCTTCGGCACGGTCGGATATCGAGGCCCGTGCCCACCAACCGGCGACCCGGCCCATCACTACGTGCTGACGCTGACGGCGCTCGGAAGCCGCGCGCGGCTCGGCGCGGGCTTCAGCGCCGCCGAGATCCCGACCGCCGCGCTGGCGACTGGGACGCTGGTCGGGACGTACGCCCGGCATTGACGCCTGCCGCCGCCGGCGGCCTGGAAGGCGATGTCTTCGCGGGCGCGGGCGCGGGCGCGGTCGCTCGCGAGCGCCAGGGCGCGCCTGGAAGCCCGACTCGCCATCCCCGTTGGATCGCGGCGAACCAGAACAGCCCGAACAGGCACAGCAACAGCGCGAGCCAGAAGTTCACCCGCATCCCCAGGAAGTAGTTCGAATAATCGATCCGCTGCGTCTCCTCGAAGACTCGAAAGCCGGAGTAACCGGCGACGTACAGCGCGAACAGGCCCGGGGGCTTGATCCGCCGGTGGTGTCCGAGCCACACGAGAAATGACGCCAGCGACAGGTTCCAGATGATCTCGTACAGGAACGTGGGCTCGAACGTCGAGTAGCCCCAGTAGCGCGGCGACAGCTCAGCGACCCGGTGCGCGCGATCGATCTTCAGCGCCCACGGGAGCTTCGACGGAGCGCCGAACAGCTCCTGGTTGAAATAGTTCCCGATCCGGCCGAACGACTGCGCGACGAGCAATGCGGGAGCGACCGCGTCCGAGAATCTCCGGATGTCGTTCGTGGACAGCCGGCGCCGCAGCGGGATCAGGCCGCCGATCACGCCGCCGACGATCCCACCCCAGATTCCAAGCCCTCCCTTCCAGATCGCGAACGCCCCCCACCAGTGCGGGGGGATCTGGCTCGGGGTCGTGATCAGGAAGTAGATTCGCCCACCGATCAGGCCGGCCGGGAAGCCCCACAGCGCGACCTCGTAGACGAGATCGGGATCTCCGCCCTCCCGAGCCCAGCGGCGGCGGGTGACGATGATCGAGGCGGCGACCGCGAACACGTACGAGATCCCGTACGCGTGCAGGAACAGCGGCCCGATGTAGAAGCCGTTCGACGACGGGCTGGGGATGTAGGCGAAGCTCACGCTGGAAGCAATCGAGGAACGACCTCTTCGGCGACCGTCCGATCGACCGCCTGCCGCGTAAACGGTACAAGCAGCTCGGACGCGCGCTCGCGGTACCCGGCAACCGGATCGTCGAGCGCGAGCCGCAGGGCATTGTGAAGCTCGTCGGAGACGAGTCGCGGGTCGAGCCGCCGCGCCAGCTCGAGTGCCGGATACGGGCCCGGGGCCGGCGTGGTCACCAGCAGGCAGCCGTCGGCGAGCGCCTCGAGCGGCGCGATCCCGTAGTCCTCGCGCGTCGGCGCCGCGACGAACACCCGCGCGCGGCGGAGCAGCGCGCGGTACTCGTCCGGCGTGAGCCGCCCCGCCACGCGCACCCCGGCCGGAGCGTCGAAGCCGTCGATGCCCGCCACGACCAGCGTCTCGTGCTCCCGCCGCGCCCGCGCCCACGCGGCGAGCACGTGCTCGAGTCGCTTCTTCTCGGGGTTGCCGGCGTATGTCACCGCGGCGACGTCGCGCTCCGCGGCCGCCGGCCCGGAGCGGTCGACCGGGGTGGGCACGACGAGCATCGGTCCGCGCCGGCCGTCCAGGGCTCCGAGCGCCCCCTCGCTCATCGCCAGCACGAGCGGCGCGCGCGCCAGGCGGCGTCGCTCCACCGTCCGCTGCCAGATTCCGTGGCGCCCGGGACGGTTCTCGGCGGCGATCGAGTCAAGCCATACGGCGCCCGGTCTCGGCCACAGCAGCGCGGCCGTGATCGAGCAGTAGACGATCGCCGCCGGGTCGTGCGTCGCGATCCCTTCGCGGCACGCGCGCCGCGCCGCGCGCGCCTCAACGAGGTCGGTGAGCGCGAACGTCCGCACCCGCGGCGGCGCCGGCGTGGTCACGGTCTCCACGCGCACGCCGGCGCGGGACAGCGAGCCGGCCAGTTCCCGGGCCGATCGCTTCCAGCCCGCGGTGCTGGCGACCGAGACGAGCAGCACGTCGGTGCGGGGCACGTGCTAGTGGCACCTCCGCCGGCGGCTCATCCACTAGGCGCGGGGGTGCGCTCGGCGCGAGCGTCCCGACGCCCCGTTCAGCTCGAACAGGTTCGATCGGAACCCGGGGGTGCGGACCAGCTTGATCGGCTTCACCGGCGAGGTCCGCTCGATGTAGAACCGCGCCCCGTCGCGCTCCTCGATCGCGCTCACGGCCGACGGCTGCCGCCGCCAGGCGAGCGCCCAGATGATCGCAAAGCCGGTCGCCACGGCCGGGACCTGAGGAATGATGAACGCCAGCGCGCCGGCACCGAGCGTCGAGATCAGCAGCGGCCACAGCCGGTTCAGCAGCGTGCGCCCGGGGTGGACCTCGGGCAGCGAAGTCTGGGTGCGCGCGCTTGCGAGCAGCGACGCGATCTGCGATGAGGTGTCGGAGCGCCGCCCGAGCCACGCTCCGATCACCGCCGCGATCAGCCACCAGCCGACCGCGATCGGGACGACCAGGTCATCGCCCGTCGCGGCGGCCGCGGCCACGGTCACGGCCGCGAGCGCGCTCGCCGCCGCCGCGCTGATCAGGACCGTGGTGCGTAGGAAATCGGTGAACCGCACGGCCGCTGGCTACTCGGCGATCAGAGCGGCGAGCAGCTCGCGCACGCCATCGGTGCCGTCGACCACGATGTCGACCTCGTCGATGAGCTCGGAAGGCGCTTCCTCGGACTGCACACCGACCCGGACCACGTGCTCGACCTTGCCCTCCTCGGCGAGTCTGCTCAGCGCGCGGAACGCCTCCCGGTCGCTCGCGTCGTCGCCGACATACAGCACGCAGTCGACGTGCTGGTCGTCGAGAAACGACGCGATCCCCGCACCCTTGTCGATCTGCACCGGGGGCCGTACCTCCAGAACCTTGCGCCCCCAATGAGTGCGAAGCCCGGCCGCCTCCGCTCGGGTCGCGAGCGCATCGATCGCAGCCCGGGCGGCGTCCTCGTCGGGCGCGCCGCGCCAGTGGAAGGCGACGATCGCGCCCTTGTCCTCGAGCCGCACGCGCAGGCGCCGCAGCTCGGCCGTGTCCGCCTCGCGGCCGAACTGATGGATGTGCCGGACCCAGGTCTCGACGTCGGGATCGAGCACGGCCTCGGTCCAGCCGGCTCGCAGCAGCTCGGATCCGTGCGTGCCGAGGTACGAAATCGAGCCGATCGCCACCAGCGCCCGCGCTTCCGACGCGCGTCGTCCGGTCACGCACGCCACCACGCCATAACGCTTCGCGATCTCCACCAGCAGGTGGCGCGTTCCCTCGGGCACGCGCGCATCGGCCGCGTTCGGCACGATCGGGGCGAGCGTACCGTCGATGTCGAGCAGCACGGCCGCTCGGGAAGGGTTCGCACGCAGCGGCGCGAGCGCCTCTGAGAGGAGCGCTGACGTCACGGCTCTAGTATGCCTTCTCATGACTCCGGGTCGCATAGTCGAAGGCGATGGTTACGCGGTCTCGAGCCTGGAGCAGATCGGTGAGGGGTACGGCTTTCGCAAGATCCGAAGCGCGCTCGGCGTGACCGCGTTCGGGATCAACGCGATCGTGCTCCCGCCCGGCTACCAGACCGGGATCCATTACCACGAGCAGCAGGAGGAGACTTACTTCGTCCACCAGGGCCAGATCGAGTTCAGGTTCGGCGACGGCTCGACGCATCTGCTCGGACCCGGAGGAGTTGCGCGCGTGGACCCGCGGACGCACCGCGGGATGCGAAACGCGGGTGACACCGACGCGGTCGTGGTCGTCGCGGGCGGTAAGGACGGCTACGTCGGCCGCGACGGGCAGGCGGTCGGCAAGACATCGGCCGGCGGACCACCGGGCGCCGCTTGAGTCACACCCGGCCGATGGCTGGTCCGAGCGCAGGCGGTTCGAGCACGGCCGAAGGCCCGCACGCAGGGCTGAACGCCGGCCCGGTCCTGTTGCTGCACGGCCAACCCGGCAGCGCCCGTGATTGGGATCTGGTCGTGGCGTCACTGGGCGCGGGCGCGGACGTGGTCGCGATCGAGCGGCCCGGCTGGGACGGCGACCCGGCGGCGACCGACCTGGCCGGCAACGTGCAGGCGGCGCTCGCCGCGCTGGACGCGCGCGGAATCGAACGGGCGATCGTGGTCGGCCACAGCCTCGGTAGCGCGGTCGCGGCCTGGCTGGCGGCCGAGCACCCCGAGCGGGTGGTAGCGCTGGTGTTGGCCTCCCCGACCGCGAACATGGACTCGCTGTACCTCCTGGACCATTGGCTCGCGGCGCCTGTGGTGGGCTACATCGTGGGCGTGGCCGCGCTCGCGAGCCTCGGACTCGCGCTCACGACCGGACCGGTGCGACGGCGGATCGCCGATGACCTCGCGCTCGACGACCGCTACCTCAAGGCGGCCGCACGGCGGTTGCTCGCGCCGGCGGCCTGGCGCGCGTTCACGACCGAGCAGCGGGCGCTGGTCCGCGATCTCCCCACGCTGGAGCGTCGGCTCGACCGGATCTCGGCCCCGACCACGATCGTCGCGGGGGCGGCCGACCGGATCGTGCCGGTCGCCTCCGCGCAGCGGCTCGCCGAGCAGATCCATGGCGCGGAGCTCGTGCTGCTCGAGCGCGCCGGTCACCTGCTGCCGCTCCAGCACGCGCACCGGCTTGCCGAGATAATCGCCGGCGCCCGCCCGTAGGCGTCCAATCGCATGTACCGGTGGGTGGATCACCCAGCCGAGCTCGAACTGGCGATCGAGGCCCCGAGCGAGCGCGACGTGTTCGCCGATGCGGTCGCGGCGCGGTCGGCCTGCCGGTCCCGCTCGCCTGCACCCTCAGCCGGCAGCATGCGGGACCACGTGTCGCCAGATCCCGGCCAGGGAGCGCACGTGGCGATGGTCGGCGGCACGGCACGCCCGGCTCGGGTCCAGGTGGATCGGGGTGATCCCCGCGGCATGGGCGCCGACGACATCGGCGCACACCGTGTCACCGACGTGAACGACCGCTGCGGGTGAGACGGCGGCGCACTCCAGCGCGGCGCGGAAGATGCCCGGATCGGGTTTGGCCGAGCCCACCACGCCCGAGTCGATCACCTCGGTGACGTCGGCGCCGCGTCCCGCACCGGCCTGGCAGATCCCGGCATCGCGCAGGTTCTCACACGCGCGCCCATCGGAGTTCGTGACCACGACCACCCGGATGCCCGCGCGACCGAGCGCGACGATCGTCGGCAGCGCGTTCGGCGTCTGCTCGCTCCACAGGATCTCCCCGGATCGGGCGCGGTCACCGAGCTCGGACAGCGCACCCACCGCGTCCGCCAGGCGCGCTTCGCCGATCCCGAGCAGATCGCAGAACGCGCGCAGATATGGATCGGACCGCCCCCACAGATCGGGTCGGGTGTCAAGCCGGCGCACAGCCCGGTAATGCGCTCGCGGGACGGACGCGCGGTCGATCTCGATCGCGGCGCGGGCAAGCGCGTCGGCGACCAGATCACGGTCGGGTAGGACGATCACTCCGCCGGCGTCCAGCAACACCGCCCGACACCGAATGCGACCCGGCTCCCAGGCACGGCTTTCCGAGCGCAGGCCGCCCGGGGAGGTCGTCGTTGTCGGTCGCGAATCCAAGCGAGCAGCACCGGTGCGACGCGTGCCGCACAACCAGAGTTGACAGCGCGCAGCGTAAGGGTTCCGCTGCCGGCAGCGCGAGACGGGGACCGAGACCGGGCGGGTCGAGCCGGAATGGGCGCCGTGCGAGCGGTGCAAGATCCCGGTCGTTGGACAAATTTTCGAAATTCCTGTTTACCTCGCGTCCAGAAGGGGGATACTTGGTTTCAACCGGTCAAGGAACTGCGCCCCCACTTCCTTGGCCACTCCGGGAGGACCCAGATGGAGCTGGGTCCTCCCGGGGCCACCAACTCGCGAATCCCAGGCGACCGACGTCGCGTCACTGCGTGTATGGCGCAAGGAGCTGTTCCTCGCCCCGGCCGCACCGCGGCACAGTCCGATCGACCACTCCGCTGGTCGTCACCGGGCCCGCCCTCGGGCAGCCCGCGTCAGGCCGTCAGCTCAGCCGGAGCTGACTCGAGCGCGGCCTCGATCGCCGCGACGAGGCCTCGAGCCGAGGCTGCGGTGAGCTCGACGGCGACGCGGGCACCCGGCCCGCGCGCCGGATCTGCGAAGTCGATGTTGAGGGTGTGCTCGGGCAGCGCGTGGACCGGGTGATCGAAGTACACGGTCCCATCGGTGACGTGAAACCAGCTGCTGCCCGGCCCCTTCGCGCTGCCGTCGATCGCCGTCCTGACCGTCGCGTAGGTGCACATGCTCAGCCTCCGAGGTAGGTCTCGTAGAAAGCGGCGATCCGCTCCCAGCCGTCGTTCGCGGCCGCGACGCGATATGCAGGCCGGTCGACGGAGAAGAAGGCGTGTCCCGCATCGTCGTAGCGATGAAACTCGTGTGGCTTGTCGTCGGCGGTCAGGATCTCGTCCAACTCGTCGACCTGCTCCGGGCTCGGATGAGAGTCGTCGTTGCCGAACAATCCGAGCAGCGGCGCGCGCAGGTTGGGCAGCTGGTCGACGAGGTTGGTGACGCGGAGCGGGAAGCCCTCCGGCGGGGTGCCGACGACGAACGCGCCGTAACAGTCGACGACCGCGTCGACGTCGAGGTTGCACGCGGCGAGTACGGCCTGGCGCCCACCCGAGCAGTACCCGATCACGCCGACGCGTCGATTCGAGCTCGGCAGCGAGCGCAGACAAGCGACCGCACCCCCGACGTCGCCGACCAGTCGCTCGTCGGGTACCCCGCCCGCGGCTCGGACGGTGGCCGCCGCGTCGTCCGGGGCGGCTCCTGGGGCTTCGCGCCAGTGGAGGTTCGGGCAGATCGCGTCGTAGCCGAGCTCGGCGAACCTCCTCACGATCTCTTTCGTGGCGCGGTCATAGCCCGGCATGTGGTGGATCACCACCACACCGCCCCGCCTCGTGTCCTCGGCCGGGCGAGCGAGGTACGCCTCGATCCGGTCGCCGCCGTGACCGTCAATTCGGATTGTCTGCGCCGTCATCGAGTCGCCCATGAGCGGCTATTCAATCATCCTCAGCGCGCGCCGAGGACGCCCGACCCAGCAGCTCGGATCGGCTGAGCGGCAACCCGTGGGGCGCGTCGTGACGAGCCGCGAGCACCTGATACACGGTGATGTCCGCATCTTCAAAGGCGCGCGCTGAGGCCAGCATGTACAGCTCCCATGCGCGCGCGCGCTCGGCGCCGACGAGCTCGAGCGCGTCGGCGCGTCGTGCCTCGAGGTTGGCCAGCCAGCGTCGCAGCGTGAGCGGATAGTGCTCGCGCAGCGATTCCACGTCGCGGACCTCTAGGCTGGCGCCCTGGAGCGACATCGTCAGGTCGCCGAGCGGGTGCAGCCACCCGTCGGGGAACACGTACCGCGAGATGAACGTATCCCTGGTCGGCGGCTCCGACGCCAGTCGCGCGATCCCGTGGTTGAGGAACAGGCCCCCGGGACGCAGCAGGCCCGCGACAGCCGTGACGTAGTCGTGCAGATGCGACCGGCCGACGTGCTCGTACATTCCGACACTGGCGATCTTGTCGAAACGGCTCCCCGCCAGGTGGCGATAATCGGCGACGCGAATCTCGATGCGATCCTGCAAGCGCTGTTCGGCAACCCGCCGCGTGGCGAGCATCGCCTGTGGCTCGGACAGCGTGACGCCGACCGCCCGCACGCCGTAGTTTGCCGCCGCGTGCAGGACCAATGACCCCCAGCCGCAGCCGATGTCCAGCAGCCGGTCACCTTCGGCAAGCCCGAGCTTGCGGCAGATCAGATCGAGCTTTCGCTCCTGCGCCCGCTCCAGATGCTCGTCCGCTGCGGCGAAGTATGCACATGAGTAGACCATCGTCGGTCCGAGCACGAGCCGGTAGAAGTCGTTGGAGACGTCGTAGTGATG
>Ga0187766_10000755_pt1 | contig 18474 bp, 16 predicted proteins | sample 0216_QUI02_MP05__4_FD_132971 | JGI IMG/M metagenome (GOLD analysis project Ga0187766, IMG submission 132971) | Tropical peat soil microbial communities from peatlands in Department of Meta, Colombia - 0216_QUI02_MP05_20_MG | ecosystem: Environmental > Terrestrial > Soil > Wetlands > Peat ... | reverse complement strand
CCACAGCACCGTCGACCTGGGAAGCCCCGCCGCCCGAGCGATCTGGGTGGTGGCCTGCTAGCAGCGGGGGTCGGCGCGACGCGTCGCTGGCGGTTCCGCTTTGGTTCTTTATCGTTCGGCCCGTTGGTAGGCGGTGACGACGGCGGCCCCACCAAGCCCGATGTTGTGCTGCAACGCCGCAGTCACGCCGTCGACTTGCCGCTTGTCGGCCCCGCCGCGCAGCTGCCAGGTCAGTTCGGCGCACTGCGCCAGGCCCGTAGCTCCCAGTGGGTGGCCCTTGGAGATCAGCCCACCGGACGGGTTGACCACCCAACGGCCGCCATAGGTGGTGTCGCCGGCATCGATCAGCTTGGGCGCCTCACCCTCGCCGCACAGGCCGAGAGCCTCATATAGCAGCAGCTCGTTGGCTGAAAAGCAGTCATGCAACTCGATCACCTGGAAGTCCGTCGGCCCGAGCCCGGACTGCTCATAGACCCGTTGTGCCGCTTGGACATTCATGTCGTAGCCGATGAGGTTCTTGGCGGTGCCGTCAAACGTCGACGCGAAGTCGGTCGTCATCGCCTGCCCGACGATCTCCACCGCTTGGCCCGCCAGCCCGTGCTTGTCGACGAACGCCTCGGAGCCCAGGATCGCCGCGCCCGACCCGTCTGATGTCGGTGAGCACTGCAGTTTGGTGAGCGGGTCGTAGATCATCCGCGAAGCCAGAATGTCGTCGAGGGTGTAGGACTCCTGGAACTGCGCGTACGGGTTGTTGACCGAGTGCTTGTGGTTCTTGTAGCCGATCTTGGCGAAATGCTCCGCGGTGGTGCCGTATTGCTTCATGTGTTCGCGGCCTGCGGCCCCGAACATCCACGGCGCCGCCGGAAACGCCACCTCGGAGATCTCGGCCATCGCCTGGACATGCTTGTCCATCGGCTGTGTGCGGTCATCGTATGAGGTCCCCAGCGATCCCGGTTTCATCTTCTCGAACCCCAGAGCCATCGCGCAGTCTGCCAACCCGCCCCGAATCGCTTGCGCCGCAAGGAAAAGCGCGGTCGAGCCGGTCGAGCAGTTGTTGTTCACGTTGACGATCGGGATGCCGGTCATGCCCAGTTCGTAGAGCGCCCGCTGCCCCGACGTCGACTCGCCGTAGACATATCCGACGTAGCCCTGCTCAACCTCGCGGTAGTCGATGCCCGCATCCTGCAGCGCCTTGCTCCCCGACTCCCTCGCCATATCGGGGTAATCCCAACCCTCGCGGCGGCCCGGCTTCTCGAACTTCGTCATGCCAACACCGACGACGTAGACCCTGTTTGGCATCGCCTCCTCCAGCGAACGTGGGCCGCCTGTCGGCAAGACATGGTTGCCAACACCGGCCAGGCTACCGGCGGAGCCCGCCACCCGATTAGCGAATTCGACTAGAGGGTGGCCGGTCGCACCACGACCACCGACCTCGTCCGCGGACCGTCGTCGCGCAGCAGCGCGATCACCCGGCCGTCGGCGGTGGTGGCGGCGTAGATGCCGTCGATACCGGCCGGCGAAAGTGGCTGGCCGTTGCCGGCGGCCTCGGCTTCCTCTGCAGTGAGGTCGCGGCGCGGAAACACCAGCAGGCAGGCCTCGTCGAGGGTGTGGCTCAGCCGTGGATGCTCGGCCAGGTCATCAAGCGACCGCGCGTGCTCCAGCCCGAACCGGCCGACCCGGGTACGCCGCAGCGCTGTCAGATGCCCGCCAACCTCGAGCACGTCACCGAGGTCACGGGCCAGCGCCCGGATGTAGGTTCCCGACGAGCAATCCACCTCGACGTCGACGTCGACCAGCTGGTCGTGGTGCCGGGCGGCCAGCATCTCGAACCGGTCGATGCGCACCGGCCGGGCTTCCAGCTCGACGGTATGGCCTTCACGGGCCAGCCGGTAGGCGCGGCGACCGCCGACTTTGACCGCGCTGACCGCCGACGGCACTTGTGTGATGTCGCCGCGTAGCCCGGCGATCGCCTCGGCGATCGCCGCGTCCGTCAGATGCTCAGCCGAAACTTGGTGCAGCACTTCGCCTTCAGCGTCCTCGGTCGAGGTGGACTGGCCGAGGCGGATGGTCGCGGAATACGACTTGGAAGCCGCGGTCAGCAGGCCGAGGATTTTGGTGGCGCGGTCGACACCGATCACCAGCACACCGGTGGCCATTGGGTCCAGCGTCCCGGCGTGTCCCACCCTGCGGGTTCTGAAGATCCGTCGGCAGCTCGCCACCACGTCGTGGCTGGTCATTCCGGCCGGTTTGTCGACGATGACGATGCCCGGGCCTGTCGGGCCGGCGTTCATAGCATGATCGCCGTCAGCACCAGGTCGCGGGCGACCGACCACCGCCCGGTCAACGCCGTGAGCGGCGGACCCGACGGCGCGGAGCCGTCGACCAGGATCCGAGAGACAAAACCGCCGACCGATCCGGAGGCATCGACGTTGAAGGTGATGTGCGCGTCTTCAAAACCGAGCCACCTTTTGGTCACCGGGAACCACGCTTTATACGTTGCTTCCTTGGCGCAGAACAGGATTCGGTCCCAGTGCAGCCCTCTCGGCAGGTCCTTGATCTCCCGTCGTTCGGCCGGCAGGCTGATCGCGTCCAGCACACCGTGCGGCAGCACGTCATGCGGTTCGGCGTCCACACCGACCGAGCGCACCGCGACACTGCGGCCCACCACGGCACCGCGGTAACCCGTACAGTGCGTGAGGCTGCCCACCACGCCATCGGGCCAGCACGGTTCGCCCTTGTCGCCCTTGAGGATCGGCACCGGCGGCAACCCCAGCTGGCCCAGCGCGATCCGTGCGCAGTAGCGAACGGTGATGAATTCGTTGCGCCGCTTAGCCACCGAGCGGGCGATCAGTGGCTCCTCTTCAGGCAGCGGCGTCAGACCCGGCGGATCCGAGTACAGCTCGGTGTACGCCAGGTTGTCGGGGTCGTCGGGCAGCACCGACGACATCAGCGTGCTTACCGTCATCGGGACTGCCGCTGGCGCAACCGTTCCCGGAACTGCTCAGCCTGTGCCCGCATCTCGGGGGTGATCACGAAATGACCGCCGAACTCGTTGAGATAGCCAGGCGCGTACTGCGGATCCGGCAGCACCTGCCGTAACCAGCTGTACGGCTTGCGCCGCCGCCATTCCCGCGGATACCCCACCGACACCTCTTCGAAGCGCACCCCGTCATGCCAGGTGGTGCGCGGAATGTGCAGGTGCCCGTAGACCGAGCAGACGGCGTTGTAGCGGGTATGCCAGGCGGCGGTCTCGCTGGTCCCGCACCACAGCGAGAACTCCGGGTAGAACAGCGCGTCACAGGGGTCGCGCACCAGCGGGAAGTGGTTGACGAGCACGGTCGGTGTCATCCAGTCGACCTCTTCGAGCCGGGCGCGGGTCCTGGCGATCCGGTCGCGACACCAGGCCTCCCGGGTGGCGTACGGCTCCGGCGATAGCACGAACTCGTCGGTGGCCACCACGTTGCGTTCCCGCGCGATCGCCAGCCCCTCGGCTTTGCTGGTCGCCCCCTGCGGCAAGAAGGTGTAGTCGTAGAGCAAAAACATCGGCACGATGATGGCCGGGCCGCCCCGCTCGGTCCACACCGGGAAGGGGTGCTCGGGCGTGACGATGCCCATCTCGTCGCACATGTTGACCAGGTAGTCGTAGCGCGCGCGGCCGAAAATCTGTGTCGGGTCCCGGCCGGTGGTCCACAGTTCGTGGTTGCCGGGCACCCAGATCACCTTGGCGAACCGCCGGCGCAGCAGATCCAGCGACCAGCGGATGTCGTCGATGCGTTCGGCGACGTCACCGGCGACGATCAGCCAATCCTCCGGCGACGACGGGCGCAGCGATTCGGTGACCGACTTGTTACCGATGTGGCCGATGTGCAGGTCGGAGATCGCCCAGAGAGTCGGCTGTCCCACGCCTGCTGCCACGACTACCTACCCTAGCGACCTAGCGTCGGCAGCTGCCGCCCTCCGGCCGGCGCACGCAACTAGAACAGGTCCCATAACCTGAGTCCGTGATTATCACATCCGCCCGACCCGTGCGCACCAAGCTGCGCACTCTGACCAGGCGAGTCGGCGGCCGTGCCCTCGGCGGGCTGTTAGGCCTGCGCCCGGCAACCACCAGTTACACGGTGAGCCGCGTCAGGGTCCCGATGCGCGATGGAATCGAGCTGCTGGCTGACCACTACGCGCCGACCCAGGCCACCGAGCGCGCCGGCACCCTGCTGGTCCGCGGACCCTACGGCCGCGGGTTTCCGTTCTCGCTGGTCTTCGCCGCGATCTACGCCGCCCGCGGCTACCACGTGGTCGTGCAGAGTGTGCGTGGAACCTTCCGCTCCGGTGGAGTCTTCAAGCCGATGATCCACGAGGCTGCCGACGGCGCCGACACCGTGGCGTGGCTGAGACAGCAGCCCTGGTTCACCGGCCGGTTCGGCACAATCGGAATCTCGTACCTGGGCCTCACCCAGTGGGCGCTGCTGGTCGATCCACCGCCGGAACTGGCCGCGGCCGTCATCACCGCAGGCCCGCACGATTTCAGCGCCTCCACGTGGGGTACCGGCTCGTTCACGGTCCAGGACTTGCTGGGCTGGAGTGATCTGGTCGCCCGCCAGGAAGACCCCGGGCGGATCCGGACCGGTATCCGCCAGTTGCTGGCCCGGCGGAAGGTCGCACGCGCAGCCGGTGAGTTGCCGATGGGTGCTGCGGGCCGGGCGCTGCTTGGCGACCGCGCGCAGTGGTACGAGTCGTGGCTCGAACACCCCGACCCCGACGATCCGTTCTGGGAGCCGCTGCGTTTTGCCGCCGCGCTGGACCGAGTGCAGGTTCCGGTGCTGCTCGTCACCGGCTTGCAGGACCTGTTCCTCGGGCAGACGCTCGAGCAGTATCGACATCTGCACGACCGGGGCGTCGACGTGGCGCTGACGGTCGGGCCCTGGACACACACCCAGCTGCTCACCAAGGGGCTCCGCACCATCACCCGGGAATCACTGGACTGGCTGGACACCTACCTGCGCGGTGCGCCCGGTCCGCGGCGGCCGAGCACAGTCCGAGTTTTCGTCACCGGCCAGGGCTGGCGGGAGCTGCCTGATTGGCCGCCGTCGACCACCGAACGCGTGCTGTACCTGCAGCCCGGCGGTGAGCTGGCTCCGACTCCGCCACCGGCGACATCGCCGCCCGCGACGTTCCGGTATGACCCCGCCGACCCGACACCCACCATCGGCGGTCGGATGCTGTCCCCGGAAGGCGGTTACCGCGACGACACACGGCTCGCCCGGCGGGGCGACGTGCTCAGCTTCACCAGCGGTGTTCTCACCGACGATCTGTGCGTGCACGGCAACCCCGTCGTCGAGCTGGCGCACACCTCCGACAACCCCCATGTCGACGTGTTCGTCCGGGTGAGCGAGGTCGACGCCAATGGCCGGTCCCAAAACGTCAGCGACGGCTACCGGCGCCTGTCCGACGCGCCGGACACGGTCAGCGTCGAACTCGATGCCATCGCCCACCGATTCAGCGCCGCGTCGCGTATTCGCCTTCTCGTCGCCGGCGGCTGTCATCCCCGCTACGCGCGCAACCTCGGGACCGGTGAACCGCCGGTGACCGGCGTGCAGCTGAAGCCGGCCACCCATGTGGTGCATTTCGGCACTTCCCGGCTGCGGCTTCCGGCCGGCTCCCCTGCCCCGTCATCCGACCGCGTCGCGGACCCGGGCGGCGACCTGGCTTAGCGTCGCGTCGTCGTGCACGGGTGCCGCCAACCTCGGCGTCACCGGCAGCTGCACCCAGCTAGTGCAGCCCGCGTACTCCGGAGTGCGGGTCACCCACACCGGCTCGACTAACGGCATGGCCTGGATGACCAATACCGCCAGCCGGTGCTTGGGCCGGAAGTCGAGCCGATCGGCGCGCACCGAATCGGCGGTCCAGATATGCAGATCCTCGATCGCCTCTAGGTTGTCGGGGCGGTTAACCGGCAGTGCCGCAACGACTTTCGCCGCTGCACGCACCAACACATGCTCGTCGGTGCTGTCGACGGACGCCGCGGCCAGCAGGTCCCGGTGTTCGGGTCGGACCCGTTCGGTGTGGCTGTGCGCGACCGTCGGGAACAGCAGGAATTCCTGGGCCGCCACCTCGAACCGCTTCTCACGAATGCCGCCCTTGCGCAGCAGCACACACTGGCGACCGTCCAGCAGCGCGTGCACAACCGCACTCCACTCCTTGAGCGCGGGCACCGTCGCGGTCTGGGTCATCTCGCCCCCGCGAGCCGGGCCGCCACCTTGGGCCGGCGCAACGGCGGGATGGTTTTCGGCGGCTGGCGGCGTGGCGGCAGGGCGTCGAGCAACCGCGTCGTCGTCGCGGCGACCTCGGTGACCGCTGCTTCGAACGCGTCGGCGCTGTCCGCCGACGGGTGGGTGATCCCGCTGACCTTGCGTACATACTGGCGCGCCGCCGCCGCGATCTCCTCGGCTGTGGCCGCGGGCTTGAGACCGCGCAGTTCGGTGATGTTCCGGCACATGCCTTAACGATAAGGCGGCCTGGCGGCTGGCTACGGTGATGCCATGACCGACGACATCCTGCTGATCGACACCGACGAACGGGTGCGCACCCTGACCCTGAACCGGCCCAAGGCCCGCAATGCGTTGTCCGCGGCGCTGCTGGATCGGTTTTTCGCCGCCCTGGCCGACGCCGAGGCCGACGACGCCGTCGACGTGGTCATCCTCACCGGCACCGATCCGGTGTTCTGCGCGGGACAGGACCTCAAGGAGCTGGGCGGGCAGTCGGCGCTGCCGGACATCTCGCCGCGGTGGCCGCCGATGACGAAGCCAGTAATCGGCGCCATCAATGGTGCCGCCGTCACCGGCGGGCTGGAGCTGGCGCTGTACTGCGACATCATGATCGCCTCCGAGCACGCGCGATTCGCCGACACCCATGCCCGGGTGGGTCTGCTGCCTACATGGGGATTGAGTGTGCGGCTGCCGCAGAAGGTCGGCGTGGGCCTGGCCCGTCGGATGAGTCTCACCGGCGACTACCTGTCCGCCGCCGATGCGCTGCGGGCCGGCCTGGTCACCGAGGTGGTGCCGCACGAGCACCTGCTGCCCGCCGCGCGCCAGGTAGCGGAGTCCATCGTCGGCAACAACCAGGCCGCGGTACGGGCATTGCTGGCGTCTTATCACCGCATCGACGAGTCGCAGACCGCTGCGGGGCTGTGGATCGAAGCCGCGTCGGCCAAGCAATACCGGACCACCGGTGATGACATCGCCGCCAATCGCGAGGCCGTGCTGCGGCGCGGCCGCACGCAAGTACGTTAGCCGCTAGCGAATGCGGGTCTCGGTTTGGCTGTCGAAGAAGCACACTTCGCGCGGGTGCGGCACGATGGACAACGATTCACCCACCCTTACCGCGGTGCGGCGATCCGTGCGGAACACGATGCGCTGCGCGCGTAACGACCACCCGTCCTGCTTCTCGGGGGTTGCGTAGACAAACGATTCGAAACCGAGCTCCTCCACCAATTCGACCTGGACGGTCAACGATCCCGGCGTATCCGCCGACGTCACATCCCAGGACTCCGGCCGAATGCCGATCACCACGCGATTCTGGTCGGCCGCTCGGCGGGGAACCGGGATCGACAGGTCATGCAAGGTCACGGCGCCGTCGGCCACGGTGGCGTCGATGAGGTTCATCGCCGGCGCCCCGATGAACGTAGCGACAAACGTGTTGACCGGGTTGTCGTACAGCGCTCGAGGAGTGTCAACCTGTTGCAGCACACCGTCTTTGAGCACGGCGACCCGGTCGCCCATCGTCATCGCCTCCACTTGATCGTGCGTGACGTAGACAGTGGTGGTGCCCAGCCGCCGCTGCAATCCCGAGATCTGTGATCGGGTGCTCACCCGCAGCTTGGCGTCCAGATTCGACAGCGGCTCGTCCATGCAGAACACTTGGGGCCGGCGCACGATCGCGCGTCCCATCGCCACCCGTTGACGCTGCCCGCCCGAGAGCTTCGAAGGCTTGCGGTCAAGCAGCTCCGTCAGTTCCAGCATCTTGGCGACTTCGAGCACCCGTTGCCGGGTATCTGCCCGCGACATGCCGGCGTTTCGCAGCGCGAACCCCATGTTCTGAGCCACCGTCATATTCGGGTACAGCGCGTAGTTCTGGAACACCATCGCGACGTCGCGCGCTCGCGGCGGGAGGTGATTCACATCCACGTCGTTGATTGTGATATGGCCACTTTCAATGGATTCCAGCCCAGCCAGCAGCCGAAGGATGGTGGACTTGCCGCAACCAGAAGGGCCGACGAGTACCAGAAATTCGCCGTCGGCGATGTCGAGGTCCAGGTTGTCCACCGCCGGCACGTCGGCACCGGGGTAGCGATGGGTGACCGCGCAATACCGCACTCTCGCCATGGGGCTAACTCGGCAGCTTCCGCGTGATCTGGCGGTCAACGATGACCTGCAGCTGCTTGTTGATCTGCGTGAAGGTTGTGGTCACGTCGGCTCCCTTGAGTCCGATGGATTCCAGGCCGGCGCCGATAATGCGGTCACCGCCAGGCAGGAAAACACGCGCGTAATCCTGCGAGCGGGTGTGCTGGAGCTGGTTGACCGCGACTCGGGCACGCGGATTGCCTGCTAAATACTTGTGTTGGCCTGGGTCGTTGACAGTGGACTTTCGCACCGCCAGATACCCGGTGCGCTGGCTGAAATCGGCGGTATTTGTCGGGCTGGTCACGAATGCGATGAATTTCAACGCGTTGAGCTTTCGCTCCTCGGAGAGCTTGGCGGGAATCGCCAGCCCCGCCCCACCGGTCGGGCAGCCAGGAGCTCCGCCCGGCCCGGTGGGCAGAGGTGCCGCGCCAAAGTCGAATCTGGCCGTTTCGGTGATGCCGGCCAGGGCACCGGTCGATGCCACCGTGGAGGCCAGGATGCCGGTGGCGAACTCATTGGCGGCATCGTTGGCGATCGCGGCGTAACCCTTGCTACAGATAGAGTCTCGCAGGTAGTTGCCCGCCGCGACGGTGGCCGGGTCGGTGAACGTCAAGGTCCACTTTCGGGAGTAAGCGCCACCGAATGTCCAGTCCGGTCCCTCGAACGTCCAGGACAGGCCTGAGCTGGCATTAGCCCAGCCGTGTGCCCATTTTCGGTCACCGACGACCCGCTGCAGCCGCGGACCCCATTCGTCGAACTCTTGCCAACTATGCGGTCCGCGGTCTGGCAGGCCGGCGTGTTCCCACACCGGTTTGTTGTAGTAGAACAGCGGCGTCGAGCGCGCGTACGGAAGTGCATAGTGTTGACCGTTGAACTCGTAGTCGGCCAGCAGCGTGTCGACGTAATCCGACGAATCCAGCCCGACTTGACCGAACAGGTCGTCGAGCGCAACGATGGCGCCGCTGAGCGCGAAATGGAACCACCAAACATCCGACAGCACAACGACGTCGGGCACGTCGGTTCCGGTGAGCGCCGCGTTGAATTTCTGCGCTACGTCGTCGTAGTCCTTACCGGCGTCGATCAGCTCGACCGACAAACCGGGGCACTGGCTCTGGAAGCGGCTGATGAGCTCCTTTTCCACCGCGGCGGATTGACCAGGGTGATTGGACCAGAACGCGATCGGCCCAGGCCCAGACTTCACCGAGACGTTGCCGCCCATGCCTGCGCAGCAGCCCGCCACCCCAACGGTGGCCACACTCGCGAGCGAGAAGAACTGTCGGCGGCTCAACGCGTTCACGGCTTAACCCTTGACCGCACCGGAGATGAGGCCCTTGATCATCTGTCGTTGCAAGACGAGGAAGATGAGCAGGATGGGCAGCATCGCCAACAGCGTTACCGCCATCACGGGGCCCCAGTTTGTCACGCCCTCGGCTTGCTGCAGGAATGTCAGACCCACCGGGATAGGCGCCACCGACGCGTCGTCAGACATTAAGAACGGCCAAAGGTACTCATTCCATTCGTTGACCACTGTGATGATGCCGAAGGCCACCATGGTGGGCCCGGACATCGGCAACACTACCCGCAGCAGCAGCTGCCACCACCGCGCACCATCCATCCGCGCCGCTTCGATGACCTCGGAGGGCAGCGACAGGAAATGGTTGCGCATCAGGAAGGTTCCGAACGCGACTCCGGCAAGCGGCAGGATGATGCCCGGAAAAGTGTTGCGCAGACCCACTTGATCGATCAACGCGTAGTTGGAAATCACCGTGATCTGGTTGGGCACCATCAGGGCGGCGATGATCAACAAGAACACCGCGGTCTTGCCCGGGAACCGCACAAACACCAAGCCAAACGCGCTGAGCACACCGAGGGTGAACTTCACCACGATCAGTACCGAAGTGATGATCACCGAGTTGCGCAGGAACGTCCAGAACGGAATCTGCTCGGTGGCCGTCCGATAATTCTGCGGATGCCAGTGCGGCGGCCACCAGGACGTCGGCTGGGAGTAGATGTCGGGCTGGTCCTTGAATGACGTGAACAAGACGAATACCAGCGGCCCGGCGATCAGCGCGACCGCCAATAACATCGCCGCATAGCCGAGAAACCGCGAGATCGTGCGGAGGCGAGTGGACGTCACACGTGCTGCCCTCGATCCATGACCCGCACCTGGTAGTAGGTGATTGCCAGCAGGACCAGGAACATGATCGTGGCGACGGTGGCGCCGTAACCGGCCCGGAAGTTCCTGAAAGTCTCCAGATACACCTGGTACACCATCGTTGTGGTGCCGGTGCCCAGCGGACCGCCTCGGGTCATGACGTTGATCACGTCGAACACCTGCAACGAGTTGATCAGCACGGTGATCGACAAGAAGAACGTGGTCGGACGCAGTTGGGGCAACACCACTTTCCGGAAGGTGGCCCAGCGGCTTGCGCCGTCAATTTCGGCCGCCTCCAGCAGGTCTCTGCGTAGCCCCTGTAACGCGGCCAGATAAATGACGAAGGTGTACCCGAGGTTCTTCCAGATGTAGGTGACCGTCACCATGAACAACGCCCATCGCGGGTTCTGGTAGAAGTCGGGCACGCCGACTCCAATGCGGTGCAACAGGTCTTGCGCCAGACCGAAATGCGGGTCGAAGACGAACTGGGCTGCCAGGCCGACCGCGGCACCAGAGATCACAAACGGCGCGAACACAGTTGAGCGCACCAGGTTCCTTCCGCGCATCGGTTGATCGAGCAGCATGGCCAGAACCAATCCCAGCACCATGGAGCCGATCACCGCCGCCGCGGTGAACACCGCCGTGTTGAGCACGATTTGGCGGGTATCGGATCGGGTGAACCACTCGGCGTAATTGGACAATCCGACGAACTGGGCGGTGGGATCGGAGATGTTCCAGTCGAAAAACGACAGCCGGATGTTGTCGGCCAACGGGCGGTAGACGAACAGCAGCAACAACGCCACATTGGGACCCACCAACGCAGCGAACAGTGCGTAGTCCCTCGACGGCCGGTGCCTCCACGGCCGCTGGTTCAACGGCGGGCGTGTTCGCCGGGTCGTCGTCATCGGCGCAGTGTAGCGGTTCCGCGAGCGGGGGCTCATGTTGTTTACCGGGCGTCGACAGGCGGGACGCGAGTCTCCTCACCCAAGAACCTCATCGAGGGCGACTACCTCGTGCCCGTCACCACCCAGCGACCCAAGATCGCTCGAGCGCCGACGAAGATCAGTCGCAACACCATGAACGTGGTCAGGCCCGACTAGATCCCCGCCAGCCCCCAGCCGAATACCAGCGACAGCCAGACCAACGGCAGAAAGCCCGTGAGCGCGCTGACCACGGTGGCCGTGCGCATGAACGCGGTGTCACCCCACCGACTTGGCATGCGCGGCATCACCTGCGCCCAGTGCGGCACCGACTAGCGCCTGCGCCGCAATGGCCAGCGAATCAAGAACCAGTGCAAGGAAATTCCACAGTAGCAGCACCACTTGGTGCGCAGTGATCGTCGCCGCGCCAAACCTGGCCGCCACCGCCGAGACGAAGCACGCCTGGAACGACAGGGTCCGCACAACCAGATCGCGGCCCATCACCACTTGGGCGTGCAGCACGGTGCGGTCCAGCCCCAGCGGCACCCGTTCGGCCAGCAAGGCACCCCCGAACAGCAGCGCCGCCATCCACTGCCCGACCAGCGCGGGCAGCGCCAGCGCCGCGATCCATTGGCCACCGGCGGCGGGTCGGCCGTTAGTCAACGCTGGTCAGCCGAGAGCGGCGCGCAGCGACGCGACAACATCGGCTGCGGAGCCGGTGGTCGAATAACCGGCGGCCAGCTTGTGGCCGCCGCCGCCGAACACGGACGCGACCGCGGCCAAATCCACCGCGGCCTTTGCCCGCATCGACACCGACCATTGCTGCGGCTCAATCTCTTTGAATACCGCCGCGACCTCAGCCTGCTGTGTGGTGCGCACGATATCGACGATGCTCTCGACTTCCTCCGACCGCGCGTTGACCCACTCCTGGTTGCCGACAACGACATAGACCAGCCCAAGACCGCCAACGGCGTTGGGCACCAGTTGCGCCGAACCCAGCACCCGCGACAGCATCGGCAGCCAGGCGAACGGATGAGTGTCCATCAGTGACCGGCTGATCGCGGAATTGTCCACACCGATCTCGACCAGCCGGGCCGCCAGCCGATGTGCGCGGGCGCTGGCCCAGCGGAACGACCCGGTGTCGGTCGTCAGGCCGGCGTAAATGCAGTGCGCCACCTCAGTGTCGATCGGCTTACCCCACGCGTCCAGCAGCTCGGCGACCAGCATCGTGGTGGAATCCGCAGACGGGTCAACAAAGTTCGCGGTGCCGAACAGCTGATTCGACGCATGATGGTCGATGACCAGCACCTCCTGCCCCGGCCCGGCCAGCTCACCGAGCGCACCCAACCGGTTGGCACTCGGAATGTCCACAGTCACAACCAGATCGACGTCCCGACGCATGGCGTCGGGGCTGACCAGCAGCCGGCCGCCGGGCAGCGACTGCAGCGACTCCGGCAGCGTCGCCGGTGTGGCGAAGCCGACCTCGACCGTCTTCCCGCACTGATCGAGCACCAGGGCCAGCGCCAGTCCGGCCCCGATCGTGTCGGCGTCGGGATAGACATGGCAGACCACGGCGACCGTCGTCGCATCGGACAGCAGCTCGGCGGCGCCAGCAGCGTCGATGCGTCGCGCTGCGGTGGGCGACTCAGTCTTCGGGTCGATCGTCGTCACCGGCGTCCTCAGCGTCGCGCTGATCCGATTGCCCGGCTCTTCCTCGGGCCGTTGCACGGCCCGCATCGTTACCGGGCTCGCTCACGCGATACGGATCGGCCTCCCCGGCCGGCTTGGCGCCGGAGCGCACCCGAGCCACATCGGCGTCGGCCGCGCGGGCGCGCGCCAGCAGTTCGTCCATCTTGTGCACTGTGTCGGACACGGTGTCTCGCATGAATGTCAGGGTGGGGGTGAACCGCACTCCGGTGCCGGCCCCGACCTTGGTGCGCAGCACGCCCTTGGCGCTTTCCAGCGCTGCGGCGGCACCGGCGTAATCCGGCTCCTCGTCGAGTGTTCGGCCCATCACCGTGTAGTACAGCGTCGCGTCATGCAGATCGCCGGTCACCTTCACATCGGTGATGGTCACCCCGTCCAGCCGCGGATCCTTGATCTCGTACTCGATCGCCGAGGCGACGATCGTGGAGATCCGCTTGGCCAGCCGGCGCGATCGGGCCGGGTCAGCCATTCTAGTGCCGCTCCCTCTCCACCAGCTCGTAGGTCTCGATGACGTCGCCTTCCTTGATGTCGGAGTAGCCCAGCGTCAGACCGCACTCGTAGCCCTCGCGGACTTCGGTGACGTCGTCCTTCTCACGCCGCAGTGAAGCCACCGTGAGGTTGTCGGCGACCACGATGTTGTCCCGCAGCAGCCTGGCTTTGGCGTTGCGCCGCATCACACCCGAGGTGACCAGGCAACCGGCGATGACGCCGAACTTCGACGAGCGGAACAGCGCCCGGATCTCGGCGCGGCCCAGCTGGACCTCTTCGTAGACCGGCTTGAGCATGCCGCGCAGCGCCTTCTCGATGTCATCGATGGCCTGGTAGATCACCGAGTAGTAGCGGATCTCGACGCCTTCGCGGTTGGCCAGCTCGGTGGCCTTACCCTCGGCACGGACGTTGAAACCGATGATCACCGCGTCCGAGGCCGACGCCAGGTTGACGTTGGTCTCGGTGATACCGCCGACCCCGCGGTCGATGACCCGCAGCGCCACTTCCTCGTCGACCTGGATACCCATCAAGGCCTCCTCAAGCGCCTCGACAGTTCCGGCGTTGTCGCCCTTCAGGATCAGGTTCAGCTGGCTGGTTTCCTTCAGCGCCGAATCCAAGTCCTCCAGGCTGATCCGCTTCCTGGCGCGGGCCGCCATGGCGTTGCGCTTGCGGGCGCTGCGCCGATCGGCGATCTGGCGAGCGATCCGGTCCTCGTCGACGACGAGGAAGTTGTCACCGGCGCCAGGCACCGACGTGAAGCCGATAACCTGGACCGGCCGCGACGGCAGAGCCGCCTCGACATCCTCACCGTATTCGTCGACCATCCGGCGCACGCGACCATAGGCATCGCCGGCGACCACCGTGTCACCAATGTCCAGCGTGCCGCGCTGCACCAGCACGGTGGCCACCGGCCCGCGACCGCGGTCCAGCTGCGCCTCGATCACCACGCCCTGGGCCTCCATGTCGGGGTTGGCGCGCAGGTCCAGGGCGGCGTCGGCGGTCAGCAACACCGCTTCCAGCAGCGCCTCGATGTTGGTGCCCACCTTCGCCGAGATGTCGACGAACATGGTGTCGCCGCCGAACTCCTCTGGCACCAAACCGTATTCGGTGAGCTGCCCGCGGATCTTGGCCGGATCGGCGCCCGCCTTGTCGATCTTGTTCACCGCCACCACAATCGGCACATCGGCGGCCTGCGCGTGGTTGACGGCCTCCACCGTCTGGGGCATTACCCCGTCGTCGGCGGCGACCACCACGATCGCGATGTCGGTGGCCTTCGCGCCGCGGGCGCGCATAGCGGTGAACGCCTCGTGACCCGGGGTGTCGATGAACGTGATCAGCCGCTCGGTACCGTCGAGGTCGACACCCACCTGGTAGGCGCCGATGTGCTGGGTGATGCCGCCAGCTTCGGCTTCGCGCACGTTGGTCTTGCGGATGGTATCCAGCAGGCGGGTCTTCCCGTGGTCGACGTGACCCATCACCGTCACGACCGGCGGGCGCACCTGCAGGTCCTCCTCGCTCCCCTCGTCCTCGCCGTAGGTCAAGTCGAAGGATTCCAGCAGCTCGCGGTCCTCGTCCTCTGGGCTGACGACCTGCACGTTGTAGTTCATCTCGCTGCCCAGCAGCTCGAGGGTCTCGTCGCCGACCGACTGGGTGGCCGTAACCATCTCGCCGAGGTTGAACAGCGCCTGCACCAGTGCCGCCGGATTGGCGTCGATCTTCTCCGCAAAATCCGACAGCGACGCCCCGCGGGCCAGCCGGATTGTCTCGCCATTGCCGTGCGGTAGCCGCACGCCGCCGACGACCGGGGCCTGCATCGAGTCGTATTCCTGGCGCTTCTGCCTCTTGGACTTGCGGCCACGCTTCGGTGCGCCGCCGGGACGGCCGAACGCACCGGCGGCCCCGCCGCGCTGCCCGGGACGGCCGCCAGCGCCGACACGGCCACGGTAACCGGCACCGGGCGGAGCTCCCACCCCACCACCTCGGTGGTTACCGCCGCCTCCGCCGGGGCGGCCGCCGGTCGGAACACCAGGCCGGCCCCCAGGCGCGGGCCGAGGCCCACCTGGACGCGGTGGACGGGCTTGGCCGCCAGGAGCGCCCGATCGGGGCGGCGCACTGCCCGGCGAGACGCCCGGACGCGGCGCCCCGGGCCTGACGGCTCCCGGACGGGGTGCCTGCGGACGCGGGATGGGCCGGTCGATGGGTTGCGCCGACGAGAATGGGTTATTGCCGACGCGCGGTGTACGGATCCCCGGCTTCGGCCCGGGGCTGGGACGCGGCCCGGGAGTCGCGCCGGGCGGGGGCGCAGGATGGCTGGGCGGCGCGGCCGGCGGTTGGCCGGCGGTCGGGACCGACGGCGCCTGCGGGAGCACCGATGGCTCAGCCTCGGCGGGTGCGGACGGCTTGCGACCAGCAGTTTTGGCCGGGGCCGTCGCCACGCCGCCGTCGGAGTCGACGGGCTTAGTTTGCGCGCCAGCGGCCTCACCGTTGCCCGCGGCCTTGTCGGCGGCCTTCTCGGCGGCCGGCTTGCCGCCGCCGAACGATTCACGCAGCCGACGCGCCACGGGTGCTTCCACCGTCGACGACGCCGATTTGACGAATTCGCCCTGTTCGCTCAGCCGGGCGAGAACTTCCTTGCTGGTAACACCGAGTTCCTTGGCCAACTCGTGTACGCGGGCCTTACCTGCCACTACATCTCCTGTCCATGAGGCGACAGCGGTGGTGGGCGCCGCGCCTCGGGTTTAGCTATGACACATGGTCATTGGGGCTTCACGGTGTGCTCATGTTCTTTGCTACCTAATTCTGTTGCCGGGTGAGCCGAGCGAACTGATGTGCTCGTCCACCGCGGATGTATCCGGTGAACCGGCGATGCGCAGCGCTCGTGCGAAAGCTCGCCGCCGGATCGCTTGGTGCGTGCACTGCCACACGGGATGCAGCCACGCACCCCGCCCCGGCAGGCTACCCGCTGCATCAACGATCACGGCGTACTTGCCGTTCCCGGTCGACACAGCTACCACGCGAAGCAGTCCGACGGCCAACTCTCGCTTTCGGCACCCGATGCACGTCCGCACCGGTCCGTCGGTGCGCCGATGCGCCGAGGCCGAAGTCTCGCGCTGGATCACGGCTCAGTCTACCTTCACCTCGCCGCCGCTCAGAACCACCCTCAGCGGGCAGCCAGAGTGAGCATCTGCCCGGCGATCAGCCTTATTCCATCGGGGAATTCGATGCCTGCGCCTGCGCACCGGGCGGGCACAGCCATCCCGTCGACGGACGCGTCGTACTCGGCCGTGCCGCCGACGACCGTGAGCCGGTGCAGGTCGAGCCGCCCGCCGGTGCAGGCCATGACGAGCTCGTCACCCTGCTGCGACCATAGGCCCCACCCGGAGCTGGCGAGAAACGGCACGGCGGTCTCCGGGCTACGGAAAGTGTACGCGCCGGCCGGGCCGTCGTGGGTGAACCCAGCCAGCGCCTGCAGCGCCGACCAGCCAGCCAGGGACCGGGCGTAGTGGTCGCCGCACTCGATCTCGTTGAACGGGTTGCGCCGCCGCCCGTCGTAGCGTGCCCACACGGCATCCAGCAGGGCGCGCCCCTCATGGCGCAAGCCTTCGCGCCAGCAATGCGCGGCCACCTGGTACTCCGAGCCGGTCCACACCTCGTCGGCGTACCGGATCGGCACCGCGGGCCGGCCACCGCGCGGCCAGGTGCACACCAGCAGCCCCGCGTCGTCGTCATCGGCGAACACCCGGTATCGGTGAGTGAAGTCGCGGAACCCGCGGCGCAGGTTGTGCCGCACCACCGCGACCAGGGCGGTGCGCACGTGCTCGGCGGGCAGCAGGTAGCCGAGATCGAGCTGGTGCGCCCACCACTGCCCGATCAGCTGGTCGGCCAGGCACCCGTCGCCCCACTGGTAGTGGGGGTTGTCGCCGGGCAGCAACCGCTGCACGTAGTACTCGCCGGTGAACAGCGCCGCGTCATAGGACTCGCTGGCCTGGGAGAAGGTGGCCCGGTACGCCGCCGCCGCGCCGCTGTCGTCGAGGAGGAGGGCCATCTGCTCGGCGGCACGGAGCGCGGCCAGCCACAGGGTGCCCATGAACGGGTTGTGCCCGACGAGGTCGATGTCGTGGGTGCTGGGCTGTGCGCCGCTGAGCATCCCAGTGCCGTCGACGTTCCAGTTGCGATCGACGTGGCGCAGTAAGCGGGTGAGGTTGGGCCAGTAACGGCGCAGCCAGTCGATGCCTGCGCCCCCGCGATATTCGCGGTAGGCCTTCAGGACAGCGCCGAGCATGCCGTCCAGCGCCGGCTGATCGGGGCCGCCGATAGGCTCGCCCCACAGCTGCGGTAGGTAGATCGGCGCGATCACCCGGTGCGGTAAGTGCCCCGCCGGCGCCTGCATGATTTCGAACTCGGTCTCGCGCATGCTTTGTTCCAGCTCGGGGAACGCCGCCGCGAGCGCCTGCGCGTAGTTCCAGACGTGCGTGCAGTTGAGCGGACAGGAACCGCCATACTGCCCCGCCCACATCAGGGTGGAGGCGCCCAGCACCCCCTCGAAGGCGAAGAACCGCCCGTCCGCCGCGCGAAAGCAGGTGGGGCTGCGCACGGTCGCGAGTTGCGCGGCGAGGTGGGTGACGGCGGCGTCGTCCAAGCCGGAGCGGGCCAGCGTGGAAGTCCACGCACCGGTGGCCTCGCGCAGCGCGGGCCAGTCTCGGCGCACCCGCTCGAACACGTCCTGCGCGTCGGCGTAGCGGGTGGCGTAGTGGTTGCCCAGCCAGAACCGAGACCGCCCCCACTCTGGCCGGTCCGGCCCGAACTG
>Ga0187766_10000753_pt1 | contig 18508 bp, 15 predicted proteins | sample 0216_QUI02_MP05__4_FD_132971 | JGI IMG/M metagenome (GOLD analysis project Ga0187766, IMG submission 132971) | Tropical peat soil microbial communities from peatlands in Department of Meta, Colombia - 0216_QUI02_MP05_20_MG | ecosystem: Environmental > Terrestrial > Soil > Wetlands > Peat ... | reverse complement strand
GATTGGAGCAGGCGACCCACAGCGGCGGATGCGGCTTCTGCACCGGCTTGGGCACCAGGCTCCGCACCGGCATCGAGAAGTACTTGCCCTGATGGCCGGGGTACGGATCGAGCGCGAGCATGTTGGCGACCTGCTCGGTGCACTCGCGCCACGTCGCGCGTCGCTCGGCCGGGTCGATCCCGAAGCCCTCGAGCTCCGCCCGGGAGGCCGACTCACCGGTGCCCCACTCCACGCGCCCGTTCGAGACCAGGTCGAGCGTGGCCAGCCGCTCGGCCACCCGCGCCGGATGGTTGTACCCGGGCGGCATCAGGACGATGCCGTGACCGAGGCGGATGCGCCGGGTGCGTTGCGAGGCGGCGGCCAGGAACACCTCGGGAGCCGACGAGTGGGAGTACTCCTCGAGGAAATGGTGCTCGACCTCCCAGGCGTAGTCGATGCCCAGCCGGTCGGCCAGCTCCACCTGGGAAAGCGCGTCCTGGAAGAGCTGCTGCTCACCGCCGCTCTCCCACGGGCGCGGGAGCTGGTGCTCGTAGAAGACCCCGAATCGCATGGCCGCTCCTTTCGCTCGCCGCCGGCGGCGCCGGACGGGGCGCCGCCATCGTAGCGCAAGAGCGGGATCGGGGCGAAGCGGGAGGAGCTAGGGCGACTGCGAGACCGGCGAGGTCGGCGCGGGCGGGCCGGTGAAGGGCTCGATGGCCTCCGGCGCCACCGGCCGCCACGTGCGAGAGGCGTCGCGGGCGTCCGGATCCTGGGCCATGACCGGGACCGACCGCTCGGCCCGCGGCGCGGGCAGCGGCACCATGCTCGGCCGCGCCGCGGACGAGCTCACGGTCTGCACGGTGATCTGGGGCCGGGGCCGCGGGGTACGCGAGAGCCACTGCGGCGTCGGGATCGGCTTCTCCATCACGCGCGCCGCGGTCTGCCGGTCACCCATCTTGTTGAGGACGCGCGCCACGAAGCGCCGCGTCTCGGGATACGGGGGAATGCCGTGGTAGCGGACCACCGACTGCTCGCCCGCGTTGTAGGCCGCCAGCGCCAGCGGTAGGTCGTTGTTGAAGGTGTCGAGCATCGCGCGGAGATGGCTGGCCCCCGCGTCGATGTTCTGCTCCGGGCTGTGTGGATCGCGGACGCCGATCATGGCCGAGGTCTGCGGCATGAGCTGCATCAGCCCGCGGGCGCCCTTGCGGGAGACCGCGGCGTGGTCGAAGTTCGACTCCACCGTGATCACTGCGGTGATCAGCTGCTCGGAGAGCCGGTACCGCTGCGCGGCGGCCTTGATGTGGTCGGGAATGGCGGCGAGGTCGTATTCCTGATCCGGCGTCTCCGCGGGCTCAGCGGGCTCGGTCTCGGCCACCACCATGGGCTGGCTGGGCTTGGCCGCCTGTTCCACCGTGTGGGGCGGTGTCGCGATCGCGAAGAGCGCGGCCAGCCCGACGGCCGCCCCGAGTGCGGGCAAGCGCTCCATCCACTGCATGCGCTCCCACTGGGGAAAGAGGGCGAGTTGTCGCTGATCGGCGTGTCGGTAGCGGGTCCAGAGTGCCAGGAGTCCGGTGGACATTCGCACACCTCCGGAGAGGCGGAAGTATGCGAGGCGGGTGCCAACCGGGAAGGATCAATTCTTCCGATACGACGGGCACTTGGGTGGTGTCCTCAGGCTGCCACGCCACCCCCCGGGCCACTGTCAGGCCAGGGCAGTCACCTCCCTGACACTTTTCAGCTTCGGGTGATGTTGGCGAGCCCCGGCAGCCGCCCGAGGAAGTTGCCGGTCACGCCTCCGTCCACGACGAGATCGTGGCCGTTGACGTAGCGCGCGTCGGAGCCCAGCAGGAACGCGATGACGTCGGCCATGTCCTCGGGTGTCGCCACGCGGCCGATCGGCACCAGGGCGTCGCGCGTGGCCGCGACGGTCGGATCGGCGTAGACCTTCTCGGTCATCCCGGTGCGCACGAGGCCCGGAGAGAGCGAGTTCACGCGGATGCCGTCGCGCCCGAACTCCTGCGCGAGCATGCGCACCAGCATGATCACCGCGGCCTTGCTCGGCCCGTACGGGCCGAGGTTGGCGTGCGCGTTGCTGCCCGACATCGATCCGACCGCGACGATCGCCCCGTGCGAGGCGGCGAGCGCGTCGTGCGCGGCCTTGGCGAGCAGCCAGGTTGCGCGGGTGTTGACCGCGAACATCCGGTCCCAGTCCTCGACCGCGTAGTGCAGCAATGGGCCCGGCCGGTTCACCCCCGCGTTGCTCACGAGCGCGTCGAGGCCGCCGAAGCGCGCGATCGCCTCGCCCACCACGCGCACCGGCGCGTCCGCGGTCGCCATGTCTCCGTGAAGGGCCAGCGCGGCCGCGCCGAGCTTGCCGAGCTCTCCCACCAGCGTATCGAGACCGGGCGAGGGGCCCAGATCCACCGCCGCGATCTGGGCCTTCTGCCCGCGCGCCTGGGCGTCGCGGGCCAGGCGTAGGCAACTAGCCCGCCCGATCCCGCTCGCCGCTCCGGTCACGAGCGCGCGCATCTCACGCGCCCGTGAACGTCTTGCCCTCGGTGGCGAGCCGGTCCAGCAGCTCGGCCGGCTTCCACACGTCGCCCTGCGTCTTCCGCCACTCGTTCATGCGATCGCGGATGGTCTTGAGGCCGACCTGATCGGCCCAGAACATCGGGCCGCCGCGGTACACCGGCCAGCCGTAGCCGTAGACCCAGATCACGTCGATGTCGCTGGCCCGGATCGCGATCTTCTCCTGGAGGATCTTGGCGCCCTCGTTCACCATCGGGTAGAGCAGGCGGGCCAGGATCTCGTCCTCGCCGATCTTCCGGCGGGTGACGCCCATCTCGCTCGCGACCTCGACGATGATCTTTTCCACCTCCGCATCCGGGATCGGCATGCGATCGCCCTTTTCGTAGCGGAAGTAGCCCGCACCGGTCTTCTGTCCGAAGCGCCCGAGCTCGCAGATGCGGTCGGCCACCGCGGCCTTCACGCCCTTACCCTTGCGGATGCGCCAGCCCACGTCGAGACCGGCCAGGTCGCCCATCGCGAACGGGCCCATCGGGAAGCCGAAGTCGGTGAGGACCTTGTCGACCTCGTGGGGCAGCGCGCCTTCCAGGATCAGCTTCTCGGCCTCGCGCCCGCGCTGATGCAGCATGCGGTTGCCGACGAAGCCGTCGCAGACGCCGACCAGCACCGGCACCTTGGCGATGCGCCGGCCCACGCCCATCGCGGTCGTGATCACGTCCCTGGCCGACTTCTTGCCCCGCACCACCTCGAGCAGGCGCATGACGTTGGCGGGACTGAAGAAGTGCATGCCGATGACATCGTCCGGCCGCTTGGTCGCCGAGGCGATCTCGTCCACGTCGAGGGTCGAGGTGTTGGTGGCGAGCACCGCCCCCGGCTTGCAGATGCCGTCGATCTTGGCGAAGACCTGCTTCTTGACCGGCATCTCCTCGAAGACCGCCTCCACCACGATATCGGCGTCCGCGATCTTCGACCAGTCGGTGGTGCCGTTGATCAAGCCCATGCGCTTCTCGACGTCCTGCGCGGTCAGCCGCCCGCGGGAGGCGGTCGCCTCGTAGTTCTTCCGCACCACGCCGAGCCCGCGGTCGAGCGGCTCCTGGGCCACCTCCACCACCGTCACCGGGATGCCCGCGTTGGCGAAGTTCATCGCGATGCCGCCGCCCATCGTGCCGGCGCCGAGCACCGCCGCCTTGCGGATCTCGCGACTCGCAGTATCGCCGGGCACGTCGGGGATCTTGGCGGCCTCGCGCTCTGCGAAGAAGAAGTAGCGCTGGGCCTTGGACTCGGGCGAGGAGAGGAGCTCGAGGAAGAGCTCGCGCTCCCGCTTCATCCCCTGGTCGAACGGCAGGTTCACCGCGGCCTCGACGGCCTTGATGCAGTTCTCGGGGGCGCGGAAGCCCCGCGTCTGTCGGGCCACCGACTTGCGGAACTCCGCGAAGACCCCGGGCTTGCCGCGCACCGTGGCGACCTTGTCGTCGAGATCGCGGATCTTCTTGAGCGGACGCTTCTCGGCCACGACCTTCTCGGCGAAGGCCACGCCGGCCGTGGTGAGGTCGCCGTCGACGATCTCGTCGATCAGGCCCACCCGGAGGGCCTCGTCGGCGCCGATCGGATCGCCGCTCACGATCATGGAGAGGGCCTTGGGCACGCCGACCACGCGGGGTAGCCGCTGGGTGCCGCCGGCGCCGGGCAGGATGCCGAGCTTGACCTCGGGCAGGCCGAAGCGGGCGGTCTTCACGCCCACGCGATAGTGGCAGGCCAGCGTGACCTCGAGACCACCGCCGAGCGCGGTGCCGTGGATCGCGGCGACCACCGGCTTGGGGGAGCTCTCGATCAGGTCCAGCACCTCGTGGAGGCCCGGCTCTCGCGGGGGCTTGCCGAACTCGGTGATGTCGGCGCCCGCGACAAACGTCCGTCCCGCGCAGACGATCACGATCGCCGCGACGCTCCCGTCGGCGGCGGCCTGCTTGAGGCCGTCGCGCAGGCCCTGGCGCACGTGCTGGCTCAGCGCGTTCACGGGCGGGTTGTTCACGGTGATCACGGCGACGCGGCCGCGGCGATCGAGATCGACGGACTGACTGGTGGCTGTCATGGCCTTCTCCTTCGAAGGTAGGCGGTGAAGTGCCGCCATGATAAGCGCGTTGCCGGGCGTCCGGAAGGGGGAAGAATCGGGCGGGCCCCGGCCCGCCTCAGCCAGCCTTCAGCAGCAGCGCCAGCGCCCGCTCGCGGAGCGGTTCGGGAAGCGGGGTGGGGCGCCGGGCCTCCTGGTCGAAGTGCACGCCCGATTGCTCGAGGGTGGCCACGACCTCCCCGCTCGGCTCGCGGCTCATCACGTGGAGCAGCCGCAGCGAGGAATTGCCCACGTGGAGCACGCCCGACTGCACGCGCACGCCGTCGCCGGGCAAGAGGGGCCCCGTCACCTCGAGCTGGAACTCGAAGGTCGAGAAGCCACGCTGCTCGTTGCGCATGTAGGCCGGCGTCATGCCGAAGGCGGCGATGGCATGGCCGTTCGCGGCCGAGAAGCGGTGGATGTAGTGCGAGAGCCCGGCCCGACCCGAGAGATCGACCTCGGCCGGCTCGACCACGTCGCGCGCGCTGTCGCGCAGACCGGCGAGGCTCCGCGGCCGCGGCCGCCGTTCACGCGCCGGCCCGTCCCAGGCCACCCGGCGATCACGGATCCGCCGCTCGGTGTCGCCGGACGGTGCGGCGACCAGGCGCACGCGCTGCTCGACCGTGGTGCAGAGCGCGGCCGCACCCGAGTCGAACAGCTTGTGCCCCAGCAGCAGCGTGTCGTCCTCGGTGCCGATCACGCCCGAGTCCACGTGCATGATGTCGCCGACGCGCAGCTCGCGCTGGTAGCGGACGAAGCAGTCCACCGTGCGCGCGTCGCTGGGGCCCAGGCCCAGGGCGCGCAGGAGTCCCTGGGCCGCGTCGGCGATGCGGGCGAAGTAGTACGCCACGGTGAGATGGTCGTTGGGGTCGACCTCCCACCGGTAGACGATGCCGCGATACGTCTCGAGCCAGTCGGCCACCGGATCTCGGGTGCGGGCGCCGCCTAGATGTAGACCGCCTTCATGGCGCCGACCGGGTACCGCTCACCCGCCGCCGCGCCCGCCGGGATCGCCTCGCGCAGGGCCTCGACCTCCTCCGCGGTGAGGGAGATCTCCGCGGCGGCCGCGTTCTCCTCCAGGCGTGCCCGCCGCTTCGTGCCCGGGATCGGGACGATGTCGCTCCCGCGGGCGACCAGCCACGCCAGCGCGAGCTGGCCGGGCGTACAGCCCTTCTTGCGAGCGGTGTCGAGGAGCGGCCGCACCAGCTCCAGGTTCCGCTTGAGGTTCTCCTCGTGGAAGCGCGGGTGGTCGCGCCGGCGGTCGTCGCTCGGGATCTCGCCGGCGGACCGCGTGCTGCCGGTGAGGAGGCTGCGGCCGAGCGGCGAGTAGGCGACGAAGGCGATGCCCAGCTCGCGCAGGACCGGCAGCGTCTCCTCGGCCTCGACGCGATAGAGCAGCGAGAACTCGCTCTGCAGCGCGGTGATCGGATGCACCGCGTGCGCGCGCCGGACGGTCGCGGGGGCCGCCTCGGAGAGGCCGAGGTAGCGCACCTTGCCGGTCTCCACCAGGCGCGACATGGCCCCCACCGTCTCCTCGATCGGCACGGCCGGATCGACCCGGTGCTGGTAGTAGAGATCGATCACGTCGGTGCCCAGGCGCTTGAGGCTCGCGTCGCAGGCCTGCGGGACGTACTCGGGACGGCCGTTGACCCCCGAGGACCCATCGGGCTTCCGGATGTTGCCGAACTTGGTGGCGAGCACGACCCGGTGACGCCGGTCGCGCAGGGCGCGAGAGAGCAGCTCCTCGTTCTGGCCCCAGCCGTAGAGATCCGAGGAGTCGAGGAAGTTGACTCCGAGATCGATGGCACGGTGGACCACCGCGATGGACTCCGCCTCGTCGCACTTGCCGTACACGTTGGACATGGACATGCAGCCGAGTCCGATCGCGGAGACGGCCAGTGAGCTCTTGCCGAGGGTGCGCTGCTGCACGAGATCCTCCCGCGCGTCGCAAATTTGGTTACGATACGGCGACCGATTCTATCCCAAGACGGAGGCCCCGGCGACCCGGTGCTCCACGACGTCACCCTGCTCCGCGACATCGCCCTCGGCATCGTGTTCGCCGCGGTGCTCGGTCACGTGGCCCGGCTGCTGCGCCAGCCGCTGCTCCTGGGCTACATCGCGGGTGGCGTGCTGCTCAGCCAGCAGCTGGGCTTCGGTCTCGTCACGAGCGCGGAGAGCATCGAGCTGATCTCGGAGATCGGCCTGATCCTGCTGCTCTTCATCATCGGCCTCGAGATCGACCTCCGCGAGCTGCGGCGGCTCGGCCGCTCGATGATGGCCCTCGGAGTGGGCCAGTTCGTGATCAACGCCCTGCTCGGCGCCGCCTTCTTCGCCTGGCTCGGCTACCGCGTCGAGGGGGGCCGCTTCGACCTGGTCTACCTGCCGATCGTGATCTCGCTCAGCTCCACGCTCATCGTGGTGAAGCTGCTGCGCGAGAAGTTCGAGCTGAAGATCTTGTCCGGACGCCTGACCCTGGGCGTGCTGGTCGTGCAGGACATCTGGGCGATCCTGTTCATGGCGGTGCAGCCGAGCCTCGATCATCCGAGCGTGCTGCGCATCGGCCAGTCCATCGCGGGCGGCGCGGTACTGGTCGGGGTCGCCTTCCTGGCCAGCCGCTACGTGCTCGCGCCGCTGCTCGAGGCCTCGGCCCGACGGCCCGAGCTGGTGCTGATCTCGTCGGTCGCCTGGTGCTTCGGCATCAGCGGCTTCGCCGACCAGCTCGGACTCTCGCGCGAAATGGGCGCCCTGATCGCGGGGGTGAGCATCTCCACCTTCCCCTACGGCTCTGACGTGATCTCGAAGGTGACGGGCGTCCGCGACTTCTTCGTCACGCTCTTCTTCGTGGCGCTCGGCATGAAGGTTCCGGTCCCGAGCGGGGAGCTCCTCGGCCAGGCGCTGCTGATCGTGGTCTTCGTCTTCCTGAGCCGCTTCATCGCGGTGGTGCCCACCGCGGCGTGGCTCGGGGAGAGCGTCTACGCGGGCACCGTGACCGCGCTGAACCTCGCCCAGATCAGCGAGTTCTCCCTGGTCATCCTGACGCTCGGGACCGGGTACGGCCACGTCTCCCCCCGCGCGGGCGCGGTCGTGCTCACCGCGATGATCCTGACCTCGATGGTGGCGCCCTACGTCATCACCTGGAACGACCGGCTGGCCCGGCTGCTGCTGCGGCCCTTCGAGCGGCGCGGCGTGAAGGACGCCCGCGCGTCGTCCGCGGAAGCGGCGCCCGCGCGTGAGATCGTGCTACTGGGGCACTTCCGCATCGCGCAGGCCGTCCTCGACCTGGTGGAGACGCAGGCGCCCGATCTCAAGGCGCGGATCACGCTGGTGGACTACGACGCCAATCGGGCGCGCGGCGTCATCGGGCGTGGCTTCCGCTGGGAGTACGGCGACCTCGCGAATCCCGACGCGCTCGAGCAGCTGGGCATCGAGGACGCGCGTATCGTGGTCACCACGATCTCGGATACCTTCCTCAAGGGAATCAGCACGCGGCGGCTCGTCTCGAACCTGCGACGGCTCGCCCCGCGGGCGGTCATCGTCATGACCGGCGAGGAGAAGGCGGACGCGGAGGACCTGCGCCGCGCCGGCGCCGACTACGTCCTGATTCCCGGCGAGATCACCGGCGAGCGCATCCTCGAGCTCCTCACCGGCAAGTGAGGGGGTGACCCGACCCCGCTATCCCTGGAGCGGGGGGCCGCCCCAGCGCTCGAGCATGGCGAACTCGCCGACCGGCTTGCGGGTCAGGCGGGTGAGCCGCTTCACCGGCCGGCCGAGCGGGATCACGCTGGCGAGCGCCACGTACGGGGGCAGTCCGAGCAGGGCCTGGACCGCGGGCTCCTGCGCCGCGGCGAGGGTCGTGATGGTGCCGGCCCAGCCCTCGTGGCGCGCGGCGAGCAGGATGTTCCACGCGAACGGATAGATGGACGCGCCACTGATCACACCGACGCGCGACAGTTCGGAGTCCATCGACGCGACTACCCGGAGATCCACGCAGACCACCAGCACCACCGCGGCCTTGAGCACCGGCTCGATCAGACGAGTGGGCGCAGGGGTACGCTCGATCGTCACCGCGTCCACCTTCGTGCGATCGATCGTGTTCCACGGGCTCTCGCCGGCCTGCACCTGCGCGGCGTAACGCTTGGCCGCGGGCACCGTCGCGGCGGCGAGCCCCTCGCGCGTCTTTCGGTCGCGCACCACGATAACGCGCCAGCCCTGCCGGTTGCCGCCGCTCGGGGCGAACCGCGCGCGGTCCAGGATCTTGAAGAGGGTGGCGTCGGGCAACGGCTCGTCGGTGAAGTCGCGTCCCGAGAAGGTGGTGGTCATCACGTCGTAGAGCTCCATGGCGTTCCTCCTCTGCCCCGTGCGCTTTCGATGGCGGCGGTGCCGGTCCGGCGAGGGGTGAATATACACCGTCGATGGCGGTATAGTACGCGCCATGACGACCGCCGCCTCGACCTCCGCGCTCTCGCTGGATGGAATCCGCGTCATCGATCTCTCGCGCGTCATCGCCGGCCCCTGGTGCGGCGCGCTCCTCGGGGACCTGGGCGCCGACGTCATCAAGGTGGAGGACGTGGGACCGGGCGACGAGTCGCGTACCTGGCCGCCGCACAAGGACGGCGAGGCCGCCGCGTACCTGCTCTTCAACCGGAACAAGCGCGGCATCGCGCTCGACCTGAAGACGCCCGAGGCGGTGGACGTCGTGAAGCGTCTGGTGAAGACCGCAGACGTGGTGATCGAGAACTTCCGCACCGGTACCATGGAGTCGTTCGGCCTGGGCTACGACGTGCTCGCCCAGGTCAACCCGCGCCTGATCTACTGCTCGGTCTCCGCGTTCGGGCGCACGGGCCCGCGCAAGGACAGCCCGGGCTACGAGGCCCTGATGCAGGCCTTCAGCGGGATCATGTCGATCACCGGCGAGCCGGGCGGGCAGCCGGTGCGCGCGGGCGTCTCGTTCCTCGACCTCACGACCGGCATCCTGTGCGCGCTCGGCATCTCCAACGCGATCATCCAGCGCGAGCGGACCGGACTCGGTCAGCGCGTGGACGGCTCGCTGCTCGAGACCGCGGTGAGCCTGCTCGCCTTCCACGCCGAGGGGTACCTGCTGACCGGCGCGATGCCGCGGGCGCTCGGCTCCGGGCATCCGTCGCTGTCGCCCTATCGCAACTTCAAGTGCCGCGACGGGCAGTGGATCTTCATCGCGGCCGCCAACGACCGGTTCTGGCAAAAGCTCGCGAAGGCGCTCGGGCTCGGCGAGCTCGCCGCCGACTCGCGGTTCGAGAAGAACCAGGGACGGGTGGCGAACCGCGCCGAGCTGGAGGCGATCCTCGAGCGCACGATCGGCGCGCTCGACCGCGAGCCCCTGCTGAAGCGGCTCGATGAGGCGGACGTGCCCGCGACCCCGGTGAACACGGTGGACCAGGTGATGAACGACCCGCAGACCGCCGAGCGCGGGATCGTCCAGCGCGCGATGCATCCCAGGCTCGGCGAGATTCCCGTGGTCGGCACGCCGCTTCACTTCTCGCGCATGTCCCCCGGCGTCCGCCGCGCCGCTCCTCTCCGCGGCGAGCACACCGACACCGTTCTCACCGATCTCGGCTACTCCGCGGCCGAGATCAAGACCCTCCGCGACAGAAAGGTCACCCTCTGACCCCTCAGCCGAACTTGCGAGATTCTTCGCGGCGGTAGGCGCGGAAGGCGATGGCGAGGAACAGGATGGTGTAGGCCGCGAGCCACAGGAGCGCCACCGGCATCCGCTCGGTCGCGGCGCCCACCGCGCTCCACGCGAGCTGGCCGTAGTGATAAGCGGGCAGGTAGGGCGCCACCCCCTGCACGAAGCCGGGCAGCTGCGAGAGCGGCATGAAGAGCCCCGAGGCGAACGACAGCGGCAGGTAGACCAGGTTCGCCGCCGCCGGCGCCACGTTGGGCCCGCAGGTGTACCCGATGGCGAAGCCCAGCGCGATGAACGGAACCGAGCCGGCGAGCAAGCGCACGATCATGTCGAGCCACACGAGCAGATCCTGCCGGATGCCCCCCACCACGATTCCGTAGGGGATGAGGACCACGAGCGACAGCAGCGCGTAGGCCAGCGCGTTCAGCACTTTGGCCAGGATCGCGATCAGCGGAGGCAGCGGTGTCGCGCGCATCAGCACGTCCACCTTGAGCCCCCGCTCCGTGGCCACGCCGATGCCGAAGCCGAAGACCATCACGCTGCCGACGCTGTAGGCCGCGAAGGACGCGAGCAGGTACGCGCCCAGATTGATGCCGTTGGGCAGCGTCTGGCGCACGTAGGGCAGCCCGAAGAAGGTGAAGAAGAGCACGGGCAGCGCCACGATGGTCACGCTGAAGGCGGGGATCCGCCAGCGCATGCGCATCTCGCTCCGCGTCTGCACGAGCAGCATGCGCCCGAGCGGCGCGGCCGCCGGCCTGGAGCCCGCGCCCGTCACGCCCTTGGCTCCGGCCGGCGGGTGAGCGCGAGGAAGGCCTCCTCCAGGTCCGCCCCCGTCACCTCCAGGTCCACCACGTCGATCCCGCGGCGGAACAGCTCGCGGAGCACCACCGCCGGCTCGTTGCTCAGCAGGCTCGCCCGCTCCCCCGCGAGGTTGATGACGCTCGCGGGCAGGCCGTCCAGCTCGCCGCCGCCGAACGGCCGGGCCGCCACCAGCGTGATCTTCTTGCCGGGCACGCGCGCCTTGAGCTCCTGCGGGCTCGCGTCGGCGATCACGGTGCCGTGATCGATCACCACGATCCGGCGCGCCAGCTCCTCGGCCTCGCGCAGGTAGTGGCTGGTGAACACGATGGTCTTGCCCGATGAGGCCAGGGTCTGGATGCTCGACACGAAAGCGCGGCGGGCCTCCACGTCCATCCCCACGGTGGGCTCGTCGAGGAAGAGGATGTCGGGGTCGCCGCAGATCGCGAGCGCGAAGTAGAGCCGTTGCCGCTGGCCGCCCGACAGCGTGCCGATCCGCGCCTCGGCCCGGTCGGTGAGCCCCGCCATCTCGATGGCGCGCTCGGCGGGCAACGGAGCCGGGTAGTAGGCGCGGAAGACGTCCACGATCTCCCGCACCGTCAGCACGGAGGTCGTGCCGGACTCCTGAAGCATCACCCCGCAGCGGCTACGCGCGCGGCGATCGGTGGGTGGCAGGCCGAAGAGCCGCACCTGGCCCGCGGTGGGCTGGCGCAGCCCGAGCATCAGGCTGATCGAGGTGGTCTTGCCCGCCCCGTTGGGGCCGAGCATCGCGACGACCTCGCCGCGATGGATGGAGAGATCGACGCCGCGCAGCGCCTCGACCTGACCGTAGCGCTTGCGCGCGCCGATCAGGGCGACGGCCGGCGGCGCGTCCGGCGCCCCCGGCTCATCCCTTGAGTCCGTAGAGCCTCCGGGCGTTGTCGGCGAGCAGCTTCCGCTTCTGAGGCTCCGTGAGGTCGCCGCGATCCCGGATCTCGTCGAGCGAGGCCGGATAGCTGTGATCCCAGTGCGGGAAGTCGGAGGCGTAGACGATCTGGTTCTCGCCGACCAGCCGCATCGCCTGGGGCAGCAGCCACTCGTCGGCCTCGCACGAGAAGAAGATCGATCCGCCGCGCACGTAATCGCTCGGCTTGCGCTGGAGCACCGGCGCCTCCGCCGCGCGCTTGGCGTACTCGTCGTCCATTCGCTCCATCCAGTAGGGCGCCCAGCCGCAGCCGGCCTCCAGGAACGCGATGCGCAGGCGGGGGAAGCGCTCGGGGATCCCTTCGAACACGATCGAGGTGATCTGGCGCATCTGCCCGAACGCGTGCGAGCACGTGTGGGTCTGAATGAAGCGCGGGAACATCTCGAGCCCGCCCCCGCCCAGGTGCGAGCCCGAGGCGTGCACTCCCAGCATCACGTCGAGCCGCGCCGCCTCCTCGTAGATCGGCAGGAAGCGCGGATCGCCCAGCAGGTGGCTGCCGTCGGCCGCGAGCATGGCGCCCACCATCCCGAGCTCGGTCACGGCGCGGCGCAGCTCGCGCGCGGCCGCGTCCGCATCCTGCACGGGCAGCAGCGCGACCGCGTGCAGGCGCGGGCTCGCCCGGACGAACTCCTCGTGCATGAACGTGTTGTAGGCGCGACAGAGCGCCACCGCCCACTCGCGGTCCTTCAGGAACGACAGGAAGAGCCCGAGCGTCGGATAGAGGACGGTCTCCTCCATGCCGCCCCGGTCGAGCGCGCGCAGCCACGTCTCGGCGGTGTTCGCGTTCTCGCCGAGCGTGCCGAGCATCCCGCGATCCCATCCGTCCCACGGGTAGAAGGGGAAGCGGTTGGGCCGCTGGGCGTACGGCGCGTCGATGTAGCGGAGGACCTGCTCGAGGGACTCGGTCACGTGGCCGTCGGCGTCGACGATGGCGTGGCTCTGGCTCATCGGGCTCTCCAGCGCGGGATCGCTTCCGGATTCACGCAGTGGACGGGTGGCTCGCCGCGGCCGACGGCCAGGATCTGGTCGAAGGCCAGGCGCAGGTTGGCGCGTCGGCCCGCCTCGCTGTGGGCGACGTTGTGCGGCGTCATGATCAGGCGCTCCGGATCGACCGCGCGGAGCGGGCTCGACGCGGGCAGGGGCTCTCGCGTGAAGGCGTCGAGCGCCGCGCCGGCGATCCAGCCCTCGACCAGCGCGCGGGCCACCGCCTCCTCGTCGGCGATCTCGCCGCGCGCCGTGTTGATCAGGATCGCGCCCGGCTTCATGGCCCGCAGGGCCTTCTCGCCGATCAAACCGCGCGTCTCCTCGGTCAGCGAGGCGTGGAGCGTCACCACGTCGCTCTCGGCGAGCAGGGTGGGCAGGTCGACGAGCGTGGCCCCCAGGCGCTGGGCCCGCTCGGCGGGGACGTAGGGGTCGGCGGCGAGGAGCCGCACGTCCCAGTTGACCAGGCGGCGCGCCACGTGCGAGCCGACCCGGCCGAGCCCGACCAGGCCCACCGTCTTGCCGAAGAGGAACTCGCCCCGGTCGTGCCGCTGCGCCCACTCGCCGCGGCGCAGCTTGGCCTCGTTGTGCTTGATGCGCTTCTGGAGCATGAGGATCAGCGCCACCGTGGCCTCGGCGACCGCGATGAAGTTCTCCGGCGTCGGGCTGTTGGCGACCAGGACCCCGAGCCGCGAGGCGGCCTCGACGTCGATCTTGTCGGTGCCGATGAACGGCACGATCACGAGGCGCAGGGTCGCGGCGGCCTCCAGCACGCTGCGGGTGATCGCGTCGAGGTGGGAGGCGAGGACGACGTGGCAGTCGCGCGCGGCCGCGGCCAGGTCGGGTTCGCCGTAGGCGGGGCGGCTGGGCTGGTCGAGCGGCCGGCCGATGACGACCTCGTGTCCGGCCTCGCGCAGCGGGTCCAGCTCGGTCGCCGGGCCGCTCGGCCCCGAGGCCAGGATCCTCACGGCTTCTTGCAGATCACGTTGAGCACGGCCTGCCGCTTCTCCTCGCGGACGACGCGGAGCGCGCGCCGCAGGGCATCGGGCAGCGCGGCGGGGTCCTCCACCCGCTCGCCGTGGCCACCCGAGGCGCGGCAGAGCATCTCGTAGTCGGGCGCGGGCTCGAGCGCGGTGAGCGGCATCGCGTCGGTGCGCACCGCCCAGCCGTCCTTCGCGTAGGTCTGCACCGCGCGCTTCACCGCGTTCCACGTGCGGTTGTTGAAGATCACGAAGAGCACCGGCAGGTTGTAGGCGCGCGAGACGAAGTGCGCGGCGGTGGGTGAGCCGAAGATGTAGGCCCCGTCACCGACGCAGCTGATCACGGTGGACTGCGGCGAGGCCAGCTTGGCGCCGAGCGCGGCTCCGAGCCCCCAGCCGAGCCCGCCGGAGGGTGGCGCGGCGAAGAAGCTGCCGGGTCGCGTGAACGTGCACTGGGTCGCGTCCAGGTCGTACTCGTTGACCACGATCGTGCGGTCGTCGACCACCTCGCCGATGGCCCGCGACAGCCACAGCATGTCGATGGGCGCGTCGCCCCGCACCGCGGACGCCCGCGCCGCCGCGGCCTCGCGCCGGCGGACGCCTGCGCCCGCCCACCGCTCGCGCCGCCCGGCCACCGCGGCGCGATCCACCCGCCGCGCGACCGCCTCGGCCAGCACGGCCAGGGCCAGCCGCGGCGTGCCCGCCAGCGCCAGGTCGGTGGGGAAGCCCCGCACCGGGTAGCGCGAGAAGAGGGGATCGACGCCGAGGTGGATCACCCGGGTCTCCGGCTTCGGGCTCTTCATGCCCGGGAACCACGGCACGTCGGACTCGACGACCAGGATCGCGTCGGCCTCTTCCAGGTGAGGCGCGGCGTCGAAGCCGCCGTGCAGAGCGTGATCCTGCGGGAAGTTCACGTAGGTGTGGAACTGGTCGAAGACCGGCGCGCCGAGAGCCTCGGCGAGCCGGACCATCGCGGCCACCGCGGCCGGATCGCGGCCGAGCGCCTTGACGATGACGATCGGGTTGCGCGCGGCGGCCAGGATGGCCGCGGCCTCGTCCACCGCGGCCGGATCGGGCAGCGTCGCGGCGGGGGTCACCGCGCGGGCCGGGTCCGCGTACTCGATGGCCTCGTGCCGCTCGGCCAGGACCTCGCGCGGCAGCGTCAGGTAGACGGGCCCCCGGGGCTCGGCCTGGGCCAGCGCGAGCGCCCGGTCCACGACGGTCTCGAGCTGATCGAAGCGCTTGAGCTCGTAGTCCCACTTCACGAACTCGCGCAGCATGCCCGCCTGGTCGAACGCCTCCTGGGCCCAGTGGATCGGGCGGTCGCGGCTGCCCGCGTTTCCCGCCTCGGTGATCGGATTGCGGCCGGCCGAGAAGAGCATCGGCACGTTGGACCGCGCCGCGTTGATCACCCCGCCCGCCGCGTTGCCCGCGCCCACGATGACGTGAACCATGACCACCTGGGGGCGGCCGGTGATCATCGTGTAGCCGTGCGCCATCGCGACCGCCGGCACCTCGTGCGGAACCGTGATGGGTCGGGGGCTCGCCTGGCCCTGCGCGCTGCGGCGCGCGTAGGCCTCGATGAGCGGGGCGAAGTCGGTGCCCGCGTTCGCGAAGAAGTACTCGACTCCGCGGGCGGCCAGCAGCTCCAGATAGGCGTCGGCGGTGGACTCGACGGTCGCTCGTTTCATCATAGTGGGGCGAGCGTAGCGCCGGGCGGTGGGGTGGTCAAGGACCATGCGGTTGCCGTAAAGTAGCCGCCATGAAGTTCGGGATCTTCTACGAGCACCAGCTCCCGCGGCCCTGGGGCGGAGACAGCGAGTACCGGCTGCTCCAGGACTCGCTCACCCAGATCGAGCTGGCCGATCGCTTGGGCTACGACTACGCGTGGGAGGTGGAGCACCACTTCCTCGAGGAGTACTCGCACTCCTCGGCCCCCGAGGTCTTCCTGGGCGCGGCGACGCAGCGGACGCGGCGGATCCGTCTCGGCCACGGGATCATCCAGCTCCCGACCAACCATCCGATCCGGGTGGCCGAGCGCGTGTCGACGCTCGATCTGCTGAGCGGGGGCCGGGTCGAGCTGGGGCTCGGCGAGGGGCAGGGGCCCATCGAGTTGCACCCGTTCGGCCGCCGCGTGCGGGACAAGCGTGAGGTCTGGGAAGAAGCGGTCCGCGTCCTGGTTCCCTGCTTCACCCAGGAGGCGGTCGAGTACCACGGCCAGTTCTTCGACTTCCCGGCGCGCAACGTCATTCCCAAGCCGCGCCAGAAGCCGCACCCGCCGCTGTGGGTGGCGTGCTCGAACATCCAGACGATCGCCAGCGCCGGGCAGTGGGGCATGGGCGCGCTCGGCTTCCAGTTCGTCTCGCCGGATGCGGCGCGCGCGTGGGTGAACCGCTACTACACGAGCCTCACCCGCGACCTGAACCGCTTGGCGGACTACCCGGTCAACCCCAACGTTGCCATGGTGAGCGCCTTCATGTGCGCGCCGACCGACGAGGAGGCGCGGGAGAAGGCGGCGGGCTGGACGTTCTTCGTGTTCTGTCTCTCCCATTACGGCCGCCACGGCATGGCCGAGCCGGGCAAGGGCAACATGTGGAAGCTCTACCAGGAATGGCGCCACACGCCGAAGGCCCAGGAGACGCTCAAGGCCGGGCTCATCGGCTCGCCCGAGACGATCAGGCGGCGCCTCGTCGAGTTCGAAGCCACCAACGTCGACCAGGTGATCCTGCTGAACCAGACCGGGCGCACGAGCCACGAGGACATCTGCGAGAGCCTGGAGCTGTTCGCGCGCGAGGTGATGCCCGAGTTCCACGCGCGCGAGCCGGAGCACCAGCGCTGGAAGGCCGACGTGCTCGCCGGTCGCGTGACCCTTGAGTCGCTCGACACCGAGGAGTTCCGGGTCTACTCGCACCAGAACGAGGACATCGTGCGGCTCACTCCGGAGCAGCTCAAGCAGAAGATGGCGGCCAAGGAGGCCGAGCGGCGGGCATGAGCGGGATCCGGATGCGCCAGATCTGCCTCGTGGCCCGTGAGCTCGCGCCGGTGGTGGATCAGATCCGCGCGGTGCTGGGCCTCGAGGTCTGCCACCGCGATCCCGGTGTGGGCAAGTTCGGGCTCGAGAACGCGCTGTTCCCGGTGGGCGACGGCTTCCTCGAGGTGGTGGTGCCCGTCCGCGAGGGCACCACGGCCGGCCGCTATCTCGACCGGCGCGGCGGCGACGGTGGCTACATGGTCATCACCCAGTGCGACGAGATCGATTCGCGTCGGAAGCGGTGCGAGGCCCTGGGGGTGCGCATCGCGAACGAGATCGGCGATCCCGAGTACCGCGAGCTCCAGCTCCACCCGCGCGACGTGGGGGCCGCGATGCTCTCGTTCTCCTGGCAGCGGGGTGGGCGCGCGTCCGGGGGCCCGTGGCATCCGGCCGCCTTCGACGGCGGCATCGCGCCGCCGGCCGGGGGCATGGTCGCGGCCGAGCTGCAGAGCGACGATCCCGATCGCCTCGCGCGGCGCTGGAGCGAGGTGATCGAGCGGCCAGTGACTTCGCGCGTCATCGCGCTCGACGACGCCCGGCTGCGGTTCGTGCCGGCGACCGACGGCCGCGGAGAGGGGCTGGGAGGCCTCGACCTGGCCGTCGCCGACCCAGCGCGCCTGCTGGCGGCCGCGCGCTCGTATGGCGTGCCCACCGTCGACGGCGCTGCACTGATCTGCGGCATCCGGTTCCGCCCGGTCCAGGCTTCCGCACCCCGCTAGGGCGGCGCTCGCGGTGCCGACCGGTCGACACCGGCGGGCATCGCGTGTCAGCCGACCGATCACGCCGCGGCATCGCGGGAGAGCCGTCCATCGTGATTCCGCCCACTTAGCCCCGAGCGACCGCACCCTGCCGGTGGCGTGAATGTTGCCGGGCAGAGCGGCCATGATCGTCTCGTGGCCGCGCCGAGCTTCCCGAACCGGCTGGCGCAGGCTCGCGGCGCCCGGCCCGGTCTGGCTGAAAATCGGCTGGCTCCTCCTCGCCGTGACGATCTGCGTCCTGGCCATGGGCTGCGGCGGGCCCGATGCACGGGCACGGCGCGTGATCGAGGCCGGCGACCAGGCCGCTCGCAAGGCCGCGCTGCGCGAGGCCATGGGGTACTACCGCGCGGCGGTGGCGGCCGAGCCCGGCTCCGTCAAGGCTCAGATCCGGCGCGGAGCCATGGCCGAGGCGCTCGGCTATTTCGACGAGGCGCTCGAAGCCTACGCGCGCGCCGCCCACCTCGAGCCCTCCGCCCTCACCTACTACCGCGCCGGCGAGGTCGCGGAGCGGCTCGGCAACACCGGGCTCGCGAGCGAGTACCTCACCGCGAGCCTCGGCGCGCCGCTCACGCGATCGGAGCGAATGGCGCAGCTCGGCGCCCGGTGGACGCAGAGCGCGAGCGCATGGCTGCGCGGCTCCCGCGCCGCGCGCCTGCTGCCCGACTGGATCCCGAAGTCGCTCGCGCTCGGCCACGCGGTCCTCACCCGGTCCGTGCTCG
>Ga0187766_10000751_pt1 | contig 18530 bp, 15 predicted proteins | sample 0216_QUI02_MP05__4_FD_132971 | JGI IMG/M metagenome (GOLD analysis project Ga0187766, IMG submission 132971) | Tropical peat soil microbial communities from peatlands in Department of Meta, Colombia - 0216_QUI02_MP05_20_MG | ecosystem: Environmental > Terrestrial > Soil > Wetlands > Peat ... | reverse complement strand
GGTCTGACCGCGCGCCGTCCGTCGACCACCCCGGCAGCCTCGGGGCGTCTCGAGCTCACGGTGGACCTGGCGCCGACCCCTCCCGCGGAGGGCAGCGCCGTCGCGCTCCGCGAGGCGACGATCAACCTGATCCAGAACGCGATGGAGGCCATGCCGGCGGGCGGCACGCTCACCGTGCTCACGCGCGAGGTGGAGGGTGGAGCCGAGCTGATCGTCGCGGATACCGGCGAGGGTATCGCCGCGGAGCACCGGCCGCGCATCTTCGACCCCTTCTTCAGCACGCGGCCCGGGCACCGGGGCCTCGGGCTGCCGGTCGTCGAGGCCGCGGTCCTGCGCGCGGGTGGGCGTGTCGAGGTGACCAGCGAGCCCGGGGCCACCACCGTCCGGGTGTGGCTGCCCGCCGCGGGCACGCGCGCGCGACAGCTCGCCGCGGCGCCTGCCTCCCAGGCGACGCCGGCGCCGGCGGATGACGCTGAGACCGCGTCCGTTGACACGGTGGCGGCCGCCGAGGCCCACGCCGGGCGGACCGCGACGGTCCTGGTGATCGAGGAGGAAGAGGGCATCCGCACGGCCGTGCTCGACGCCCTCTCCTCGGCCGGCCATCGCGTGGAAGGGTGCGATGACGCGTCCGCGGCGCTCAGCCGGCTCGCGCAGGGCGGAGTCGACGTGGTGGTCACCGATCTGGCGCTCCGCGATCGGTCGGGGCTCCAGCTCGCCGCCGCGGTTCGCCTGTCGAGCCCCGGCACCGCGGTCGTGCTGCTGACCGGCTGGGGCCGTCGTCTCCACGCCGACCGGCTGCGCGCATCCGGCGTGGACGTGCTGCTCGTCAAGCCGGTGCAGCCCGACCGCGTGCGCTCGGCGGTGACCGAGGCGCTGCGGCAGCGTCACCCCGCGTGACCGTCCGTCTCGCCACCGTCGACCTCGGGACCAACACCGTCCGGTTGCTGGTCGTGGAGGCCAGCGGTCGGGCGTGGCGCCCGCTCCACCAGGTCCAGCGCGTGACGCGACTGGGGGAGGGGCAGGCCTCGGCGGGGCGGCTCCTGCCGGAGCCGATGCGCCGCACCGCGCTGACGGTCGCCGAGTACTCGCGCGTGGCGCGCGAGCTGGGCGCGGCCCGGGTCCGCGTCGTGGCCACCAGCGCGGTGCGCGAGGCGACGAATCGCGCCGAGTTCGTGGAGCAGGTGGAAGCGCTGGCCGGCGAGCGGGTGGAGGTCGTCTCGGGCGAGGACGAGGCCCGGCTCACGCTCGCGGGGGTAGCGGCGGCCCTGCCCGGCGGCGTGGACTCCTTCGTGCTCTTCGACATCGGCGGCGGATCGACCGAGCTGGTGCTCGCGCAAGGCGGTCGGGCCGCGGCGGCGGTGAGCCTCAAGCTGGGTGTGGTCCCGCTCGTGGAGGAGTGGGGCGACCCGGGGCCGGTGCGGTGGGAGCGATTCGCCCGCATGCGGGAGGCGATCGCCAGGAGCCTCGCCGCCGAGATCCCGGAGACGATCGCCCGCGGCAAGGCCGACCTGCTGGTAGGCACGGCGGGCACGGTCACCACGCTGGCCGCGCTCGACCTGGGCCTGGCGGCCTACGATGCCGCGCGAGTGCACGGACACCGGCTCGATCGCGGAGCGATCGAGCGACAGCTCGCCGGGCTGGGCGCGCTCGACGTGGCCGCGCGGGCCTCCGTGCCCTGCCTCGAGCCGGGCCGCGCCGACGTCATCGTGCCGGGCATCGCGATCTGCCTCGCGGTGATGGAGCGGCTCGGTCGAGACGCGATCGTCGTCAGCGATCGGGGGCTGCGCGAGGGCCTCCTCGCCGATCTCCTGGGTGAGCGGCCGTGACCGCCGCCGCGCGCACCCTGTCGGTGGTGGACTACCACACCGAGGGAGAACCCATGCGCATCGTGGTCGCCGGCGTCCCGCGCGTGCCCGGCGCCACCCTGATGGAGCAGAGCGAGCACCTGGCCGCGCACGCCCGCGAGCTCCTCGGCTTCCTGCTCTACGAGCCGCGCGGGCACTCGGCGATGTGCGGGGCGATCATGACCGAGCCCATGACCGCTGGCGCGGACGTGGGCGTGCTGTTCGTCGAGCCGCTCGGCCCCGTACACATGTGCGGGCACGGCGCCATCGCGCTCGGCGCCATGCTGGTCGAGACGGGGCGGGTGGCCGCGCCCGACGGCCGCGCGACCGTGACGCTCGACACGCCGGCCGGGCTCGTGTCCTGCCGGGTGGCCGCCGAGCCGGGCCGACCCACCGCGGTCACGATCCGCAACGTCCCGGCCTTCTCGGCCGGACTCGACCTGACCGTGGAGGTGCCGGGCCTCGGCCGCGTACCCTTCGACCTCGCGTACGGCGGCCACTTCTACGCGCTCGTCGAGGCGGCGCCGCTCGGGCTCTCGCTCGAGCCGAAGGAGGCACCCCGCCTCGTGGAGATGGGCGAGCGGATCCGGCTGGCGATCGAGACGGCGGTGCCGCTCGTGCATCCGGCGATGCCGGAGGCGCGCGGGCTGCTCTACATCCAGTTCTACGAGCCAGCGCGCCGGCCCGACGCGCGGCTGCGCAACGCGGTGGTGGTGGCGCCGGCCGGGCTCGATCGCTCGCCCTGCGGCACGGGCACCTCGGCGCGCCTCGCCAATCTCCACGCGCGCGGCCGACTCGGGGTGGGCGAGGCGTTCGGCCACGAGTCGATCATCGGCACGCTGTTCATCGGGCGGATCGCCGGCCTCACCCAGGTGGCCGGGACCCCGGCGATCGTGCCCGAGATCACCGGCCGCGCCTGGATGACCGGCACCGCCACCCTCTCGCTCGATCCGACCGACCCCTTCCCGGGGGGATTCCTGCTCTAACTCCGCGTCGGAGCGCCCGTTTTATTGACAGTTCGGGGCGTCGTGTGCTGTCCTGGTTGCGATGAGTCTCATTCCCCGGGTCATCGTCCGGCGCTGGCTCGAGGCGGTGCTGGCGGTGGTCTCCGTCGGCATGCTCTATTACTACCGCTATCCGGAGCAGATGCCGCGGGCGCTCTCGCTCAAGGAGGACGCGAACCTCACGCTGTGGGACTGGATCTTCCGCGGCATGGTGTTCGGCCTGCTGGGCGTCTGGGGGTTCTCCGCCCTGATCGTGATCTTCTTCCTGATCTACTCGCCGATCTACCTGATCAACAAGACGCCGCACCTGGTCGGCAAAGGCGGCTGGCTCGACCGCCGCGAGGTCCGCTTCTACCTGGCCTGCTTCGCGCTGGTGTGCTTGCTCCTGGCCCTGCTCACGCGCTCGGTCGACGCGGCGGGAATCCTCTTCGTGCTGCTGGCCGGGTTCGGCCCGATCGTCTGGCGCATCCTGGTGTAGCCCGCCTCTGTTGACACGCCCCGACGCCCCGTCTATCCTGTCGGGGTATATGGATGAAATCGCGGTCCTGGTGCTGAACTACACCTACGAGCCGCTGCATTTCACCAACGCCAAACGGGCCATCACGCTGCTGCTCGCCGGCAAGGCGGAGAGCGTGGAGGCCTCCCCACGCGTGGTCCGGTCACCCTCCCGGAGCTTCCACCTCCCGGCGGTCATCCGGCTCGGGGCCTACATCCGCAAGCCGTTCCTGGAGCGAGTGGCTTTCAACAAGAAGAACATCCTGCGCCGCGACGGCTACACCTGCCAGTACTGCTCGCGTCGTGGCGAGAAGCTCACGGTGGACCACGTGGTGCCCCGCTCCCGGGGCGGCCAGACCACGTGGACCAACGTGGTCGCCGCGTGCCTGCGCTGCAACCTCCTCAAGGGCAATCGCACCCTGGAGGATGCCCGGCTCCGGCTGATCCGCGAGCCCGTGCACCCGCAGTTCCTCTTCTCGGTGCACCTGCTGCGGCATCCGCACGCCACGTCGTTCCTCGACTCGTGGCGGAAGTACCTGGTGGCGGTGCCGTCGACGTCCTGAGCCGTCCCCTGAGCACCACGTCCACGGCGTCGTTCCAGCTCTCGTCGGAGTTCGCCCCGTCCGGGGACCAGCCGCAGGCGATCGACCGGCTGACCGCGATCATCGGCGAGGGCAGCCCGCACACCGTCCTCCTGGGGGTGACCGGGAGCGGGAAGACCTTCACGCTCGCCAACGTGATCGCCCGGCTCCGCCGCCCGGCACTGGTGATCTCGCCGAACAAGACCCTGGCCGCGCAGCTCTACAGCGAGTTCAAGGCCTTCTTCCCGGGCAACGCGGTCGAGTACTTCGTCTCCTACTACGACTACTACCAGCCCGAGGCCTACATCCCGCAGTCCGACACCTACATCGAGAAGGACGCGCTCGTGAACGACGAGATCGATCGCATGCGGCACTCCGCGACGTCGTCGCTCTTCGAGCGCCGCGACGTGGTGGTCGTCGCCTCGGTCTCGTGCATCTACGGCATCGGCGAGCCCGAGACCTACCACGGGATGCACGTGTCGCTGGAGACCGGGCAGGGGATGGACCGGGACGCCCTGATCCGCTCGCTGGTCGCGGTGCAGTACGAGCGCAACGACTACGACTTCCGCCGCGGCACCTTCCGGGTCCGAGGCGACGTGGTCGAGGTGTTCCCGGCCTCCGCGGACTCCGAGGCGCTCCGGGTGGAGTTCTGGGGCGACAGCGTCGAGCGCCTGATGACCCTCGATCCGCTGAAGGGCGTGACCACCGGGACCATCGCCTCGGCGAGGATCTACCCGGCGAGCCACTACGTCACACCCGCGGCGCAGCTCGAGCGGGCCATCGAGGGCATCATGGACGAGCTGCGCGAGCGCCTGTGCTACCTCAAGGCCCGGGGGAAGCTGCTGGAGGCGCAGCGCCTCGAGCAGCGCACGCTCTTCGACATGGAGATGCTGCGCGAGCTGGGCTACTGCCACGGGGTCGAGAACTACTCCCGGCATCTCTCGGGGCGCAAGCCGGGCCAGAACCCGCCGACCCTCATGGACTATCTCCCGAAGGACGCGTTGGTGATCCTCGACGAGTCGCACGTCACCGCGCCCCAGATCCGCGGGATGTACCCGGGCGACCGATCGCGCAAGGAAGCCCTGGTGGAGTACGGGTTCCGGCTGCCCTCGGCCTTCGACAACCGCCCGCTCACCTTCGAGGAGTTCACGCGCCTGGTGCCGCAGACGCTGTACGTCTCGGCCACGCCCGGGCCCTACGAGCTGGAGAAGGCCGGGGTGGAGCGCGGCGGGGTGGGGCATGGGCTCACCGGCGGGCCGGCGGCCGAGCAGATCATCCGCCCGACCGGGCTCATGGATCCCAAGATCACGGTGCGGCCGGCCTCGAGCCAGGTCGACGACCTGATGGCCGAGGTGCGGGCCCGCGCGGACCGGGACGAGCGGGTCCTGATCACCACGCTCACCAAGCGCATGGCCGAGGACCTCACCGAGTACTACCAGCAGAACGGGCTCCGCGTCCGCTACCTGCACTCCGACATCGACACGCTGGAGCGGGTGGCCCTCATCCGCGACCTCCGCCTCGGCAAGTTCGACGGCCTGATCGGCATCAATCTGCTCCGCGAGGGGCTCGACTTGCCCGAGGTCTCGCTGGTCGCGATCCTCGACGCGGACAAGGAGGGCTACCTGCGCTCCGCGACGTCGCTGATCCAGACCTCCGGGCGCGCGGCCCGGCACGTCAACGGCGAGGTGATCATGTACGCGGACACCCTCACCGGCTCCATGCGCGAGGCCATCGGGGAGACCGAGCGGCGGCGCGCGGTGCAGGCCGAGTACAATGAACAGCACGGGATCACCCCGGAGTCGGTGCGGCGCTCGATCCGCGACCTCCTCGAGTCGGTCGCGGAGCGCGACTACTACACGGTCGAGGTCGAGCGCACGCCCGTGACCCAGTGGGAGAGCCCGGCCGCGCTCGCCGCCCACGTGGCCGAGCTAGAGACGGCCATGAAGGACGCGGCGCGCCGGCTCGACTTCGAGCGGGCCGCCGAGCTACGGGACCGCATCAAGGCCCTGCGGCGGGTCGATCTCGGCGTCTGAGAGGGCCCCGAGTGCTGGTCTTCCGGTGGGTGCTCATCCTGTTCGGAGGTCTCTCGATCGTGCTCCTCGTGCTGTCGAAGGCGCTGGCATTCATGAACCCGCCCCGCCCCGGGCGCCCGCTGCCCGTGACGCTGCGCCGGGTGCGCCGGGCCCTCACCTGGACGGTGCTCGTGCCGGCGGCGCTCGCGCTGCTCCTGCTGGCGGTGACGCTCCTGCGTCAGTCGTGACCGCGGAGGGCCCATGACCCTCCAGGAGAAGATCGACCAGGTGCCCGACCGGCCGGGCGTCTACCTCTACAAGGACGCCAAGGCCCAGATCATCTACATCGGCAAGGCCGCCTCGCTGCGGAGCCGGGTGCGCTCGTACTTCCAGGAGTCGCGGGCGCGCGATCCCAAGACCGACGCGCTGGTCGGGCAGATCCGCGACCTCGAGTACATCGTCACGGCGAACGAGCTCGAGGCGATGATCCTCGAGTCGACGCTGGTGAAGAAGCACCGGCCCCGTTACAACATCATCCTGCGGGACGACAAGCACTACCCGTTCCTCAAGCTGACGACCAACGAGGAGTTCCCCCGGCTGGTGGTGGCGCGGCGGGTCCAGAAGGACGGCGCGACCTACTTCGGACCGTTCTATCCCGCGACCGCGATGCGCGAGACCCTGCGCCTCGTCCGGCAGCTCTTCCCGCTGCGCACCTGCCGCATCAAGATCGACGGCACGCTGTCGCGGCCGTGCCTGCAGTACTACATCCACCGCTGCAATGCGCCGTGCACCGGCTGGGAGACCGCGGAGGGCTACGCCCGCACCGTGAGGGACGTCGAGCGCTTCCTCGAGGGCAAGAACGACGACCTCGCGACGCGGCTCACCCGGGAGATGGAGACGGCGGCCGAGGAGATGAAGTTCGAGCGCGCCGCCGCGCTGCGCGACCGGGTCCAGGCGCTCAACACGGTGCGGGAGCGCCAGCAGATGATCTCGACCGAGGAGGAGGACCAGGACGTGGTCGGCGTCGTGCGTCAGGGCTCGGAGGCCTGCGTGCAGCTCTTCTTCGTGCGCAAGGGCCGCCTGCTCGGACGCGAGTCGTTCTTCTTCGAGCGGGTCTCGGGCTGGAGCGACGGCGACATCCTCTCTGCGTTCATCCGCCAGTTCTACGCCCGCAACGTGACCCCGCCGCCCGAGATCCTGCTCTCGGAGGCGCCGCCCGAGGCGGAGCTCACCGGCGAGTGGCTGGCCCAGCGCCGGGGCGGCCGCGTGGAGCTGCTCGCCCCGCAGCGGGGCCGCAAGCGCGACCTGGTCGGCATGGCCGAGGAGAACGCGGCGCTGGCGCTGCAGACGCACCTGCTCGCCCGCGGCAGCCGCCAGCAGGTGATCCTGGAGGATCTCGAGCGCTCGCTCGCGCTGCCCGGGCCACCCCATCGCATCGAGGCCTTCGACATCTCGACGCACCAGGGCAAGGAGACGGTCGCCTCGATGGTGGTGTGGCAGGACGGCGACATGAAGAAGGACGACTACAAGCGGTACAAGATCCGGACGGTCACCGGCACCGACGACTTCGCCTCGATGCAGGAGGTGCTGACCCGCCGCTACGGGCGCGCGCTCGAGAGCGAGGGCGCGCTGCCGGACCTCATCCTGCTCGACGGCGGGCGCGGGCAGCTCAGCTCCGGGGTCAAGGCCCTCGAGGAGCTCGGGCTCGACTACATCCCGATCGCCTCGCTCGCCAAGCGCGCGGAGGAGGTCTACACGCCCGACCGTCTGCAGCCGCTCGTGCTCGACATGGGCTCGCCCGCGCTGCAGGCTCTCCAGAAGATCCGCGACGAGGCGCACCGCTTCGCGATCACGTATCACAAGAAGCTGCGCCACCGTCGCGCGATCGCCTCGGTGCTCGATCAGATTCCCGGAGTGGGACCGGCGCTCCGGACCAGCCTGCTGAAGACGCTGGGCTCGGCGAAGGGCGTGCGGGAGGCCTCGGTGGCCGACCTGGCCTCGGTCCCGAAAATCACCCCGAAGCTGGCCCAACGGATCTATGATTTCTTCCACCCGCCGCCCGGGGAGACGGAACCTTCGAGCGGGCAGGGAGGTTAAGCGTGCAGTCGGGCGTGCCGGACCAACCCCAACAGGAGGTGACGTCGATGAGGATGCTCATGATGGCGCTCGCGGTCGTCGCGATGACGGCCACCCCGGTGCTGGCCAACCAGTGTCCGCTCCTGATCAAGCAGATCATGGATGCGACCGCGGGGAAGACGGACGAGGCGTCCAAGAAGGCCATCGCCCTGGCCAACGAGGCCAAGGCCCTCCACGAAGCCGGCAAGCACGCCGAGTCGGTGGCCAAGGCCGACGAGGCGGCCAAGGCGATCAACCTGACCCTGAAGAAGAAGTAGCGGCGTTCCGTCGCCGGTCCTCTCCCCGGGCCCGCCCGGCCCGCATCCGTGGGCGGTCCCGGGGAGCCGTTTCTTGCGCCCCCCGCCTCAGCGTGCAAAAATCAGCACCATTATGGCCCTCGACGATCGTCCGGAGCGCTACCCGTTCGCCCGGATCGAGGCGAAATGGCAGAAGGTCTGGGCGGACACCAAGCAGTTCAAGGTGACGGAATCGCCCGGCCGGCCCAAGTACTACTGCCTCGAGATGTTCCCGTACCCGTCGGGCCGCATCCACATGGGCCACGTCCGGGTGTACGCGATCGGGGACCTGCTCGCCCGGTACAAGTGGATGCGGGGCTTCAACGTGCTCCACCCGATGGGCTGGGACGCCTTCGGCCTGCCGGCCGAGAACGCGGCCATCGACAACGGCGTGCATCCCGCGGTGTGGACCTACGAGAACATCGCGAACATGCGCAGCCAGCTCAAGCGCATGGGCATCTCCTACGACTGGGATCGCGAGGTCGCCACGTGCGATCCCGCCTACTACAAGTGGGAGCAGCTCGTGTTCATCCGGATGCTGGAGCGCGGGCTCGCGTACCGGCGGCGGTCGCGCGTGAACTGGTGCCCGTCCTGCCAGACCATCCTCGCCAACGAGCAGGTGGAGGCCGGGCGCTGCTGGCGCTGCGACTCCGAGGTGACGACCCGCGAGGTGGAGGGCTGGTTCTTCAAGATCACCGACTACGCGCAGGAGCTGCTGGACTGGTGCGACCGCCTCCCGGGCTGGCCCGAGCGCGTGCTGACCATGCAGCGCAACTGGATCGGCCGCAGCGAGGGTGCCGAGTTCGGGCTACCGGTCGCGGACCGCCCCGAGCTGACGATCACGATCTACACCACGCGGCCCGACACCGCCTTCGGCATGACCTACGCGGTGCTGGCGCCCGAGCACCCACTGGTCGACCGCCTCGTCACCGGCGACGAGGAGCGCGGCCGGGTCGACGCCTTCCGCGCCGAGGTCGCGCGCGAGTCCGAGATCGAGCGGCTCGCCACCGATCGCCCGAAGCGGGGTCTGCGCCTCTCCGCCCGCGCGATCAACCCGTTCAACGGGCGGGAGCTGCCGCTCTTCCTCGCCGACTACGTCCTGATGGGCTACGGGACCGGCGCGATCATGGCCGTCCCGGGCGAGGACCAGCGCGACTGGGACTTCGCGCGCGCCCAGGACCTACCGATCATCGCCACGGTGAAGCGCCCGGAAGGCTGGGTGGACGATCAGGCCTACACCGGCGACGGCGTGAAGATCAACTCCGGCTTCCTCGACGGGCTCACGATCGAGGAGGCCAAGCGCCGCGCAATCGACTGGCTGGTGGGCAAGGGCCTCGGTCAGGCCAAGGTCAACTTCCGCCTGCGCGACTGGGGGATCAGCCGCCAGCGCTACTGGGGCGCGCCGATCCCGGTGCTCTACTGCGAGAAGGACGGCATGGTGCCCGAGCGGGAGGAGAACCTGCCGGTGGTGCTGCCGCCCGACGTGCAGATCAGCGGCAAGGGCGGCTCCCCGCTCGCCGACGTGGCGAGCTTCGTGAACGCGACGTGCCCGAGGTGCGGGGGCAAGGCGCGGCGCGACACGGACACCATGGACACGTTCGTCGACTCGTCCTGGTACTTCCTGCGCTACTGCTCGCCCACCTATGATCGCGGGATGTTCGAGGAGTCGGCCGCCGCGTACTGGATGCCGGTGAACATCTACATCGGCGGCATCGAGCACGCGGTGCTCCACCTCCTCTACGCGCGCTTCTACGTCAAGGTCCTGCGCGACCTGGGCATGCTGAAGGTCGACGAGCCGTTCAGCGCGCTGCTCTCCCAGGGCATGGTCATCAAGGACGGGGCCAAGATGTCGAAGTCCAAGGGCAACGTCGTCGATCCCGACGAGCTCATCCGCCGGTACGGGGCCGACACCGCGCGGCTCTTCTCGCTCTTCGCGGCGCCGCCCGAGAAGGACCTCGACTGGAACGACCGCGGCGTGGAGGGCGCCTCGCGCTTCCTCAACCGCGTGTGGCGCTTCGTCCACGGCAATCTCCCCGAGCTGACCGCCGCCCCGCGCGTCGCCACGGGCCCGCTCTCGGAAGCCGGCCGCGCCTTCCGGCGGATCATCCACGAGACGATCCGGAAGGTGACCTACGATCTCGAGCACGACTTCCACTTCAACACCGCGATCAGCGCGATCATGGAGCTGGTGAACGCGCTCCACGACTTCGAGCGGACCTCGCTCGACGGCATGGCCCGCGAGGAGCGTGCCGCGCTCCTCCGCGAGGCGGTGGAGACGACCCTCCTGCTGCTGGGGCCGGTGTCCCCGCACATCACCGAGGAGCTGTGGGCCGCGCTCGGGCACACCCAGAGCGTCTTCAGGCAGTCGTGGCCGACCCCGGACGAGCGAGCGCTGGTGCGCGACGAGATCGAGATCGTCGTGCAGGTCGACGGTCGGGTGCGCGGTCGGCTGACCGCGGAGGTGGGCGCGCCGGAAACGGTGATCCGCGAGCGCGCCCTGGCCGACGACCGCGTGCGACCCTGGCTCGACGGCCGGCAGGTCGCGAAGGTGGTGGTGGTGCCGGGGCGGCTCGTCAACATCGTGACCCGTGGCTGAGGCCTCGCTCCCGCGGTGATCGCGAGCGGATCCCCCCGGGCGTAGCGGTGGACTATCCGGGGTTCCTCAAGGCCGTCGACACCGGGCGCGTCCCGCCCGTGAGCCTGCTCCACGGCCCCGAGCCCTTCCTGCTGGACGACGCGATCGCGCGGCTGACCCGTGCGATGTTCCCCGAGCAATCGGACCTATCGCTGGTCCGCGAGGTCCTGGACGCGCGCGAGGCGGGTGCGGAGGGCATCGTGCAGTCGGCGCTGATCCTGCCGTGGATCGGGGAGCGGCGTCTCGTCGTGGCCCGGGGCGTCGAGGCGCTGGCCGCGCGTTCGGGGGAGGGGCTGGTCGCCTACGCCAAGGCTCCCAATCCGTCCACCGTGCTGATCCTCGGGGCCGAGACGCCGCTCGAGGCCTCCCACTGGCTGCTCCGCGCGCTGCCTCCCGCTGCGGTGGTGACGGCGCCGCCGCTGGCCGGTCGCGCGCTCGCGGGCTGGCTGCGCGTCCACGCCCAGTCGAGAGGCTACGAGCTGGGCGAGGAGGCCGCCACGCTGCTGGTGGAGCTCTCGGGCGACGACCTCACCCAGCTGGCCGGCGAGCTGGAGAAGGCGGCGCTGGCGGGGGGCCCCGAGAATCGGCGGATCACCGTCGCGGAGGTGCGCGCCGTGGTGGGCGAGCACCGCCTGCGGCACGTCTTCGAGCTGACCAGCGCGCTGTCGGCGCGCGACACGGGCACGGCCCTGGCCCTGCTGGAATCGCTCCTCAACGCGGGCGAGGAGCCGCTCGCCGTCCTGGGCATGCTCACCCGCGAGGCGCGCGCGATCTGGCAGGCGGCGAGCGCGCTCGGGGCCGGGCGCCCGCCCGAGGAGGTCGCGCGCGCCCTGCGGCGGCCGCCCGCCGCGGCCACCGCGCTCGTCGAGCGGGCGGGCCGGCTCGCGCCCGCGGCAGCGGCGCGGCAGCTCGCGCGGTGCTGGGACGCGGAGCGGCGCCTCAAGCTGGGCGGTCCGCCGCGGCCGGAGCTGTCCCTGCTCGTCGCGGATCTGTGCACCGCCTGATGGGGCGGGCGCGCCGCGCGCTCGTCCCGGTCGCGCTCGCCCTCGTCTTCTCCGCGGCCGCGGGGGCCGAGGCCCAGTCGGGTCGCCTGCTCGCGGGGGCGATCAGCGTCACGGTCGACCTGCCCGGCGACACGCCGCTCGCCGGATACGGTGGCTTTCCGCGTCGGGCCTGGATCCCCGACCTGATCGGACGCGCGCCCGACACGTTCTGGTTCCGGCCGAGCACCGGGGTCCACGATCCGATCCGGGTGCGCGCGCTGGTGCTGGAGGGCGGCGGCATCCGGCTGCTCTGGCTCGCCGTCGATCTGGTCGGCATGGATCCGACCCTGGTCGGCGAGCTGCGCGCGCGCCTCGAGCGCCTCGGCCTGCACTACGCCGCGGTGATCGCGGCGGCGTCGCACACCCACTCCGGGCCGGGCGCGTACGCGCGCTCGGACCTCTTCGGCTTCCTGGCGGTGGACCGCGAGTCGCCCCGCGTGCGCGGGCGCCTCTTCGCGGCGATGGAGGACGCGGCGCGCCAGGCGGAGCGCCGCAAGCGCCCGGCGACGATCGGGACCGGGCGGAGCGAGATCACCGGGGTCGCGGAGAGCCGGATCCACGGCCCGCTCGATCCCGAGCTGGGCGTGCTCCGGGTGGTGGGCACGGACAGCCGTCCGGTGGCCGTGCTCTGGAACTACGCCATCCACGGCACCGCGCTCGGACGCGAGAACTTCAAGCTCTCGGGCGACGTCATGGGCGACGCGAGCGCGCGGATCGAGGAGCAGCTCGGGGCGCCGGCCCTGTTCGTCAACGGCGCGGTCGGCGACGTGAGCCCCCGGCAGCGCGGCCTGGACGGCGTGGCCGCCATCGGGAAGACGCTCTCGGCCGGCGTGCTCGCTCTCTGGCCCCGCGTCGCCGCCGACTCCGACCAGCGCCTGGGCGCCACCGTGGAGACGGCGGAGCTCCCCACGCCAGCGCTCGAGCTCCGCAACTGCCTCGGCCGATGGGTTCCCCGCGGCACCCGGCTCGGGCTCCGCTCCGCGCTGCCGGGCAGCGCGGACATCCTCGTGGTCGCGATGGGCCGCAGCGCGTGGGTGGTGATCCCGGGCGAGCTCGAGACGCGCCTGGGGCTCGAGATCAAGGAGGCGGGGCGGGGGCGCTTCGCGCAGACGTTCATCGCAGGGGTCGCCAACGGCTACCAGGGCTACTTTCTCGACCCCGAGCAGTTCAGGACGCCCAGCTACATCGCCTGCGGCAGCATCTACGGGGAGCGAGGCGGGGAGATCGTGCGCGACGCCGCGATCACCGCGGTGCGGGATCTCGCGGAGCGGCAGGGAGTCCGGGCCGTCAAGCGGGGGCGTTGAGCTTTCGCGCGAGCGAGGACTTGCGGCGGGCGGCCGTGTTGCGGTGGATGATTCCCTGCGTGACCGCGCGGTCCAGCGCCCGGATGGCCTCGTGGACCGCGGTCGCGGAGTCGGCGCTCTTGCCCGCGAGGGCCTCGCGGGCGCTCTTGACGCTGCCGCGCACGGCGCTCCGCACCGCGCGGTTGCGCAGCCGGCGCCGCTCGTTCTGCTTGATCCGCTTCCTCGCGGAGCGGGTATTCGCCACGGTGTCTCTCCTTTTCTTGCCTCGAACGTGAGCGACACACGAGCCTACCGTTCACGATCCGACGTGTCAAGGCTCCTCATCCGGATCCTCCTCCACGTTCAACGATGAGCGAATCGCCGCAAGACCACGTCGAGCGCGGGATGGTCAGCGCGGTCGGCACCATCGGCGCGGCCACGCTCGCGAGCCGGATCCTGGGGTACGCGCGGGACATGGTGATCGCGCGCGCCTTCGGCGCCGGGCCGGCCACCGACGCGTTCCTGGTGGCCTTTCGCATCCCGAACCTGCTGCGCCGCCTGCTCGCCGAGGGGGCGCTCGCCACCGCGGTGGTCCCCGTCTTCACCGAGACGCTGGCCCGCGACGGGTCGGCCGCCTTCGGCCGGATGACCCGCGCGGTCGCCGGCGTCGCGCTGGTCGCCCTGTGCGTCGTCGCCGCGCTGGGCGTGCTGCTGGCTCCGTGGGTGGTGACGGTGATGGCGCCGGGCTGGCGCGCCGACACCCGGCTCTTCGCGCTGGCCGTGCGCCTGACGCGTGTCATGTGCCCGTACCTCGTGCTGGTGGGCTGGGCCGCGCTCGCGATGGGCGCGCTGAACGCGCGCCATCGCTTCCTCGCCCCCGCGCTGGGCCCCGCGCTGCTCAACGTGGCGATGATCGCGGCGGTGCTGGGTCTCGCCGGCTGGGTGACGCCGCCGATCATGGCGCTGGCGATCGGGGTCCTGGTCGGCGGCGTGGGCCAGCTCGGCGTGCAGCTCCCCGCGCTGCGGCGCCTCGGGGTGTCGCTCATCCCATCGGCCGAATGGCGTCACCCGGCGGTGGCCCGCATCGCGGCCCGGCTCTGGCCGGCGGTGTTCGCGCTCGCCGGGGTGCAGATCACGGTGGTGCTGAACACGCTGCTCGCATCGCTGCTTCCCGCGGGCACCGTGTCGTTCCTCTACTACGCCGATCGCGTGATGGAGTTCCCGCTCGGGGTCTTCGGCGTCGCGCTCGCCACCGCCGCCCTGCCGAGCATGGCGGCCCAGGCCGCGCACGGCGAGGTCCCGGGCGTCCGGGCCACGCTCGAGTTCGCGCTCCGGCTCGCCGCGTTCGTCGCGGTGCCGGCCGCGGTCGGGCTCGTGCTGCTGGGTCGTCCGATCGTCGCGCTCCTGTTCCAGCGAGGCGAGTTCGGCGCCTCCGACGCTGCCCTCACCGCCCAGGCCCTGGCCGGCTACGCGGTGGGGCTCCCGGCGTTCTCGGCGACCCGCATCGCGGTGCAGGCCTTCTACGCGCTCGGCGACACCCGCACGCCGGTATGGATCGGTCTCGGCGTGGTCGTGGTCAACGTGGCGCTGGCCCTGCTGCTGATGTGGCCGCTCCGTCAGGGCGGGCTGGCGCTGGCGTCCTCGCTGTCGGCCTACGTCAACGCGTTGTCGCTCTGCTGGCTGCTGCGCCACCGGCTCGGAGGCCCGGGCGGCGCGCCGCTCTGGCGCTCGCTGGGCCGCACACTCGCCGCCGCCACCGTCCTCGCACTCTGGTGCGTCTGGATGGCCGGCGCTCTCGGCTCGGCGGCGCTTCCGGCGCCGACCGCGGACGGCCCCGGCCTCGCGCCGGATCTCGCCCCGAGCCTCGGGTGGATGCTGCTGGCGCTGGGCGGTGGCGTGGCGGTGTACGCGGCCTCGGCCGCCCTGCTGCGCTCGGCCGAGCTCGCCGCGCTGCGCGCGATGCTGCAGCGCCGCCCCGGAGTCTTGCCTCCGCCCGCGGCGCGATGATAGACTCCGTCATGCCCCTCGGGTACCGAGCACACACCCCGGCGCTGGCCATCGAAGGACGAATCGGCCGCCGCCGGGGTCGCTGTTTCTATCGCCTGCCGCTTCGGATGTGACCGCGGTGCGGTCCCGACCGGGAGCGTCCGCGGCGGGGAAGAGCGGGGGAGTCGTCTCCGAACCGACGCGCGCGATCGACGGGTTCCTCGAGAGCCTTCAGGTCGAGCGGGGGGCTTCGATCAACACGCTCCAGGCGTACCGGCGGGACCTACGGGAGTACGAGGCCTTCCTGACCCGCGAGCGGCGCGCGGTCGATCGGGTGGCCGTCACGGATCTCTCGCGTTACCTGGGTGCCCTCCGGCGCCGCGGCCTGGGTAGCCGGAGCATCGCCCGTCACCTCTCGGCGATCCGCGGGCTCTACCGCTTCCTGATCGACAGCCAGCGCGTCGCGCACGATCCCACCGAGCACCTGGACAGCCCGCGGCCGGCCCGCCGGCTCCCGCGCACGCTGTCGGTCCCGGACGCGGCGGCGGTGGTGGAGGCGCCGGACATGACGCGGCCGGACGGGCTGCGCGACCGCGCGGTGCTGGAGCTGCTCTACGCCTCGGGGCTACGGGCATCGGAGGCGCTGGGCCTCCGGATCCAGGACGTCAACTTCGCGGCCGGCTACGTGATGGTGACCGGCAAGGGCGACCGCCAGCGGCTGGTGCCCACCGGCGCGCAAGCGCTCGACTGGATGCGGCGCTACCTCACCACTGTTCGCCCGCGGCAGGTGCGGCGCGAGTGCTCCGCGGTCTTCCTGAACCGCTCCGGCGGGCCGATGTCGCGCCAGGCCCTCTGGCACCTGATCCGCCGCGCGGCGCGACGCGCCGGCGTGCGGGCCACCGTGTCGCCGCACACCCTGCGCCACTCGTTCGCCAGCCACCTGCTCGAGCGCGGAGCGGATCTGCGATCCGTGCAGGCCATGCTCGGGCACGTCGACATCTCGACCACCCAGATCTACACGCACCTGCCATCCAGCGTGATCCACGACATGTACCGTCGATTCCACCCACGTGCCAAGCGCGTGTCCGAGCGGCGGGCGGCCGGCTGAGATGGCGCGCGCGGGCCACGTCTACCCGCAGGTGGAGCCCGGTGTCACCGCGCTCATGGATCGGCGCGTCCTGACGGTGCCGCGCGGCCTCTCGGTGGCGCGCGCGCTCGGGCGCGCCCGCCGCGCCGGCGCGCGGGTCGTCGTTCTCGGGCCGCGAGCGGCGGTGCGCGAGGCGGAGCTGGCACGCGCGGTGGCGTGGGGGCTCGGCTCCCGGCCCGCGCGAAGCGTGGCGTGGCGCGATCTGCCGATCGTCTCCGAGCGGGCGACCGAGATCGAGGCGCGCCGGCGGCTCCTCGAGGGCGCCTCGCTCGTGCTGGTGCGTCGGGCCGCCCGCGTCGTCGGGGTGGTGGACGCGGAGACGGCGGAGGTGGCGCCGGCCGAATCCTCCGTGCTGCCGCGCCTCGAGCGGGCGGGGGACCGGCGGAGCGAGGCGCGGCTCTGGCTGCTGCGGGTGGCCGGCAAGGTCGGCGAGGGCATGGACGCGCCCGTGTACGCGGTCGGCGGCTTCGTGCGCGACCTGCTCCTCGGGGCGGCGGCGCCCGATCTGGACCTGGTCGTGGAGGGCGACGGCGTTGCGTTCGCCCGGCGGCTCGCCGAGGAGATCGGCGGAACCCTGCTCGTCCACGGTGGCTTCGGCACCGCCTCGATCGAGGCGGGGCGGGCGCCGGCCGACGCGGGGCTCGACGGCGTGCCGCTGGGCCGGGTGGACGTGGCCTCGGCGCGGCGCGAGCGCTACGCGACCGCGGGCGCGCTGCCGGACGTCGAGCCCGCGGGCCTCGCGGAGGATCTGCGGCGCCGCGACTTCACGGTCAACGCGATCGCGCTGGCCCTGGCGCCGGATCGCTTCGGCCGCCTCGTGGACCCGCTGGGCGGCCAGCGCGACGTGCGCGGGCGCCGGCTACGCGCGCTGCGCCCGCTCGCCTTCGTGGAGGATCCGACGCGCCTCTTCCGCGCCGCGCGCTACGCGGCGCGGCTGCGCTTGCGGCCGGACGCCGCGACGGTCGACGGCATCCGCCTGGCGGTGGAGCGGCCCGACTACCCCGCGCTGTCGGGCCAGCGCATCTGGCACGAGATCGAGCTGACCGCGGCCGAGCCCGAGGCCCGTCGTGCCTTCGAGCTTCTCGTGAGATGGGGCGTGCCAAGTCTCTGGAATAGCGGCCGGACGAGCCCTAGTTTGCTCGCGGAGGCCGAGCGGCTCGGCGGGTGGGCCCGGGCCGCCGGAGTCGCGGTCGATCCCGGCGAGCTGATCCTCCTCGCGCTGCTCATCGGTCAGCCGGCCCCGAGCATCCGCCGCGCGCTCGATCGGCTGGCGCTGACCGGCGAGCCGCGAGCCCAGCTCGAGGCGGCCGCGACGGCATCTCCGCTCGCGGAGCGGCTCGACGCCGCGCGAGTGCGGCCGAGCGAGGTGGACGAGTGCCTGGCGTCGGCGACGGAGCCGACGCTGCTGGGGGCGTGGCTCCGCGGCGGGCGGCGCGCGCGCCGGCGCATCGAGTGGTACCTGGCGCGCGGGCGCGCCGAGCGCGCGCGCCTGACCGGCCAGGACCTGCTCGGTCTCGGCGTCCCGCGGGGGCCGCGGGTGGGCGCGATGCTCACCCGCCTGCGGCGCCTCAGGCTGGACGGTGACGTGGGCTCGCTGGCCGAGGAGCGTGAACTCGTGAAAGAATGGCTCATATCGGGAAAGGAGGCGTGAGGTGACGACGAGATTCATCTTCGTGACGGGCGGCGTCGTGTCCTCCCTGGGCAAGGGACTGGCGGCCGCGTCCATCGGCTCGCTGCTCGAGGCGCGGGGCTTCCGCGTCACGCTGCAGAAGATGGACCCCTACATCAACGTGGATGCGGGAACCATGAGCCCCTATCAGCACGGCGAGGTCTACGTCACCGACGACGGCGGCGAGACCGACCTCGACCTCGGCCACTACGAGCGCTTCACCTCGGCGCGGATGACCCGGGACAACAACATCACCACCGGCAAGGTCTACGGGACCGTGATCGAGAAGGAGCGCCGCGGCGACTACCTGGGGCGGACCGTGCAGGTCATCCCCCACATCACCGACCAGATCAAGGCCTCGATCCGGAAGGTGGCCGCCGGCGTCGACGTGGTCATCATCGAGATCGGCGGCACCGTCGG
>Ga0187766_10000748_pt1 | contig 18580 bp, 14 predicted proteins | sample 0216_QUI02_MP05__4_FD_132971 | JGI IMG/M metagenome (GOLD analysis project Ga0187766, IMG submission 132971) | Tropical peat soil microbial communities from peatlands in Department of Meta, Colombia - 0216_QUI02_MP05_20_MG | ecosystem: Environmental > Terrestrial > Soil > Wetlands > Peat ... | reverse complement strand
GACCGGGCGACGATCGGCAACATGTCGCCCGAGTTCGGCTCGACCTGCGCGATCTTCCCGATCGACGCCGAGACGCTGCGCTATCTGGAGTTCTCGGGCCGCCCCCGGGAGCTGATCGAGCTCGTCGAGGCATACGCGAAGGAGCAGGCTCTGTGGCACGATGAGGAGTCGGAGGAGCCGACGTTCTCGGACTCCCTGGAGCTCGACCTCGCGACCGTGGTGCCGAGCATTGCGGGACCCAAGCGCCCCCAGGACCGGGTCTCGCTGTCCGAATCGAAGCAGGCGTTCCGGATGGCGCTCGAGGGCTTCCTGCCCGACGAGGACGCCGAGGACGAGTCGGTCGCCGAAAGCTTTCCCGCCAGCGATCCGGTCGCGACGCACGTTCGCGACGGGGACGGCCACGAGCCGCGCGGCGGAACCGGCGGAGCGCAGGTCGCCGAGCGCAAGCTGACCCGCGTCCCGGTGACGCTCGCAGACGGCACCGAATCCGAGCTCGACCATGGGCACGTCGTGATCGCCGCGATCACGAGCTGCACGAACACCTCGAATCCGTCCGTGATGCTCGGCGCCGGGATCCTCGCGCGCAACGCCGTGCAGCGGGGGTTGACGGTGAAGCCGTGGGTCAAGACCTCGCTCGCGCCGGGGTCGAAGGTCGTGACCGAGTACCTCGACCGTGCCGGGCTGACCGAGTACCTCGATGCGCTCGGCTTCAACCTCGTCGGGTACGGCTGCACGACGTGCATCGGCAACAGCGGCCCGCTGCCCGGGGAGATCTCGGAGGTCGTCAATGCGGAGGATCTCGCGGTCGTGTCGGTGCTGTCGGGCAACCGCAACTTCGAGGGCAGGATCAATCCCGACGTGCGGATGAACTACCTCGCGTCGCCGCCGCTGTGCGTCGCGTATGCGATCGCGGGGACGATGGACATCGACCTGTACGGCGAGCCGCTCGGCGAGGACGACCATGGCGAGCCCGTGTTCCTGAAGGACATCTGGCCGAGCGCGGCGGAGGTTGCGCGCGCGGTCGAGGAGGCCGTGCAGTCGGACATGTTCCGCAAGAGCTACGGCGAGGTGTTCGACGGCGACGAGCGCTGGAACTCCCTGGCTGTGCCGACGGGCGAGCGGTTCGCGTGGGAGGACGACTCGACGTATGTGCGCCGGCCGCCGTTCTTCGAGGACCTGCCGCGCGAGCCGGCGCCGATCGCGGGCATCGAGGGCGCGCGGGTGCTCGCGGTGCTCGGCGACAGCGTCACGACCGATCACATCTCGCCCGCCGGCTCGATCAAGCGCGACGGCCCCGCCGGCCGCTACCTGATCGAGCGCGGCGTGCGGCCGAAGGACTTCAACTCCTACGGCTCGCGCCGCGGTAACCACGAGGTGATGATGCGCGGCACGTTCGCGAACATCCGGCTGCGCAACCTGCTCAGGAGCGATCCGCCGCTCCGCGAAGGCGGCGTCACGCTCCATCTCCCGCACGGCGACGAGATGTCGATCTACGACGCCGCTGTGCGCTACCTGGCGGACGGCGTCCCGCTGGTCGTGCTCGCCGGCAACGAGTACGGCTCCGGCTCCTCGCGCGACTGGGCCGCGAAGGGCACCAGGCTGCTCGGCGTGCGCGCGGTGATCGCCCAGAGCTTTGAGCGCATCCACCGCTCGAACCTCGTCGGGATGGGCGTGCTCCCGCTTCAGTTCAGGGACGGCGACTCGGTCCAGTCGCTCGGGCTGGCCGGACACGAGCGCTTCAGCATCAGCGGCCTCGCGGGCGTCGAGGAGATCCCGCGCGAGGTGACGGTCCGGGCGGACGGCACCGAGTTCCAGGTCACCGTTAGGATCGACACGCCAAACGAGCGGCGCTACTTCCGCCACGGCGGGATCCTTCAGTTCGTCCTTCGACAGCTCTTGGGTGATTGACAAACCGATGCCGACGCCCGACTTCCTCACCGAACTACTCACAGCGAACGGACCCTCGGGGCACGAGGGGGACCCGGCTCGCGCCTGGCGCGCCCGGTGCGCGGCGTTCACGGAGGAGATCAGCGCCGACCACCTGGGCTCCTCGCGCGCTCGCGTGCCGGGCAATGCCGGCGGGCCGACGCTCGCGATCGTCGGCCACATCGACGAGATCGGCGTCCACATCTCGCACATCGAGGACGACGGGCAGCTGCGATTCGGCCAGGTCGGCGGGTGGGACCCGGTCGTGCTCGTCGGTCAGCGCGTTCGGGTCGATACGCGCAACGGGCCGATCACCGGTGTGATCGGGCGCAAGCCGACCCACCTGCTGCGCGAGGACGACCGCAAGAAGGTCCCCGAGGTCAAGGAGCTGCACATCGACATCGGGGCCAAGGACGGCGATCAGGCCCGCGAGATGGTGCGGATCGGGGACGTGGCGGTGATCGACGCGGCCCCGCTCGAGCTGCCGAACGGGCGAGTGGTCTCGCGCGCACTGGACAATCGAATCGGTTGCTACGTCGCCGCGGAGGCGGCGCGGCTCGCCGCCGCGGACAGTGGTCCACCCGGAGATGTGATCGCGCTCGCGGTCGTCCAGGAGGAGACGACGTTCGCGGGCTCGCGGACGAGCGCGTTCGCGCTCGACCCGGACGTGGCGATCGTGGTCGACGTCACGTTCGCCACCGACCAGCCGGGGATCGAGCTCGGTCCGATCACGAAGCACCCGCTCGGCTCGGGGCCGGTGCTCGCGCGCGGAACGATGCTCCATCCGCGCGTGTTCGAGCTCCTGTATGACACGGGCGAGCAGGAGGAGATCGGGTTCACGATCGAATCGCTCGGACGGGCGACGAGCACCGACGCCGACGCGATCCATCTCAGCCGCGCCGGCGTCCCCACCGGCCTCGTGTCGGTGCCGTGCCGCTACATCCATTCGCCCGTCGAGATGGCCTCGTTGGACGACATCCAAGCGGCGGCGAAGCTGATCGCCGCGTTCGCCCGGCGGTTGGAGCCCGGGATCAGTTTCGAGCGCTGAGTGCCTCTGATTCACCTGTTCCTGTTCGACATCGACGGCACGCTGCTGTCCGCGGCGACCGACGCCCACGTCGAGGCGCTGCACGCCGCGCTACATGAGATCCATGGCGTCAAGGCGCGGCGCGGGCGGCCCAGGCCTTCCCGGGCGGGTCGGACGGACGGCGAGATCGCACGCGAGATCCTGCTCTGCGCCGGAGTCTCGGCGCGACGGATCGATGAGCGCGCGGATGACGTGCGCGAGTGTTGCTGTCGGTCGTATGCCCGCCTGTGCCCCGAAGACCTCTCGCACACGGTCCTGCCTGCGATCCCCGAGTTGCTCGACTGGCTATCGGCGCGCGACGACGTGCGGCTCGGCCTGGTGACCGGAAACTTCGAGACCGTCGCGCGGCTGAAGCTCGCGCGGGCCGGGATCGGCAGGTATTTCCCGAGCGGCCAGGGCGCGTTCGGCTCGGACTCAGAGGACCGCGCCGTGCTGCCGGCGATCGCGCGGCGGCGCGCGGGGACCGGCGGCGTCCCGCACCCGCGGCAGCGGACGGTGGTGGTCGGCGACACGCCGCTCGACATCGCGTGCGCGCGCGCCGATGGCCTGCGGTGCGTGGCGGTCGCGACGGGGCCGTTCGGGGTCAATCAGCTGGCCGGCGCCGACGTGGCCGTTGTCAATGCCGTCGAGCTGCGGGGGGTGCTCGGGACCGAGCTGGCGCGACCATAGAACGTCGCCGAGCTGTTCAAGGCGGCCGGCGTCTGAGCTACGCGCGCGGCATCGGGAACTGCGCGCGCATCATCCGGTCCCAGAGCCGATCGGGCACGAGCCGCCGCAGATTGATCATCAGGTGAGCGCTGGGCGTGACCGGATACCGCGCCCTGGGCCGTTCTGATGCAAGCGCGCCCGCGATCGTGTTTGCGACCACGTCCGGACCGCCGCCGAGCTTCGCCATCGGCCCCTTGTACGCGCCGGAGGTCAGCTCCGCGAGCTTGCGGTTGAACTCCAGATACGGCCCGTCCTCAGGCACGGAGGCCGATCCGGTCTCGCCGAAGTTCGTGACGATCAGCCCCGGCTCGACCAGGATCACATCGACGCCGAACCCCCGCACCTCGAACCGCAGCGCATCGCTGATCGCCTCGACCGCGTACTTCGTCGCGTGATACAGCCCGCCACCCGGGAACGTGGCCCGGCCGCCCATCGAGCCGATGTTCACGATCTTGCCCCACCGTTGGTCGCGCATGCCGGGCAGGACCAGCTGGCACATCCTGATCAGCCCGAACACGTTGGTCTCGAACTGGCTGCGGACCTGGCCCATCGGCACCGATTCGACCGCGCCGGACTGGCTGTAGCCGGCGTTGTTGACGAGCACGCCGACGGCGCCCTCGGCCTCGATCACCGCACCCACCGCGGCGCTCATCGAGTCCTCGTCGGTGACATCGAGCGCGAGCGTCCGGCAACCGGCGCGCTCGAGCTCGGCGAGCGTCTCCAGCCGGCGCGCGGTCGCGTACACGTGCCAGCCATCCGCCGCGAGCCGCCGCGCCGTCGCGTGGCCGATGCCGGAAGAGCAGCCGGTGATCAGGACCGCCTTCGACGGGTTCGGCACCGGCCCAGCGTACCCAGTGCGCCTCACCGGCGATACACAGCGCCACCCGCGCCCGCCGGCGAGGCAGAGCCCCGGAGCCGAGGCGCTCGCCCGCCCGCGCGGGGTTCGGCTATCCGCGCACGAGCTTCTTGTACGTGATCCGCTTCGGACGATCCGCGTCGGCGCCCAGCTGCTCGTGCCTGAAGCTCTCGTACGCCTCGAAGTTGCCTTCGAACCAGCGCACCTGCGAGTCGCCCTCGAACGCGAGCACGTGGGTGGCGACGCGGTCGAGGAACCAGCGGTCGTGCGAGACGATCAGCGCGCAGCCGGCAAACGACAGCAGCGCCTCCTCGAGCGCGCGCAGCGTGTCGACGTCGAGGTCGTTGGTGGGCTCGTCGAGCAGCAGCAGATTGCCGCCGGTGCGCACCAGCTTCGCGAGGTGCAGGCGGTTGCGCTCGCCGCCCGAGAGGTCCGCGACCTTCTTCTGCTGATCGGTGCCCTTGAAGTTGAAGCCGGCGACGTACGCGCGGCTGCTGACGCTGCGCTCTCCGAGCTTGATCTGATCGGCGCCGCCGGAGATCTCCTGCCACACGTTCCGCGACGGGTCCAGATCGTCTCGGGATTGGTCGACGTAGGCGAGCTGAACCGTGTCACCAAGGCGCAGCGTGCCGGCGTCGGGCTCCTCCTGGCCGGTGATCAGCCGCAGCAGCGTGGTCTTGCCCGCGCCGTTGGGCCCGATCACGCCGACGATCCCGGCGGGGGGGAGCGTGAACGACAGGTCGTCGATCAGGACGCGCTCGCCGTACGCCTTCCGCAGACCGTCGGCCTCGACGACAACCTGACCGAGGCGCGGTCCGGCGGGGATGTGGATCTGCACCTGATCGAGCTTGACGTTGCGATCCTCGGCGAGCAACGCCTCGTAGGCGTTCAGGCGCGCCTTGGGCTTGTTGCGCCGCGCGCTCGCGTTCAGCCTCACCCACTCGAGCTCGCGCTCGATCGTGCGGCGGCGGGTGGTCTCCTGACGCGCCTCGTGCTCGAGGCGGGCGCGCTTCTGCTCGAGCCAGCCGGAGTAGTTGCCCTGATAGGGGATCCCGCGCCCGCGGTCGAGCTCGAGGATCCAGCCGGCGACGTTGTCAAGGAAGTAGCGGTCGTGCGTGACCGCGACGACCGTGCCCTTGTAGTCGTGGAGATGGCGCTCGAGCCAGGCGACCGACTCCGCGTCGAGATGGTTCGTCGGCTCGTCGAGCAGCAGCAGGTCGGGTTGGCGCAGGAGCAACCGGCACAGCGCGACGCGCCGGCGCTCGCCTCCGGACAGCGTCGAGACGTCCGCGTCGGGCGGTGGGCAGCGGAGTGCGTCCATCGCGATCTCGAGCGTCGTGTCGAGATTCCAGCCATCGAGCGCATCGATCCGGTCCTGCACGCGGGCGAACTCGTCCGCGGTCTCGTCGGAGTAGTTCATCGACAGCTCGTTGAAGCGATCGAGCAGCGCGCGGACCTCCGCGACGCCGTCCTCGACGTTGCCGCGCACGTCCTTGGTGTCGTCGAGCGCCGGCTCCTGCTCGAGCAGGCCGACGGTCGCGCCCGGCGCGAGCTGGGCATGACCGTCGAACTCCGTGTCCTCGCCAGCCATGATCCGCAGCAGCGTGGACTTGCCGGCGCCGTTGTAGCCGAGCACACCGATCTTCGCCCCGGGGAGGAACGAGAGCGAAATGTCGGCCAGCACCTCCTTGCTCGGGGGATAGCGGCGCGAGAGCTTGTAGGTCGTGAAGATGTACTGGGAGGACATGCCGCTGGGGAGGATAGGCGCCGCGACCGGTCGCCCGCTGTCAGGGCGCTCGCGGTGCTGTCGTTCGCGGCCGCGGTCGCACTCTACGTGGCCGCGCATTAGCTAGTCCTTCCCGGCGTGCTCGCCGGTGCGGACGTCCCGGGACGACGTACGCTTAACGAGCTGAGCGGCCAATGGGGAGCCGGTGCAGCTAACGTAGGTGTGGTCATGGCCCGCATCCTCGATGTCGAACAAGCGCTGCTGCTGCTGGAGCTAGAGGCTCCGTTCGATCAGCGTGCGGTGCAGACCGCCCGCCGGCGGATGGCCAAGCGCTGGCATCCGGACATCGCTCCGCCCGGGCGCCAGCACGAGCACCAGCGACATCTGCAGGCGATCAACGAGGCCGCCGACCAGCTGGAGCAGCTGGCCGAAGGCTCGCGCGGGGGTCGCGTCACCCGTACCGCGGTCAAGGTCTCGGCCGCCGCCGCACGCAAGGCTCGGGCCGAGGCCGGAAGGCGTGCGTATGAGCAGGAGCAGCGCGCGCGAGCCGCGGAGGAGGAGCGCGCAAAGCACGATCCGTTCGGCTCGCGGGTGCCGGATCACTCCGTCGTTCACCGTTACGCCCGGTGCGTCTCCTACCCGGAGTGGGGCGTGGGGACCGTGACCGGGATCTATTTCTCCGGCGACGGCGACGACGTCCAGCAGTGGGCGCGAGCGATGTTCGCGGTCGGTGTGCGCACGGTTCCGGCAGGCTCGCTCCAGTTCGTCGACTTCTCGAAACCCGACGCGGCCGCCGATCGGGTGCAGCGCTTCACGACCGCGGCTCAGCACGCGCTCGCCGAGGGCGATGCGGCGCTCGCGGCCCAGCGCCTCGTGTACGCGCGCGACGCCGAGCCGACCAACCCGGTCGTGCTGCGATTGCTGACGGCGGCGTTCTGGCAGGCCGGCAACCTCCCCGCCGCGGCACGCGCGGTGCGCGACTGGTCTCGGGTCGAGGCCGATCGCCCGACTCCAGAGCGGTTCGCCGCGCGGATCTATGAGGACATGGGGGCGATCGACCTCGCGGCGGATGCGGCCACGCGGGCGGCCGAGCGGGCCCCGGAGGACGCGTCGGCATGGGAGCGGCTCGGGCGCCTGCGCCTCCGTCTGGGCGATCCGTCGCGGGCGATCTCGGCGCTCGAGCGCGCGCGGCTGATCGAGCCGTCCGTCGACGGGCTGCTCGACCTCGCGCTCGCGTTCCACCTGACGGGGGACGTCGGTGCCGAGGTCTCCTCGGCCGAGGCCGCGACGCGTGTGGATCCCGACTCCGGGGCCGCCTGGTCGACGTATGCGCACGCGCTCGCGCGCACCGACCGGCTCGCGGAGTGCCGCGACGCCTGTCGGCAGGCGCTCGAGCTCGGCGACGACCCGGAGGTGTCCGACCTGCTCGCGCGAGTCGAGGCGGCCACGCCGCGCGGGCTGGCGGAGCGCAGCGCGGCGTAGAGGCTGCCTGACGTCAGGGCGCGAGCGAGCCCTCGCGCCCGCACACCGGGCACGACTCGTGCGGCCCGAGCGCCCTGCCACCGCAGCCGGGGCAGTCCTCTACCCGCTCCAGCACCCCGAGCAGCTCGCCGACCCGGCACACGAGCAGGCGCTCCTCCTCGACCTCGATCCAGGTACCCGCGGACGCCGGGAAGACGACGTGATCGCCGGGCTTGACCGGCATCTGGACGCCGACGTGATCCCACCAGTCGAGTCCAGGACCGACCGCCAGCACGATGCCGTGCTGGGGAGGCGGCTCGTCGGTGCCGGCTGGGACCAGCAGACCTGACCGGCGGACCCGGTCCGGGTCCAGCTCCTTGATCACGACGCGGTCGAACAGTGGTCGAAGCTGGCTGCGCATGTTTCCTGTCCGCTGCTGATCATAGGGTGGTGCGATGCGGTTGATGGTCGCTCGCTGCCAGGTGCGGTACTCGGGTCGCCTGAACGCGTTGCTGCCCGAAGCGCTGCGTTTGATCATCGTCAAGGCCGACGGATCCGTTTTGGTCCATGCCGACACCGGGGGGTACAAGCCGCTGAACTGGATGACCCCCCCGACCGTGATCGAGGAGACGCCGGGGACGATCGTAGTGCGCAAGCGCGCCGGTGCGAGCGAGGATCGGCTCGAGATCGAGATCGCCGAGCTGCTGTCGGACGTGACACACGACATGGGCCCGCCCGACGAGGAGGCTGCGCTCGCGAAGGACGGCGTCGAGGGACATCTCCAGGAGCTACTCGCCGAGCAACCGGAATGGTGCGGCGAGGGAATGCGGCTCGCGCGCCGTGAATGGCCGACTGACATCGGGCCCGTCGATCTGATGTGCCGGGACGGCGAGGAACAGTGGGTGGCGGTCGAGATCAAGCGCGTCGCCGGGATCGAGGCCGTCGAGCAGCTGACTCGGTATCTCGAGCGAATCCGCCGCGACTCGGCGTTGTCCTCGTGCCGCGGCGTGCTCGCGGCGCAGGTGATCAAGCAGCAGGCCCGCGTGCTGGCGGCGTCGCGCGGGATCGACTGCGTCGAGGTCGACCTGGCGGTGCTGCGGCGCGAGCGCGAGCCGGAGCTGCGATTGTTCGCGGCATGAGCGGCGAGCAAGCAGTCCTGACCGAACGCCGCGAGCGGGTGCTGCTGATCACGCTCAACCGCCCGGATGCGCGCAATGCGGTCAACGCCGCGGTTGCGGCGGGGATCGCGGCCGCACTCGACGAGCTCGACGAAGCGGCCGAGCTGTCGGTAGGCGTGCTCACCGGCGCCGGCAAGGGATTTTGCGCCGGCATGGACCTGAAGGCGTTCGTTGCCGGCGAGTCGCCGCATTTCGGCGACAGGGGTTTCGCCGGGATCACGCGGCGGGCGGCGGTGAAACCGCTGGTCGCGGCGATCGAGGGGTTCGCGCTCGCCGGGGGACTGGAGGTGGCGCTCGCGTGCGATCTGATCGTTGCCGCCAGCGGCGCGAGGCTCGGGATCCCAGAGGTCAAGCGCTCGCTCGTGGCCGCGGGCGGCGCGCTGCTTCGACTCCCGCGCTCGCTGCCGCGGAACGTCGCGACCGAGCTCGCGCTCACCGGCGACCCGATCGACGCTGAGCGCGCGTACCAGCTCGGGCTCGTCAACCGGCTCGCCGAGCCTGGGCATGCGCTCGCGATCGCGCTGGAGCTCGCCGAGACGATCGCCGCCGGCGGGCCGCTCGCGCTCGCGGCGACGAAGCGGATCCTGGCCGAGTCGGTCGACTGGCCGGAGTCGGAGTTCTTTGCACGGCAGGGCGAGATCGCCGGGCCCGTGATGTTCTCGGAGGACGCGCGAGAGGGGGCGCGGGCGTTCGCGGAGCGGCGTGCGCCGGTGTGGCGGGGCCGTTAGCCGAGCGGCGATTGCCGGTGTGGAGGGGTTGCTAAGGCGCGCGTCCGGGTCCGTGGTCGGGGTGCCGGCGGTGGGGCCGAGGCAGACGTCAGGAGTCTGACCGATTCGCATGAATCAAACCCCAAACCGCACTGGCGCAGCCAGATCTGGGGCGTCGTGCATGACATGCATGCATCGTCACCCAAAGCCGGCTCGCTCGTTCCGATTTGGGTCCTCGACCAGGTCCGATGCCGTCCGTCCACCGCATCGGCGGCCGCGAATCTGAGCGCAGCGCCCGGGGCGCGCGCCATCCTCTCCCCAGCCGCCCGTTAGCGGCTCGCGCTACTCGCCGGCCCGCGCCCCGCACGCGGTCGCGACTAACGACCGCGGGCCGCCGCGGTCGCGGTGCTCACAGAGGTAAATCCCCTGCCATGTCCCCAGGTTGAGCCGCCCGGCCGACACCGGCAGCGTCAGCGACGGTCCCAGCAGCGCGGCCTTGACGTGAGCGGGCATGTCGTCTGGCCCCTCGAGCGTGTGCGTCCAGTACGAGGCGCGCTCCGGCACGGCCTGATTGAACCACGACTCGAGATCTCGCCGCACGGCCGGCGAGGCGTTCTCGCCCAGCGCCAGCGATGCCGATGTGTGGCGGATCAGGATGTGCAGCAGGCCGACTTGGATCGCGCTGAGCTCGGGCAGCGCGTCGAGCACCTCTCGGGTGACGAGATGGAAGCCGCGCGGCCGGGCGCCGAGCGTGATCTCACGCTGGAGCCACATGACGTTCGACCTCGTCGTCGGGTAGGCGCGCGACCCGCAGGTCCACGCGGTCGCCGCGGAACGGCACTCCTTCGGACTCGAGCAGACGCCGCTGCCTGGTGCCCTTGGCCAGCGAGCCGTCGGCCCGGACGATGCGGTGCCAGGGCACCGACGGGTCCTCGCACGCATGCAGCGCCGCGCCGGCCGCTCGCGGCGCTCCGGGTGACACATCGCCGTAGGTGCGCACGAACCCCGCGGGCGTCGCCCGCACGCGGGCCAGGATCTGGATCATGCGCGCGGATTGCACGGGCGCCGAGGATAGGCAAGCGCGGTCTAAAAGCGCCGTGCCGACGCCGAGTGATAACGTGCCCGCCGCCGAATTCCCTGCGTATCGCGGAGAAACGGGGGACCCAGGTCTCTCGGGGCGAATCGCGGCCTGATGGCTGCGTAGCGCGTTGCGCGCGAGCCCGTCAGCTAACCCCGTAGGCGCACACAAATGGGCTCGAATCCTCGCACTGCAATAAAAATTGCATCGGCCGCGATAGCGGTGCTGATCGCTGTGGCCGCGCTGCCGCTGAGTTCGGGTGCTTCGCCCAGCCTCGACCAGCTGAACTCGCAACTGAGCCAGGTCCAGGGCCGCGAGCAGGCGCTGTCGGCGAGCATCGCCAACCTCTCGCAGCTGATCTCCTCGCTCGGCGGTCAGATCGCATTGGTGCAGACGCGCGAGGCCGAGGTTCGCGCTGAGCTGGCGCACGACCGGGCCAAGCTGGCGGCGACGCAGCGGGCGCTTGTGCGCGAGCGCCGCCTGCTCGCGGTGCTTCGCGCTCGCCTCGCGTTCGCGCGCTACCTGCTCGCGCGTCAGCTCGTCAGCAGCTACGAAGGCGATAAGCCGGATCTCGTCTCGGTGGTGCTCGAGGCGCACGGCTTCAGTGACCTGCTCGAGCAGGTCAACTTCCTCCAGCGTGCGGAGCAGCAGCAGCAGACGATCATCGTCGTCACGCGCATCGCGAAGGCGAGGGCGGCCGCAGCCGCGCATCGGCTCGCGATCCTCGAAGCGACCGAACGACAGATCACCGAAGCGGACGCGCTGCGCGAGCAGGCCCTGGTGGGGATGAACGCGCTGCTCCAATCCAGGCAAGCGGCATTGCAGCAGGCGAGCGCGGCCAAGCAGGCGGCGCTGGCAGCAACCCGTGCCCAGGGGCAGCAGCTTCAGAGTGCGATTGCCCAAGTGCAGGCGCAGCAGGCGGCCGCCGAGCAGGCCGCTCAGGCGATGAGTGCTCCTGAGTCATCGGGATCGAGCGCTCCGGCGTCGTCGGGCTCGGGCACCCCGGTCAACGTCGGCCCCGCGCTCGGGGCCTCCGGCGGCTGGGTGATTCCGCCATCGATCGTCATGTGCGAGTCCGGCGGGCAGAACCTGACGCCGAACAGCGCCGGCGCCTCGGGCTACTACCAGATCATTCCGAGCACGTGGCAGGAGTACGGCGGCTCGGGGCCGGCCGCCTACCTCGCGGGCAAGGCCGAGCAAGACAGCGTCGCCACGCGGATCTGGGACGGCTCGGGCCCCGGCGCGTGGGACTGCGCGAGCATGGTCGGGATTCACTGAGGGCTGTTCGGCCGGTCGCGCGCGACTGAGCCACTTCATCGCCTTAGACTGAACGACGTCATCGCCTCAGACTGAGACAACCGGTCGTCGTCGACTGAGGCAATCCGTCCTCGCCGCGACTAACCTCGGCGACGTGGACGGCCCCAGCTCGGTCACCTCGGCGCCGGAGCCACTCGAGCGAGCGAACTCGTCTCGCCGTCTAGGATCGCGCCAGAAGCTGATCGCAGCGGCGCTGCTGATCGCCGCGCTCGCGCTCCGGATCGGGGAGGTGCAGCGGGCTGCGTACGTGCCGGTCAACGACGCCGGCTCGTACCTGGCGCTCGCGAGTCAGATCGCGCACACCGGGGACTATTCGAACAGCCACGTCCCCGGGAAGGGCGCCGGGGGCACGCGCGGGCCGAGCGCCTACTTTCCACCCGGGTACCCGTACTTCCTCGCCGCGGTCGACCTGATCGACGGGCACGCGACTACACGCGGAGCGGCCGTGCACCCGGCGCGGCTGTCGCAGGCGCTGCTGGGCACGGTGACCGTCGGGTTGATCGGGTTGGTCGCGCTCGAGGCGTTCGGCGCCACGACGGCGCTGATCGCGCTCGCGCTCGCCGCCTTCTACCCGGTGCTGATCGAGTTGGCTGGCACGATCGTCGCCGAAAACCTGTTGGTCGTGTTCGAGCTGGCTGCGGTCTGGGCCGCGCTGCGCGCTCGCCGCTCACGCCGACCGTACGCGTGGATCGCCGGGACGGGCGTGTTCACCGGACTCGCGACGCTGACGCACGACAACGGGATCGTGCTGCTGATCCCGCTCGTGTTCGCGGTGTGGAGCGGGCGGCCGCGGTTCACACCGCGAGCGCTGGCCGCGCCGGCGTTGCTGGTCGCGTGCGTCGTGTTGACGCTCGCGCCGTGGTTGATCCGCAACGCGATCGTCATGCACCAGTTCATCCCGGTGTCGGATGAGACCGGGATCACGCTCGTCGGTACCTACAACCCTGCCTCGGCTGCAAACCACGTGATTCCGTACAAGTGGCGCCTGTTCTATGGCATTCCGCAGGACAAGGGTTTGATTCGCGAGGTGCGGAGCATGACCGAGCCCGCATTGGGGGATCGACTCCAGAGCCAGGCGTTCGACTACATCGGCGCGCACCCGCTGGCCCCGGTCGAGGTCGCCTACCACAACACGTTGCGACTGCTCGAGCTCGAGGGGTCGGTCGCGTGGCACCGGTCCGCAACCGCGATGGACATCCACGAGGAGACTGCCCGAGTCGGCGTGGACAGCTTCTGGATCATGTGCCTGCTGGCGCTGGCCGGCGCGTTCACGAGGCTCGCGCGTCGCGCGCCGCGGTGGGTCTGGGCGGTCCCGATCCTGTTCGCGCTGACGGTCGTGCTGGTCAACGTCGAGACCCCGCGCTTCCGCGAGCCGGTCGAGCCGTTCCTGGTTCTGCTGGCGGCGTGCGCCGTCACGACCGCGCTGGCGCGCCTACGCGGTGGTTCTCCAGTCGGGCGTGAACGAGACGCCTCGTCTCCGGCTGGAGGCGGCGAGCGAGTCGAAGTGATCGAGCGCCTGCCCTGAGCCGAACGCAACGCAGGTCAGCGGGGACTCGGCGCTGTGCACCGGCATTCCGGTCTCCGCGGCAACGAGATTGCTGAAACCGCGCACGAGCGTTCCGCCGCCGGCGAGCAGGATTCCGTCCCGCGCGATGTCGCTCGCGAGCTCGGGTGGCGTGTCCTCGAGCGTGTCGTGGATCGCCTGCATGATCTCCCGCAGCGGAGCGGCGATGGCGGCGCGCACCTCCTCGCTGTGAAGCTCGATCGCCGTCGGCAGGCCCGTCAGGAGATGCCGCCCGCGGACCTCGACCGTGGTCTCCGGAAGCTGCGGAATTGCGGATGCAAGCTGGATCTTGATCGTCTCGGCCGTGCGCGAGCCGATCGCGAGGTGGTGAGCGGCGCGGAGGTGCGAGGTGATCGCCTCGTCCATCTCGTAGCCACCGACGCGAACTGAGCGCGAGACGACGATCCCGCCGAGCGAGATCACGGCCATCTCGCTCGTGCCTCCGCCGACGTCGACGACCATCCGCCCGACCGGTTCCTCGATCGCAAGTCCGGCACCGATCGCGGCGGCGATCGGCTCCTCGATCAAGTGCACGCGGCGAGCGCCCGCGGCGAGCGAGGCCTCCTCGACCGCTCGCTTCTCGACCTCCGTCACGCCGGACGGGGCACACACGATCAGCCGGGGATGGGCCATCCGCCGGTCGAGGACCTTGCGGATGAAGTGGCGGAGCATCGCCTCGGTCACGTCGAAGTCGGCGATCACGCCGTGGCGAAGTGGTCGCGTCGCGGAGATCGTCGCGGGCGTCCGGCCGATCATCCGCTCTGCGTCCGCGCCGACGGCGTGAACCTCGCCCGTGCCCACGTCGGATGCGACGACCGACGGCTCGGACACGACGATGCCCTTGCCGCCCACGTACACGAGCGTGTTCGCGGTGCCCAGGTCGATCGCCATGTCGTGGACCCGCAGGCTCGGGGTCAGGTGGCGACGGGCGTTGTCGCGGCGCGATCCATCTCTACGAAACCGTGGAATGCTCAACAGAGTGTCAGATGCGGAGCGGCGAGACCCTTCCGGGCAACGGGCAGGGCCCGGGAAGCCGGTCCGCGGGCCTGAATCGGATCCCCACTCGCCCACCCGGTAGGTGCCCGACGCTCGACGGGCCAGCGCCCTCCGGCGCCAGCGCTCGGCGCTCGGCGCCCTAAACCGCTCGCTGCGCGAGCGCCGCGTGAACGACGCCCTGAGCCTCTTCGATCACGCGCTCCAGGTGCTCGGTGCCGAGGAAGCTCTCGGCGTACACCTTGTACACGTCCTCAGTGCCCGAGGGCCGCGCCGCGAACCAACCGTGGTCGGCGACGACCTTCACGCCGCCGATCGGAGCATCGTTGCCCGGTGCGTTGCTGAGCACCACTCGGATCGGTTCGCCGGCCAGTTCCGCGGCGCGCACGTCCTCCGCGGAGATCTGCGCGAGCGCGGTCTTCTCCTCGGGCGTGGCGGCGACGTCGACGCGTCGATACTCGGGGGCGCCGAGGCGATCGGTGAGGCCACGGTACAGCTCCCCGGGGTCGGTGCCGGTGCTGGCGGTCATCTCCGCCGCCAGGAGACACGCCACCAACCCGTCCTTGTCGGTCGTCCACGCGTGGCCGTCGCGGCGCACGAACGAGGCTCCCGCGCTTTCCTCGCCACCGAAGCCGAGCGTGCCGTTCAGCAGCCCGTCCACGAACCACTTGAAGCCGACCGGAACCTCGACGAGACGGCGGTCCAGCTCCGCGGTTACGCGATCGATGATGCTGCTGCTCACGACGGTCTTGCCGACGCCGACCGTCGCGGCCCAGTCGCGATGACCGCCGAACAGGTACGCGACGCACGCCGCCAGGTGGTGGTTCGGGTTCAGCAATCCGACCGATGGCGTGACGATGCCGTGCCGGTCAGCATCCGGATCGTTCGCGAACGCGACGTCGAAGCGGTCCTTGAGCTCGGTCAGCCGCGCCATCGCATACGGCGAGGAGCAGTCCATGCGGATCTTGCCGTCCCAATCGAGCGGGACGAAGCGGAAGGTGGGATCGACCTGCTCGTTGACGATCGTCAACTCGAGCCGATGCCGCTCCGCGACCGCTTCCCAGAACGCCACGCTGGAGCCGCCCAGCGGATCGACGCCGAGCCGGAGGCCGGCGTCGCGGATCACGTCCAGGTCGATCGCCGCGGGGAGGTCGTCGACGTACGCGGCGACGTAGTCATGTCGGTGCGTCGTGGGCGCGCGAACGGCCCGCTCGAACATGATCCTCCGCACGCCGACGAGGCCTGCTTGCAGCAGCTTGTTCGCCTCGTCCTGGATCCAGGCGGTCACATCGGTCGACGCCGGGCCACCGTGCGGCGGGTTGTACTTCAGGCCCCCGTCCTCCGGCGGGTTGTGCGAGGGCGTCAGCACGATCCCGTCTGCGAGCCCGTCGGAGCGTCCGCGGTTGTGGACGAGGATCTGGTGCGAGATCGCCGGCGTGGGCGTGTATCCGTCGGCCGCGTCGACGAGGACGTCGATTCCGTGCGCGGCGAGGACCTCGAGCGTGGTGCGGAACGCGGGCCCGGACAAGGCGTGCGTGTCGCGGCCGAGGAACAGTGGGCCGTCGATCCCGTGCGCGGCTCGGTAGCGGGCGATCGCCTCGCAGATCGCCAGCACATGCTGCTCGTTGAAGGTCGCTGCGAGCGACGTTCCGCGATGCCCCGAGGTCCCGAACGCGACCCGTTGTCCGGACGCGGAGGGGTCCGGCTCGAGCTCGTAGTACGCGCCCACGAGACGCTCGACGTCGACGAGGCTCGCCAGGTCGGGGAGCTGACCGGCCCTGGGGTCCACACCGGGCGCGGGGTCCACGTTTGAAGCGGGGTCCACGTTTGAAGCGGGGTCCACGTTCGAAGCGGGGGCGGTGTCGGGCTCGTCCATCTCGTCTGGGGCCCCGGCTAGCGCTCGCCCGGGAGCTTGCGCGGGTACTGCGACACTGGCTCGTCGAGGTTGAGTGCCGTGTGCACGATTCGGTTCTGCTCGATCGCGTGCGCGATTGGATAGCCCTCACCGGACGCCGCGCGCTCGGGGCGGCCGATGTAACCGAAGTGCAGATCGGCAGGCAGGATCTGCAGCAGGCGCGGCGACATGTGTGCCCGCGCACCCATGTTGCGCGGCTCCTCCTGCGCCCACACCACCTCGGTCAGATGCGGATAGCTGTTAACCAGAGCAAGGATCTCCGCCTGGGGGAACGGGTACAGTAGCTCGACCCGGCCGATCGCGACCCCAGGCCTCGCCTGCGGATCCGCGTGGCCGATCAGCTCGTAGTAGATCTTGCCGCTGCACAGGATCAGGCGGGTCACCCGATCGGGCTCGACGCCGGGCTCGGACAGCACCGGCTCGAAGCGACCCTGGGCCAGGTCCGCAACGCTGCTCGTTGCCTGCGGCAGCCGCAGCAAGCTCTTGGGCGTCATGATCACGAGCGGGCGCTGCTTGGGGATCCTGGCCTGGCGGCGAAGCAGGTGGAAATACTGCGCCGGGGTCGTGCAGTTCGCCACGCGAATGTTGCCCTCGGCGGCGAGCTGAAGGAACCGCTCGAGCCGGGCCGAGGAGTGCTCGGGACCCAAGCCCTCGTAACCGTGCGGAAGCAGCAGGGTCAAGCGGGACGTTTGCCCCCACTTCGCGAGCCCGGAGACGATGAACTGGTCGACGATCACCTGCGCGCTGTTGACGAAGTCGCCGAACTGAGCCTCCCACAGCACGAGCGTCTCGGGGCCCTCCTGTGAGTAGCCGTACTCGAACCCGAGCGGCGCGATCTCGGACAGCGGCGAGTTGTGCAGCTCCATCGGCGCCAACGCGCCCGGCAGGTGCTGCATCGCGCAGTGCTCCTGACCGGTCTTCGGATCGTGGAGCACGAGGTGGCGCTGGCTGAACGTGCCGCGTTCCGTGTCCTGGCCGGTGAGGCGGATCGGGATCCCCTCGGTGAGCAGCGACGCGAACGCGAGCGCCTCCGCGTGCGCCCACAGGATGCTCCCGTTGTGCCAGTCCTCCGGCTCGCGCAGCGCCTCGCGGCGCTGTTCGAACTGCTTGATCAGCTTCGGATGGATCGTGAACCCGTCCGGAACCGACAACAGCTCGTCATTCAACACCCGCAGCCGATTCACCGGCACCGCCGTCTTGACCTCGGGCGAGGCAGTACGGTCGAGCTGGTACTCGCCGGTCGCGGGCGGAATGTCCTTGGCTGCGGCAATTCTCGCCTTGAGCTTCTGGTGCCCGTCGGTCAGCACCGCCCAGACCTTGTCGGTCATCTCGGTCGATTGGTGCTCGTTGACGACGCCCTCGGTGATCAGCTGCCTCGCGAACAGCTCACGCACCGGCGGATGCTTCTTGATCACCTGGTACATCTCCGGCTGCGTGTACGCCGGTTCGTCGGCTTCGTTGTGGCCAAAGCGGCGGTAGCCGATTAGGTCGATCAACACGTCGTGCCCGAACTCCTGGCGGAACGCGAACGCGAGCCGCACGGCGGCGATGCAGGCGGCGACGTCATCGCCGTTGACGTGGATGATCGGGATGTCGTAGCCCTTCGCGAGGTCCGACGCCCACGTCGTCGATCGCGCATCGTCCGGGTCGGTCGTGAACCCAACCTGGTTGTTCTGGATGATGTGGACCGTGCCGCCGACCGTGTAGCCGTCGAGTGCCTGCAGGTTCAGCGTCTCGGCCACGATCCCCTGGCCGGGGAACGCGGCGTCGCCGTGGAGGAGGATCGGAATCGCGGCGTTGGTGTCCTGGTTGGCGTGGGGGCCCTGCCGGCTCGTCTGCGCCGCCCGCGTCGCCCCGACCGCGACCGGCGCCACGAACTCCAGGTGCGACGGGTTCGACTCGAGCCGCACCGCGATCGACTCGCCGCCCGGGATCTGGTAGGAGCCCTCGGCGCCGTGGTGATACTTGACGTCCCCGGTGCCGCCGTGTGGAATCGTCGTGATCGGCTCGAGCGTCAACGATCCCTCGAACTCGGCGAAGATCGAGTCGTACCGCCGGCCGAGG
>Ga0187766_10000746_pt1 | contig 18585 bp, 18 predicted proteins | sample 0216_QUI02_MP05__4_FD_132971 | JGI IMG/M metagenome (GOLD analysis project Ga0187766, IMG submission 132971) | Tropical peat soil microbial communities from peatlands in Department of Meta, Colombia - 0216_QUI02_MP05_20_MG | ecosystem: Environmental > Terrestrial > Soil > Wetlands > Peat ... | reverse complement strand
TGAGCTGCCCCCTGAAAATTGGTCCACCTTGAGTGTTAGTTTTGGGAAGGAGGTGGACGATGGCGAGGAAGCGTTACACGGCTGAGGAGATCCTGGGGAAGCTGCGGCAGGCTGAGGTGATGAACGGAGCGATTGCGGTGGATTACGAAAAAGCGTTTGTTTGAAACTTGGCCTGACACCATTCGTCCTGCAATTTAGCGGTATTACATCGGATGTGATCGTCATCGCGATCTGCCCGAGCGAATGGCTTACCGCGAGGGCATTTGAAAGCTCACCATTAGAGCCTGACAGCCTGCGTTGAGAACGCGATGGCGACGGGTTCCTGCACGAAACTCAGGGTAATTGCCCCGATGACAGCGACCACGACAGCCGCAATACAAGCCGCAATAAAGCTACGCATTGTTGTTCTCCCGCCCAAGGTCGTCATTTAGAGTAGGGTAGCTAGGCCCCCGGGATCAAGCGCATGCCAACGGCGAGGGGGCGCCGCAAGTACTTTTTGCCGCGAGTTCACTGATCCGAGACCCTAGCGCGTACTTCTTACTGTGCTTTGTAACGCACACTGTCGATGGGGTTGATGAAACGCCTATGCGTCTTGTTGCGACTTGCCGGTCCTGTTGCGCCGTTTTGGTCTTGGGCGCTCTCGGCCTCGCTTCCGCTGTAGCGCAGTTGAGGGGGCATGGTGGACCCGTGCATGCGCTCGCCGTCTCTGTCGATGGAATGACAGCACTCTCGGGCAGCTTCGATACTTCCGCAATTCGCTGGTCGCTCCAACGAAATGCCGCCGAACAGGTGCTGCGCTTCCACGACGGTGCAGTGAACGCTGTAGCGATTCTCAAGGACGGCCGCGATGTGACGGCCGGCGAGGATGCGCGCATCGGCCTTTGGACGCAGAGAAGTCAGAGGCCGGATATTGTTCTTGAAGGGCACAAAGGGCCGATCGCAGCACTCGCTGTATCGGTTGATGGCTCGACGCTTGCTTCGGCGTCCTGGGATCGCACTGTGCGATTGTGGCCGCTCGCGGGCGGTCCGCCGCGCGTGCTCGAAGGTCATCTCCAAAGCGTGAATGGTGTCGCCTTCGCTCCTGACGACGATGCGCTGGTAAGTGCGGGATATGATTCGACCGTGCGCATCTGGCCGCTAAGGCAATCGGGGCCGCCTCTTGTGGTGACATTACCAGCGCCGCTCAACGCGGTGGCGGTGATGCCCGACGGCGAGATTGTCGCCGCCGGTGCTGACGGCAAGGTCTACTTTTTGTCGTCGACCGGCGAAGAGCTTGGCGCGGTCGACGCATCGGCAACCCCGATTGTGGCGATAGCAATGACCGGCGACGGCGGCCGCGTGGCGGCGGTGAGCGTTGGCGGTCCCGTCGTGATTATCGATCGGCTCGGGCGCAAGGTCGCGCGGATCCTGGCGGGGCCGGGCCTTCCTGCTTGGTCGGCCGCGTTTATGCGGGATGGCCGCACTTTGCTTACGGGCGGCGCCGATGGCATGATTCGGCGCTGGGATTTGGAAACTGGACAGGCGATTGATCCCGCCTCGGCTGGCGGTCCCGAGGACCCGCTTGCGGGCTACGCCGGCGATCCCGGCGCCCAAGTGTTTCGCGCCTGTGTCGCGTGCCACACGCTGAAGCCGGACGAAGGCAACCGCGCCGGCCCGACATTGAACGGTATCTTCGGTCGTCGCATTGCGAGCCTTCCCGGTTATAATTTTTCAGACGCCCTTAAGCACCTCGACATCGTGTGGACGCCGGAAACGGTCGCCAAGCTTTTCGAGCTCGGCCCCGCAAGTTTCACGCCCGGAACCAAAATGCCAGACCAGCGCATTGGCGCACCAGGGGATCGCGCCGCACTCGTCGAGTTCCTCGAAAGAGCGACGAAATGATCACACCTTCGGCTTTCCCTCACGTTCTCGCAGGTAATCGTCCGTCGTGCGCGCCTTGGGTCGCGCCGGCGCGCCAGAGGGATCGAAGCTTTCCTCTGTGACGACGGCAACGCGGCAGTTCTCGCACATCTTGATGACGTCGAGGCGTTTCGACGAGTTTTGGTACATCCAGTGCTTGCCCTCAAGCTTCGCGGCAACGCGCTCTATCGTGCTCTTGACGCCGAAAGGCTTGCCGCAGCGAATGCAGTGGAACGGCTCTTCCTGCTTGAGAACGCGTGCGCCGGCGGCGGTCGCGCGAAAATTGAGCCGCGGCGTAAGGTCGATGACCTTTTCGGGGCATGTCGATTTGCAGAGGCCACATTGCACACAGGCATCCTCCGTGAACCGCAGAAGCGGCCGCTCAGGATCATCCGAGAGTGCGCCGGTCGGGCACGCGGACACGCAGGAGAGACAAAGCGTGCAGCCCTCGACATCGATCTCGACGGCGCCGAACGGTGCTGCGGCAGGCAAGGCCACGATGTCCTCGGGCGCGGGCGCGACCCGATGAAGTTCACGCAAGGCAAGGCGCAGCACGCCTCTCTTGTCGCCAATCGGCTGAAAACTCGCCGGCGGTGACGCGGCTACACCTGGCTCAATCGCGCGCAAGGCTTCCCCGAGTGCAAACGGGTCGTCGGTCTCAATGGCCGCAATACGCGCACCCGCGAAACCAAGGCCGGCGAGGATCGGCGCGGCAAGTGCGATCGTATTTCTGAGACTCACCGGGTCGTGGCGTGCCTTGGCGTGACCGATCACCCGCGCGGCAGAGGCACCGTAAGCAAAAGCCGCAACGATCGACTCGAGCCCGATTGCCGTGATCTCGTTCACGGCAAGGGGCAGGACATTGGCAGGCAATCCTTCGCCGTGGTGCGCAAGGGCGTCGATTAGTGCACCGCCGTGGTCCTCGTCATGAAAGAGGACGATTGGCGATAAGCCGCCGGCTTCTCGATAGACCGTGAGGAGTATGCGCAGCTTATTCATCAGCGCGTCGGCAGGCGGCACCGCATAGCTGGCAGCACCCGTCGGGCACGCTGCCGCACATTGACCACAGCCGGCGCAAATCTTCTCGTCGATCGTCACATGATCGCCGGCGGGTGTAATGGCACTCGTCGGGCAGAGGTCGAGGCAGCGGGTGCAACCGACGATGCTCGAGCGCGAATGAGCGCAGAGGTCTGCAGTGAACGCGATGTAGCGCGGCTTGTCGAAGTTCCCGACGAGGTCGCGCGCACGCAGCACTGCCCCGAGTACCGCCGCACGGTCGCGCGGATCGGGGCGTAAGTAACCGTCGCGCAAATCCGCGGCGGGAAATAGCGACTGCCCGCCGGAGAGGTCGAGCAGGATGTCGCAGCGCGAAACCGCACCGTCTCGCGCCGACCCGAAGATCAAGGCACCACGCGATGACGGCAGCGGCAGCGCAAATTCGTCCACGACGAGCTCGAACGCGCCGAGTTGGCCTTTCACCGCGCGGATCGTGCCCTTTGCAATGGGAAAATCGCTCGTGCGCGGCGGCGTGAGGTTGTCGGGTCGAGTGATCAGTGCGGTGACGTCGAGATGTTCTTTGAGGAGGCCCGCCGCCTCGATCGCACTCTCATCGCGTCCGTAGACGAGAATAACGCCCTCACTTTCGAGTCGGACAAACGGTACGTCCGGCATTGGCACAGCCGCGGCGGCAGCAAGTGCTGCCATCTTCGGCCCTGCGTTCACAGCTTCAGTAGACCAGCCGGCGGTTTCTCGCAGATTGGCGAAGCTCACGTCGGCCCCGCTTTCGGCGGCAACCTCGCGAAAGAGTGGCGCTTCTTGCGTGCAGCCGACCGTGATTGGGACGCCCGACGACAGGAGTGTACGATAGCGATCGAGTTCGGCGCGGCAAAGTTGGCGCCCCCTGACGATCTGAGCGCCGCGGCAGCCGCGCGCCAAAGCACTGCCGTCGAGCGGCATCGTGTCCTCGCAGGAGCAAACTAAGATGGTGCGCCGATCCGGCATCGATTTTCCCGTCATGGATGCGGCCTCGATGGCGCTGACCGCGGCCCTATCTCGCGCTATACTCTAGCAGATCAAAGACTTGCCCAGGATCGAAAATGCGGCTTGAGCAGCGCGGCCGAATCTCGCAGCCAAATGGGCGCACCCTCGATCTGCCGCCGCCCTTCCGGGCGGTCATGCTTCGGGAGGTGGGTGACGCCTTCGTCCATGCCTGCGCCAATGCCGCCGACCTCGGCGCCGGTGCACTTGTTTTTGTCGGCCGCTTCGACATCGCCGAATTCGCGGTTGTGCTCGAACCCGACGAACCGCTGGTTTCGACGCGTCGGGTCTTCTATGCCGGCATGGTCGCACTTGGCGCAGCGCTCGCCGCATCGGCACCGCCCGAGAAGCCGATCGCGATCGAATGGCCCGACGCGTTCCGTGTCGATCTCGGTCTCGTCGGTGGCGGCCGACTCGGCTGGCCCGCTGATGCCCCCGAGGAGGCCGTGCCGGACTGGCTCGCATTCGGTGCCGCGATCCGCACCGTTCATTTGGGCGAGGACCAAGCGGGTCTTCATCCGCTCGCGACGGCACTCGAAACAGAGGGTTTTTGGGATTTCGGCGCCGAACAACTTGCCGAGCGCTTCGCCCGGCACCTGATGGTGGCACTTGACCGCTGGCAGGAGGGCGGCTTCGCTTGCATCGCAGCCGAATACACATCGAAGCTGCAGCCCGTGAAAGACGTGCGCTACACAATCGACGCGAAGGGCGATCTTTCCGTCGAAAGCCCGGGTAAGCCCGTCGAGCACCGCGATTTGCTTCGGGCGCTGAGGATGCCGTCGTGGCTCGATCTGGCGACGGGGGCCCCGCGGATATGAAGCCACTTTGCTCGCACGATGGGCCGACGCGGCAACACCTCCTCGATGATCCTGGGTTCCGCGGGGAGCCGGCCAAGTCGGCGAACATCGCGGCCTTGGTCTGGGGCGACGTTGCATGAGGGATTTTTGGCTCTCTTGCGGCCACCATTTGACCGACCGCGACGGAGACGGCAGGCTCTTGGTCACTGACGAATTCCTCAAGGCCTATTTTGCTCGGCCCGAATTGAGCCCGCCGCCAGAAGCCTGCGGTGCCGAGTGCCATTTGCATGCGGCACTGCTAACCGATCCGTGCCGTGCAGTTGGCATGGATGAGATTGCCGCGATCGTCGACGTAGATGCCCGGGAAAACTGGCAGCTGATGATCGCCTTCCGGGACCATCTCTTGCGCCATAAGACGCTTGAGGCGACCTATGTCGACCTCGTGCGCAAGGGTGCGCGCACCACGCCGCTACTTTTTCTCGACCAACTCGTTCACGTGATATTGCGTAATGCGCTCAACGGCTGCGGCGACCCCTTCGTGGTCCGTGCCGCCGAGCTTTTCTTTCGCCCGCAGCGTTTGGCGACGCAAGAAGGAGCGCTTATCGCGGCCGACGAGGAAAAGATCGCGGGGAGCGGCGCCGCCTCGTTTTCGCCGCTCGCGTCGATGCTCGGACCACTGGCAGGCGATCGGATCGACGTATTGAATGACGACAATGCGGAGTGCTATTGGGGTCGGAGCGATCTCTTCGACATGGCGCTCGATCTCACCGTGGGTCGTCGAGGTCCCGCGGCACTTGCCACGGTGATTGAGCGTTGGGTGCGGCATATGTTGTCGACCGAAGTCGAGGTCGAGCCACTTGGCGAGATGCGCGACGTGCCGTTTACTTGGTATATTGGGCTTGACGCGGAAGGTACGCGAATCGGAGACGCGCTGTGGCGAAGCGGCGAACTCGACGAGGCATCGCGCAGCCTGGTTGCCGGCTTATTTCGCCTGACTTTCGCCAGCTCTGACTCTGGTGCTGTCTATTTGATCCTGGCCATGACGAGCGACAGGGTGCTGCGGATGAAGCCTCAGAACCTGCTGACTGGATTGCCGGCCCGGTCTCCGGAGGCGCGCGCATGAACCTAATTCAGCCGCTCGCGTGCATTCCTGTTGGCGTGGTGGTCGAGCGGCGGAAGGCGGCCTCGTCGTGGGCGGAGTTCATCTGGCGTCCGGTCGAAGTGTTCGTCGGCCTCCCCGCTGCGGTCCCGTGGACCATGCTTAGCACAGAGGCGGAGGCGACAGTCTTCTATGCCGGTCCTGCGGAGATCGAGCTTTATCGCTCGGATGCGGAGCGGTATCGCGAAAACCTTCATTCGGGTGCGCCGTCCGTGTGGGTTGCGCTGCGGACAACCGGCGGTGAATGGCCATATGAGGTTTCGACCGTCACTGCCGACCCAGCGGAAGGCGAGGGATTGTCGGTGGCGGGCCAAGGGATCATCGAAGCGGTCGCGATGTGCGAGCCGCTGCGCGATGCAATTGCCGCATTCGTGGCCGAGCACTTTGTTGAAATAGGATTCACAAAACGTGTCCGCGACTGCGCCGATCCGGAGGCACTGGCGCGTCGTGGTCCTTTGGTTACAAAGCGAAGATGAGCGACGACGAAGGAATTCTTGCGCGATGGTCCCAACGCAAACGCGGTGCAACCGCGATTCCGCACGATGCCAAAAAGCGGGAAGGGGCTGGCACGGGCAACGCGCCGGAAGCCCCGACGACGACTTCCCCGGCTTCCCCTCCGCTCGAAATCGGATTGCCCTTCGATCCCACGAGCTTGCCACCGATCGAATCGATCGGTGCTGGATCCGACATTCGCGCTTTTCTTGCAGCGGGCGTGCCGATGGAGCTGACGCGGGCGGCACTCCGGCGCGCCTGGTCGACTGATCCCGCGATCCGCGACTTCATCGGCCTCTCCGAGAATTCGTGGGACTTCAATGCGCCAGGCGGCGTGCCGGGGTTTGGCTCGCTGACGGCAGAGGAGGCGCGTGGGCTTCTGACGCGAGCGCTGGGCGAACCGGAAGGCGCCCAACCGCCGCCGCAGGTGACGGCATCGCCGTCCGGCGAGGAAAAACCGCCGCCAGCTGACGATGTGAATTTTGCAGCGCAAGATGTGGAGCGGAAAAATTCCCGGGAAAGGCCATAGGGAGACGACCGCTCCGACACGTTTCGGCCCAAGCTGCCACCCAATTTCGAAATGCGCGATTTTGCACTGCAGCGTACTATGGGAGCGTCACGAATATTTGCTGCGCCGCGGTCACAACCGCGCTCCGTCCAAATGATTTTCGCCCCATAGCCCGAAGCTATTGACCCGGCGACCGATGCGGCATTAGCCTTTGGTCGGTCGGTCTGAATTGTACGTTCTGGCCCAGTAATGAGCGATCGGGGACTTGAGGAGGCGATCCGTGCTGCCGGCGGCATCACTGAGCTTGCGCGGAGGATCGGCATATCCCAGCCCTCGGTTTCCAACTGGTCACAGATTCCAGCGGCACGCGTGCTGTCGGTCGAAGCGGCGACTGGCGTTGGGCGTGCGATATTACGGCCGGATCTTTACGGCGAGCCATCCGACTCCGTTGATGACGTCGATGCGGCACGGGCGCAGCAGTACGCGCTACTGGCCGTTTTGCTCGCGCACCCTCCCAAGGCACAATTGCTAAAGCGCATTGCCAAGCTGCGCGGCGATGTAACGCCACTTGGGCAAGCGCATACAGCACTGGCGCAAGCGGCCGACGGTGCAAACGCCGAAACGATCGAGCGGGAGTTTTTCGATCTCTTCATCGGCGTCGGCCGTGGCGAGCTGATGCCTTACGGATCATACTATCTGACTGGATTTCTCAACGAGCGTCCGCTTGCACGCTTGCGCGACGATCTCCGCGCACTCGGCGTCGAACGTGTCGACACGCAGCACGATCCCGAGGACCACGCCGCCATCCTCTGCGAAATCATGGTGGGGCTCATCCGCGGACCTTTTCGCGTTTCTGTCGAGCAGCAGCGGCAATTTTTCGATAGGCATCTTGCGCCGTGGATCGGACGTTTCTTTAGGGACGTGGAGGTGGCTGCCGCCGCCAATTTTTACCGCCAGGTCGGCGCGCTCGGGCGAATTTTCGTCGAAGTCGAGACAAAAGCATTCGCGGCGCCCGCGTGAACGGGTGCCCAATCACGGGAGAATAGGTCGATGAAATCTGATCGCAAGACGGCTCTGGGGCGACGTCTATTCCTTCGCACGCTTGGTGCCGGTGCCGCCGCTGCGGCTGCAGTCCCGCTTGCGACCGACGCGGAGGCCGACAACGCAAGCGAAGACGAGAAGCGCAAGGCGCGCTACAGGGAATCCGAAGAGGTCAAGACCTACTACCGCGTCAATCGATATCCGACGTAAGGGAGGGGCCCGTGCTGATCAGAAGATCGGAACGTTCGGTACCGCGCGGCAATCTCGCCGCTTTTGCCAGTCAGTCGGATCGCGGCCTCGATCGCCGCGCCTTTCTGCGCCGCTCGGGCCTCGCCGCTGGCGCGCTCGCCGCACTTGGCGCCTTGCCGCTCGCAAGTGTGCGCAAGGCCGAGGCCGGCGCGCCACCGCCCGCCGGCGCACAGCTGGTGATCCGCAAGAGCATGTGCACCCATTGCTCGGTCGGCTGCACGGTGACGGCCGAGGTCGCCAATGGCGTCTGGATCGGCCAGGAGCCGAGCTGGGACAGCCCGATTAACCGTGGGTCGCACTGCGCCAAGGGCGCGGCCGTTCGTGAGATCGTCTCCGGCGAACGCCGGCTCAAATATCCCTTGAAACTCGTTGACGGTCAGTGGATCCGCACGGACTGGGATCATGCCGTCAACGAGATTGGCGACAAGCTGGTGGCGATCCGCGAAAAATCGGGCCCGGACTCGATCTATTGGCTCGGGTCGGCGAAGTTCACCAACGAAGGCGCCTATCTCTTTCGCAAGCTCGGCGCCTTTTGGGGAACCAACAACACTGATCACCAGGCGCGCATCTGTCATTCGACCACGGTCACGGGCGTTGCGAACACCTGGGGCTATGGCGCCATGACCAATAGCTTCAATGATATCCGGAACTCGAAGACGCAGATCATCATGGGCGGCAATCCGGCCGAAGCCCATCCAGTGTCCCTGCAACACCTTCTGGAGGGCGCCGAGCTCAACAATGCGAACGTCGTCGTCATTGATCCGCGCATGACGCGCACTGCGGCGCACGCAACCGAGTACGTGCGGCTGCGGCCGGGTACCGATATCCCGGTGCTCTATGGCATGATGTGGCACATCGTCCAGAACGGATGGGAGGACAAGGAATTCATCGCGCAGCGCGTATACGGTTTCGACGACGTGCGCAAGGAGATCGAGAAGTGGACGCCCGATGAGGTCGAGCGCGTCTCCGGCGTCCCCGGCGAGCAGCTCAAGCGCGTCGCCGAGATGTTTGCCACCCAGAAGCCGGCGACGCTGATCTGGGCCATGGGCCAGACCCAGCACACGGTGGGCACCGCCAATGTGCGGATTAGCTGTATTGCACTACTTTTGACGGGCAATGTCGGTAAGCCAGGCGCTGGCGCTAACATTTTCCGGGGCCATGACAATGTGCAGGGTGCCACCGATGCTGGGCTCGATATCGTGACCCTGCCATTTTACTACGGTCTCGCCGAGGGAGCGTGGCGGCATTGGGGACGCGTCTGGGAGGTCGACTACGACTACCTGCAGTCCCGTTTCGACTCTAAGAAGATCATGGAAACTCCCGGTATCCCACTGACCCGCTGGTTCGATGCGGTGCTATTGCCAAAGGACCAGGTGGACCAGAAGGACAATGTGCGCGCGATGTTCGTGCAAGGGCACGCCAGCAACAGCATCACGCGCATTCCGGAATCGCTCAAGGGGCTGCAAAAGCTCGATCTGCTGGTGGTGGCTGACCCGCATCCGACGACCTGGACGTCGCTTGCGCTTAAGGCAGGCCGCAAGGACGATATGTACCTGCTGCCAGCCTGCACCCAATTCGAGGCCTCGGGCTCGCGCGTCGCGTCAAACCGCTCGATGCAGTGGGGCGAGCAAATCGTGAAACCGATCTTTGAGTCAAAGAACGATCTCGAGATCATGTATTTGATCGCCAGCAAGCTCGGCTTTGCCGACAAGATGTTCAAGAACATTAGGGTAGAGAACAACGTTCCGGTGGCGGAAGACGTGCTTCGCGAAATGAATCGCGGAAGCTGGTCGACCGGCTATTGCGGCCAGTCGCCGGAGCGGCTGAAGCTCCACATGGCCAACCAAAAGGACTTCGATCTCGTAACGATGCGGGCGAAGGACGGCCCGGCCAAAGGGGATTACTACGGCCTGCCTTGGCCGTGCTGGGGCAGCCCGGAGGTCAAGCATCCGGGCACGCCGCTGCTCTACAATACGAACCTCAACGTCATGGACGGCGGCGGCACCTTCCGCGCCCGCTTCGGAGTCGAGCGCAACGGCGTCAACCTGCTAGCGGAAGGCTCCTACTCGCTAGGCTCGGAGATCAAGGACGGCTATCCCGAGTTCACGATGGCAGTCCTGAAGAAACTTGGCTGGGACAAAGATCTCACCCCCGAAGAACTTGCGACCATCGAGAAGGTGGCGGGCAGCCCCGAAAAGGCCGATGCGGTGTCGTGGGCGACGGACCTTTCCGGCGGCATCCAACGCGTCGCAATGAAGCACGGCTGTGTGCCATACGGGAATGCGAAGGCGCGCATGAACGCCTTTGGCCTGCCGGATCCGATCCCAGTGCATCGCGAGCCGATCTACACGCCGCGCACCGACTTGGTCGCGAAATACCCGACGCTGCCCGACGCCAAGCAGTTTCGGCTGCCGAACATCGGCTTCACCGTGCAGAAGGCTGCAGTGGACAAGGGGATCGCCAAGGCGTTCCCGCTGATCCTGAGCTCCGGCCGACTGGTCGAATACGAAGGTGGGGGCGAGGAGACCCGCTCGAATAAGTGGCTCGCCGAGCTGCGGCAGGACATGTTCATCGAGATTAGCCCGGCTGACGCCGCCGACCGCGGTATTGCAGACGGGGCCTGGGTCTGGGTGACGGGCGCCGAGAACAGCGCTAAGGCAAAGGTGAAGGCGCTGGTCACCGAACGCGTCGGCAAGGGCGTCGTCTGGATGCCTTACCATTTCGGCGGCTGGTTCGGCGGCGAGGATTTGCGCTCGAAATATCCGCAGGGAGCCGATCCTATCGTGCTTGGCGAAAGTGCCAACACCATCACGACTTATGGGTACGATCCGGCAACCGCGATGCAAGAACCCAAGGTCACCCTCTGTCAGATCAGGGCGGCATAACAGGAGGCGACGGCCATGGCTCGGATGAAATTCCTCTGCGACGCCGATCGTTGCATCGACTGCAACGCGTGCGTCACCGCCTGCAAAAACGAAAACGAGGTTCCCTGGGGCATCAACCGCCGGCGGGTCGTCACGATCAACGACGGCAAGCCGGGAGAGCGCTCAGTGTCGATGGCGTGCATGCATTGCACCGACGCACCATGCCAGGCGGTATGTCCAGTGAACGCCTTCTATACCACCGCCGACGGCGTGGTACTCCATTCAAAGGACATCTGCATCGGCTGCGGCTATTGCTTCTACGCCTGCCCCTTCGGCGCACCGCAATATCCGCGTGTCGGCAATTTCGGCTCCCGCGGCAAGATGGATAAATGCACCTATTGTTCAGGCGGGCCGGAGCCGGACGGCAGCATGGCTCAATACGAGAAATACGGCGCCAACCGTCTCGCTGAAGGTAAGCTGCCGCTTTGCGCCGAGATGTGCTCGACCAAGTCGCTCCTCGCGGGCGACGGCGAGATTATCGCGGAGATCTATAAGGAACGGGTACAGAAGCGCGGCTACGGCTCTGGCGCTTGGGGTTGGAAGACAGCGTATCGGGAGACGATTACGTCATAGGCCTTCGGCAGCAGGACGTTCGGCGGAATGCCGCGCGAATAAGCCGAAGCAGGGAGGGATTGGCATGGCGAGGCTCTTCCTGAAGCTCTCCAATGTCGTCGCGGCGCTGGTGCTTGTGACGTTCGTGCTCTTCGCAGCACCTTCGTTGGCGCAGCCTTCGGGGTCGGTCAATCCGAGGGCGAGTTCGGTCAATGAGGAGCAACTACTGCAACAATTCAACGTGATTCGGGGTCGCGGCAGCATTCCCGATGTAAGGTCCTACACGATCGTACAGCCTGCGGGTCGCGATTGGCGTCACTTCCACGAAGTGACGCTGCGCTGGATCGGCGCCGTCGCCATTCTCGGAGTTCTGGTTCTGCTCGTGATCTTCTATCTGGCACGTGGCATGGTCCGCGTCGAAAGCGGGCGTTCAGGACGTAAAATCGTGCGCTTCAACGCGGTCGAGCGTTTCGTTCACTGGCTTACGGCAGCCTGCTTCGTTGTCCTCGCCCTCTCCGGCCTCAACATCACGTTCGGCAGGCCGCTGTTGCTGCCGCTGATGAGCCCCGAAGCCTTCACAACCTGGTCGGAGTGGGCGAAATACGCCCATAATTTTCTGAGCTTTCCATTCACGCTCGGCGTCATCTTGATCTTCTTTATGTGGCTCGCAGGCAATATCCCCAATCGGGCTGACATCGAATGGTTCCGACGAGGTGGTGGCATCGTCGGACGCGACCATCCGCCCGCCAATCGCTTCAACGGCGGCCAGAAAGTCGTCTACTGGATCGTGGTGCTGGGTGGAACCGTCGCCGCCACGAGCGGCTATGTGCTGATATTCCCATTCTATGGGACGGACATCCAGACCATGCAAAGTGCGGCGATGATCCATAGCGTCATCGCTATGCTGTTCATCGCCGCAATGCTCGGCCACATCTATATCGGCACGATCGGCATGGAGGGCGCCTTCGAAGCAATGGCAGAAGGCACGGTGGACTTCAACTGGGCGAAGGAGCACCACAGCCTGTGGTTGGCGGAGGAAGCCGCGCGTACCAGCGCCAGCCCATCACCGCCTCATCCGAAGGTGGCGCCGGGTGACTAAGCGAGAAGCGCTCGGCATTTTGTTTGGCGTTTCGGGCTTGAGCCGCATCGTCGGGGCAAGCGTACCCGCTATTACCCCCCGCATGCGAAGGCGTCAGCGTGCAACGGGGATGACACATGTTGGCGCATGGGTAATGCCTGACTAGAGCATTCGGCCAGAAGGAAGCTCGATAATGCGGCAGCTCGTATCCCTGCTGCGAACGATCTCGGAGATCTTAACCGATCGTTTGTTACTATTGCTCATCTTGGGCGTCATCGTTGCCGCGTACTTTTTTGCTTTCGTCCTAAAGGCCGACGCATCAATCGTCTTGGGAATTGTCACTATCGGCGTTGCGACGGCGATTATCGAGAGCGCACGTCATCGCGATAGGAAATAGCGGCAACCGCGGCGATAGCCGCGCGCTCCCGGCTTGATTGGGTATGTCTCCATTTGGCACGTCTCGGACGTGTTGGGATGGCGTCAGGAGGTCCGCTTCTAGGGGGATAACGGACTCCCTAAAATTTCAGTGCGACGTCCGCTTATGACCCGAAGCGGACTTGATCGACACGATAGCCGTACACACCTACTCGGCTTTGGTATCAAATCGCATCAAGCCGTCCGCATCGTAGAATTGCAGCCGGGACTTGTTGGCAACGACGGATAAACAGAGCTCTCGTGCGTTCGGCACGCGCAACGTTCTGCAATAGCGGTCGTTATCAACGTGCCAGGTCCCCGTCAGAATTTCCCGGTGCTCGGCTCCCGCCAGCACCGCAAGGCTGCCATCGGCTCCCAATTGCCAACGATAAGGGCCCCCTTTCAGTAAATCGCCGACCAAAAGGGTTTCTCCGGTCAGCGCCGTCCTGAGTGCTTCACCTACGAGACGATCACCGGCCGCGTGCGCAAGCGTGACGTCCGGCCCCACATCGTTATCGCCTGCCGCCGACAGCAGCAGCCAAAGCAGTCGCGCGAGCTGTTGAATCGTCGGTTCGGGCTTGCGTTGACCCGGCAACGTGCCGACCGGGACATCGCTGTTGATCCGATGAACGATGACCAAATCGTAGGCCGGAATCACGAAGGCATACTGTCCCTCCGCGCCCATGGCGGCAAACGTCCCCGGTGGAACATTGACCGTCGGTGCTCCATTGTCGCTCGGAAATCCGATCCACCACAGGTATCCGTAGCCGTAACCTGTCTCCTGGGCGGGAAACGCCTCTGAGTAGGATTGCGTGCTTTCGCGAACCCACGCGCTTGGGACGATCTGGCGATCCTCCCATCGGCCGTCATGCAGATAGAGCAGCGCAAACCGGGCGAGATCCCGGGCGCTCATGCGAATTGGGTAGGCCGGGTGCTCAGAGTCCGCACCCCTGAAATATTCGCCGTCGCTCGGCTGATAGTCCTGCATCCCGATAGGCCGAGCGATCTTGTCCTGCAGCGCCGTGAAAATCCCATCTCCAGTGGCGTGCTCGTAGATCGTCCCCAGCGCATTAAAATCCCAGTTGTTGTAATACCAGAAGGTCCCGGGAGGATGACTGCCGCGGGTAGGGCGTAGTCGCGCCATGCCCTCAGTTTCATACAGCGCAGCATGGTAGACGCCAGAACGGGCCTTGAGGAGATCGGCAACGGTCGCGGTCTTTTCCGTCGGTGACAGGCTCGGCGCGTTGTCGTCAATCCCGAGCTGGCCGATGGTCGCGCTGAGATCGATCTTGTGCTCCTCGACCGCTATGCCGATAAGTGCGCTGAGCAGGCTCTTGCGCACGGAATGCAGGTTGGACTTCACCGCCGTATCGCCCCATTCGGCAACGACGAGGCCGTGCTGGATGATCATGACAGCGGCGGTCGGAGCGATCTGTCGGGACCAGGATTTTGCCTCCGCGAGCTTCTCGATAGACCATCCTGCGGCTTCCGGTGTTGTTGTCGCAAAAACTGCTCCCGGATAGTTCTCTGCAATCCCATGCGACAGCTCCGAGCCCGTTGCCGTGGTGACGGCGAAGCCCAGCAGCGTGGCAGCGACAAAGAGCCTTCGACTTGCCCAAATCGGGATATGGTGGTTCATCGGTGGAGCCTTCGCCGCGCCTCGGGCGCCGCGCTCGATCATCTTTGAATATACCACGCTGTGTTCTGTTTCGATGGAGATTGGGAATGCAGCAAGGTCCGGCATTGGCACTTCTCGGACCCGCCAGGGCGGCGTAAGGAGGTCCGCTTCTAGGGGGATAACGGACTCCGTGAAATATTGGCGCGACTTCCGTTAATGACCCATATCGGACGTTGCCGGTCTCGAATGCCGTCGAAACTTGGCGGGCCAAACGGCGTCGAACTTGAACCGCACGTCTTTGACGCCGTCTGACGCGTCATCTTGGCCAAGCCGCCTCCTTGGAGCGGCGGCTTGGCCTTGACAACCTTCGAAAACCTCTCGGCGGAGATTCAGGCAAGGTCGAAGCAGTCGGCGTTCATCACCTTGGTCCACGCCGCCACGAAGTCGGCCACGAACTTCGCTTCTGCGTCGGCAGCGACGTAGCTGCGTGACGACGGCACGCTCCGCGCACACGATGCCTCGACATGCATCAAGCTAGGTCGAGAAAGTCGACGCCCCACAAACGGCGCATGCCCGCGCAACGTCTGAGCAACGAACCGTAAGCGATCAAGGCCACGTAAACGTCTGGGGTTGCAGGATCATCGTAAAGTTAACAAAATCCCCCCGGATATCTTGCAATTGCAACTCATTTGCATTAGCTTCCGGCCCGTAGTCGCAGTTAAAGTGGAGAATTCGACGTGTTTGTTTGCATATGCAATGCCTATACGGCCCGGCAAATTACAGCGATCGCCGGAATGGGGGCGCGTCATGTGGATGAAGCCTACCACCGCCTAGGCAATCCGCCTGTGTGCCGGCGCTGCGTTCCGATGGCCCAACGCCTCATCGACGATCACCACGGCAGTGAGGCGGGGGCATCGTGGGGCGTGATGCGCAAGAGTGCTGGATAAAGAGGGTGGTATGTTTATTTGGCGAGGGCTCGAGCCTCGGGCGATCGTACTGGCGCTATCAGGATTACGCTCGGGACATCGGCCAAATCGTTCTCGAGAGCGCGGTAGGGCAGCCGCGCGCGAGCCGGCGCTCGAAGTCCTTGAACAATCGCGAACGCCCAAGTCACTTAGGGTAATCTCCGCTAGTTCTCAGCCGCCTTGCTCTGAAGCTGCACATAGTTCTGAAGCCCCATCTGGCCAATCATGTCAAGTTGGGTCTCCAGAAAATCCACGTGATCCTCCTCGCTCTTGAGAATATCCACGAGCAGCGAGCGGCTGGCGTAATCGTGGACCGACTCACAATATTCAATTCCTGAACGCAAATCGCCGAGAGCCGCCCGCTCGAGCTCCAGATCGCACTCGATAATCTCCTTTGCACCCTCGCCGATAAGCAGTTTCCCCAAATCCTGCAAATTCGGCAGCCCTTCAAGGAAAAGAATGCGCTCGATGAGGCGATCGGCATGCTTCATTTCGTCGATCGAGGCCTGTCGCTCGTATGCGCCGAGCCGCGTCAAGCCCCAATTGTCCAGCATGCGGGCGTGCAGGAAATATTGATTGATCGCCGTCAATTCATTCTTCAGCGTGGTATTCAATATTCCCACGATCTTACTGTCGACTTTCATTACCGCTCTCCGGCTTGCTTCGTCGGCTCGCCTGAGGCTCCGACCCACGATCACGGCCCACCAATTGCTGGTTTGTCGGGCCGAAACCAGCGCTAATGTGCACGGCTTCCATGCCTTCGGCAGGTCGTTTGCCCAAGAACTATTCTAGTCCCAGGGGCCAGGTTGGCAATCGTTTGAATTCCTTGCCTCGCCATCCATTTTCCTGCTCCGTCCTCGGCGAAGGTTCCTAGCGAGCGCAAAGGAGGAAACGCGGCGAGGCGGCGGCGCCATGAATACGTTAATTGTGGTGCTAACCGGCGAGGCCGAAAAGAATTACCGCGGACCATTTACCCCATCGCCACTTGACGAGCGCACGTCGCCGCTCTGACTGGCCCTCCAGCGGCCGTCGTGGGTTCACACGAATTCCCACCCGGGGTCGCATACCACGGACCGTGAATCGCACGTTCGTGTGAGCCTGATAGAGGGAAAAGCGGCGCCTACAAGACAGGGATATCGTCTGCCACCCAAAAACCGTGTTGCAAATGCAACTCATTCGCACTAGCGTTCCCCCTCCGGTCAGGCGGCGGCGCGAGGGTTGCACTTATGGCGAATGCTCAGCGTACTTTCGCCGAACAGAGCTTGGAACGATCATTTCGCCAGCTGTTCCTGTGCAACTTTGGCATTGTCTCCGTTTGCATTTGGGGCGCCCTTTGCGGGACGCCCGTTGCGGCGGCGCCGCCGCCGGTCTCGGTGCCGACCGAACCCGAAAGCTTCGAGACGAATGGGTCGGCTACAGGACCGTTCGGGTTTCTGTCGGGAATAGAGCGGAGCAACTATTTGCTTGGCGACATGTGGGGCCTGCGCACGTTGCTCAGCCAATACGGCATGTCGTTCGCGCTGCAGGAAACGAGCGAAGTGCTTGGCAATGTGACGGGCGGGGTCAGGCAAGGCTTCGAGTACGACGGTCTTACACAGATGGCCCTACAGTTGGATACGCAGCGCGCCTTTGGCTGGTATGGCGGCACGTTCAATGTCAGCGCGCTCCAGATCCACGGAAATAACTTGAGTGCAAACAACCTCCTTACATTGCAGACCGCAAGCGGGATCGAGGCCGACCGGGCCACCCGATTGTGGGAGCTTTGGTATCAGCAGAAGTTCCTCGAGGAGGACAGGCTCGACGTCAAGATCGGCCAGCAGAGCCTCGATCAGGAATTCATGGTGAGCCAAAATGCATCCCTGTTCGTCAATACTATGTTCGGCTGGCCCATGTTGCCATCGGCCAATCTACCCGGCGGCGGTCCGGCCTATCCATTGTCTGCCCTTGGCGTTCGCGGCCGTGCACATCCGGAAAATTCGTGGACGATCCTCGCGGGCGTGTTCAGCGGCAGCCCCGTGAGCCAAGACACCCCCGGCGATCCTCAGCAGCAGAATCCATCGGGCACGAGCTTTCCGTGGAACGGCTCGCTACTGATCGCGGAATTGCAATATGCCTATCCTTCCCTTGGCACCATGCTCTATGCCAACGAGTCGGAAGCGTTGGCGCGAACCTACAAACTCGGCATTTGGTACAACACCAAACGCTTCGACGACCAAGAGAAGGACAATACCGGCCTCTCCCTCGCCGATCCCGCGAGCTCGGGCATTCCGAAGTCGTATCCGGGAAACTATGCCATCTACGCCGTGATGGACCAGATCGTCTGGGTAGATCCCGAAGAACTCGACAGAACCATCAGCCTCTTTCTTCGGCCGATGGGGACGCCTCTCAGTGATCGCAATCTCATCAGTTTCAGCCTGAATGCAGGGATGACGTTCCACGAGCCCTTCCTGCATCGCGATGACGACACCTTCGGGGTCGGCATGGGCTATGCCCAGGTGAGCAGCCGCGCCGCAAGCCTAGATCGGGACACGGCCTTCTTCACCGGCGCATTCACACCGATCCGCAGCGGCGAAACCTTCGTCGAGGTGACTTACCAGTACCAGGTAACGCCCTGGTGGCAGCTCCAGCCTGATTTTCAATATGTATTCAATCCCGGCGCGGGGATCGCCAACCCAAATGCGCCGACGCAGCCAGTCCGGAACGAGGCAGTGCTAGGACTCCGAACGAACATCCTGTTCTGAGAGAGGAGATCACTGGCTGACGCTCGTGCGCCCGGCAATCCCCGGAGAACGAGGGTTAGCCTTGAATGCCAACGCGGTCAGCAGCGAGGCAGCAGCGTGTGAGCGTCCAGG
>Ga0187766_10000745_pt1 | contig 18592 bp, 18 predicted proteins | sample 0216_QUI02_MP05__4_FD_132971 | JGI IMG/M metagenome (GOLD analysis project Ga0187766, IMG submission 132971) | Tropical peat soil microbial communities from peatlands in Department of Meta, Colombia - 0216_QUI02_MP05_20_MG | ecosystem: Environmental > Terrestrial > Soil > Wetlands > Peat ... | reverse complement strand
CTCGCTGAGCATGATCTCGTATGGCGTCATGCGCGTGTCGCGCTGTGGGACGCGGTCCAGCTCGATCTCAATGCCGACGCCGCCGCGCCCGCCCATCTCGCAGGTGGAGCAGGTAAGGCCGGCCGCGCCCATGTCCTGAATGCCGACTACGGCGCCCGTGCGCATGGCCTCCAGGCACGCTTCCAGCAGCAGTTTCTCCAGGAAGGGATCGCCGACCTGCACGTTGGGCCGCTTCTCCTCCGAGGTTTCGCTGAATTCTTCGCTGGCCATGGTGCAGCCGTGGATGCCGTCGCGTCCCGTCTTGGCGCCCACGTAGATGACAGGGTTGCCCTCGCCCGCGGCGCGCGCGTAGTAGATCTCGTCGTGCCGCACCAGTCCCAGCGCGAAGGCATTCACCAGCGGGTTCTGCGAGTAACACGGCTCGAACTTGGTCTCACCGCCGAGGTTGGGCACACCAAAGCAGTTTCCGTAAGAAGCGATGCCGCCCACCACACCGTCCAGGATGGAATGATTGCGGCGAATGGTGGCCGGATCAGCGCCGCTGGCAATCGGCCCGAACCTGAGCGAATCCATGATCGCCACCGGCCGAGCGCCCATGGTGAAGATGTCGCGCAGGATGCCGCCCACGCCGGTCGCGGCCCCCTGGAAAGGCTCGATGAAGGAAGGGTGATTATGCGACTCGATCTTGAAGGCGCAGGCCCAGCCGTCGCCGATGTCGATGATGCCGGCATTCTCGCCCGGCCCCTGCACGACGCGGCGGCTGTGCGTCGGCAGGCGTTTCAGGTGCACACGCGAACTCTTATACGAGCAGTGCTCGCTCCACATGACGCTGAAGATGCCCAGCTCGGTGAGGGTGGGCTCACGTCCCAGCCACTTCAGGATGCGTTCGTATTCTTCGGCGCTTAGGCCGTGCTCCTGGACGAGAGCGGGAGTGATTGCCTGGGCCGTCTCGGGGAAATGGGGCATATTGGTGAAACCCTATTCTCGCACATCGGCGCGGTACACTGTGACGGATCGTTCCCTTGGTATGAAATCTGTTATCGTCGGCACCGCCGGCCACATCGACCACGGAAAAACCGCGCTGGTGAAGGCGCTGACCGGCATCGACGCCGACCGCTTGGCCGAGGAAAAGCGCCGCGGCATCACCATCGATATCGGCTTTGCCCACCTCGAGCTGGCTGCACCCAGTGGCGAGCCGCTCCGCCTGGGGTTCGTGGATGTACCCGGTCACGAGCGCTTCGTGCGCAACATGCTGGCCGGCGTGGGCGGCATCGACCTGGTGCTGCTGGTGATCGCCGCCGATGAATCCATCAAGCCGCAGACCCGTGAGCACTTCGAAATCTGCCGCCTGCTCAGCATCCCGCGCGGCATCACCGTGCTCACCAAGGCCGACCTGGTGGATCGCGAGACCCTGGACGTGGTGCGGCTTGAAGTAGAGGATTTTCTGCGGGGATCTTTTCTTGATACGAACCGCACGCCGATCGTCCCCGTCAGCTCACTCACCGGCGCCGGCATCGGCGATCTCAAACGCGAGCTGGCGCGCGTGGCCGGCGAAGTACCCGCCAAAAGCGCCGCTTCCGTCTTCCGCCTGCCCATTGATCGCGTGTTCACCATGAAGGGCTTTGGCACCGTGATCACCGGCACGCTGATCTCCGGCGCCGTGCGCAAGGAAGAAGAAGTGGATGTGTTCCCGCTCGGCCGGCGCGCCCGTGTGCGCGGCGTTCAGGTGCATAACCGCCCTGCCGAACAAGCCACCGCCGGTGAACGTACCGCGCTCAACCTCGCCGGCTTTTCTCCTGACGAGCTGTCACGCGGCATGACTCTGGCCGCGCCTGGGCTTTTCCGCGCCACCAGCCGGCTTGACGTCTCGCTGGCGCTACTGGCCGGCGCGCGTCCCCTCAAGGACCGCGCCCGCGTGCACTTCCACGCCTATACGTTCGAGACCGTCGCCGAGGTGGTGCTCTACGAAGGCAAAGAGGTCAAGTCCGGCCAACGCGCGCTGGCGCAACTACGATTGCAGGAACCCACACTGCTGTTCCCCGGCGACCGCTTCATCCTGCGGCAATTCTCGCCAGTGGTGACCATCGGCGGTGGCATGGTGCTGGAGAACCAGCCGCAGAGGCTGCCCAAGACCGAATATCGCACATGGCTGGCCGCCCTGGCCGATGGCACGCGAACCTCGGCGCTACATGCCCGCGTGGTTGCTCGTGCGGAACGGGGATTGACGCTCTCCGATGCCATCGCCCGCACCGGCTGGCAGCGCGCGGAGATGGAATCGCTGCTGACGGCGATGCCCGATTTGTGGCGCGCCGGGCAAAGCTGGATTCACGACGCCGCTTTCACCCGACTGCAGGCTGATATCCGCACCGCGCTCGAGAACTTTCACCAGCACAATCCACTTTCGCCCGGCATGAGCCGCGAGCAGCTTCGCAAGCGCTTTCCCGATCTGCCGCCGGAGGTCTTCGAACACCTCCTTTCGCAGCTTGTGCAGGAGAGAAAGCTGGAACTCTCCGGTGAACTGGTGCGTCTGGCCGGGCGCGGCGTGGTCATGAAAGACGAGGAGGCGGAGGCCAAGAAGACCATCGAGGGCGCCTTCGCCACCGCCGGGCTGAAAGTTCCCTACCTCAAGGATGTGCTCGCCGGGCTGCCCGTCGACAAGGCACGCGCGCAGAAAATCGTGACGCTGCTCCTGCGCGACAAAGTGCTGATCAAAGTCTCCGAGGATCTGGTCTTCCATCGCGAGGCGCTCGAAAACCTGCGCAAGCTGATGGTCGAACAAAAGAAGAAGACGCCGAAGATCGATGTCGGCGCCTTTAAAGACCTGATCGGCGTCACCCGCAAGTACGCCATCCCGCTGCTGGAATACCTGGATCGCGAGCGCGTCACCCGCCGCGTGGGCGACCTGCGGGAGATACTGTGATCGCGGATTCTCACGGACAGTCGCCGATTTGCGGCACGTATAATAAAAGCTTTCCTGAGGCCGCAGATGCTGACCATCCGACCCGCAACCCCGGCCGATGTGCCGCTGATTCTCGAGTTCATCCGCGAACTCGCAGAGTACGAGCGCGATCCTCAAGCCGCCGTCGCCACCTCTGCCGACCTGCTGCGCGACGGCTTTGGTTCCGAGCCCAAGTTTCGCGTGGACATCGCCGAGTGGTCGGGCGAGCCGGCGGGCTTCGCGTTTTACTTCTGGAACTACTCCACGTGGCAGGGGAAGCCCGGCCTGTATCTCGAAGACTTGTTTGTGCGTCCGCGCTTCCGCGGCACAGGCATCGGCAAAGCGCTGCTCGTGCACCTGGCGCGAGTGGCGATCAAGAACAACTGCGGACGCCTGGTCTGGCAGGTGCTCGACTGGAACACGCCGGCCATCGAGTTCTACAACTCGCTCGGTGCAGAGACTATGAAGGAATGGCTGACCATGCGGGTTACGGGCGAAGATCTCGTGCGATTGGCGACCGAGGAAACTTCAACCGCCGCGGATTAACGCCGGATTGGGTCATTGAGTCATTGAGTCATTGAGTCATTGAAAGACGTTACTGCAGGTCCGGCCTTCAATGGCTCAATGACACAATGACTCAATGATTCAATTTTGTCGTGTGGCGAGTGTATGTCCATGAGTGTCAAAATCATCGGCGCTGGTCTCGCTGGCACGGAAGCTGCCTGGCAGCTCGCTCGGCGCGGGCTGGAGGTCGGTCTCTACGAGATGCGCCCCGTGCGTTCGACGCCCGCGCACCAGACCGGGCATATGGCCGAACTCGTCTGCTCGAACTCACTCAAATCCGACAGCGAATACACCGCGCCCTGGCTGTTGAAAGAAGAAATGCGCCGCGCCGGATCGCTGCTGCTGGAGATCGCGCGCGAAACCGCCGTCCCCGCCGGCCACGCTTTGGCCGTGGACCGAGAGCTGTTCGCCGCCAAGGTCACCGGCGCCATCTCCCGCGAGCCACACATTCGCGTCCATCGCGAAGAGGTCACTCGGGTGGACGAGCACGAGGGCGTCACCATCATTGCCACCGGCCCGCTAACGTCCGACGCGCTTTCAGGCGAGATCGCGCGCCTCAGTGGGAGTGAACATCTCTACTTCTACGACTCCATCAGCCCCATCGTCGAGGCGGAGTCCATCGACATGGGGCGCGCTTACCTGGCTGCGCGCTACGGGAAAGGCACGGCCGATTACATCAACTGCCCCTTCACGCGCGAGGAATATGACCGCTTCTACGACGCGCTGGTTAAAGCCGAGTCGGTGGAGGCACGTAACTGGGAGAACCTGAATTACTTCGAAGCTTGTCTGCCCATCGAGGAGCTGGCGCGGCGAGGCCGCGACACTCTGCGCTTCGGTCCGATGAAGCCCGTGGGTCTGCGCGATCCACACACCGCCAGACAGCCCTACGCCGTCGTGCAGCTTCGCCGGGAGAACTTGCGCGCCGACTCCTACAACCTCGTCGGATTTCAGAATCATTTGAAGTACGGCGAGCAGCAGCGTGTCTTCCGCCTGATCCCCGGCCTGGAGCGCGCACTCTTCCTGCGCTACGGACAGATCCACCGCAACACCTACATCAACGCGCCCATGCTGCTGACCGCGACGCTGCAGATGAAGGCGCATCCCAACGTTCTTTTCGCCGGACAGATCTGCGGAGTCGAGGGCTACACGGAATCGATCGCTGCCGGGCTGATGGCCGGCCTGCACGCCGCCGCGCTGGCGACAGCTGCTGAACCCGTGCCTCCGCCGCGCACTTCGGCGTTTGGGTCGCTCGTGCACTACATCACGCACGCCGACTCGAAGAACTTCCAGCCGGCCAACATTACCTTCGATCTGCTTCCTCAGCTCGATAATCGCGTGCGCGACCGTGCCCAGCGGCATCGGTTGCAGTGCGGGCGGGCGCTGCGGGAATTCGACGGCTGGCTCGCGGCAGTCAGCATTCAGCAATCGGCAGTTGGCCGATAACATCCACCACGGAGACACAGAGACGCGGAGGAATCAAGTCTTCTCCGTGCCTCCGTGTTTCCGTGGTAGGTGTCGTTATCGCGCCCGGTTCTTGATCCAGATGGGAGTACCCAGGAACCCGAACGCACGCCGGATCTGGTTTTCGAGGAAGCGCTCGTAGGAAAAGTGCAGCTTCACCGGACGGTCGGTGAACAGGATGAACGTGGGCGGCGCCACGGCAGTCTGCGTCATGTAATAGATCTTCACGCGCTTCGAGGCCGGCACCGAGGCGCGATCGAAATCAATTCTCTCCAGAAAACGGTTCATCTCTGAAGTCGAGATGCGCTTTCGGCGCTCCGCCGCCACCTGTTGCAGGAGAGGCAGCACTTTTTCCATCCCTTTACCTGAAGTTGCACTGACGAATAGCAGCGGCGCATACGCGAGAAACTTCAGCGCGTAGCGCAACTCCTGCTCGAACTTGTTGCGGTCGGCCGGCTTCTTTCCGTCCGTCCGGCCGGGGCCGACGAGGTCCCACTTGTTGACGAGGATGATCAGAGAGCGGCCGCTCTCATGCGCGTAACCGGCGATGTTGGCGTCGAGCGCGGTGACGCCCTCGACAGCGTCGATCACCAGCAGCGCAACGTCGGCAGCCTCCAGGTGCTTGCGCGCCATCACCACAGACAGTTTCTCCGCCATAAGCTTGGTTTTGCCCTTGCGGCGGATACCGGCAGTATCGATGAAGCGATAGCGCCGCCCGTTGCGCTCCACCACTTCATCCACGGCATCGCGCGTGGTGCCGGGGATGGGCGAGACAATGGCGCGCGCCGTCCCCGTGAGCTGGTTCAGCAGGGTGGACTTGCCCACGTTCGGCCGCCCGATGATGGCGACCTTGGTCTCTTCCGCGGCTTCCTGCTCTGCAGCCTCTGAAGTTTGCTCCGCGCCCTCCGCGGTGACCTTCTCCAGAACTGCCTCCAGCAACTCCGCCACGCCCGTGCCATGTTCAGAAGACACGGGAAAGATCTCCTGGATGCCGAGCCGGCGAAAATCCTCCACGTTCGCCTCCTGCGCCGGAGTATCAATCTTGTTGACTGCCAGAAAGAGCGGCTTGCCGGTGCGCAGCAGCAGGCGCGCCAGCTCCATGTCGGGCGCGGCCAGTTCGGAGCGACCGTCCACCACCATGATGACGGCGTCGGCTTGGTCCAGCGCCACCCGCGCCTGGCGGAAGATCTCGGCAGGGATCAGCTCTTTCTCCTCGGGGACGATTCCGCCTGTATCGACCACGCGCAGCCGACGACCTTCCCAGTCGGTTTCGCCGTACAGACGGTCGCGGGTGATTCCGGGCTCATCGCCGACGATAGCGCGCCGCTTCCCGATCAGCCGGTTGAACAGCGTGGACTTTCCCACGTTCGGCCGCCCGACGATGGTGATGGTCAGGACACCGCGAGCAGTTTCGGTTTTTGCCGCTTTTGCCAAATCCGTGATGATCCGTGGAAATCCGTGGCTATTATATGAGTTGCCTTGACTGCCTCTTCCCAGCCCGCCGTCGCGCCCGGCTCGCTGCACACCTTCTTCGGCCCCGGAGGCCTGCTGGCGCGCACGCATCCGGCCTATGAATTCCGCCGCGGACAGTTGCAGATGGCGGAGGCCGTAGAGCGCGCGCTAAAGGAAAGCCGGAACCTGATCGTGGAAGCGGGCACCGGGACGGGCAAGACCCTCGCCTATCTCGTCCCCGTGCTGCGCTCGGGAAAGCGCGTCATTATCTCCACCGGCACCAAGACCCTGCAGGAGCAGCTTTTCAACAAGGACATCCCATTCCTCGAGCGCGCGCTGTTTCCCAAGGCGGAAGGCAATCTGCGCGTCTGCTACATGAAGGGACGCAACAACTACCTTTGCCGGCAAAAGCTCTACGACATCACCGCGCAGCCGGCGCTCGCTGGAGTCGACGAGATCGAGCACTTGCGCCTGATCGTCGGATGGGAGAAGACCACCGAGACCGGCGACCGCGCCGAGCTGGTCTCCATGTCCGAAGACAGCCCACTCTGGCCGCGCCTGGACGCGCGCTCGGAGGCCTGTACCGGGCAGAAGTGCAAGCAGTTTGAGCGCTGCTTCATCACCGAAATGCATCGGCGAGCGGCGGAGAGCAACATCATTATCGTCAACCACCACCTGTTCTTTGCTGACTTGGCGATCAAGCAGGCGTCCGACGGCGCGCCCGATGCCGGCATCCTGCCCGAGGCCGCGGCGGTGATCTTCGACGAGGCACACGAACTCGAGGAAGTGGCCTCCAGCTACTTCGGTGTTTCAGTCAGCAACTTGCGTTTCGACCAGCTCGTGCACGACGTGGAAAACACGCTGCGCACGAAGGCCATCCCTTCCGCCGCCGTGCGCAACGCCGGCGCGCATCTGCGCGAGCGTTCGCAGCTCTTTTTCTCGCTGGTGCCGGCCGGCGAAGGCCGCTTTGCCTTCGAGAATCGGCGAGAGTTCCTGGAAGAGAACGGCGACGAATACCTCGGCCTGATGAACGCGTTGCAACGCCTTTCTTCCGAGCTGCAGCGTATCCCGGAGAAGCCCGAAGAAGTGCACAACCTGATCCGCCGAACGGAGGAATTGCGTGTCCAGCTCGGTTTTCTGCTTGAATCGCAGGACCGCAACACGGTCTTCTGGATCGAGCGCCGCATGGAGGGCCGCCGCCGCGAGGGACGGCCGTCTCACGTTTTCCTGCAAGCGACGCCCATTGATGTATCGCAGATCCTGCGCCAGACGCTGTTCGAAAACGAGGACTTCGGTACCGCGGTATTGACTTCGGCGACGCTGGCCGTCTCCGGGGGCTTCGATTACATCCGCGCGCGGCTGGGAGTCGAGAACGCGCGCGAGCTGGTGGTGCCGTCGCATTTCGACTACGAGCGCCAGGCCATCCTCTACGTGCCTCCGGACCTGCCCGATCCGCGCACGCCGCAGTTCGCGCACCTGGCGGCAGAGCGCATCCGCCGTTTGCTCGAGATCACCGAAGGCCGCGCTTTCTGTCTGTTCACCAGCTTTGCTCAGATGCGCGATATTCATCGGCGCCTCCAAGGCGAGTTGGAATACCCGATGTTGCTGCAAGGGACGGCGCCCAAGAATGCGCTGCTCGAGGAGTTCCGCCTGACGCCGAATGCGGTGCTGTTCGCGACCGCGTCGTTCTGGCAGGGCGTGGACGTGCAGGGCGAGCAGCTCAGTTGCGTGATCATCGACCGCCTGCCGTTCGCTGTGCCCAACGATCCCGTGGTAGCCGCGCGTATCCGCGCCATCGACGAAGCCGGCGGCAATGCCTTCGCGCAGTACCAGGTGCCGGCAGCCGTCATCACCCTGAAGCAAGGCTTCGGGCGGCTGATCCGCTCGCTCGACGACCGCGGCGTGCTCTGCCTGCTCGACAATCGCATCCTCAAGAAGAGCTACGGACGGGTGTTCCTCGGCAGCCTGCCGCCCTACCAGCAGACTACAGATTTGGAGCAGGTAGAGAAATTTTTCGCCTCGCGGCGATGACGATCTGGCGCGCCGCGCCTAACGACTATCGCGCTACAATGTAAAGTTAGCCTGGGAGCACAGTCAGCATCCGTACGAGCAAAGAGCTAAGCGCCAAAAACTAAGAGCTGCTTCTATGTTCCAGATCACCGTCGAAGACACGTTCGCCGCGGGACACTATCTGCGCAACTATCGCGGGAAGTGCGAGAACCCCCACGGACACAACTACAAAGTGCGGGTGACGCTCTGTGGCGAGGAACTGGACCGCGCCGGGCTGCTGCTGGATTTCAAGGACCTGAAGGACGTGATGCGGGACACGGTAGAGCGCCTCGACCACCAGATGATCAACGATCTGGAGCCGTTCACCGTGCTGAATCCTTCGGCCGAAAACCTGGCCAGGTATTTCTACGACCAAACCCAAGCCAGGCTGCGCGCAACCACGAACGGCCGGGTGCGCGTCAAGGATGTCACTGTGTGGGAAACAGAGACGACGACGGCGACGTACTTCGAGTAGTTTGTGATTGCTGATTTGTGATTTGCGATTTGTTAGCGGGCCGAAGCTTAACCACAGCCGGAAATCAGAAATCAGAAATCGCAAATCACAAGCTCTCGCCATGCAGGTCACCGAAATCTACCGCTCGCTCCAGGGCGAGTCCTCCTACGCAGGGCTGGCGTGCGTCTTCGTGCGGCTGACGGGTTGCAACCTGCGTTGCACCTGGTGTGACAGCGAGTACACCTTCACCGGCGGTCGCAGGATGAGCCTGGACGAAGTCGAGTCCGAAGTGCGCCGCCTGGCGCCGTCGGGCCTGGTCGAGATCACCGGCGGCGAGCCTCTGCTGCAGGAGCGCGAGGCTGTGCCTTTGATGCAGCGGCTGCTGGCGCTCGGCTACACCGTGCTGCTCGAAACCAGCGGCGAGCGTCCGCTCGCGAACGTCCCGCCGCTCGTGATCAAGATCGTGGACGTCAAGTGCCCGCACTCGGGCGAATTCGGCACCTTCCGGGACGAGAACCTGGCGGCGCTTACTGCCCAGGACGAGGTCAAGTTTGTGCTTGCCGGCCGCGAGGATTACGAGTTCGCACGCGACTTCACGCGCCGTCACAGCCTCATCTCGCGAGTGCGCTCCGTGATCTTCTCTCCAGCGTTCCGTAAGGACGCCGCCGGCGAGCGCGACGCCTCGCACTGCCTGCTCGACCCGCGACACCTGGCAGAGTGGATCCTGTCCGACCGCCTGGACGTGCGGCTGGGCTTGCAGATCCATAAATTCATCTGGGAGCCGTCGGCGAAGGGGGTGTGACGTGGTCGTTGGCCGGTAGTCATGGCCGGTGGGTCAGCCTACGCCTTCGTTGTTGCCAACGACTACCGACTAACGGCCAACGACCAGATTGAGTAGAATCTCCCGTTCGCATAGCTGACATGACCACCAGTGCCAAAACCCGCGCCGTAGTGCTCCTGAGCGGAGGCATGGATTCCTGCGTGTGCGCTGCCCTATGTGCACGCGACCATGATGCCGCCGCCGTGCACGTCAGTTACGGACAGCGCACCGAAGACCGCGAGCGCCAGGCCTTTCTGGCGATCTGTGATCGTCTCGGCATCAAGGACCGTCTGGTGGTGCGCAACGAAGCGCTGCGCTCCATCGGAGGCTCCGCGCTCACCGACGACCGCATCGCGGTGCCCGAAGCCGCGCCGCAGATCGGCCCCAGCATCCCGGTCACCTATGTTCCCTTCCGCAACGCGCACTTTCTTGCGGTCGCGGTGAGCTGGGCCGAGGTGCGGGGCGCCGACCGGGTTTACATAGGCGCCGTGCAGCAGGATAGCTCCGGCTATCCCGACTGCCGTCCCGAATACTACCGGGCTTTCAACGAGGTGGTGCGGGCGGGCACGCGCGAAAGCCGCATCGAGATCGTGACCCCGCTGATCGGCCTGCGCAAGTCCGAGATCGTGCAGCTCGGCCTTGAACTGGGCGCACCCTTCGATTTAACGTGGAGCTGCTACAGCCGTGAAGACGTGGCGTGTGGCGTTTGTGAAAGCTGCGTGTTGCGCCTGCGGGCCTTCGCCGCCGCCGGAGCATCCGATCCGATCGCTTACGCCCCCAGCGTGGTTGCGCATTCATGAAATCAGGTCCCTGGCCGGGCCGGAGGTTAAGTCCCATGAAGAGAATCTGCTTGGTCGTGGCGCTCGCGCTGGCGACGCTGCTGGCGCCGCGCGTCATCGTGGCGCAGGGCTTGACGGTACACGGACACGTGATCGGGGAAGACGGCAAGCCGCTGGTCGGCGCGGACATCCTGCTGGTCAACAGGGACAACGGGCAGAAGTTTGCGATTAGAACCGACAAGAAAGGCGACTTCGTCCACATCGGCGTGACCCCTGGTCCTTATGACATGACGTTGAGCAAGGACGGCAGGGTTCTCTATACGAAAGGCGTCGCTCTCCACGAGGAAGACGAAACGCTCGACATCAACCTCCCCAAGGCGCTGGCGGAACAGCAGCAGAAAGCCCTGAATCAGTTGGCGCCAGAACAGCGTAAGCAATACGAGGAACAGAAAAAAGCAACTGAGACTGAGCAGGTCAAGGTCAAGACCCTCAACCAGATGCTCGCGGATGCCAGGACTGCCGAGGACAGTGGCGACTATGACCAGGCCGTCTCGATTTACAAACAGGCTACTGCGGTGGATCCCGCCCGGGATCTTTTATGGTTTCGTCTGGGCGGGGCCTATCTGGGCGCCGGTGGCAAGGCCGGGGCCGATCGCGCCGCGGTTACCGAGGACTACACGCAGGCAGCGGAGGCTTACAGGAAGGCGATCGCCATCAAAGGTTCGGAGGCCGCTTACCACAACAACCTTGGCCAGGCATTAGCCAAGCTGGGCAAGACGGATGAAGCCATGAACGAGTACGGCGCGGCCGCCGCGCTGGATCCCGCTAATGCCGGGCTCTACTACTTCAATCTGGGCGCCGTCCTCACCAACTCAGGGAAGGTGGACGAGGCCAACTTCGCCTTCGACAAGGCCATTGCCGCTGATCCTAACCGCGCCGACGCCTACTATTGGAAAGGTGTCAACCTGCTCGGCAAAGCGACGCTGAAGGACAACAAGATGGTCGCGCCTCCAGGGACTGCCGAGAACTTGAATAAGTACCTGGCGCTAGCCCCCAACGGCCCCCATGCCGCAAGCGCCAAGGAGCTCCTGGCCAGCATCGGCGCCAAGGTCGAGACCACTTATCAAAAGAAGAAGTAGCTGGTCTGATTGTCCCCGCCCCGAGGCTCGTCCGGGCGTCCTCTGACTATTGCGCGCCCGGTGCGTGGGACTGCCTCTGTCAACACCAAGCTCGGAGGAATTACACTGTAGCGCCGTGATCGTTCCTGCCCAGTCGGCCATTCTGGCTTTTGCCAATGCTCGCCGCGTTGTCGAAGAACAGGCGCGCACGCTGCGCCCGGGGCAGACAGAGCGGACAGCCTTGCTGCGCAGCCGCGGACGTGTGCTGGCGGAAGACATCGCCGCCGATCGTGACTTTCCGCCTTTTCCCCGCGCTGCCCGCGACGGCTATGCCGTGCGCGGCGCCGACCTGGCTGTGCTTCCAGCGACTCTAAGGATCATAGGCGAGGTACGAGCAGGCAGCGCGTTCTCGGGCGGCCCGCTGCGCCGCGGAGAAGCTGCCGAGATCATGACCGGCGCTCCCGTTCCCGCCGGCGCCGATGCCGTCGTGATGGTGGAATACACGACGCGCCAGGGCGCGCGCGTCGCGGTCGAACGCGCGGTGGCAGCGGGGGAGAACATCGTCCCCGCAGGCAGTGAGGCGCGCGCCGGGCAATTGCTGCTGGCGCGTGGCACCCGCATGGGCTTCGCTGAGATTGCGGTAGCGGCTGGAGTCGGCAAGGCACAGGTGAGCACCTATAGCCCTCCACGCGTAGGCATTCTCTCCACCGGGGACGAGATCGTGGACGTCGACGCTCACCCCGGCCCCAGCCAGATACGCAATTCCAACAGCTATTCGCTCTCGGCACAGGTAGAGGCTGCCGGCGCAGAACCGGTGCGCCTGCCCATCGCACCAGATGATCCTGTGGTCCTTAAACACCTCATCGAGGAAGGTCTGGCGCTCGATCTGCTGCTGCTGACCGGCGGCGTCTCCATGGGCAAGTACGACCTGGTCGAGCCGATGCTGGCGGAGTTTGGCGCGGAGTTTTTCTTCACCGGCGCGCAGATCCAGCCCGGCCGGCCAGTGGTCTTCGGCCGCGCCCGGCGCGGGCCCGCCACCGCGGCGACGTACTTCTTCGGCCTGCCGGGAAATCCGGTATCGACTATGGTGACGTTCGAAATCTTCGTGCGCCCGATGCTGGACGCCCTCTGCGGCGCCGCACCGGGCAAGCTGCGTTTCCTGCAAGCAAGGCTGGGCGCAGAGGTCCGGACCAAGACCGGGTTGACCCGCTTCCTTCCGGCGCGGTTATCGGGCGAATTCGAGCGCACCGAGGTGGAGCTGGTGCGCTGGCAGGGATCGGGAGACGTCGCCGCCATGGAGCGCGCCAACTGCTTCCTCGTGGTCCCGCCGGATCGTGAACGCTTCGCCGCGGGAGAGATGGTCTCCGTGCTGCTTCGGTAGTCGGCTGCGGATGAAGGTTGCCCGAGAATTCGATCTGCGAAAGGTCGTTCCGCTCAGCGTGGATTTCTACGCCCGCGATCCGCGCCGTGTCGCCCGCGATCTGTTGGGCAAGGTCGTAGTGCGGCACCTGGGCCGTGAGCGCATGGCCGGGCGCATTGTCGAAGTCGAAGCCTATCTCGGCGCCGGCGACGCCGCCGCCCACGCCGCCGCCGGGCTCACGCCGCGCAACCGCGTGCTGTTCGGTCCTCCGGGACGGTCATACGTTTACTTCATCTACGGAAATTATTACTGCCTCAACGCCTCCTGCCTGCCGGATGGAGTTGCAGGAGGCGTGCTGTTCCGCGCCCTCGAGCCGCTGGCTGGATTGCGCGCGATGGCCCGCAATCGCGGGCTTGCTGGTGAACTGACAGAACGAAGCAAGCGCCTGCTGACCACAGGTCCGGGACGGTTGTGCGAGGCGATGAAGATCACTCGGGCACGAGATAACGATCGCGACATGACCCTACCCGAATCTGGAATCTGGATCGGCGCCGACGGTTATCGCCCTGCAAAAATCGCGGTCACACGACGTATCGGGATCACCAAGGCAGCGGAACATCCGTTGCGCTACGTCATCGCGGGGAATCAGTTCGTCTCCGGAGCGAAGGGCAGGAGTCAGTAGTCGGGAGTCAGGAGTCAGGATGCGCGCTGGGATCGGTTGCTGACTTCTAACCCCTGACTTCTGACTACTGACCGAGCAGCACGATGTTGTCGATCAACCGCGTCGTGCCGACGAAGGCCGCCACGGCGACCAGCGCGCCCTTGGACGTGTTCGCGATCGGGTCGAGGGTCTCGCGATCGACGATTTCGAAATAGTCCAGCCGCACTTCCGGCTCTTCCTTGAACACATCGAGGGCGGCTGCAATCAGGCGGGCGGAATCGCGCTCGCCGCGATCGGCCAGGGTCTGCACCCGCATCAGCGAGCGGTATAAGACGGTCGCCTGCTTGCGCTGACGCGCATCGAGATACGCGTTCCGCGAGCTGAGGGCCAGCCCGTCGGGCTCGCGCACGATAGGACAGACCACGATCTCAACATCGAGATTGAGGTCGCGCACCATGCGCCGGATGATGACCGCCTGCGCCGAGTCCTTCTGACCAAAGAATGCCAGGTCCGGCTCAACGATGTTGAACAGCTTTGAAACCACGGTGGTCACGCCGCGGAAGTGTCCGGGACGCGAGCGCCCGCACAGCTTCTCGCTTAGTCCTTCGACGTTAACGAAAGTCGTGGCGCCCGGCGGATACATCTCCTCCGTCGAAGGAGCGAACAGGATGTCCACCCCTTCGGCTTCGAGCAGTTCCCAGTCGCGGTCGAAGGTGCGTGGATACTTGGAAAAATCCTCCTTGGGGCCGAACTGAGTGGGGTTCACGAAGATGGAGACGGCCACCGCGTCGCACTGCTGGCGGGCAGCGCGCACCAGCGAGATGTGCCCGGCATGAAGTGCGCCCATGGTGGGCACGAAGCCGAGGTGGCGCTGGTCCTGGCGCGCAGCGCGACAGGCGGCGCGCATCTCGGCAATCGTCATGCAGATTTTCACCTGCTAATTTAACCACGGAGACACAGAGACACGAAGATTTTGTGAATTCCCTCCGTGCCTCAGTGCTTCCGTGGTGGATTCTTTTCTGGTGAGCTTGACGTCCGTCCGCGTTGGGTTGAAAATTCCACTCTGGTCGTGTCGAGGTGAACATGCTCGCTTACTTGTTCGTGCTGTTGGCGATCGCCAGCCGGTTCCTGCCGCATCCCGACGGCTGGGTACAGTTCACGCCTCTGGGGACGGCACTGCTTTACTTTGGCGCGCGCGTGCCGCGGAAGCGCATGTGGATCCCGCTGGCGGCGGTGATCGCCGTCGACGTGTACATGACTGAGGTTATTTATGCCTATCCGCTGAAGGCGGACCACGTGGTGACCTGGGCGTGGTACGCAGGCGTCATCGTGCTCGGAGGCGCGCTGCTGGGAAAGCATATAACCCCGTTGCGGGTGGTGGCCGGATCGCTCACCGCATCCCTCGCATTCTTCGCGGTCAGCAATTTTGCCGTGTGGGCGGTCTGGAATATGTACCCCAGGACGATGAGCGGCCTGGCGACGGCGTACATTGCGGCAATTCCGTTCTTCCGTAACCAGATGCTGGCCGATCTGCTGTTAGCCGGCGTGCTGTTCACAATTGGCGCGCTGGTCGAGCGTCGCGAGGAGAAACCGGCGCCGGGTCGGATCCGCGCGGCGTGAGGCATTTGGCTGCGATTCCCGCCCGGGTGTGATCTTCCGGACGGAGGCGCGACCGAGTCGCGCCCTGACGGCCTTCGACGCGCTCAGGGGGGCGGCCGTCACCACGCAAGCTATCCCCGTTCTTCCAGTTCGTGCTCCAGTTCCACCACGGGCGGGCGCCACAAGCGGTAGATCACATAGATCAAAACCATCACGATCGCCGCGCTGCCCAGCGTCACTGCCAGGTGCTTGTGCAGGAGCACGCCGGCGAAGGTGACGACATGCGGCCCAAAGAACAGCGTCAGGATCGAGAGCACCAGGAAGCGCACCATCCGCCCGCAGAAAATGGCCAGCAGAAAGTGCGTGAAGTGCATCTCGAAAACCCCGGCCGAGAGCACGAAAAGCTTGAACGGGGCGGGCGGCGGCAACATGGAGGGCACCATCAGCGCCCAGAACTCGCGCTTTTCAAATGACGCTCGGATCTTATCGAAGCGCTGCCCGTCGATGCGCTTGCGCAGCAGCAGTTCGCCTCCCTCGTAGCCGATGGCGTAGATGATCAGGCTTCCCAGTGCGGAGCCGACCGAAGCCATGACGGCGTACAGCAGGAAGCGCGAGCGGTCGTTGTAGACGTAGCCGGCCACCACCGGATCAAGCGGCAGGCCGAGGAAAGCCGCATCAACCGCGGCGATACCGAAGGCGCCCCAGACGCCGAGCGGCTTCAGCAGCCCCCAAACAAAGATGGTGTAGCGCGAGACTATATGCTTCAGAAAATGCACGCGGTTCAGGCTATTCTACGCGAGCCGGGCGTGAACTCAGTGTGAATTCGCGGCGGCCGGCAGCAAGATCAGCGGAGGTGGCTGTCGTGCGCAGTCTTCCCGGCCAGCAGTTCCAGCGCGTGCGGCAGCAGATCGAGCACCGCGGTCAGCGATTCCGCGGCGGCCTGCGGGCTGCCGGGAAGGTTGAGCACCAGCGCGCGCCCGCAGACGCCGCACACGCCACGGCTCAATGCTGCCAGCGGTGTCGACTGGGCGCCTACGGCGCGCATGCGCTCCGCGACTCCTTCCACCAGGCGGGTGCAGACGGCGCGCGTGGCTTCCGGCGTGACGTCGCGTTCGGCGATGCCGGTGCCGCCCGTGGTTACCACCAGTTGCGCCCGCGCTGACATCTCCAGAATCGCCTCCTGGATGGACACCTGCTCGTCGGCCACCACGTCGGCCGCGATCACCTGAAACCTGTGGCGTTCGAGCAGCGCCTTGATGGCGGGTCCGGAAAGGTCCGAGCGGCGGCCACGCGCGGTCGAATCGCTGACGGTGAGCACGGCGGCGGTCATGAGGAAGGCTCAGATCTCCAGCACGTCCTGCTCGGCTTCGTGGTTGGCCTCATCGAGCAGCCGCAGGCCCTCCATGAGCAGGCCCTGGGTGGAGCGCGTCGTGGTCTGTTCGTCGCTCTGCCGGGTGAAGTCGATGAGGAAGTTGCCCTCGGGCCAGGCCAGCACCTTGTAGACGGCATCATCGCCTTTCAGCTCGCCGTAGAGCGCGTGGTTGATCTGGCCGTCGGAGAAGAAGAGCTCGCAGCTCTCCCCGTCGCGCGTGAGGGTAAGGCCACAGGTCTTGCGGGCCATTCCGAGTGACTGCAGCAGGTCGAGGACGTTCATCTGCGCCAGGCTGCCGCGCAACTGGCCGTCGCCTGGAGCTTCGCGCGTCATCTTCTCCAGCGCGATCTTGTCAATCACCTTCTTCAGGCGGGCCGCGGCTTCTTTGATGAAGAACGGCTTCTCCAGAAAGTCTTCGGCGCGGTCCTCCAGCGGCTTGAGCTTGTCATTGATGTCGGCGCGGGTGGCGGCCAGGATGATGGGAATGCGCGCCGTCGCGGCGCGGCCCTTGAGCTTCTCGAAGAGCTGCCGGCCGTCCATGCCGGGCATGTTGTAGTCGGCGATCAGCAGGTCGGGGGGATCGTCGATGGCCTTCAGCAGCGCATCGGCACTGTCGCTGGCGGTGGTCAGCGCAGCCAGCGGCTCCAGTGCCTTGCGGAGCAGGTCCAGCACCATCGGGTTGTCGTCTACGAGGAGGACTTTAACGTTACCGGCCACGCTTCACATCTCTCCGGCGCCTATACTCGCCACTCTTGCCGCCGGTCTTGCGCTCCAGGACCAGGTCGCGGATCTCGATCCCCTTGTCCAGCGCCTTACACATGTCGTACACGGTGAGGGCCGCGACGCTGGCGGCCACCAGCGCCTCCATCTCCACCCCGGTGACGGCGGTGGTCGCCGCGCTGGCAGTGATCGCGACGCCATTCTTGCATAGCTCGGTGTGCACATCAATGTGACTAAGGGGAACCTGGTGGCACATGGGGATCAGTTCGGGAGTGCGTTTGGCGGCAGCGATTCCAGCAAAACGTGCGATCTCGAGCGGGTTGCCCTTGGGATTACGCGGCAGGGCTTTGAGCACGCGCGGCGCCAGCGCCACAAAGGCCGACGCTTCCGCTGCGCGCCGCGTCGGCCGCTTGGCGGACACATCCACCATCTGCGCCTGGCCGCGACGGTCGTAGTGCGACAGTCTCTTTGACATGATCGCCCCAACCATCTTATAGCTTTGATCGGGATTTGGACCGCTTCGGCAGCAGCCCGTCCGCAGACCACTTCGGCGTCCTGAGTTCACCTTGGCCAGAGCCAGCCGAAGGTTCCGGCGGTGAGCAGGCCGTAGATCAGGCCGTCGAAGACGTGCTTGAAGGTCACGCCCCAGGTCTGCCCTTTCCAGATCGACTCCTGAATCAGGGCAACAGAGTAGCTGAGGAAAGCCGCGCAGCCCGCGACGCGGAAAACCTCCAGGTAATGAGTGCCCGGCGCTCGGGTGCGGCCGGTCAGGTAGGCGACCAAGATGCCGACCACCAGACAATAGATGAACCACTGCGCCAGGAACTTGCCCATGTTCGGGCAGCCGCTGGGCATCACCGTGAGCAAGCCGACCGGCCCGCGTTTGAACTTCTCCGTCACCTCGGGCTTTTTCATGTCCTGGTGGGAGGTGAAGGGAAAGAAGTAAACGCGGCCGGGTGTCACGCCGGCGGCGCGGAGGGCATCCAGCACACGGTCTTCGTCGGGAAGCTTGCGGTAGTCACTTTTGTGGATGGGCAGCGCCATGTGCAGGATCGAGCTGGCGACAAAGACGATCACGGCCGAAACCACGATGGGAAGCCATAAGGCGGTGATGGGAACCATGGTTTCCTCCTGGTGAGCGTTGTGGTTAGACGGGAGTGTATCATCGCGGGCATGTGGAACCTGTTGCAGGGAGCGCGCGTGCTCGACCTGACGCGGCTGTTGCCGGGCGCTTATGCCACCATG
>Ga0187766_10000744_pt1 | contig 18600 bp, 13 predicted proteins | sample 0216_QUI02_MP05__4_FD_132971 | JGI IMG/M metagenome (GOLD analysis project Ga0187766, IMG submission 132971) | Tropical peat soil microbial communities from peatlands in Department of Meta, Colombia - 0216_QUI02_MP05_20_MG | ecosystem: Environmental > Terrestrial > Soil > Wetlands > Peat ... | reverse complement strand
GTAATGACGCAAAACATGGAGCTTGAACGGTACACTCGCCTCATTGCCGTGCTAGTCATGATGAAACGGGTCAAGTCGTTGTGCCTGACCGCGTGTTCCCTGTCCGTAATGGTGGCCCGACGATTGGCGAGGCTTGTCTCACGTTCCGACACATATTTGTGACTCTCGAAAAGCTGCTGCAGCGTTCACGCCGCCTCATCTTGCGAGTCTGCGTAGTCGGACGTAGTGACGGCTGCAATAGAACTCGACGGCTATGAGCTGCCCGACGTTTCACAACTTCTAGCTCGAGGAGGCGGATAGGTAGCACAAAAAGGAACACCCTCACGTTTCGATTTGCTCCTTTCCAGCTCAGGAGAGGCGTTATCAACAAATCGCAAAGTATAAAGCACGGGACGGAAACAAGCAGGCTGAGGTTGTCTGAAACGACGTCGCGCAGCGCGAAGCCGTCGGCTTGAACAAGGCGAGGATGAAATGGCAGATTCGACAGCAACGGAAGGCGCCAACGCACCCACTGAACCCGTGCTCGAGGTTACGATCGGGGAGCGCGTCCCAAAGATTCGGCAGATCATAATCATCGCCCTCATCACGGCCGCGTTTTCTATGGCTTGGTTCGCCGCTGTAAGTATTTTGAGCACCACCTTCTGGGATAACAGCTTTGTCACCGCGAACCGCTGGATGGTTCCAGTTCTTGTCCTCCTGTTTACGTTCGTCGTCGGACTGTGCGGCAAATATCTCCACGCCCCGAACTCGATCCGTGGAAGCTTGGCGGAGGAGCTGATGGGTGGAGGCGGTATCGATTACTCGACCTTTCCCGGCGCGCTGCTCACGTCCTTTTTCTCGCTGATTTCCGGAGCGAGTGTTGGGCCCGAAGGCCCGCTCACAACGCTTGTGGCTCAAATCGCCGGGTGGCTCGGCGTGAAGCTGAAACTCGCCGAGCAGACGATGTTCGGATTCGTCTTCGCCGGCATTGCCTCAGCACTCAACGGCCTCGTTGGGAATCCCCTCTTCTGTGCGTTGCTCGCGACGGAATTAGAGAAAGGTGATAACAAGGGAGCGCTGCAATTCCTCGCGTGGAATCTCGTGGCTGGAGCGATCGGGTACCTGTTTTTCGCGCTGATTGGGTTTCCGGCGTTCGCTTCAAGCATCGCATTTACGCCCCTAAATGCACTGACGCCCGGGTACGGGTTGTTGGCGGGCGTGCTCGGCATCGTTGGGGTTCTCCTTGCGCTCTTCATCGGCATTTCGTTCCAGGCCATCGGCAGGATAATGGATCGCATATTCAGAGACCGCTTTATCGAGCGCATTATGGCGGGCGGAATCATCATCGCTATCGTCGCCTATTTCCTCCCTGAGCTGATGTTCTCCGGCGAATCACAGATTCACCCGATCGTCGCCAACCCGGCGGCATACGGCGTCTCGGTCCTCCTCGCGTTTGCAATCCTCAAGGTGCTCCTCCTCGCGCTCTCGTTCAAGAGCGGCTATCTCGGCGGGCCGATCTTTCCGACGCTCTTTGCCGCCACTATGGTGGCCCTGGCCTTGAGCCTGCTTTTTCCAAGCGTGCCTGTCACTTTGTTTTTCACGTGCATTGTGGCGGCAACGGTCACGCTGGTATTGGATGCGCCCCTTGCAGCCATCCTGCTCACCGTTACGGTCGCGACGGCCAGCACGTATGAAATAGGGTATATTGCCTTCGCCACTGCGACGGCGCTCATGCTTGGAGGGGCTATCAAGCGACGGATTGCGCAGCGTACCGCGCGTCAAAGCGGGTCCGCGGAACAGCTCACCTGATGACGTAGGATCGACCAAATCGCAGCGCGCTCAAGAAGAGGGCTGTCGCTATCCGAATATTAAGATCGTCATAGAACGGCTCATCAACGCACGAGACTGTTAGCTTCTAGTTGGCCTTATACGCCCCGTGGCATCTCTTGTACTTGAGCCCACTGCCGCACGGGCACGGATCATTACGGCCGACTTTGCCGCGTATTTTGGAGGGGGCATACCTGCTCATCACCTCAGCCGGGGCGCGCCCCTGCCGCAAGAGCGACGCCATCTGTCGCATGGGATGGTCGATGTGTGTAAAGAACGCGCGGTAGCCCGCGCAAAGGTAGTTCAGCCCCTGCTCACCAGAGGGCGCGTCGATGAAACGGTTCTTGGGACACTCCCCGTGGCAAGCGAAGCGCACTGCGCACTCTCGACACGACCGCGGGAGCGTGTCACGCTTGTTCAGACCAAACTGGCGCTGCGCGTCGGATGCTACTAGTTTCAGCATTGGTGTCTCCAAGATGTTGCCAAGCAAGCAGCGCGGCTCTACGAAGTGATCACACGAGTACAGGTCGCCGTTGTGCTCGAGCGCGAGCGCGGCGCCGCACGTCGGTGAAAAAACACACACGGCAGGCGGAGTCCCTACCCATGACGCGAGCGCCGCGTCGAAATGCTGCACGAATACGCTGCCGACGTCGCGGGTGATCCATTCGTCAAAGATAATGGTAAGGAAGCGCCCCCACTGTTCGGCGGTCACTGAGCGATCCGTCACCGTGTTCCCTTCCTGGAAACCCGTCTCATTGTCCCGCTCAACGATCGGAATGAACTGGATAAACCGAGTTCCTACCTCGTCGCGGAGGAATCGGTACACGTCTAGGGGATAATCCGCGTTGGCAGCGTTGACAGTTGTCAAAACGTTGAGCTTGACGCCATGCTCCTGTAGCATGTCTGCAGCGCGTATCACGCGATCGAACGTGGGGTGCCCGGCCTTGTCTCTTCGGTGCGCGTCGTGTAATTCCCGCGGTCCGTCGAGACTTAGACCGATGAGGTAGTCATGTTCGCGGAAGAACGTACACCACTCCTCATCGAGCAGGGTGCCGTTGGTCTGCATAGTGCGCTCAATTGTCATGCGAGGGCGTGCGTATTTGTGCTCCAAGGCGATCGAACGGCGAAAGAAGTCGAGCCCCATGAGGGTGGGTTCGCCGCCCTGCCACGCGACGTTCGCGCTGGGAACCCGCTGCGCAGCGAGATACTGTTGGAAGTACGACTCCAACACTTCATCTGTCATGCGAAAACGGCTACGCGGATAGAGCCGTTGTTTCGATAGGAAAAAGCAGTAGGAGCAGTTCAGGTTACAGTTAGCGCCGGTGGGCTTTGCCAAGATCTGAAAGGCGGGTGGAGCATTCACTGGTTGCATGTCTTTTCTGTAGGCGAATTACGTGGTATTGAGCGCTGGGAAAGCGTGCTCAGTTCATAGTGTGAGCGTGCTGGAGTAAATCTATTTTGCTCACCGCTATTCCGAGTGAGTCGTATGACGATCCCATAGGCATGAAAACGCTTCTACCAGGTTCACACACGCGGCATCAACTTCCGCAAGAGCGCTGCAGCCTGCGTTGACGCCACCTTCACCCTGTTAGTGCGCGATCGAAGTACAGGCGGCTGTGCTCACCGCATTAGTGTGACTCGCGGTTGTCTTCGGCCATCATTCTCCTCGTTGAGTCAAACAGGGCATCTACGATCACGCAGGCGCGCATATCGGCGTCGTGCTCCTGTCTTTTTGCCCCTTCTAGCGGCCATGGACTGACACATCTGGCGGATTTAAATCTTAATAGAGACTTCCCATGGTACCAGTGGTGATTTGCATGAGTGAGCGCCGGAAGCGCCGCACCTACGAGATTCTAACAAGAACCGAGCCGCGGGACACGACAACGAGAGTCGTTAACATTTTTACCGTTTCACTAATAGTGATTAACGTCGTCGCATTCGTCTTGAGCACTTATCAAAACTATTATGCCAAAGAAGCCCTCGCGTTCATCGCGCTTGTCCTCTTTTCACTCGTCGTGTTCACTGCCGAATATCTGCTTCTAGTCTGGTCGTGCACGCTCGACCCGCGGTTTCACGATCCTATTCGGGGGCGGCTACGATTCATGGCAACTCCCGTCCCGTTACTAACCCTTCTCGTCATCGGTCCTCTATGGTTGGGCGTCATCTTTCAATCAACGGCGGTACGGGCCGCGTTTCTAATCTTACTGTTCAGACTGTTTGCACAGACCGGATCATTCAGGGTCCTGAAGGACGTCGTGAAAGTCAAGAGATCAGACTTAGGACTCGCCCTCTTAATAGACATCATCGTCCTGCTGATAGCCTCGACTCTCATGTACTGGGTCGAATCTCCCGTCAACTCCAAGATGCAGAGCATTCCGGCGACCATTTGGTGGGGAACCCAGACACTGACAACGGTCGGCTATGGTGACGTGGTTCCTGTTACTCCTCTCGGAAAGCTATTAGGCGTCGTGGTTATGTTTGCGGGCATCGCCACGTTTGCCCTGCCGATCTCAGTCATCGGTGCCGGTTTCCTCGAGGTGCGGCAGAAGAGGACGCCAGATTCGCGGCACACGGTTGAGGAACCGAGCGTTGTGTTTAATCACGTACGCAAATTGGGCGAGCTGAGAGACGAGAACCTCTTAACCGAGGAGGAGTTCCAGTCAAAGAAGAAGGAATTGCTAGCAAAACTGTAGCGGCTCAGCACAAGCACCGGAAGCGAAACAAGTAAACATGTTCAGTCCCTCGCGTGGGAGACGCCGAATGAGACTGAAGACTAAGTGCAGTTGTCGACGCGCACAACGGATTTACGCACCGAACCGGGCGGGGACGTAAGCGACAGAGGGAGGGGCCGTAATATCGCCTCGCCGACCTTATCGATCAGCCCCCAAGCAATGACAGGATTTTCTAATCTATTGTCTAGACATATAGACGTGAGTCCCGTCGACCCGGAAGAATGGGGCTCGCGTCATGCGATCACTCTCCTTTCTTGGATGCTTCCAACTTTGCCATCAGACCACGCCGAGTTAGGAGCGATGAGCATTCCGTCACGCTCTGCAGTTCTGCAGCTACGGGTCTTCTAGGCCTGGCTCATCCTGCGGCGCCATGGGCTAGGTGGGCGTGCTGCGCGGTTTCATGCAGCTCTTTCTCGTTCTCGTGGGTAGCGGGCTTGAGATCGAATACTACCTGCCTGACCGTGCCGGTAAACGTGTAAGGGGCCTTATTCTGATACGCTCGATCAACGACCAGACCGTTGTCGCGGCCTACGTCCATACCGGCATAGCTCGAGAAATACATGGGCACTGTCCGCGGGATCGTGCCCTCCCCGATCTTCTTGTCGTTCGCGAATAGCGTGACCCGCCCCCCAGTACCTGGCGCGTTCTCGTCAGCTGTGAACTCCATGCGAACGGTAATATCTCCCGTCGGAAGCTTCTCGGTAGCAGTTTGCTTGTAGGACTCCACGCCGAGGAACGCATACGTGTGGTTTAGCATTGCCTTATCATCGACCCACAGACTGAACCCGCCAATGAAGTCAGCGTTGGCTACAATCACGCCTTCGGCACCTCGCTCAGGCACGTTGAGCTCGGCCTCGATGGCGTACGAGCGTCCGGTGATGCGCGGGACCATACCGCGTTGCACGTTCTGGACGTCACCGGCGAACGTGTACCGGGTGATCGTGGGTAGCGGCGGCAGAATGCCGAAGAAGACGGATAAGCCGCCGAGAAGCGGCAGCACCTTGTTACGCTCGGCCTCTTTCCACCAGAGATCTTGCAGCTCTCTGAGCTTGCCAGGGTTCTGAGCGGCGAGGTCTTTCGCTTGAGAGAAGTCGTCTAGAAGGTAGTAGAGTTCCCACACGTCGTTGTTTGGGTTGTAGACCCCCGGTGAGAATCGCTTGATCGTCTCAGGCGACAGGTCCCACGGGGCCTTGTCCAGTCGAGTGCACGCCCACCATCCGTCTTTGTATATGGCTCGGCTGCCGAGTATCTCGAAGTACTGCACGGTATGCCGTTCGTCAGCGTTGGCGTCGTCAAAGGTGTACAGAAAACTCGTGCCGTCCATGGGCTCCTGCGTGATGCCGTCAACCGTCTTGGGCTCGGGAATTCCTGCGGCTTCGAGGATGGTTGGGCCCACGTCGATGCAGTGCGTAAACTGCGTACGCACGCCTCGTTGCGTGATCCGGTTCGGCCACGCGACGAGCATCGGGTTTCGCGTTCCCCCGAGATGGCTGGCCATCTGCTTACCCCACTGGAATGGAACATTACCAGAGTGCGCCCACGCCGCAGCATAGTGCGGTGCGGTATCGATTCCGCCGAGGGCCTCGATCCCACCGTACTTATCGATGAGTTTCAACTGCTGCTCGGCGTCGAGCGGGACGCCGTTGAGGAAGGTCATCTCGTTAAATGAACCGGTTAGCGTTCCCTCCATGCTGGCGCCGTTGTCACCCCAGATGTAGAAGATGAGCGTGTTGTCCAGGTCGCCCATCTCCTCGATCGCGTCGAGGAGTCGACCGACGTTCCAGTCGGCGTTCTCCGAGAAACCGGCGTAGACCTCCATCTGCCGTGCGTAGAGCTTCTTTTCCGCATCGTTTAATGAGTCCCACGCTGGGAAGAGGTCGGGCCGCTCGGTCAGCTCTGTGTCTTGGGGGACGATCCCCAGTTCCTTCTGACGCACGAGGATTTCATCGCGGAATTTGTCCCAGCCTTTATCGAACTGACCTTTGTACTTGTCGGCCCACGCTTTTGCGACGTGATGGGGCGCATGGGCACAGCCGGTGGCGTAGTATAGCATCCACGGTTTTGTTGCGTCCTGGGCACGTACCGCGTGTAACCACTCTATGGCTTTATCAGTCAAGTCGTCGGGGAAGTAGTATTGCGTTCCGTCCTTACACTCCGGCACGCCTAGCGTTGAGTTGTCCTGTGTGATGATCGGATCATACTGGCCGGCCGCCCCACTCAAGAATCCCCAATAATGATCGAAGCCCCACGACAGGGGCCAGTGGTCGAACGGTCCCGCGGCCCCCGCGACGTTGTCTGGCGTGAGGTGCCACTTGCCGAACCCTCCTGTAACGTATCCGTTCTCCTGTAGGATGCGGGGGAAGGCCGTACAGCTTCTCGGCCTCACCGTTGAGTAGCCTGGAAACGGGCCCGGAGCCTCGGCTACCATGCCGAACCCCACCCGGTGGTGGTTCCGGCCGGTCAGCAGTGCTGCGCGCGTCGGGGAGCACAGGGCTGTCACGTGGAAGCGATTGTAGGTGAGGCCCATGTTCTGCACCCGTGTGAGGTTCGGCGTGCGAATCGGTCCGCCAAACGTGTCGGGATTGCCGAATCCCGCATCGTCGATGAGGACAACAAGCACGTTGGGAGCGCCATCTGGCGCCTTCGGTCCGGGAACAATTGTCCAGTCGGCAACTGACGTGTCCATTGTGTGGCCGATCGTCCCGCCGAACGGACGATCAGGGATCGGGAGCACCGTGCGGTCGGGGCTGAACTTGCCGCCCGCCTCTGCTAAGCTTTCTTTAAGGCCCTTCAAGCCCGTCTTGTCCATTTTAGCAACTGATTTGGCCGGCGAGTCTACGAGCGCCTGCTCGGCTGCGAGCTGGTCTGCCTCGTCGACGATGGCGATGATGGCTGCCGTACCCGGCTTGAGCTTGTCGCCGAGCCCGCTCTCGATGCCACTCTCCACCTTGCGCTTGGCAAACTTGCCGATCAGGCCACCTGTTGCAGCGCCCGTACCGATCGAGCCCAGCAGCGGCGGCGAGACGAGGCCTACGATAAGGCCGACGCCACCGGTCCAACCGGCCCCTTCACGGCCTTGACGATCAACGGTCGCGGCGATGCTGACCTGACCCTCCTTGTCGCGCTCGACAAGGATCATGCCCTCGCTTTTGATTTTTTTATCCTTAACCAGCTGTGCGAGCCGGTCAAAGTTCTGTTCGGCTGGCTCTATGGCCTGATACCCGGCCATAATGACCAGATCTCCTCCTATCTTTTTCTGTTGATTATCCATAGTTCAACCTCCGCAAGGACCGCTCCAAAACTCTTGACGTAACAAGGCGAGTGTTGCTTCCTCTTCTTTCCTCGCTCATTTGAAAATGGTAAATAAGACATGACGTCACCAAAACTGTCGTAGAAGTACGAAGGCTAAGACCAAAGAGAAGGCCCAGCTGAAAATCACGAGGATTGGTACAATCCTTTTGTGTGGCAGGCGCAAGTCCATCACTTCTTGTGCCTGCTGGCGACACGTCTCCAGAAGTTCGTGAGGGATCATCCGCCTCATCAGCGCCGAACCGGACAGGAGTGCAAGCAAATTGTCCATTTGGCCAATGACGGGGATCCAGTCGGGGATGAGAGTCACGGGACTTACCGCATACGCGACGGCGCCCGCTGCGCAGGCTTTGGCGTACCATGGGACACGCGGGTGTTTGAGCGCTGCATACAACGTGAAGAGTTCCTGTGCGAACTCGCGCCCCAAACGTTTCCATCGGTCGGCGAATGTGATTTTTGTTCGTGCGGTATCGTGAGACTCGGCGTAAGATAAACCGCAAAATAGCGGGAGGTTCCGTATAGAATTTGAACCGATCACGCGATGCCCCTTAGACAGCGTCCATAGAAGCGGATTCCCCTAAGCTCTGCATTATTTTTGCGCGGTCAATTGAATCGAGCGTGCACGCGTACGTCACGTGAGAAAACTCGCGGCTTCATGCACGTCGCTTCGACACTGCGGACACTAGCACAGCATGTTTGTACCGCACTTGTGAAAGACGCCCGCAATGACGTTGCGGCAACTGGCTCACGTCGATACGGTCATGGATGTGGTGAGCATTGTGTTATTATGCTGTCTACCGCAACGAAGACGTGGAGTCACCAAAACTCCTATCGCTATCAAGAATTCAGTTTCATCTGTAAAAACGTTACACAAGGATAATAGCAGCTGCTCCCTGATGCGCCGCGCAAAGTGCAAAACCAGTATACCGGTCGATAGAAGAGGTCGTTTGCCCATCACTCAAGGCGATGTCTCAATATTGCCGATTTTTTGGACCTTTCTCCAAATAGGCGTATTTCTTGCCATTTTGGCGCATTCATGGCAATATTGTTTTATAGTCCTCGCTCTACTGTTATTCGGGAGGTATAACCCGTGCCAAGCGGACTAGTATGGTTAGCGATTATCTTTCTAATATGCGCCATTGTCTGGGGCACCCTTGGGGTGGGAGGCTTCATCCAGATTGCGTTCACGCTTCTGTGGATAGGCATCGTCATACTCGTCATACTGTTCATCGTCGCGCTCATTGCCGGCTTGTTGAGACGAGCGTAACGGCCAATAAGGAGCGGTGAAATGGTGGACAAACTCGGAATAATTTGGTATTGCTCAGACTAATCTCCGTTTCACTTCAGCTATGCGGCGATTAAGTCGATGGCCGTAAGACTGCTGATTGTCCACGCCCAGTTGATCAAAGATGGTGGTGACGTCCGTCGGATTAGCTTTTTTTATTCTTTTCGCTCACGCTTGAATTTCGTGCTCCTGTAGCTATAGCCTACAGCGCTCTTTCGCGTCGCTTCCACAATTCGGCCACCACTAGCGTTGTTACGAAGATCGTAGCTAGCGCGACGACTAGGACTGAAATTCCGGCCGACGGATACTCTGCGAGGGCAAAGATCGTGCGCAGTATGGAAGCCCCCGTATTCGACAGTGCAGTCGCAACTATCGAGGCGATTTTAGAACTAAAGATCCGAACCCGTCATGATCTGGGAGCACGGGCGTATCCTGTACTGCGCGCTTACACGAACCCAAAGAGCGCACGTGGCGAGAGATAAAAAGAGGAGCGAGCAGACACCCACTCCTTTAAGCCATGTTCACATTGCCGGTTACCACCCCACCTTCAATTGTATGACTATTTCACTTGGTTGTGAAATGGCACCAGCTACTGGGGTCTGAATTCAGCGAGGGGTTGGAGCTTATGGCAGTCACGCGCCACCGAAGGAGCATCGGGTCTGTAAAACGCACTTGGGGGTTTGTGGTACGGGGGGTTATCGTGAATTGGGGAGTCCACACGATATGATTTTGGGTACCTGGTGTGCTTTTATTGAATTCCAGCACGTAGCTGACCGCGCCAGGCACTGCTTTCCATTTAAACATTATATACTGGTTTACTTGGAAGACCGCGTTGTCACGAGGAGCCACGAGCTGCGGCTTTGGAATCTGGGGAGGCACTGCGGCCGGCTTGGTCTGAGCTGGCGTGGTGGTGGCCGGTGCCTGAGCGCCCGGCCCCTGGTCATCAGCTTGCCACTTGCCAAACAACTCTCTCTCAAGTCTCCGTATTCCGAGTCCCATTCCTATTATCCTCCCTAGCTGAGTGCCTGCTGAGATGGCGACGAGAGCGACGAGTAACCGAAGCCCTTGCTCATACGATCCAAATATGTCAGGTTTAGTGAGCACGAAAACCACATAACACGCGAGGATTATCGCTCCTATCACGTCGGTCGTCCCAACAACCGTGTCCGTTCTCTCATCCAAACTCAGGTGGAACCTGCGGGTGAGCACGACGCCTATCACGAGGCCAACGGCGACACAGACTAAAGCCGTCACTGGAGCAAAGCTACCGTTTAACACCTCAACGAGTACAACGGCAAGCGTGACGAGCATCACGATAAAGTAGAGTCCCAGGTGCAAGAGGAGGCGACGGTCTACGTATTCCCTTTCTACGTATCGACTTCTTTTTTTCATGTTATACACCCCGAATTTGTGCGCATGCAACTGCAGCCTACGACGCCTCAGCGCCCGGTTCCTCGTCCTCAGCGTGCCACTTGCTAAGCAACTTTCTCTCTTCGTCGTGTTTCGGGAACATGAAAAAGACGAGGGCGGCCCCGATCAGAACCGCAATAATTCCCGCAAGATATGCCCATTGGTCTCCCGCCAAGAAAGAGGTTTTCGCCGCGGCTATGATTTCAGTTGAGTACTGCGGATGCTGCTGTGCAACAGCGGAAGCGCTCGAAAATGATTTCGTGAGCTGTCCTTGGATGCTGGTCGAGATCTGCTGCTCGTCAGCAGTGGGCAGGCGACCGATTTGCGCAGCGAATGCGGCGGCATAGCCGATCGTGAGCAGCGCTCCGAAGATCGAAGTCATGATTGCGCCGCCTAAATCACGCTGCAAGTCTGCCGTTCCCGATGCCATGCCTTCGCGCCTGACCGGAACGGAACCAGTTAAGGAATGCGAGGCAGGCGTGCCTGCGAATCCGACGCCTGCCCCGACAAAGGCGTAGGCCAGTCCGACCTCCCAGTAGGGGATGCCCTCTTTCCATAGCAATAGCATCGTCAGAAAGCCGAGCAAGACGAAGACGTAGCCTATGAGCAGTGTGACTCGGGCACCGTGCGACTCCACGATCTTAGCGGAGCGCGGTGCTACCGCTATCATGAGTACTGCCGCCGGAAGGATTGCGAGCCCCGCATCGAGGGTCGAGTAGCTGAGGACGTTTTGCAGGAACTGCTGGCCGATGTACATGGCGCCCATAAGCGAGCCAAAAATAACTATTCCTGCGCACGCCGCTACCCAGAAGATCCGACGGCGGACGACGTGGAGGTCATACAGCGGGCTCCGTGCCCGGCGCTGGCGGATGATGAAGATGATGCCTACAGCGACTGCGATGATCGCTAATCCAATGACCTCGGCTCCTGCGCCGGGGACCGGAGCAAAGTTGATCGCCAGAATCAAAGTCCCTATCGTCAGAAGCGACAGGATGCCGCCTACGTTATCAACTGGATCTGTTGTCTCGTTGACATGAGCCGGAATATACCGGAACGCCAAAAGGAGCGCTATTACGGCGAGCGGCAAGGTGACCAGGAAGACCGAGCCCCACGCAGCGAACGTGAGGAGGTAGCCTGAGATCACTGGTCCAAGCGCGGCAATGGCGGCGCCTATGCCTGACCAAAGCGCGATAGAGCGTGTTCGCGCGGGACCCGACCACAGCGCCGCGATCAGTGCCAGGGTCGTTGGAAATGCCATGCCAGCTGCCAAACCGCCGATGAGACGAGCGACAATTAGGATGGTAACCGTCGGTGCAAACCCGGCGAGCAGAGAGGCGGGTATGGCGAGCAACGTGCCTGCGATGAGCATCATCTTACGGCCGTGGTGGTCTCCCAAGGCGCCGAACCACAGCACTGAAGCAGCGAGGCCCAGCGAGTACCCTATGGCCACGAGATTAAGCTGAACCTGCGACGCGTTAAACGCAAAGCCTATGGTAGGCAGAGCGACGTTGGCGACCGAGAGGTTCAGATTGGCCACTGCCGCTACGAGAATCAGCGTTGCGAGAACAATTTTCCCGGGGCCGGGTTGCGCAGAACCTGTGCTGCGGTTCTTGTCATTATCCATGACTGTGTACCTCACCTGTGATCTTGAAAACCCTTTTTCCATATTTTGTTGGAGCTGAAAAGGGTGTCGGTTTGTCACAATCCTATACAGATCTCGGTTTGATGCTTGATACAATGCACATGTGATGAACTGCCAAAGGTGCGCAGCTTCGCCTGTATCGTGAGCAATTGTTGCCACCGCAACCTCGTACACTGCTGCGTATCTAAGCCGCAGCGCCCCTAACGCAACGCATTTATACGCACATTCGCATTGATTTTGACAGGACGCAGTCGACGTACAGGTGGAATTTAGATGTCTGAAAAGAGGATTGGACGTAAGCGGCGCATCTACGATGCGATAGAGCAACCCTTAACGGAGGGGGATCCCGTCGTCAGGCGCGTGCGCCTTTTGTTTTTCGCGCTTCTTTGGAGTTTTGTCCTTGTCGTCATAGCCGGAAGTTACTCCAACGTCTATGAGGCTCATAAAACGTTCTTTGAGGGCTTTTTTGACTTTGCAGTCGTCGCCCTTGTAATTGAACTCGTGGTGCGTTTATGGGTGTGCACGGTAGATCCTAAGTATAGCCATCCAATCAAAGGCAGACTGAAATATCTGTTTACGACGTCGCTTGTTGTCAATCTGCTTATCATCGTGCCCTATCTAGCCAAGTACCTCTATCCCGGATCAGAAGTCATTTTTAATTCTCTGATCGTGTTAATCATGCTCAAGCTCGTTACTCGCTCTCAAACGTTCCGTTTCGTGCTGGACGTCTTAAATGCCAAACGCCAAGAACTTGCGGTCGCACTAGCCATTGACATCATCCTGCTCATAACCTTCTCGAGTTTTATGTTCATTGTGATGCATCCCGTCAACCCACAAGGATTTTCCAGCATTCCGGCATCCGCGTGGTGGGCCGCGCAAACGCTGACGACGGTAGGCTACGGCGACTTGACTCCCTCAACACCTCTCGGGCAATCGTTAGCGATCGTGACGATGTTTATAGGGATTGCCACCTTTGCGATCCCCATTGCCATCGTCGGTGCGGGATTCACGGAGGCGTTTGATGCGCGAAGGGGGAAACGCCACGCTAGCGATGATTCGATTCAACTATTGAGAGAGTTGGTGAGGCTGAAAGAAGAAGGGGTTATTACTGAAGATCAGTTCGAAGCAAAGCAAAAAGAGATTTTGGCGCGCCTTTGAAAGGCGCGCCCGTTTTGCTCGTCCCTGCAGTTATCACTTCCTGCTATACTGTGGAAATACGCCGGCAGCGTCCCCATTCGGTCGCGCTAAACCCCGCGAACGCTCATTACCCACTTGAGCCGCTTTGCGCAGCCTTCTGTGCCGTTCCCTGTTTCGCGGTGTATCGTTTACTCCAGTCTGCCGTAACGAACAGCAGCACGACAATCGTGAGGAGAGACGCGACCAACAGGGTGACGCCGATGATCGCGTACGCGCCGAGTGCGAAGATCAGCGTCATAATGGCCACGCTGGTGTTCCGTTGGGTAAGTGCGGCCGTCGAGAAGACCATATCGCCTCGATTGGAACTTCCGAGCGGGCCGATCACGTAGCCGATCACTAGACCGATCACCGCAAAGGCGACCGCGAAGCCGATCATTCCGGCCCCCCCTTTTAATAAGGTAAACTCAGGCAACGCGGCGATTATGTACAGGGTGACGCGCACGAGCAGCGCCATCAAAGCGACACGCGGGAGGTGCTCTAAGCCCAACTGAGCCAGCTCAGGGAGACGCGCCCAGATACTCAAACCCGCCACCAACGGCATCACCATGAATGCTATCAGGGGCCACGCGAGATACCACGCCGACACGGTCACTCCGGTTCCCGCCGCGCTCACCACAACCGGCAATAGGAGTAGCAGAAAAGTTGCTCAGGTACAGCCATTTGTTACTTCCATACAAACTGCCTTGACGTGCGGCTTTCTGTACTTATTCTTTCCACACGCTAATCCTTCTTCAAATAGCTAGCATCAGCGTGATCCACGCTTTCGCTTCCTTCCTTCTTTTTTCTCCCTTTGTCCACTATCAAAAAGTAAAGTTTACAAGGGAAGGACGCAAGAAAGTTCAACACATTGCACGTGCGACAAACGCGAGTGTATGACATGAAGAAAAGAGATGAACTTAAGAGTGAATACAAAGAACACAGGGAACTTGTAACGGAACAAGTGGACCGTCGCCTCCTCCTCCGACTGAGAATTACCTTATCCTGATGCTGACCGAGTTTGTCGTTATCGTCGTTGAAGCGTTAAACGGCAGCGTTGCCCTTACATCGGTTTTGTTCTTTGGCGCTATTGGCCTCGTGATAGGCATTATACTCACTCGCAGGTTCCGCCTTAGTTGGGACGAGAGAACGAACACGGTGGTTGGTAGCACCGACGTGATAGGGGCGGTGATCCTCGCGTGTTATGTGGTTTTCGTGCTCACTAAACCTGATATACTTGGATCGTATGAGCATGGGCTTCGGTTACTTGTTGCTCTCGTCGCCCTCTCAGCAGGCACTCAGCTAGGGAGGATAATAGGCACGAGACGCGGAATAAAGAGGCTTCAGCAAGTCGTAGGAGCTTAAAATACGAGGCGCATAAAGGCCCTCCAACCTCGTGCATCGCTGCATCCATGAGCCAGAGCGCTCTAACACAAATGCACTAATACGTTACAGTGGGATTTAGATGTCTAAAAAGAGTGTTGGATGTAAGCGGCGCGTCTGCACCTATCTCTTTCCTGCAAAAAAAGCAGTATTAAGCAATACCACAGCGATACACGAGAATGATGGTAAACCCCTTCATTCGGCTAGCTCAGTAATATTGACACTACGATATTGACACTACGCAAGCGGCACGCAACTTTAAAAAAGATACGTCACAAAACTACTCAAAAAATGATACAGGGGCAGTGAAGCGATTGATTCACACGTCACAGCTCGTCTGCGCTCTCAGCGTCAGCTACGTGCAAGTCGTCGTAAATCGAAAGTTGTGGTCTGATAAAAGCGTCGTATGGTCACTGTGAACGAGCCGGCTCGAGATCAAAGACGTCGTACACCCAATGGGTCCGCATCTGCCAGTCCTTCAAAAGCGCTCGTTTGGATACGCGATACTTAGCTGAGAGCCGTTCGAGGATCTCCGACATATTCAGTTTATCGATGTAGAGACGGTACATCTCTCGTCTCCTCGAGTATAGTTCTGCCTTTCTCTTCATGATGTGATCTTAGCACTACCATGTATCACAGGATGAGTTTAAGCTTTTTGCTTGGAATCTGCTACCGTGGACGATGGAGGGGAAACGGCGACTGAGTTGTACGTGATTAGGCACAGGTGCGTCACCTTCGAAGGGGCCTGCCGGCGCACTGCTGGGTGTATTATCGAGAACGCACTGATTGTGTGGCATATCTTTTTAAAGCCGGCGTGCAGCTTGCATGGTGAACATAACACATCCTACGGAGGTGAAAATGGAAATGGCTGACGAAAAGAGTCCCATGTGGCTGAGGATCCTTGAAATTATCTTCGGTATCATCGTACTTGTCCTGGGTGCCTATGCGATTATTTACCCGCGAGCAGCGCTGGCGGTGCTCATAGTTCTCCTCGCAATCGCGCTGATTATTCTCGGTATTGCAGAGTTCGTGCGGGTTTTTACCCGAGGCATTTCCGGGTGGCAACGGCTGCTCAGCTTGATCGTGTCGATCATCGCGATCATACTCGCGATTCTAGTGCTCGTCAATCCAATCATTTACGGATCGTTGACTCTGATCTATCTGCTGGGCCTCGCGTTGATCTTTGCGGGCATAGCGAGTGCCGCACGTGGTACGGCGGGCAGCATCGTCGTCGGTGTAATCGGGATTATCCTGGGTTTCGCCGTGGTGGTATATCCGCCTCTCGGCTTGGGCGTAGCAGTCATATTGCTCGCGGTCGCCCTGATCTTATTCGGGCTGGAAGCGATAGCATCCGGTATCGCAGGGAGATGGGTGTAACCCACTCCCTTCCCCTCATTTTTTTCCGTGATCCTTCGTTGTGACCACAAGACGGACTGGACACGCTGCACCGTCCCGCTCGGCGTGTCGCTCGGCAGTCCGTCAACCACGTCCTGTCACTGATAATCGCATCAATCAGCTTGGCTGGAAGAGTGCGGTCCTTCTCGAATGAAGCGCCTTCACGTTGATACAAGCTGTCTTTTCTACGGAGCGAGCGACTTTTTGACTGGACAGCGTATCGTGCGGCCGGAGACCGTGCGGAGTTGCGGGCCGAGTTGCAGCGGCTGTTAAAGCGGCTGAGAGCAAAGGCCGGTAGGCAAGACTCGTGTGCGAAAAGATACTTACGTCGATGCGGACTGGATACGACGAGAGGGGCCGTTTGTGGGAGCGCCAGGCTCAGCGTGCTGATGTTGCGATCACTCGCGCGCTCGCCGTGTTGTTTCGCAACGGCTAGTCCCTCATAATCCACGCCGTGACTTCTTTCTCGTAATCGACGAACGGCTCACCAGCCACGTCCACCACCACTCTATCAATGGTTCCGCCGGTGAAGGTGAAGGGTGGCGCGTAGTCCGACGAGACCGGGGATCCACTGTCGCGGCCGACGCACAGCCCCTCGCCCACCAGACTAAAGTAGCCGGGTTGTGTCCTAATCTCGGACTGCCCCACCTGCTCCGTATCAATATAGAGAGAGAGCGTACCGAAGGCGCTCTTGGTCTGCGGGTCTTGGCCTGTCTTGCTGAATTCGGCAGTGAACACGTGCCGACCGGTGCTGATCTCAACGTTCGAGGTGACTTTCTGAATGTCTTCCCCGAGCCAGTTGTAGACATAGTGGAGTCTCTTGCCTTTAATGTACAGACTGTGGCCCCCCATGAGGTGACCTTGCGCGAAGAGAACGCCCACCGCGTCAGTGGTGTCGACAACAACGCCCGCGGCTATGGTGTACGAACGTCCCCGGATATTGACTGAGACGGCCTCGGAGACCTCCGCGGTGTTGGGATAGTAGACATAGCGATTTCGTGGTTTTGCGGGTTGCGGGCGCTCTGCGGTCATAATTTCGAGCGGTGTTCGATCGTCGAGTGGCAGTGCGTTGTAGACGCCGGCGAAATAGTTCCAAAGTCCCTTGAGGAGTTCCAGTTTGTCGGGATTCTGTTCGGCGAGATTGCTGATTTGCGCCCGGTCCTTCCCGAGGTTGTACAACTCCCATACGTCGTGGGCGTAATTGCCCCATCCTGAGATAGGGGGGTGCACGGTGTTTGCGAGCCACCCCTGATGGTAGATAGCGCGCTGACCGAGCATGGCATAGAACTGGGTCTCCTTTTCGGGCGCGCCCTGGTCGTCAATGGTGTGCCTGAAGCTTTCACCCTCGATGGGGCTCTGCGTGTATCCATTCAGTACCGCGGGCGACTCGATGCCGAGCATGTCGTAGACAGTAGGCACGACGTCTATAGCGTGAATGTACTGTTGTCGCACTTCGCTTCGTGCTGAGATCCCCTGTAGCCACGCGACAAGGCACATGTCTGCAGTCCCCCCTTCATAGCCCGCAAAGCGCTTCCAGTACGGGAAGGGCGTATCGAAGGCCCATGCCCAGCCTGTACAATAGTGGTTATAGGTCGCTGGGCTTCCCAGATCCCCAATGTGCTGTATGTTCTCTTCTATCGTATCGGGAACGTTGTTAAAGAATTTGACTTCGTTGACGCTGCCGTTCGGACCTCCTTCACCGCTCGCGCCGTTGTCCGAGGCGACGACGACGATCGTGTTGTCAAGCTGACCCGACTCCTCGAGGTAATCGAGCAGGCGACCGATATGGTGATCGGTGTACGACACAAACCCCGCATACACCTCAGCCATGCGGGCGAACAGCCTCTTCTCGTCGTCAGACAGCGAATCCCACGGGCGAACCCAATCGAGCGGGGGCCACGGCTTCCCGTCAGGACTGGAGCTTTGAGGCTCTCCGTGCGGGTTGATTGGCGAGAGGTTAGTGTTCTCTGGCAGTATCCCCATCTTCTTCTGATTCGCGAGGATCGCCTCGCGAATCGCCTCGTAGCCCACGTCGAATTTGCCTTCGTACTTGTCAGACCATTCCTTGAAAACGTGGTGCGGCGCGTGCGCACAGCCGGGGCAGAAATACAAGAAGAACGGCTTATCCGGCGCGACGACCTTGGCGTCGCGGATGAACTCTATGGCCTTGTCGACGAGATCCTTAGAGAGGTGGTACCCCTCCTCGGGCAGGTACGGCTGATCGACCGGATGGTTATCGTAGATTAGATCAGGGTACCACTGATTGGTCTCGCCGCCCAAGAACCCGTAGAAGCGTTCAAAGCCGCGCCCGAGTGGCCAGCGATGCTTCCACGCGGAGGCGTTCTCCTCCTCCGCAGGAGTCAAATGCCATTTTCCGACGGCGTAGGTATTCCATCCTCGCTCGTTCAGTACTTCAGCGATCGTACCATTCTCGAAGGGTACGCGCCCGCTGCTCCCCGGGAATC
>Ga0187766_10000742_pt1 | contig 18626 bp, 17 predicted proteins | sample 0216_QUI02_MP05__4_FD_132971 | JGI IMG/M metagenome (GOLD analysis project Ga0187766, IMG submission 132971) | Tropical peat soil microbial communities from peatlands in Department of Meta, Colombia - 0216_QUI02_MP05_20_MG | ecosystem: Environmental > Terrestrial > Soil > Wetlands > Peat ... | reverse complement strand
TTCGCCTGCGGGAACTGCGCGTGAAACTCGCTCACAACCTCCGCGCCAACTTCGTAGCAGCAGCGGCCGATGCCCGGTCCAAGGGCAACGATCACATCTTCCGGGCGCGTGCCAAATTCCATCCGCATCCGTCCGAGTGTCTTCACGGCGATCCGCGCCAGCGTCCCCCGCCAGCCGGAATGAATGGCTGCGACGGCGCGCTGCTCGGTGTCTGCCAGAAGAATCGGGATGCAATCCGCCGTCTGGACGGTAAGCAGAATGCCCGGCTCACGCGTGAATACGGCATCGCCCTCAGGCGAGGGGTTTGCCCGTGCTCGCGATTGGTCGATCGCGTGCGAAATATCGGAGTGGATCTGGCCGAGCGCGACGACACGCATTTTCGTTGCGTCGATCGCTCGGAAGAATTTCTTTCGGTTTTCAACTACACACGCGCGCAAGTCCCAAGGGGTGAAGCCGAGGTTGAGGACGTGCGCGCCCCTCAACCGACTCCGCCCGCCCTGACGCGTGCTGAAGCCGTGCGTGAGCCAGTCGAGTCGCTCGAGCCCCGGCGCTTTGAGAACGTCGAGGCCGGCAGCCTGACAGAAGGCCCATGGCGGGCGTCGAGCCAGGCGCGCCGGGCCTTGCTTGGTTACGGTGCTCATCATTTCATCGCGGGCCAGGGTTGCCCCAGCATTCTAGGTATAATTTCCGCTGACCGCACAGGCAGGGTTGCCCGTGCCCGAGAGGCCATGTGATCGTCGGACTGGGGCTGGACGTCGCGGAAATCGACCGGATCGAAGCGGCCATCACCCGCCACGGCGCTCCGTTTATCGAGCGGCTGTTCACGCCTGCCGAAGTGTCCTACTGCGAAAGCCACAAGAATCGGTACGAGCGCTATGCCGCTCGCTTCGCCGTGAAGGAAGCAGCGATGAAGGCTTTGGGCACGGGTTGGCGTCACGGTGTGCGCTGGCGAGACATTGAGGTTACCCGCGAGCGGGGTGGAAAGCCAGGGCTTCGTCTGGAAGGGGTGGCCCGGGTATTTGCCGATCGTTTGGGAGTCAAACAGATGAGCGTCTCCATCACACACAGTGGAAACCTGGCGCTCGCCCAGGTGATTTTTGAGGATTAATCGCTCGACGGCGTCGTAAGTGAGCGGCCGACCATCGCTTCATGCCATTCGTTTGCGGGATGACGTCCCGGGATTCGAACCTTCAAATAGTTTCCAGTCAGTGCTTCGGTCCAGCTGTCTTCGGAGCGGTCGAGCGTCAATGCCCGCAGCGTTTTCCCGACCTGGCTGTTGCGGAAGCGAGCAGCCTTCTCCTCACCGAGAGCTCGCAGGGCTCGGGCTCGCTCCCGTATCTCCCCCGCCTCAACCCGAAGGCTGAGTTGCTCGGCGGCTGTGCCGGGCCGGGGGGAGAAGGAGAAGACGTGTAGATAGCTAAAAGGCAGCTCGCTGATGAAGTCTGCCGTTGCTGCAAAATCTTCCCGCGTTTCACCCGGAAAGCCCACGATCACATCGGCGCCGATTGCTGCCTGCGGCAGCAGATGGCGAATCAACTGGATGCGCTGGGCGTAGTGACCGGCGCGGTACCAGCGATGCATCTTTTGCAGGATCCGATCTGAGCCGGATTGCAACGGAACATGAAAGTGCGGCGCAATGCGATCGGAGGATTCGACGAGTGTGACGAATTCCTCCGTAATATCCTGCGGCTCAATCGAGCTGAAGCGCAGCTGCTCGAGCGTTGTTTCACGGAGAATTCGTCGGACGACGGCCGCGAGCGCGGCGCGCGGGACGAGGTCCCGACCATAGCTTCCCAGGTTGATTCCGCTCAGGACGATTTCTTTGGCCCCGGCCGAGACGAGCGAGCGCACTTCGCCGATCACCTCATCCGGAGGCAGGCTGCGACTCCGGCCCCGCACCAGCGGAATCACACAGTACGAGCAACGGTTCTGGCAACCGTCTTGAATCTTCAGAATGGGTCGGGTGCGGTCAGGCGCGGCGCCGGTCGAGCCCCCGGATGGAAACGGCCAGATCGATTGGGCGAAAATATCCCCGGTTAGAATCTTTGCCGGGCCACGTGCGAGCGACATCGGTTCGTCGGCCAGCTGCGCCAGCGGAAACAGATCGCTTGATGACGCCGTCCGGGAATCGAACATGGCTCGGACCAGGTCTGCGATCTCGGCTTGGCGAGAGTTTCCGACGACCCAGGCGACGCCGTCGATGGCAGCTAACTCCTCCGGTGCCCGCTGCGCGTAGCAGCCGGTCACAACGATGCGGGCGCCCGGGTTCAGGCGATGAATTTTGCGGATGGCCTCACGCGTCTGAGCGTCCGCTCGATGGGTGACGGTGCAGGTGTTGAGCACGACCACGTCCGCCAAGACGGGATCCGGGACAGCCGTCATGCCGATTCCGACGAGGCTACGACGGAGAGCGGAGGTGTCCGCTTCGGTCGCTCGACAGCCAAAATTCTCGATAAAAAGCGCGGTCATCTGCCAAACGCCCAGTCGATCCAGAGGATTATAGCAAGTGAGGGATACGGCTTGGTCCGAAGCAGAACTACGCGGTGTCTGCGTTGCGGCGCTGGTAGCAAAGCAGAATCAGGTCGGCCCGGCGCCTGACACCGAATTTGGCAAGTAGATTGGACACGTGAAATTTCACGGTGCGTTCCGATATATGCAGTCGATCCGCCACCTCTTTGTTCGCGAGATTCTCCAGTAGACCGTTCAGCACCTCTTGCTCGCGACGACTGAGTTCGTTGGGGGACTCCATGCGCAGGCGGCGCCCCTGTGTTCCGCTTAGAATCGAATCCACGAAACGCGAAAGAACGGGGCGCGGAACCCAGATTCCGCCGGCCGCGACCTGCGGCAGCGCGCGGGGAAGCTGCGCGCGCGCTTCGGTATAGGTCAGGATTCCCTTGGCGCCTTGGCGCAGCAGCGCGTAGCTATCGGCCTCTTTGAACTTGTCTCCTACCACCAACAGACGCGCGCCCGAATGGTGCTCGAGGATGTTTCCCATAAGCGCCCCGGTTGCCTGCCGTGCGGCGTGGGCGTCGACGACGTACACCGAGGCGCGCGGAAGATCGAGATGCCGCAAATCCGGCGCCAGCATCGAGTCGAGTTGCTTGGACGTGATCTGGAACCCGGAGTCCTCGAGCAAGCGATGGAATTCATCTAAAACCATCGGATGCGGCGAGAGAAGACAAACCTTCAGATTCGATCTGCCGTTCGATTTGCTCATCCTGCAATCAAGGCTAGCCGAATCAACGGGCTTGGGCAAGAAAGACTCCGCTGGCGATTTCATACCAGACACGGGTACCGAGCCTACGGTCTTTTGCGCTTTTCCTTGCTCTTGAGCAATCCGTTCAGGACGCGGTTAGGTGGTTCGGGAGGAGTCAGGCGGGGGCGGCTCGCCACCCCCGGTCTTTTGGCGGGGTCGTTTGCGAGGAAGGCCGGCCTGGCGAACCTTGTAGAGCAATGCGCGGTAGCTGATTTTCAGGATCTCGGCAGCCTTGCGTCGATTCCAATGGTTGGCCTGCAGAACCTTGAGAATTACGTCCCTTTCCATCCGGCGAGTCACCTGCTGCGAGATGTGCTTAAGAGGGATATTTCCATCCGGAGTAGGCTCGTAGGTGAAATGACTCGGAGTTCGTTCAGCGCGCTCGCTGAAGAGACCTTCTTCCGAGCCCAGGACGACGTAGCGAGCGATACAGTTCTCTAGCTCCCGAATATTCCCGGGCCAATCGCGTTGTCGCAGTAGGTGCAGGGTGTCGCTTGACAGCGGAGGAGCCTCGCGCTGGAATCGGCGGTTGAACTGCACCCGTAGGTAGTCGGCAAGATACGGAATGTCGTCGCGGCGCTCGCGCAGTCCCGGCAGCGTGATGGTGATCACGTTGATCCGGTAGAGGAGATCGGAGCGGAAACCGCCTGATTCGATCTCACGCTGAAGCTGCCGATTCGTCGCACACACAATGCGGGCGTCCATTCGCTTCTCTTCATGATCGCCGATGCGGGTAAAATGCCCGTCTTGCAGCACGTGAAGCAGCTTCGCTTGCAAGCTCGCGTCCAGTTCCGCGATTTCGTCCAGAAACAGAGTACCGCCCTGCGCCATCTCGAAGTGGCCCGGCTTTGCCGTGTGGGCGCCTGTAAAAGCGCCCTTCTGAAAGCCGAACAACTCGCTTTCGAGCAGCGTGGCTGGGATCGCCGGACAGTTTACTTTCACGAAGGGACCGCTTCTCCAGGGTGAGCGCTCGTGTATGAAGCGAGCCAAAACCTCCTTCCCTGTGCCGCTCTCGCCCAGAATCAGGATCGGAACGTTCAGGCCCGCGGCGCGCTCAACCTTCTGGCGCACCGCCTGCATCGCTGGGGAGGGGCCAAAATAGATGTGGGCAGGCGGGAGCTCGTATGAGTTTGCGGAAACGGGTGCTTTGGCTGTCGCTGACGAGGCCATGAATCGGACAAGATGCGGGAAGCCCTTCGAATCCCGTGGCCGACTTCAGCACACGGCAAGCCAAACTCGTTGGACAGCGGGCAAGGCCTCAATCGCCCGACGATTCTGCCTCCCCTTGCTAATCCATTCAGCTGATTGACCTTCGTTTCCAGCCGATGGCCAAGCCATCGGGGTAAATTGCCCCAAATTGCCGTCAGGTTTCGCTGGCGTGGCTGAAAATTGTTGTCACTTTAGGGAAGCGATGTTCCCTGCGGCGATCGGCCCGGTTTTCCACAATCAGGGTACTGTGAGGTGAGTTAGAAACAGGTTTTGGTGGGCGAACGGAGTCTAGACCTGTGGCCCTTCACCCCGAATGATGTCGTAGCGCTCAATGATGGCAGCCACTCCGATCGTCTGATAGTTGTCATCGGAGCGCTTGTCAACGCGCACGACGCGCCCATGGGCGCGGACGAGCACCTCCGTGCCTCGGGTGATTTCGGCGGGGAGGGTCAGCGTGAAATCCAGTTCGGTGCCGGGGGCGAGGTCGTTCTGCACCGTGAAGTAGACGCCGCGTGTCGAAATATCGCGAGTCTGACCGCTTTGTGCCCGGGGTTCCCGATGGATCGGCATGCGGACGCTTACGGGTAGGGAGAGATCGTACCGGCGCGCCAGGCGACGTTCGGTCATTGCTGCGGCTCCTTTAGGGCTGGACTGGAGTACACAGCATTTCCCCCCAAGCAGTGAACGAGCAATCGCTCTTCCAAACAAATCGCCGCATCTGTCATCGGCTTGCCCCCGGTGGAAGACTTTCGATACAGGCGTGGCCTTGCTCCCCCGGGGGAACCTTTCACGAGCAACCCCTTTGGAAACAATGACCGTTGAAGTTTTGTTTTTCGGATGCTTAGGGCCAACTACCGGATTCCACGCGCGAAGGTCCGGGCGCGCCACACGTTCCGCACCGGAATACTAGACCAACGTTTGTCAAATAGACAGAGCTATTTCGTTTGTCGGGTGCTAGATATGCAACTCTTTTCAGGGCCTAGAACTACGCGTCCTCACACGACCGGATGGGCGTTTGCCGTCGGCCTAGGAGCCGCGAACGCCCGGAGCGGAGGGAACCTCTTCGGTCGGCGCTGCCGCTTTGGCTGCAACCTCTCGTTGCGCAGCAGCGGCTTTCGCGGCGGCCGATCGCGAGCCGCGGCCGGAGTCGAGATTGAACTGGCGCATCTTGTACAGCAAGGCCTTGTAGCTGATTCCGAGCATGCGCGCCGCGTCTTTGCGGCACCAATTCGTCTTTTCCAGCGCGTCGGCGATGGCCTCCATTTCGGCTTCGTACTTCAGTCCGCGCACCAGAGCCTTGAGGCCCTGCTCTTTGGGCTGAAGAGATTCTTCCCGCGGGGCCACGCGTTGCTGCTGGCCGGTCATTTCCAATAGCTCACGGAAACTGCCTTCGTCGTCTTCCAAAATCACGTAGCGTTTGACGAAGTTTTCAAGTTCCCGCAGGTTTCCGGGCCATGGATAACGCATGGCGGCCTCAAGCAGATTCTTCGATGGGTCGGTCAGGGTCTTTTGATATTTGTCGCTGTACTTAACCAGGAAGTGTCGGAACAGCAGCGGAATTTCTGCGGTCCGCTCCCGCAAGGGCGGGATGTGCAGCGACAAAACGTTCAAGCGGTAGTAGAGATCTTCCCGGAAGCGGCCGCTGCGCATGGCTTCCTTTACATCCACGTTCGTCGCGGCCAGCACACGCACATCCACGTTGATGGCCGAGCGCGCGCCGAGGCGGGAATACTGCCCGTCCTGTAGGACATGCAGAAGTTTCGCCTGCAGGTGGGGGCTCATTTCCGCGATTTCATCCAGGAAAATGGTGCCTTTGTTGGCGAGTTCAAACTTTCCAGGCTTCGCGCGCACCGCTCCAGTGAACGCACCCTGTTCGAATCCGAACAGCTCGGATTCCAGAAGCTCACCGGGCAGCGCCGCGCAATTCACTTTTACGAACGGTTGCTGGTGTCGCTTCGAGCGCAGGTGAATCATCCGCGCCACGACTTCCTTGCCCACTCCGCTTTCGCCGCTGATAAAAATCGGTACGTCCACCGGCGCGATCTGCAGGATCTGCTGACGGATCTTCAGCATTTGAGGGCTGGCCGCCAGGAACGAGATGTCTTCTGTCAGGGCCTCGCAATACTCACGCAGGCTCTGATTTTCCGAGCGGAGCTGTTGCTTCTGTTTGCACTTCAAAAATGCCGCGTCCAGCTCCGGTTTTTCAAAGGGCTTGGTGAGATAGTCGAGTGCCCCGAGCCGAATCGCCTCCACCACCGTATTCACTTCATTGGCGCAGGAAAGCATGATGACGTTCAGAGAGCGGTCCAGCTGCATCAGTTGCCGCAAGGTTTCCAGGCCGTCGATTTCCGGCATCAGCACGTCGAGGATGATGAAGTCAGGCCGTTCTCCTTCTCCGACGCGCTTGAGGGCGTCTTTGCCGCTGGGTAGTGTTTCAACCTCAAAGCCATCCACCTCCAGCAGCGTCCGGAGGTATTTTCGGATACTCGGCTCATCGTCCACGACCATGATTTTCTCTTTGTGATCCATCATCGTTTCCGATCTCGCACAGGAGGATTTTCTTGCCTATCCACTACTCGACTCGAATTGGCAGCAGGAAAGAGAACGAGCTGCCGCGACCCAACTCGCTATCGACCCAGATCTTGCCACGATGGGCTTGAATCAATCGCTTGGTGATCGCCAGTCCCAAGCCCATTCCCGATGAGGAGGGATCGACGCGCACAAATTCATCGAAGATTTCTTGATGGAATTCCGCCGCGATTCCCGAGCCGGTGTCCGTCACGGTTAGCAGAACGCTGTTGGGGCGCTCCTCGCCCCGCCGCCGCCGGTCTTCTACCGGCACCGTCTCAGCCTCGGCCACGCGCCGCTCCCAAAAGTGCAACTGGACGGTTAAGCTGATGGTCCCCCCGCTCGGCGTGTGCTTTAGTGCGTTGTCCAGCAGGTTTACGATGCACTGCTGCACCTTCTGGTAGTCAAACTGGAATACCGGTAAATGCGGAGCGATGCGGGTCTCTAGTCTGATGTCGGCGCGCTGAAAGGCGTCTTTCCATCTGGTGGCGACATCATTGACGCAGTCGCGGAGATCGTTTTCATGCAGCTGCAGGGCCAGCTTGCCGCTTTCGAGCGCCGAATAGTTCAAGAACATGGAAACCAGACGAACCAAACGGTCGCAACTTTCCTTGGACTCCCGCAGAATTTCGACCTGACGTTCTCGCAGCTTGCCCAAAGACCCGGAAAGCAGCAGATCGTAATAGCCCTTCATGACCGCCAGGGGCGTTTTTAGTTCGTGCGCGGCCGACGCGAGCAGGACCGTTTTCTGACGGTTCGCTTCCTGAAGACGCAAATAGGCGGCAAGAAGATTTCGGTAGGTGATCTCCCGCTCCTCGATCAGCTCCTCGACGGTTCGGCGCATTTCCGCTTCCTCGGGGGCTGGTTCGCCGGGGGTTGGTTCGATATAAACCGTGAGCCAATCGGGTTCCGGAAGCCAGCGGATGCGCGCCCGGAAGGCACCCTCGGTGCTTGGCACGGGCAGGTGCACCTCCTGCTCACCACCTTCGAGCCTGCTCAGAACGCGCTTGCGATCCGCAACGAGAATGTCACCGAACAGCTCCGGCGGCGACTTGCTTTCCGATTTCAGAGAGCTGAGCGCGTCCTGTGCATGCAGATTGGCGAACAGGATCTGACCGCCCCGGTCCGACACGAGCAGAGGTCGATCGATGGCGTCCAACAGACTCGCGACCACTTGCAGCGTGGCCGAGCTGACCGTCTGCTTCTCAACTGCCGCGCTTTTCGACAACCCACCCTCCGCCACGGGCATTCGACCACGAGGCACAAGATCCGGCGCCGCCGACATCACCCGGGGGATCCGCTTGGACTCGTATGCTCGCAAAACGCCGTAATTTGTGTCAATGGCAAATGAGTCCCAAGATTGCACAATCTCGGAAAGGAATTGCCGCCCGTTTCGGCATTTCCATGCGCACTCCCCAAGCCCGGGTCCCCAGATTGATTGTAACCCTTTGATTTTATTACGCCTAATCTAAACCTTCTCGAGGGTGTGGAACGTGCATGAGAATAGCGGCAGCGATTTAGTACTAAAACTTTGGTACCGATGACTCCGAGACAAGAGTTGGCTCATCCCCATTTCACCGCCAAACCTCTGACGGACGAGCGTAGGCGGTTTCAGCGCATTCGGCTACAAGTCCCGCTGTTTATCCGGGGTCGGGACGCCTACGGGGAACAGTTCGTCGATCTAGCCAAGACCCTGGACGTGAGCGGCCTGGGAGCCTTCATCACCAGCCCGCGTCCGCTGCCCGTCGGTGGGGTCGTCACCTTGACGATTCCGGCACCTTCCATTACGTCTTCGGCTCTGGTTCCCGCCGGAATGCCACCGATTCAGGCCAGGGTCAAACGGCAACAAGAGGCTGGCGATATCCACTTGGTTGGGGTGGAGTTCCTCAAGCCAATTGCCTGATTCTGGGCCTCACCCGTGCGATCCAGGGGATCGATCGAGCTTTCAAGTGGAAGAGCTTTTCACTCTTGACCCTGGTTTTTCGGTTTCCTGGAGCCCGCCACCCGCCGTTTTTGTTAACGCTCCGCCATACAGCCAGTTACAGCTCGGGCGCGGAAAATCGTGGCCGCAGGGCCGTTGGCGGGAATGGACCCGTCCGTGCTATAACCTTCTTGCCCCCGCAGGTGCCTCTTTTTGTGGCAGGTAATTTCGGAACCCATTAGATGCCCCAGCCCGGCGACGTTTTTCAGCCGAAGCCATCGGCCGAAGATTCGTTTCTAGATCTGCTGGTAGAGACCCTGGAGGGCCTCGACGAGGGGGCGCGCGCGCAGTTTCTGCAGCAATTCTTCCGCACCATCGCGCAGATCGATCTCACCGAGGCGCAAAGCAGCGAGTACTGGAGGAAGATTCTCGAGCGCCGCAAGGAGCTCGCCTCGAGCATTGGCAGAAACATCTCGCTGCGCACGGCCATGGTGGACGTTTTGTCTTCGATGAGCTCGCTGCGCGTTCCGGTCCTGGTCGAATACGACGAGTTTAAGAAGCTGCAGATCAATGCGGCAACCGATGCACTCACCGGACTCTACAATCGCCGTCTGTTTGACGAGTATCTCGACAAGGAGCTCAACCGCGCAAAACGATACGGCCAGCAACTGGCGGTCGTGATCTTGGACCTCCACAAACTGAAAGAGGTGAACGATCGCTTCGGGCATCTTCAGGGCGATCACGTTCTGCAGATTGCCGCCACGACACTGCGCACGACTCTGCGTGCTTCCGACTTCGCCTTTCGGATTGGCGGCGATGAATTTGCCTTGCTGCTGCCGCAGACCGACACCGAGCAGGCCGTCACGCTCTGCCACCGCGTGCGATCCGAGTATGAAAGTCAGCTTCTTCCCCTGAAGCTGGAGGTGGGTGTGACACTGGACTTTGGTGTTGCCGTCCATCCCCACGACGGGGATCAAAAAGGCGGGTTGCTGAGCGTCGCCGACCAGCGCCTCTATGCGCTCAAGCATTCCACCCGCACCGCGCCGCGCGTTGTTCCCCTCGAGCCCGAGCCTTCGCCCCTACCGGCTCCCGCGCCCCAATCCCCGCGGGTCTCTCCACCGCCTCCCGTGCCGGGCCCGAGCGTTGTCCGTCAAACGCCGGAGCGGCGCAAGTGGGAGCGCGTCTCACTGGCCGGCACGAAGGCGCACGCTGTGTTCGCCGAGGGCCAGAGAACCGCGAGAGTCATCGATCTCAGCTACGGCGGGGTGGCGCTGGCGCTCGACTTTGAGGACGATCTGCCCGAGCAATTCAACGCCGTGCTGCATGTGCCGATCCTGCCGCCGGTCCGCGTGTTCTTGCGGAAGGTAGCCTCGCTGCGCATGGAAGGCGGCCAGCTTCGCTTGGGATGTTCGTTCATTTCCTAAACGCCTCCGGTGCCTGCTCCCTCCCGGTTTTCCACAGCTGTGGAATTCGAGCCTGCTTTTCTGGGGGCATGGACTAGCGCAATTGGCTGACGCGGCGGTAAGATGCGAGTCCTGTGGCCCGCCCGCTGATCTGGAAACACGATGGCTCAGTCGATTTCGTTGCCCAAACCTGCCTCTCTCAATAGCGGCTTTGAAGTGTGGATGGACCGCGTTCTCGAAAGAGCCGCGGAAGCAGGACGCGACTGGAATGCAGACGACGTGCACGATCTGCGCGTCGCGCTCCGGCGCTGCCGCACCATGGCCGAGGCTCTGGATGAGGTGAATCCCAGCCCCGGTTGGCGGAAGCTTAAAAAGTCTACCCGTGAACTGTTTCACGCCTTGGGCGAGCTCCGGGATGTCCAAGTGGAGCGCAGCTGGCTGAAAAAGCTCGCGCCATCGGGCGATCCGGTGCGAAGGCACATGCTCACCTTGCTAGCGGGGCTGGAAAAAGGCTGTCGCGCCAAAGCCGAACGTGCGCTCAACTCGTTTGATCGCAAGGGTTGGAAAAAGCTCACGCGCAAGCTCGCGCCCAAGGCGCAATTCTTTCCTCTGGAGAGCGTGGTCTTCCAGCGTCTGGCGCTAGCCCGGCTGAACCAGGCGGCGGAGCTGTTTCACAAAGCGCGCAAGAGCCGGAGCACGGTTGCTTGGCACCGACTGCGGATCGGCGTCAAGAGTTTTCGCTATATTGTCGAGAATTTCCTGCCGCAGCGTTGCGAAGCCTGGTGCGATGACCTCCGGCGCATGCAAGACCTGCTCGGCGATGTGCACGACATGGATGTATTGCGCGCGAAAGTGCGCCGGCTTTCCCCGAGGCTGCGTCCCTCGCTCGCCGCGCAGTGGACCGAACGGATTGACACCCGCAGAAAGGGCTGTCTGGACGCGTTTCTGCAATTGAGCGCGGGACCGAGCTCACCGTGGTTGACCTGGCGCGCCGGATTTCAGTGGGGTCATGCGCTCGTTGCGGCGTCGGTGCCCCAGCGCCGAACCGCATGATGGCTGAGAACGTTTTCTACTCTCCCATGTCGCGAAGCACCTTTGGGCTGACCATCCAGCGAAGCTCCCACCGGCCATGACCGCCTTCTTGCTCAAAGCAGGCTACCCCCGCTTTCTTTAGGGCGGTGAAGGGGCCTCGGGCCCCCGCCAGAAGGGAGATCAGGAGATCGAGATGGGGCGCGTGACCGCAGCACATCACTTCCTTGGCCCGCAAGCGCGAAATCTCGCCCAGGATGGTGGCCGGATTGTCGGTGGGCTTCAGGGCTTCGCTCACGCGGATTTTTTCGGGTGAATATCCCAGTGCCTCGGCGAAGATTTCTGCCGTTTGCGCCGCGCGAACGTACGGGCTGGTGATCAAAACGTCGGGTTTAGCGCCCAGCGCCTGCAGGCCCAAGGCTGCCGATCTCGTTTTCTGTACCCCACGGGCCGTCAAGGGTCGCTCCGCTTCCGGCGGGCACTTGGGGTCGCTGCGATTCATGGCGATGCCGTGACGAACCAGATAGAGAATCATGCGCTAGGCCACCTTTTCCCGCCGCTGATCCCGCCTGAATTCGGCTTTGAGCTGGAACTCTTTCTCGAACAGATCGGCCTTACGTTCGAGTCCAGCCAAATCGAGCCGCGTGCCATCGGAAGCCCCGATCAAGAAGATGGCGCGGCGGCCAGCAATTTGCACGTCGACGCCCGAAATCCTCTGCGCGTGCTCGGATTCGAGCTTTTCAGCGATGCGCAAGAATGAGGTCAGCAGCCGCAGTTGCCTTCTCCTCTCATTGTCGAGGGCCGCATAGGAGGCGTGTCCGACCTGCGGTTCCGACTTGCAGTTGTGATAGCGCACAACTGCCGCAACCATCTCGCGCCTCCAGCCCCGCAGCCCGGGGATCTCGCCCCAGCGGACCAGGTATTCGCCGTGCCGGTGATGCGCCTTGCGATGCACAAAGTGGCCGATGTCGTGCAACAGCGCGCCCATCTCCAAAATCAGGCGCATCTCCGCGCCCATTTCGTGAAGCGGACGCAGTTGATCGAACAGAGAAAGGGCCAGCCGTGCGACTTGGTCCGCATGCCGCGAATCCCCGTCGTGGCGCCGCGCAAACCAACGAACGCCCGCCAGCAGTTTTTCGGCGCGATCCCGCTGTTCGTCCGAGGCCGCGCGCCCCGAGTATTGCTCAGCGACCAGATCGAGCAGCAACCCTTCCCGTACGCCGACTCCCGGAACCAGCAGCGAGCGCAACTCGAGCCATTCGGCGACGGTGTTGATAATGATGGCGGCAATTCCCATCACTTCCGCTCGATCTCGGCGCACCCGGAATACGCGCATGCGGGAGGCGATGTCCAGACCAAGGATGCGCCACATCTGATCCCGCAACAGGCGGGCATTGATGGTTGGTGTTCCGGCCACTTGTGGGCCGGGTGCAAGACGCACCAACGCTTCGGCGTTGCCTCCGCAGGCGACCGCAATCGCCCGTGCAAGATTCGGTGGAGACGGCATCGTGCTGCGCAGCAGGGCCAGCACGTGATGGCGGAGCCTGCGCGCGCGGTCCTCGTCAATCGCGCCTTCGATCGAAAATGTCTCCATCACCCGGATGGTGCCGAGCGGCAGGGCAATGCGCCGCCGGAGCGAGCCGTGCTCGAAGAAATTCAGCTCCAGGCTTCCGCCCCCCAGATCGAAGATCAACCGCGGTTGGACCCGTTCGCCGAGTACCCAGTGTACCGCCGAACAGACCAACCGCGCCTCTTCGGCACTGCTGATCACCTCCAGCTTGATTCCGGTCTTGCGGCGGATGCGCTCCATCAGCCGACGACTGTTGCGAACCTCCCTTGCCGCCGAGGTGGCCACGGCGCGGCACGCCGTCACCTGATGGTGATCCATCCGGCCGCGGAAATGGCGGAAGGCGCGAACGGCCCGTGCCATGGTCTTGTCATCCAGCAATCGGCGGGTAAAGGCGTTGTGCCCGAGCCGCACGGCCGCACGTTCGCTTTCCAGAATCTGAATCTGCTGGGGAGAAGTGGCTCGCGCAATGACGAGACGAATGGCGTTCGATCCGGCATCGATCGCACTCAGTTGGACGGGTGCGGCCACTCTTCAGCGCCAGAGGTGCGCGAGCGCGTGCGAAGGCTTGTACTGCGTGCTCCGGATTGCCAAGTGCGACGCGATCCGCGTCCTGAGCGCCCGGTTCACCTCGGCAACACTTGCCTCGCCATCAAGCTCGATAAAGCCGTGCCTGTTCGATAGATATTCGAATTCCTGCTTGATCAACAACTGATACCGGATGAACGATTGAAAGAGATCGTTTGAAAGCGACATGTCCCGGCCCGACTCCCAGTAACTGATCGTTTGCGATTTCTTGAATTCGCGGTCAAAGGCTACCTCCGGGCGCACGTTCAGCCAGAAGGTCAAATCCGGACGCAGGGCGATCTCATAAATCCCGTGCAGATAGTCTCGGCTGATTCCCCTCACCGCGGCCCGCGCAATCAGCGTGAAGATATAGCGATCGGCAAGAACGATCAATCCCGAACGCAAGGCCGGCAAAATTCGCCGCTCCAACTGATCGAAAAAGTCGGTGCTGTACATCAATGCGAGCGTTAGCCGGGTGACGGCGTTCTCGGCCAGCAGCACGTCGATGTCCTCCCCCACCAGGTAGGACCGGCGCAGCCCCATGGTCTCGACCGCGAAGCCTGCCGATTCCAACCACTCCGTCAGGAGGGAAATCTGCGTCGATCGGCCGGATCCGTCCGCTCCTTCCACTACAATCAGGCTCCCGCTCAATTCCTCGGGCCTGATTCCTGGTAGGGGAATTCCGTAGAACCGCGCGGCGAGGTTCCCGTTTCCGTTCTTGTCCCGCTTCGCGGACTTCGCCCGAGAACCGTTCGGCGAAAGTTTCGAGGCGGAATTGGAATTCGATCGTTTCATTTTTTCTTCGGCGCAAACCGCGTGAGATCGACGCGCTCGGCCACCAGCTGTCGCATCAACGTCTGCAGCCGGTTCACCCGCACCGTTCCATCCATCAGCACAAAACGGTCGGTTTCGATCATCTGATCGTAGTTGCTCAGAATTCGCTCTTGGAAGATACGGAAGCTCTCGGCGCGGTCCAGCGAAAGTCCCAGGTCCATTCCGGCTTCGTAATACTTCAGCTTGGGACGCCCGGCCACAATCCGATTGACAGCCACGTCCAGAGGGGCGCGGAAGTAGAAGGTGATGTCGGGTACCGGCGCGAAGCTGTAGAGATTGCGCAGCCAGTGAGGCGAACAGCCTCGGGCGGCGTCACGGGCAAAGGCGGTGTAGATATAACGATCGGCGAGCACCAGATACCCGCCATGCAGAAGCGGTAGGATCTGCCGCTCGCAGCGGTCGGCAAAGTCGGCGGCGTGCAGCAGCGAGAACGTCGTGGCCGTCAGCATCCGGCGCTGCTTGCCGCGCCGCGTAGCCGATTTCACAAGCGGCGAGGAGTTCCATTCGGTGAAATGGATCCGGTAGCCACCGATTTCAAGCCAGCGCTTTAACAGGTAGAGCTGGGTGCTCTTGCCCGATCCGTCGATTCCCTCCACGACCACCAGCGCGCCCGGGTACTCCGCCTTCGCTAGGGGCGCTTTTTCCGCTACTGGCTGTCGCTCGGTGGTAAGGACTTCTGAAGTTACCGTTGCCATGGCAGGCACACCTTACCCAGAGCCCCATGATACTTCGGAACGGTGAATCTGCGATGAAAAATGCATGACACCGAGGTGTATCGATTCCCAAAAGATGGACAGCAGCGCTCACTAATGCTACCTTCCTGTGTCGCGGGAAATAGGCAACCAGCAGGCCGAGTTCCAGTACTCCGAACTTGCCGGTCCCTGCAATTCTTGCCGTGCTTAGCCGCGCCGCGAAATAAACGCATCTGAGTTCCAGGGCGTTGCGGCCATCGATTCGGAAGCGTGCCTGCTCCAAGCGGAATTGAGGGGTATCCATGTCCAGAGCAGTCGAGCGATCAATCTTCTTCGCAGTGCTATTCCTGTTCTCATTATTCTGGGCAGCTAGATCGGAGGCTGCCGGTGAACTCTACCGCTCCGTGTCGGTTACTCTGCCGGAATCAACCGCGATCCACGTGACCTTGAACAATGCGGTTGCGAGCGACCGCAGCCAGCCCGGAGACCACTTCGAAGCCACGCTTTCTCAGCCGGTTATGCTGGGTGGTCGAACCGTCATCCCGGAAGGGGCCCGCGCTACGGGCGTTGTCGTCGATGCCCGCCGCTCGGGAAGACTCGTCGGTCACCCCCACCTGCAGATCGCCCTGGAAAGCGTCGAGGTGGGCGGCAACACCTATGAAATCCGCACGGCCACCGAAACGAGGATCGGCAAGCGCCACGGGAGGCACAATTTCGCCTTCATCGGCGGAGGGGTAGGCGGCGGTCTGCTGATCGGAGCCCTTGCGGCGGGGGGCAGTGGTGCTCTCCTCGGAGGGCCCATCGGCGCCACGGTTGGCACCGTTGCTGCTGTTGTCACATCGAAGAGGGACATTCGCCTACCGGCCGAGACTCAGGTCACTTTTCAGCTCGCCACCCCAGCCACGATCGACATCGCCTATCTAGATGTCGCCAGCCTGACCGGTAGGCCCGTCTACCTTCAGGAGAAGTAGTTGGTTCAACCAGGAAACCCCCGCGGTCGCTGAGCGAGCGGCCGGGCCGGCACTGAAGAAACTTTTCTGGCAGAAACGCCTGCGGCTCCTCCCATCGTCGTCAGGGATAGAATGTGCCCGTGCGTCTGATCAGCAAACCGTTTACGACCGTAGGCTGCCATTGCGGGCGGGGGGCTGAGAATGATGCCGACAGGCAAATCGCATCGAGCGAGGGATTCAAGCACCTCCTTTGTGACGCCAGGGTTCGAACCGAGAGGAGTTCCAATGGCAACCGACTTTAGCAAAGAACTGATGGTAACGCCGGGTAAGAAAGTGAAGTTGGCGGACTGGGACCCTGACAGCACACTCAGCTGGCAGAAGAATCACACGATGAAGGCCAGCCTCAAGCGAGCGGTCGAGCGGCTCGACAAGCTGCAGTATCTGCTCTACGCCGAGCACAAGCGCGCGCTGATTATCGTGCTGCAGGGTCGTGACGCCGCGGGAAAAGATGGCACCATTCGCCATGTGATGACCGGCTGCAATCCCCAGGGCTGCCATGTGACGTCGTTCAAAAAACCTTCGGCCGAAGAAGCTTCCCACGACTATCTTTGGCGCATTCACCATGCCGTACCGGAGTACGGCGACATTGGGATCTATAACCGATCCGTTTACGAGGACGTGCTCGTGGTGCGCGTTCACAAGCTAGTGCCAAAGGAGGTTTGGTCGCGGCGCTACGAGCAGATCAATCAATTTGAGGAGCTATTGCACGCAAACCGCATCAAGACGATTAAGTTTTTCCTGCACATCAGCAAGGATGAGCAGAGAGACCGCTTTCAGCAACGCCTGGACGATCCCGACCGGCGCTGGAAGATCTCACAGGCGGATTTCGACGAGAGAAAGTCCTGGGACGACTACACGTCCGCCTATGAGGATGCGCTCGCCAAGTGTAGCGGACCGCACGCGCCGTGGTTCATCATTCCCTCCAACAAAAAATGGTTTCGCGATCTCGCCGTCTCCCACATCATTGCCGAGACGTTGGAGGCCATGAACATGAAATTTCCTCCACCGTCGATCGATGTGAAAAAACTGAAGTGGAAATGAGCACCTGGCTTCCGGTTCAAAGAGAAAACAAACGATGCGCGCAGCTGGTGCCAGATGGGCTTTGCTGGCACGGCGGGCCGGGGCCGCCGTTAGGCGCTAAGGACCCGTGGTGCAAAGCGTATGTTGCGGGCTTTGTTCGAGGGCGGGATCTGGTTGACGGCGATCGGGCTCAAACGTTCGCGCCGGTGACTGCGATCTGACTCCGATGCTTCGAGGCTCTCACCAGCCGCGGCTTCCGGGCGCAGGATGACGGCAGCCTTACGCGCCAATTCGACGCGATTATCCACGCCGAACTTACTGAGCAGAGTGGAGATATGGAATTTCACGGTTCGCACCGTGATGTTGAATTTGGCCGCGATTTCCTTATTGGCGTTATGGCGAACCACGGCGCGCAGGATCTCCGTCTGACGTGGGCTTAACGGGACGGGATTGGCCACCGCCATTCCGGCATTGAGCAACTCCTTGGCTCTGGCTGTCACGCGGCCGGCGAGCGCTTTTTCCGCGGGAACCAGGATGGCATAGTCGCGCGGCTCCGCACAGCGAACCAGGCACTGCATCGCAAGCAGGCTCGCCATTCGCTCGATAGCGGAGTTCAGGTCGGGTCCGTATCCCGCCTCAAATTGGGCCACTCCCGTCGATCTCTCGCAAAAAACAAGCGAGGTTGGACGGGTGCCGTCCGGTTTCTTAAAGCGGGCAATCAGCTTCGGGAGTGCCGGTACTTTCTTCAATCTACACCTTCCCCTCTTGAAAGGACGGTTGGTCGATATACTCTGCTCTTGCTAGCGCTTCTGCGTTGATTCCGAACGGAGTAAGCAATCCGCACTCGAGCCGAAAAGCCGCTCGGTGCTGTGGAGCGGGCTGGAGAGTCGACTCCTCAGAGCCAACTCGAACCGAATGATAGATTGCGCGCCGCGTGGTTTTTGCAGGGCAGCTACCATGCCAACCCCGCGGCGCGATAAGCTTTGCGGGGCGAAGAAGATGCATAGGCTTCGCGAAAGGGTCAATACCCAGTTCCATGTAGAAGTTTCCGCCCGTCGGAACTTTATTCGTGCTAGGTGATCGATTTCGAGGGCCATCGGTATCATGATGAACCGAGATGCCGCAATCGTTATAGTTTAAACTGGGATCTTAGGATGCCATCGGTCGGAACCGCTTGTTCGCTGCACCGGGATATGGAACCCTTAGTACGATCGGCTGCGCGTCTTTTCATTGGGTGCGCTCTTCTTTTTGTTACCAGCGCCGCCGCGCAACTGGCCCCGATTAAGCCCCCCTCCAGCTGGCCGCAAGTTCCGACCGGCACCGCTAGCTGCTCTGTGGAAAAGTCGTGCGCCGAGCTGGCCCCGGCCATGATTCAAAGCGCGCTCGGCCCCTCGCCCCTGGAAGCCAATCTACGCTATCTCACCGACAGAATCGGAGGGCGGGTGACAGGCTCATCGGAGGCCGATCAAGCCGTGGGCTGGGCTGTGGAAGCATTGCGCCATACCGGCGTGGACGATGTGCACACGGAGAAGTTCCTGATTCCGGTGGGG
>Ga0187766_10000741_pt1 | contig 18648 bp, 22 predicted proteins | sample 0216_QUI02_MP05__4_FD_132971 | JGI IMG/M metagenome (GOLD analysis project Ga0187766, IMG submission 132971) | Tropical peat soil microbial communities from peatlands in Department of Meta, Colombia - 0216_QUI02_MP05_20_MG | ecosystem: Environmental > Terrestrial > Soil > Wetlands > Peat ... | reverse complement strand
GGTCGGTCTGCGAGACGAGCCCGGCTACGAACGACTGCTCAGCCAGCTGACCGCCATGGCCGTGCGTGCGGCGGGCCCCGATGCCACTATCAAGGTCCAGCCGACCGGAGGTGTCGTGGCACGGTCCCGCGGCGTGGTGGTTGATTGCACGCTGCCGAAGCTCGCCCTCCTGGCGGTCGACGCGCTGGCCGGTGAGGTGCGGGAACTATGGACACCGTGAGCCGCGGCGCGGCGCGAGTCGTCAGGGTGAACGGGCCGCTGGTGGAAGTGACCGGGCTCGCCGGAGTCGCGATGTACGACATCATCGAACTCGGCCAGCACCTGCTCTCCGGCGAGGCCGTCGCGATCCGCGGCGACGTAACGACCGTCCAGGCGTACGAGTACACCGGTGGCCTGGCGCCAGGTGATCCGGCCCGATCGCGGGGTGAGCCGCTCTCGGCCCAGCTCGGCCCGCATCTGCTCGGCGGCATTTTCGACGGGCTGCTTAGGCCACTCGACGGCGCGCCAGCATGGCTGGAACCCGGGCACGTGTTCACTCCCGCGCAGGCAGCGGAGTTCGAGTTCAGGCCGCAGACCGAGCCGGGCACCACCGCCGACGAGGGAGCCGGCCTGGGATCGGTGGCGGTCTCCGGCGGGATCGGGTACCGGGTACTGGTCCCGCCCGGGCTGAACGGGGTGGTGGAGAAGGTCCGCGAGGCCGGGCCCGCGCCCGGCGATGCGGTGATCGCCACCGTCTCGGGCACGGACGTGCGCCTGACCTCGGCGTGGCCAGTGCGGCGCCCCCGGCCATACCGGCAGCGGCTGGAGCCCGGAGCTCCGCTGCTCACCGGGCAGCGTGTGGTCGACCTGCTGTTCCCGATTACCAAAGGCGGCAGCTGCGCCGTCCCCGGCGGGTTCGGCACCGGCAAGACCGTGCTGCTGCAGCAGATCACAAAGTGGTGCGACGCGGACGTGATCGTGTACGTCGGCTGCGGCGAACGCGGCAACGAGCTAGCCGACATGCTGGTCGAACTCGCCGAACTTACTGATCCGCGCACCGGGGGCCGGCTGTCCGCGCGGACCGTGGTCATCGCCAACACCTCCAACATGCCGATGATGGCCCGCGAGGCCAGCATCTACACCGGCGCCACGGTTGCGGAGCACTTCAGGGACATGGGGCTGGACGTCGTGGTAGTCGCGGATTCCACCTCCCGCTGGGCGGAGGCGCTCCGCGAATTCGCGTCCCGCAATGGGGAGCTCCCGGCCGAGGAGGGCTACCCGGCCAGCCTGTCGTCCGCCCTGGCCGCATTCTACGAACGAGCCGGACGCGTCCTCACCAGCGAGGGGCTTGAGGGCTCGGTGACGATTATCGGCGCGGTCTCCCCGGCAGGAGGCGACATGACCGAGCCGGTCACCGCCTACACCCAGCGTTTCGTCCGTAGCCTGTGGACACTGGACCGCGAGCTCGCCTATGCGCGTCACTACCCGGCTGTCTCCTGGTCCGGATCATTCTGCCGTGACGTTGCCACCGTCGAGGCCTGGCATGCCGACGCCGGCGACCCGGGCTGGGCGGACCGGAGGAGTCGGCTGGCCAAGCTGCTCGCCGAGGCCGACCGGCTCGGCGCGCTGGCCGAGCTGCTGGGTGTCGCCGCCCTGCCGCCCCGGGAGCGCGCCACGATACTCGCGGGCCGCCTCATCCGGGAGGGCCTGCTACAGCAGAGCGCGCTCAGTTCCGCCGACGACTTCTGTGATACCGCGCGGGGCGCCGCGCTGACCGGCGCGGTCCTGGCGGTGGCCGAGAGATGCCTGCAGCTGGCAGACTCGGCGGTCCCCCCGGAGGCCCTGGAGGAGCAGGACTTCTCCCTCATCCTGAGGGCCAGGGAGGAAGCCCTGACGCCAGCGGCGGTCACCGTTAGTGAGCAGGCCATGCTCGCTCGGCTCGATGAGCTCCTGCGGCGCAGCCAGGATGGCGGGACGAGATGACCGCCTGGGCGCAGCGTGAGTACACGCAGGTAGCTGAGCTTCGCGGTCCACTGCTCGTAGTACGCGGCGTGGACGGAGTCGGCTGGGATGAGTTCGCGACGATCCGGCTGGAGACCGGGCAGACGCGGCACGGACTGGTCCTCGAGGCCGACCGCGACCTCGCCGTGGTGCAGGTGCTCGAGGGAACCGAGGGCATGCGGCCGACCGCGACCCGGGTCGCGTTCCACGGCAGCCCGCTGCGCATTCCCGTCGGCCCCGACTGGCTTGGCCGCGTCTGCAATGGCCGCGGCGATCCGATCGACGGCGGACCGCCCGTCACCGGTGAGGTCAGCATGCCGGTGGCCGGCTTCGCCATCAACCCGGTTCTGCGCGAACGGCCCGCCGAGCCGGTGCTGACCGGGATCTCGGTGATCGACGCGCTCACCACGGTCGTGCGCGGCCAGAAGCTTCCCATCTTCTCCGTGGCGGGCCTGCCGCACCTGGAACTGGCCGCGCAACTGGCCGCCCAGGCATCGGCCGGCGGTGATCCCTTCAGCGTGGTCTTCGCGGCGATGGGCCTCACCCACACCGACGCGGCGACCGTCCGCGCCGTGCTCGAGGAGCGCTCCGCGGCCGGCGAGCTCGTATTCCTGCTGAACCTCGCGGACGCTCCCGTCATCGAGCGCATCCTGACCCCGCGCCTGGCGCTCACCGTGGCCGAGCGGCTGGCGTTCACCGACGGGCGGCACGTGCTGGTCGTCATGGCCGACATGACCAGCTACTGCGAGGCGCTGCGCGAGGTCTCCGCGGCCCGCGGTGAGATCCCCGCGCGCCGGGCCTATCCCGGCTATCTCTACAGCGACCTGGCCTCGCTGTACGAACGCTGCGGGCGCATCCGCGGCCTGCCGGGCTCGGTCACGGTAGTGCCGGTCCTGACCATGCCGGCGGGCGACATCACCCATCCGGTGCCCGACCTCACCGGCTACATCACCGAAGGGCAGGTGGTGCTCTCCCCCGAGGCTCACTCGCGCGGCCTCTACCCGCCGGTCGACGCATTGTCCTCGCTGTCCAGGCTCATGCGGCACGGCGCGGGTCCCGGCCACACGAGGGATGACCACCTCGACGTGGCCGCGCAGATCCTGGCCGCGCTGGCCGCCGCCAGGCGAGCCGCCGAGCTGGCCGAGCTCGTCGGGACCCTTGCCCTCAGCCCGCTCGATCGGCAATACCTGGAGCTCGAGGGCGCTTTCGAAGACCAGCTCATGGACCAGGGGCGCACCGAGAACCGCAGCCTCAAGGAGACCATGAGCCGCGCCTGGCAAGTGCTGGCGGCGCTACCCCGCCGTGAGCTGACCATGCTGCCGGCCCGGCTCCTCGACGCCTACTACCCGGGCGGCGGCAACCGATGAGCAAACTGGGATTTACCGTCCCGCCAGGGCGCGCCGGGCGACTGTGGCTCACCAGACGCCTGGGGGTAGCCCGGCGCGGCGCTGACCTGCTCGACCGCAAGCTCCAGATCCTCCAGGCCGAACTGGGCCGGCGTCGTGCGGCCGCAGCCCAGACCGCCGCGGAATGGGACCGCTGCTGCGCCGACGCCGAATGGTGGCTGCTCCGGGCCGCCATGCTCGGCGGACAGCGGGCGGTCAGGCTCGCCGCCGACGGGCAGGCCGCGGACGTGACAATCTCGTGCGACGTCACCATGGGGGTCCAGCATCCCGGCGGCACGACCTGCCGCATCCCAGTCCCCGCCACCTGGGACGGGCCGACGCTGGCCGCCACCCGGCAAGCCCACGGCGCCGCACTCACCGCGGCGGTGCGGCACGCCGCCGCGGCCGAGGCGCTCAGGGTCATCGAAGCCGAAGCGCTCGCCACCCGGTACCGGCTCCGCGCGGTCAGGGACCGGTGGATTCCCCGGCTCGAGCAGGCGCTGGCCGAGGTGACGTTTGCTCTTGAAGAGCAGGAGCTAGCGGATGCGGCACGGCTGCGGCTGGCCACAGCACCGCGCGCCGCAGGCGGAATGAAGGAATGATCCGAACGGGCCCTGGTCCGTGTTCCCGCCGCAGCCATGCCAACGGCGGTGGGAGCACCGGCCCTGCCGGTCTGAGCAGGTCAGGGCCGCAGGCCCAGGTTCACCACGGCGTCGGCGTGCCGATAGCCTGCGACGGCCTGAGCTGCGGTGTTACACTGCGCGACAACGACCGGTCGCTACCGGTCAGGTGCTCTTGCTTCCGCTTGCCACCAGCCCGGACCTCGCTGCGGCGGGCAACCTCACCCGGCATGTTCCGGGCTGGAGGGGAATTCGGTAAAGCAGCGAAGAAGTCCGGTGAAGGTATTCCTGCCGACGGGCGAGCCCGGCGTGAGAGTGCGGTCCGGCCCGACGGCCCAGCATGTCGCGATGGCCGCAGCGGCAGTGTGGCTGGCCGGGTTCGGCGAAGTCGGCCAGGCGATCGGACCGCATCTGGGCGAGGAGGACTTCGTCACCGCGGTGCTGGCACAAATCGCCCCCACCGGCGGGCTGACCATTGTCAACTGCGGCCATCACCCGCCGCTGCTACGCCACCGCGGCGACCTGCAGCCGCTGACCGACGGAAGACCTGCCCTGCCGCTAGGCCTTGAGGATGACTTCTGCGCTTTCACCGCGGCGTGGTCGCCCGGCGACCGGCTACTGCTGTACACCGACGGGCTCGTCGAGAGCCGCGACGCCCGCGGCGACTTCCTCCCAGAAGAGGCCATCGCCACCGCGCTGGCCGCACCCGGCTGCGACCAAGCGCTCGACACCCTGATGACAGCCGCGCACCGGCACACCGGCGGCCACGCCCACGACGACATCGCACTCCTGCTGCTCGAACACAGCACGTCTCCGCCCAGCAGCGCCAACGGGCACCCAGCCGCCATCCCCGCCCCAGCCGCGTCCGCGAGCGGAGCCAACTTCGGCACGTATTAGGTGCCCCGGAAGATGGGCTGGCGCTTCTGGGCAAAGGCATTCAAGCCCTCAACGTAATCGCTGCTGTCATACGCTTCCCGGCGCAGGGCCTGGACCCGTTCGTACACCTGCGCCGCGATCGGCTGGTAATCCGACAGGACGCGAAGCTGTTCCTTGATGACCGCGATCGCCAGCGGCGACTTCGTCGCCATCGTGGCGGCCAGCTCCAAGGTGAACGATTCCAGCCGGTCCCACGGGACCAGGTGATTGACGAGCAGCCATTCCCGGGCCTTGCGCGCGTCGATGGGCGCGGCGGTGAAGAACATCTCCTTGATGACATTGATCGGCAGCCGCCCCTGGAAATGCAGCAGCCCGGTGATGTTGTAGGGCAGTCCCAGGTTCGCCGGGGTGATGGCAAACGAGGCCGTCTCGTCGGCGACAGCCAGGTCACAGCTGAGCACCAGGTCCAGCGCTCCGCCCCAGACCGCGCCGTGCACCATGGCGACGACCGGCGCGGGGAAGGTGCGGACGGCGCGGATCAGCCCCTCCAGCGGATCGTTGTAGCCCAGCGGGTCCCGCCCGCCCGGGGGAAGCTCGTCGATGTCATGGCCAGCAGACCACACGTCCATTCCCGCCGCGGCACGCAGCACGACCGCGCGCACCTGCCGGGATCGCAGGCTCTCCAGCGCGGCGATGACCCCGCTGGCCAGCCGGGCGCCGATGGCGTTGTGCTTGTGGCGGTCCTCCAGGGTGATGATGCCGACTTGCCCGGCCACGCCAGTCAGCACGACATCGCCGGCATGATCCTCGGACCCGGCGCGCGCTGTGGCCGGCTCCCCTGGGGGCTGCTCATCCTGCCCGTGGCGGCCACCGGTGGCCAGGGCCACGTAGATCCGGGCCATCGCATCCTTGCCCGCCCCGACGATGGCGTAGAGCAGCCCGAGCTCCTCAACCAGCTGCTCGCCGGCCAAGGCGCCGGCCAGATGACTCCACAGCGCTTCCGCCAGGACGTTGAAAGCTCCCTGTGCCTCGGTCAGGTCAAGGCCCGCGGCGTAACAGTGCGCCGCGACCTGCTCAGACGGCCTGATGATCGGCTCCGCGCGGCGTGCGCGCACGCACCGCAGGACCAGGCGGAACAGCTGCCGCACGTCGCGGCGGCGTTCGTCCGGGCGGTGCGACTGGCCTGCCTGGCCGCGTTCCTGGAGGGAGGCGACCGCTTCGTCTATTACTTGGACCTCCGCGCTGGCCAGAACCGCTGATACGTCCACGAACCGCCACCTCCGTCTTCGGGCCAGGTGCCCTCATCTAAGCCTGCGTCTCTCCGCGCGCTTAGGGAAAGGCCGACACCTCGCAGGGCCAGCGGCCTCAGGAGTTCTGGCCATGGGCCTGGCTCGCCACCGCCTCCTCGCGGCACAGCCTTCTGGTCCGCCGCCACGATCACTTACACAGACGGTCGGACGCTCCCGACGCTCGCGGGCCTGGTCGCCCGGTGTGGTTGATGAACAGGTCTTGCGGCTGGAAGTACACGAGCGCGAACACTACGGTGATGGCCAGGCCGACGGCGACGACCGCGGCGGCCAGCCGCCAGTGGGTTGCGGCGCGCTGCGCGAGGGATGCCATGCGTTGTAGTCCGTGCGGCGGCGTGCCGCGTTACGGTCATGGGCAAGAGCAAGCGCGTTACGGTCATGGGCAAGAGCAAGAAGGAGAAGCCTGCGGGCGGCCTGCTGATCGCGGGGCGGGATGGGGTGTTGGCTGGGATGATCGTGGACGTGCTGAGGTTGGCCGGCTCGGCCGGATTGCCGGGCTTGGCCGCGTGGCTGGGCCGGGGGCACGCGCGCGGCGGCCTGCTGTCGGCTAGCAGGCAGAGGCTGGAGCGGCTGCTATCGCAATTCGCGGAGGACCTGGTGGGTGTGCTGTGAGCGTGCAGACGGTGACCGCGTATGATTGCATCGGCGCGAACGTGGACCTGCTGCCACCGCACTCGCAGGTGGCCGGGTACACGACCGGCAGCGGTTACGTGCCATGGTCGGCGGCGCAAATCGCCGCGCACCCTGGCATGGTGCTGATCGACCAGACCCCGACGCCGGGCGCATGGGATGCCCTAGCTGATGTGCAGGATGTCGAATCCGGGGCGGTGACGGTGGCCGAGGTGCCAGGCCGGGCCAAGGCCATGGCCGCCGCGTTCGCGGCAGCCGCGAGGCCGGGCCAGCGTGAGCCGTGCATCTATGTCGGAGCCCCGGCGAACGCGACCCCGGTCGTGAACGCGCTGCTGGCCGCGGGCATCGGCGGCGGTGTCAACCTGGCCGAGGCCATTCCCGGCCGTCCCCCGGCCGACGCCCAGGCGGTGATCGACTCCACGGCGGGCACGCCGGGGCCGCTAGCGTCTCCGCCTCACTGGCCAGTCGGCCCGCCGCGGCCCCCGTCATCGTCCGGCTGGCCAGTTTCGGCCGCCCATCGGCGACTGAGGCCTAGGCAGCGAACGCCGTAGGAGAAGAAGACCAAGAGTGCCGCCAAGTCGGCGAGGACGTTGTGTACCAGCAAGAGCACAACTATGCACCCGCCCGCGAGCACGCCCTGTATGTACCGCGCTCGCCTCCCCGCCCGCGTCCGCCGCCACCAATCACGCGGCTGGCGCTTGTCCATGCCCGGGATGATAGCGGGAAAATACGGGTGACGCGCGAGCCGCTTGCGGATCCCCGATCGACAAAGCTGCATGAGATCGACCGGATCATCTCCCGCACCTTGGCCTACGTGATCGTGACCGGGCTGCTGGTCGGGGTCTACACCGGGCTGGTACTGCTGGCCACCGAAAACAGGGTGCGGGAGGCGTGGGTCGCGGGGCGGCTCCGGAGCCTGCGGAACGGCGGTGTATCAGGTGCCGCGCTACCTCCTCCGTCCTAGTTGAGCGGAGGGGACGCCAGGCCGCTGGCGGGGGTGACATCTTCCTGTCGGACAGCGGCTGCCGGGTGCGTCTCTGATGCTGCTGCCGTGCAGCCGGTTCCAGGCGATAAGGCACAACCGGCGGCCGACGGCATGAGCGTTGCCTTCACTGGGGGCACGGGAGGCGGGATCTTCATGCGTTCAGTTATCGTCGGGGCGGGGCCGACCGGGCTGTATACCGCGGTCGCGCTGGCGCGGCGTGGGCACCAGGTCACGGTGATCGATCGCGATCCCGGGCCGGACGGCGGCCAGTGGTGGGACCGCAAGGGCGTGATGCAGTTCCATCACCCGCACCATTTCCGCCAGCAGGTGGTCGATGCGCTGCTGGCGGAGATGCCCGAGGTCTGCCGCGGCCTGCTGGCGGCCGGGGCCGTGCCGGCCACCGTGCCTGGCCAGCCCGGCGTGCCGGCCGGCCTGCACTGCCGGCGCCTTACCTTCGAGCGGGTCCTGCGAGCAGCCGCCCAGGCCGAACCCGGGCTGAGGCTGCGCACCGGTCACGTCGATGCGGTGTGCGCTGAGCGGGGACGCGTCACCGCCGTCATGGCAGGCGGCCGTCAGGCGGACGCCGATCTGGTCATCGATGCGGGCGGCCGGGCCGGGCGGCTGGCCCGGGATCTGCGGAAACCGGCCGAGGGCGGTGACTGCGGGATCGCCTACGTGTCCCGGCAGTACCAGATGCTGCCCGGCGCCGCGGCCGGGCCGGTCAACATGCCGTTCGGGGTGATGGTGACGTATCCCGGCTACCTGGCGGCCGTGTTCATCCACGATAACCGGATCTTGTCCGCCCTGATCGCCCGGGCCAGCGCCGACCGTCAGCTGGCGGCGCTGCGGACCCGCGCCGCGTTCGACGCCGCCGCGCGGGCGATCCCGGCCCTGGCGGCCTGGATCGATCCGGGGCAAGCGCGGCCGGTTACCCCTGTCCTGCCGGGCGGCCGGCTCTACAACAGCTACCGGGCCCAGCTGAACGACGCCGGCCGCATCGCGCTGGACGGACTGATCTCCGCCGGGGATTCGGTGTGCACCACCAACCCGGCGGCCGGGCGGGGCGTGACCACCTCCCTGCTGCAGGCCCGGCAGCTGATCGCCCTGCTGGCCGAGCACGGCCGCGACTTCACCTCCTGCTCGCTGGCGTTCGACCACTGGTGCGCCGGCCGCATCAAGCCCTGGTTCGACGATCATGTCTACTGGGACGCGGACCTGATCCGGCGCTGGTCCGGCCAGGACGTCGACCTCGCCCGGCCGCTCCCGCCGGACCTGATCATCGCCGCCGGACAGGCCGACCCGCAGATAGCCAAGGCCGTCGGGCCCTACCAGGCCATGCTCGCTCCGCCCAGCAGCCTGGACGCCGTCCAGGCCCGGGCCCGGGACCTCTACGCCACCGGCTGGCGCCCGCCCACACCACCCGGCCCGACCCGCGACGAGCTGGCCAGCCTGGTCACCGCGGCAGCCCGCGCCTACCCGGCCGAGGACGCTGCCTTATCCGCAGCGGCGGCTCCCGCCCGGCCTCCCCCGTCGCGGCCGCATGGAACAGCGCCGAGTGGGCGCCGGGCCAAAGGCCGGCCGAGCCATTACGGCGCTACACTGCCCGCAGAGGGCGGCAGGGCGGCGGGAGGCGTGATGGTTTGGATTGGTGGCCCGCGAAGGGACCCAGGAGACCGCCTGGGCCGGGGCCGCCGAGGGCTCTACCTGCACGATCCTCCCCCCGGCTATCATCCGCCCCAGTCCAGGATGTCTTTGAAGGACCGGCAACGGATAGCACGCCAGGACTGGATCCTCGAGCACGTCCTCACGGTGATCCTGATACTTTCGGCCGCTGCGGTCATCGTGATGATTTGTCTGATCATCGCGACGCATCATTAGCGCGGATGTCTGAGCGTGGACTGCCAGTGCCGTGCCTTCCGGGTGCCGGAACGGAGCCGGTAGCCGCAGACTTCGAGTAACGGCCACGGCCTGATCCAGGGGCACCCATACGCACTGTTCGGGCTGCGGTCACTTGCGAGCGGATGCCCGCAACCAGCTGGTTGGCCACGTTTCTGTGATCAGCTTCCGCGCAAGACGCTGGAACCGCAGCCCTGATGGCCGAAGTCCAGCGGCCTGCGGGATCTCAAGCAAGCCCGTGCTGGTAGGCGTAGGTGACCGCCTGGGCCCGGTCGCGCACGCCGGTCTTGGCGAACAGGTGATTGATGTGGCTCTTCACGGTGGTTTCACTGACTATCAGGCGGCTGGCGATCTCGCTGTTCGACAACCCCTGGGCAATGAGCGAGAGCACTTCGGCTTCACGAGCTGTCAGTCCGGCGGGGAACTGCGGCGCAGGCTCGGCGCCCTGGCGGGGCTCGTCCGCGGTAATGGCGTCCAGGAGGTGCTGCTGGACCGCCGGGTCGATAGCGGGCTGGCCGCGGGTGACCCGCTCCAGGGCATCGCGGATTTCCGCGGCGCCGGCGTCTTTGGTCAGGTAGCCGCGGGCGCCGGCCCGCAGCGCTTCGATGACGGACCGGTCATCGGCGTAGGTGGTGAGCACGAGGACCTTGATTCCCGCGTCGTGGTCCCGGAGGCGGCGGGTGGCCTCGATGCCGTCGCAGCGGGGCATGCGCAGGTCCATCAGTACGACGTCTGGCCGGAGCTGGATCGCCAGGGCCAGGGCCTCGTTGCCGTCGGCCGCGGTGCCGACGACCTCAAGGCCGGTGATCAGCCCGAGGAGGGTGCCCAGTCCCTCGCGGACCACGCGCTGGTCATCGGCCACCAGGACGCGGATGGGGCCGGTCACCCGGGCACCTGCAGTTCGACCCGGAATCCGCCGCTGGTGGGCCCGGCGGTGAGCGTTCCGCCGAGCAGCTCGGCTCGTTCTTTCATCCCGGTCAGGCCGTAACCGGCCTCTTCGCCCGGAGCGGGGGGTTCGCTGCACCCGCCGGTGTCCTCGACGATCAGACGGGTCCCGTGTGGCTCGTAGGTGAGGCGGATCTCGACCCGGCTGGCCCGGGCGTGCTTGCGGATGTTGGTCAGGGCTTCTTGCGCCACCCGGTACACGGTCAGCCGAGCGTCGGTGCTCAGCTCTGTCTCGGCGCCGGTGACCGTGACCTGGCACGGCACGCCGGTGTCGGCCTCGAACTCGGCGGCCAGGTCGGCCAGCCGCCGCGGGCCGGGCAGCGCGTCGTCCCTGAGCATGCCGATCGCGCGCCTTGCCTCCTGCAGCCCGGTCCTGGCCAGCCGATGGGCACGGCGGATCGCGTCGCTGATCTTGGGGTCTGCGCCGCCCTGGCTGGCGAGCAGCATGGCTCCTTCCAGGTTCAGCACCAGGCCGGACAGCGAGTGGGCGAGCACGTCGTGCATCTCGCGGGCCAGGCGCTGGCGCTCGGCCAGCGTGGCGGCCTGAGCCTGCGCGGCCCGGTTCTGCTCCAGCTCGCGCAGCAGGAGTTCTGCCCGCTGGTTGCTCTCCCTGAGCCTGCGGGCAAACAGCGACAGGACGTAGAAGGCCAGAATCGCGAAGTCATTCAAGACGATGCCTGCGATGCCCGCGCGCCCGTCTGCTACCCATGCCCCGGAGACCGCCCCGATCGCGGCGCCGGCCACGACGCCGCTGAGGTGAACCGGCAGCGCGAAGGCGGCCAGGCACAACGCGGGAAACACCCCCAGGAACGCGGCGCCGTTGCCCTGCAGGCCGATCAGCGCGGCCGCGCCGGCCACGGCCAGGAGCAGCACGGCCAGCTGGACGGCGGGCTGGGGCAAGGTCAGCCACATCGCGGCGATCGTGGCGCCGCAGAAGACGATGAGCGCGAACGCCACCCCAAGCGCCTGGCCAGTACCGCCTGGAGCTGGCCGGGCCTGAAACGAGGTGCTCACCACGAACGCGATCGCGGCCACCCCGAGCACGCGGATCCACAGGTAGGCCGCCTTCTCGCGACCCCGCACCCGTTGCAGCTCAGACACGCCGGCCGTGGCGGCGGCCTCAGAGTTCACCCCTAAACGGTACGGCGGGATGTTCCGGTTCGTCTCCCGCCTGGCCGGTGGATTCGCGGCCGGCGGGAGTCCACCTGCGGGTGGAGGCCATCCACCTCCGGTGCAGGTCCGGCCAACGTCAAGTTCCACCGCGGCGCCGAAGACAAGGACATCGTGTCCCGGCAAGCTGGCGGGCAACACCGGACTGAGGAGCGAGATGGACAGCATCAGCGATGCAGCCAACGCAGGCCAGATAGGCACCGCGTCAGCCCATGCGCAGCCGGTGATCACCGTCCGCGGCCTGGTTAAGCGTTATGACCGTCATCAGGCCGTGGCGGGCATCGATCTTCAGGTGCGGCGGGGGGAGATCTTCGCCTTCCTCGGCCCGAACGGCGCGGGCAAGACCACTACGGTGGAAATCCTGGAAGGATTCCGGCGGCGGACTGCGGGCGAGGTCTCCGTCCTGGGACAGGACCCGGCCACGGCGGACGGGGCGTGGCGCAGCAGGGTGGGCGTGGTCTTGCAGGAATCAGAGCCCGAGCCCGGCCTGTCCGTGCGCGAGTGCCTGGCCATGTACGCCGGCTACTACCGCCAGCCTCGGGACGTCGACGAGACCATCGCCCTGGTCGGCCTGACCGCGAAGGCGGGCGCGCTGGGCACCCGGCTGTCCGGCGGCCAGCGGCGGCGGCTGGATTTCGCGCTGGCGCTCATCGGCGACCCGGAGCTCATCTTCCTCGACGAGCCGACCACCGGCTTCGACCCGTCCGCGCGCCGGGCCGCCTGGGAGGTGGTCGCCGGGCTGCGCAAGCTCGGCAAGACGATCTTCCTGACCACCCATTACATGGACGAGGCCGAGTACCTGGCCGACCGGATCACGGTCCTGTCCGCCGGACACATCGTGGCCGAAGGCACGCCGCGGACGCTGGGCGGACGTGACCACATGACCACCGCCATCAGCTTCACGCTCCCGGCCGGCCTTGCCGCGCGTGACCTCCCGTCCGGGCTGAGCCCGCTCGCCGAACCCGGGACGGGAGAACTGACCGTCGTGCACAGCGAGAGCCCGCTGGTCCACCTGCAGATGCTCGGTGACTGGGCCCTCGGCCGCGGCTTCGACCTGCCCGACCTCGACGTCCACCGCCCCACCCTGGAAGAGGTCTACCTCTCTCTTACCGGCTCCACGAGCACAAAGGACCGGCCATGATCCGCATGACCTTGCACCAGTCGAGCTACGACCTGCGCGCCTTTCTTCGCAATCGCCAGTCGCAGTTCTTCACCCTGGCCCTGCCGATACTGTTCCTGGTGATCTTCGCGTCGGTGTTCGGCGGCCGAGGGGACACCACCCAGGTCCCCGGCGGCCCGATCCGCATCTCGGTGTACTACGTGCCCGGCATCATGGCCCTGGGGGTGATCGCGGCGTGCTTCGGCAACCTGGTGGCATCGGTGACCGCGCAGCGCGAACGCGGCGTGCTGAAGCGCCGGCGCGCCACGCCGGTCCCGGCCGCGGCCATCATCGCCGGCCGCGTGCTCGTCGCGATTGTCATCGCGGTGGTGATGGCCGCCGTGCTGCTCGGCATCGGCTGGGCCGCCTACGGTGCCCACGTCCCCGGCCGCACGGCCCTGGCCCTGGTGGTCACCGTGGTGATCGGCTCCGCCTCGTTCTGCTGCCTGGGGTACGCGCTCACCTCTCTGATCCGTAACGAGGACACCGCGCAGCCGGTCACCCAGGCGCTCCAGCTACCGCTGTACTTCATCTCCGGGGTGTTCGTCGCGGTCTCGATCCTGCCGCACTGGCTCGCCGGCGTGGGCGAGATCTTCCCGGTCCGGCACCTGGTCGATGCGCTGCTCATCGCCTACAACCCGCACACCACCGGGCTCGGCTTCGCCGGCCTGGACCTGCTGATCGTGGCCGCATGGGGCGCTGCGGGCCTGCTCGTCGCCCTGCGCACGTTCAGCTGGCAGCCGCTCGGCCGCTGACCCGGGTCAGCCGTGCCCATCACACAGGAGGAAGCTCATGGCCACAGAAACCCAAACCCAGACCGGGCAATGCGCCACCCACGGAACAGTCCAAGCCACACGGGACATCCCCAAGATGGGATTCCCGTTCATCGTCTACGCCTACCTGCGCTCCAGGGCCCAGCGCAAGCCGTTCATCTGCCCCGAATGCGGAGAGGCAGTACAGGCGGACTGAACGGTGCGATGGCGGACAGCCAGTGGCCGTGCTGCGCTTCCACAGAAGCGGAGAGCGACCCCACCGAGGTCAAGGCGGACATTCGGGTGGGCCCGGACATACCTCATCGCGGCTACTTAGAGACTGAGCGGAACGGCACACTGGTGTGGTGCGGATCGCCCTGTGGGTCCGGCCCGGCTCGGCGCGGCCCGGGGTCGGCGGAGAGCACGGCGGCGCGCTGGTCGTCCGGGTCAGCGCGCCCGCCGCGGGCGGCCAGGCGACCGAGGCGGCCCTGACCGCCGTGGCCGCCGCACTCGGCGTCCGCCGCCACGCGGTGACACTGATCGCCGGGGCCTCAAGCCGCACCAAGATAGTGGAGGTCGAGGGCGCCGATCCGGGCGCGCTCAACCGCCTGCTCGCCAACGCCGGCCACGGCGATCTCACCTGAGCCGGACGGCACCCCTGTGGCAGCCGGGGGTTCGCCCCGCAGCGGCATGCGAGCGCGTTTCCGCGGAAGCGCCTTGTGCAGAAATTCACAAAGTACATCCGGGGAACGTCACGGACGTGCCTGCCAGCGCCATGACGATCTGGGGAGCAGACCCGTCCCGGCAACGGAACGTTTCCCGCGCGGGTGCCGGAGCCAATACAAACGTCTGCCTCTGTTGTGATGTGATCGCGGGCACGCTTGCCACCAACCGGCCCGACGCTGCCGCGATCATCCTGGGCGCCGCCGAAGCCCATGTGATCGAGTCGGCAAGCACCGCTCAGCTGATCAACTCGACCGTGGCGGCAGCCCTGGGCGAAGAGCGCGCCAGGGAACTGCGTGCCCACGGCGCGGACATGGACTGGGACCAGGCCGTCGCCTACACCCTCACCCAGACCAGTCAGGCCCTCGGCGAATCCGGATCCACGACCCAGCCATGAGCGAGCTGCCGCTTCAACGTGGGGACACGGACCTCGTACCGCTACCCGGGACCATGGAGGTGCAAGATGCCACATCCGGGTCTCGGACATCCACGCTGTGTATGCGGAGTGGAGCGCGCGAGGCGCCGAGTTCCTCACGCCACCGAAACAGCACGAGACCGAGATCCGCTGCTACATACGCGACCCCGACGGGCACCTGATCGAGGTAGGCCAGACCACCCTGCCGGGCGGCTGGCGCCAGTTCCTGAACCCGTGAAGGAAGGTGTCCCACGGATCTGCAAGGTGCGGGTTAGCGCCCAGATCAGTCGTATCCGTTTAGCTGGCCCGAAGTGTTAGCTGGCCCGAAGTGGAAAACGCCGCGTCTGTCGTCCAGCCGACACCTGCCCTGTCGGCCCGGTGACTGACATTCGCGCCGCGGTCCGGCACCGTTGACCACAGTCGGCCAAGCCCGCCGGCCAGGCCACCGGACTACCTGGAGGACACCATGCCCGCCACCGCCCGGCGCACCACCGCACCCGCCTACTACCTCGGCCGACCTGCCAGCGTGTGGATCAACGCCCTGACCCGCCGCACCTGTGCCCGGTAAGATCCCGCACGCCGGCCCCAGGTGATCGTCCGCGACGTGGGCGGACAGCTGGGACGAGACGCAGCCGGCAGCACGGCCGCTGCGCCCGGTTGCCGGCCCACGGCGCCGCGAGTGACACCTTCGCTCCCATCGACCCGTCGCCGACACCGTGCGCGGACTGCTCACCGGCGCCGCGATTGGCGACCACGCCATCGCCGCCGTCGCGTGGAGCATCGGCATCGCTGCCGTGTCCTACCTCTGGGCCATCCGCCTTTACAACCGGCGCCGAGCGGCCGAGCCGAAGTGAGCTGTCATCACGCATAGTGCCGACGGAAGCGGCGATACCGGACAGCCGCGAGATGCTCAGCCGTCCGCCGGTGAGTTCCCGGGCCGGTGGTGACCGCCGGTGGGCCGAGTTCGCCCGGGCTGATGGCCTGGCCACCGGTGCAGCGTCGGCGCTGTCTGGGAGGGCCCGCTGTCTCTTCGCTGCGCAGGCGCCGTGGTAGACACGTGGCATGGCTGCTTCCCGGGTGCCGGACCTTGCCGACGTCCTGGCTGCGCGTCAGCGCATCGCGCCCCACCTGCGGCCGACCCCGCTGTACCGCTACCCCGCGCTGGATGCCCTGGCCGGGGCCCGTGTGTGGGTCAAGCACGAGAACCATCAGCCCGTGGGCGCCTTCAAGGTGCGTGGCGGGGTGAACCTGGTCAGCCAGCTGAGCGCGGAGGAGCGGCGCCGGGGTGTTATCGCCGCCTCGACCGGTAATCATGGCCAGTCGGTGGCCTACGCGGCGGACTTGTTCGGCCTGCGGGCGGTGATCTGCATGCCTGAGCAGGCCAATCCGGTGAAGGTCGAGTCGATGCGGGCCCTGGGTGCCGAGGTGGTCTTTCACGGCCGTGATTTCGACGAGGCGCGTGAGTACTGCGAGAAGCAGGCCACCGAGCACGGTTACCGGTACATCCACTCCGGGAACGAGCCGTCGCTCGTCGCGGGCGTGGCCACCTACACGCTGGAGATCCTCGAGGCCCAGCCGGATACCGAGGTGATCGTGGTCCCGGTCGGCGGCGGCAGCGGGGCGGCGGGGGCCTGCGTGGTGGCCAAGGCCGTTCGTCCGTTGGTCGAGGTGGTCGCCGTGCAGTCCGAGGCGGCCCCGGCCGCGTACCGCTCCTGGCGGGCGGGCACCCTGGTCGAGGACACCACCAGCACGTTCGCGGAGGGGCTGGCCACCCGGACGGCATTCGAGCTGCCGCAGCTGATCTTGCGGGCGCTGCTGGATGACTTCGTGCTGGTCCCGGAGGAGGCGCTGAAGGCCGCGACGCGGTTGATGATCGAGAAGACGCGCAACCTCGTGGAGCCGGCCGGCGCGGCCGCCCTGGCGGCGGTGCTGGGCGCTCCCGGACGGTTCGCGGGCCGGAAGGTGGCCATCATCTGCAGCGGCGGCAACATCAGCCCGGCGCAACTAGCAGGGCTGTGGTCTGGCGGACCGGGTTGACATCCAGCCACAGCGCCTGTCGAAGGTCATAAACCTGCTTCATGCGCGCGTCATGGTGCCGGTACTACCATCGAGCCCACTGCCGAGAGATGGGATCTAGCGCCCACCTGCACCCCAGCGCTGGGTCCCGTGCGCAGATGAAGGAGGCCCGGCCGGACTCCGGGCTTCGGTTTACGAGACCCTGGCGCCGGCCCCGCTCCCGGCGTCAGGGTTCTCGTCATCCTCGGCCGGTAAGAAGCATGCATGGCAATAAGGCAGCTCCCGGCATCCGCGCCGTGGCCCGGGGTACCGGGGGTTGTCGTATGTGGAGCTCCCCGGCAGCCGCGCCGCCAGCACCCGGGGGCTTCATGTTCTTACTTACGCGGGACCGGCCACTTCGCAGGGACCTCCGCCCCGACCTTGCAGGGGCTTATGTAGTTACTTCCGCGGGACGTCGACCGGCGGTATCGGCTGGACCAGATCGTCGAAGCGTACCGGTACGTCGAGACCGGCCAGAAGATCGGCAATGTCGCGATCAGCGTCGATAGCTGACGTGACCGAGGCAAAAGGCAGGCCCCTGAGGGCCGGATATATATGCCTTGACAGAAATATATCTAGTAAGGCATGCTCAGGTCATGCCGGCCAGTGCCACGATCGAGGTTCTCGCCGAGCCGAGACGGCGCCAGATCCTCGATGTTCTCCGTGCCGGTGAGCAGCCCGTGCACGTGCTCGTCGCCCAGCTCGGGCTTAGCCAGCCCGCGGTGTCCAAGCATCTTCGGGTGCTGCGCGACGCTGGGCTGGTCGCGGTCCGCCCGGACGGCCAGCGCCGCCTGTACCGGCTGCGGGCCGACCCGCTGATCGAACTCGACGAGTGGCTCGAGCCCTACCGCCAGCTGTGGCGCGTCAGCCTCGACAAGCTCGAAGCCCACCTGGCGGAACCGCAAATCCAGCCCCGGAGGAAGCCACGATGACCGAAGCCAGCCTGCTCCGCGCCGGTGCCCGCCCGGTCCTGCGATTCGAACGTCACCTGCCCAGGCCCATCGAAGACGTGTGGCGGGCGGTCACCGACCCGGGGGAGATGCGGGCCTGGTTCCCGACCCGGATCGAGATCGACCAGTGGCGGGCCGGCGCCACACTGACGCACTTCTTCGACGGCCATGACATCGACCCGTTGCCGGGCATCGTGCTGGAGTGGGATCCGCCGCACCGCGTCGCCTTCACCTGGGGGACCGACACGATCAGCTTTCAGCTCACGCCAGCCCCCGAGGGCGGCACGGTCTTCGTCTTGACCGAAGAGCTGGGCGCCGGCGTGGCCGCGCGCAACGCGGCCGGCTGGGAAGCCTGCCTCGACCGCCTCGAATACGGTGCCGAGCGAGAGCCGTGGCAGCAGCGCTTCGACCGCTACGCCACGCAGTTCGAGCCGCTTCTCGGCCATCAGGAGGGCCCACCCAAGCAACACCATCAACACCGACGCAAAGAGAAGGCTTGACGCAACCTATCAGTTGCCATAAAGTAGCAACCAATCGGTTGCTATTTTCCTGGAGGCTGTCATGGCTCTGGCCTTGTCCGACAACATCGAGATCATCACGCGCTTCGAGCTCGCGTTCCGCGCGGGCGACCAGGCGACGATCGACGAGCTCTGCCACCCGGGCCTGGTCGACCACAATCCAGCGCCCGACCATGAGCCGACGCTGGCCGGCTTCAAGCAGAAGGTCGCGTTCTTCAAGACGATCTTCCCCGACCTGAAGGAGGACCTGCAGGACATCATCGCCAGCGGCAACACCGTCGC
>Ga0187766_10000737_pt1 | contig 18677 bp, 19 predicted proteins | sample 0216_QUI02_MP05__4_FD_132971 | JGI IMG/M metagenome (GOLD analysis project Ga0187766, IMG submission 132971) | Tropical peat soil microbial communities from peatlands in Department of Meta, Colombia - 0216_QUI02_MP05_20_MG | ecosystem: Environmental > Terrestrial > Soil > Wetlands > Peat ... | reverse complement strand
CTTGCAGCAACATTTACAGAATAAGTGAGTAGCGCTATGCAAAGCAAGGACAGGCTGGACAGTCAATCCGACACATCGCCTGATACAGCGAAAACCCACGAGATGGTACCAGCACAACTGGCTACAACAGGCGCTGATCAAGAGGAGAACGCACCGGCATTACGTGCCAGTACACCGCAAGCTGTGAGCGAGCTACGACCCGGCATATCCACATACTCTGTAACAACTACAAGCGCTGTTATACAGCCTGTGCCACTTGTCGAACAACCATCTGAAAGCAGGCCAAGCAAGAGAGAATGGCTGTCGATCTGGTGGGAAGGTATACGTCCAGCCTATTTAGCACTATCACTTTCGCCTGTGATACTTGGGAGCATTGCAGCGTGGACACAGAGCATCTCTGTGAAGAATCCGCGCGGAAACTTTCACCCCATCACATTTATGCTAACGCTGATCGCAGTACTTTTGCTGCAAAGTGGCGCACAGCTCATCAACGATTATTATGATTATCTCAAAGGCGTTGATACGAACAACTCGCTGGGGCCAGGTGGGCTGATACAACAAGGTTTAGTCGAACCCGCTCGGGTGCTTGTTGTTGGATTGGGCACAGTAGGACTGGGCGCTGTAATGGGATTAGTCATTGCAATTCTGGTTGGTTGGCCGATCATTGTAGTAGGCCTGATCGGTGTTCTCGCTGCATATTTCTATAGCGGGGTACCTAAAGGTCTGGCTTCACTGGCACTCGGTGAGATTCTGTGTTTTTTCATTTTTGGTCCTTTGATAACAATTGGTTCTTATATGGCACAAACCGGACACCTGGATCGCATTGTATACATCTATAGTATCTCGCTGGGTTTGCTAGCAACGGCTTTCATTCATGTGAATAATATGCGGGATGTAAGAAGTGATGGGCCCTCCGGTAAACTCACATTGGCATCTCTACTGGGCGTGCGTTTAAGCCGCACGTTATACGTGATTCTTATGCTGGGAACCTATGCACCAATAGTGGCGCTGGGATTACCAGCTCATTCGTCACATCTGCTGCTAATAGTGTTGTGGACACTCCCGCTTCTGGTCATAGTGATCACCACTGTGTTGCGAACAACCAGCCCTGGTAGCTTGCACACGGCCATGCTTCAAACGCTCAAGCTCGAAATGTACTTCACGTTACTGCTTATCGGAGCGCTCATAGTAGATGCGTATCTACCGATAGTAGCTCACAGTCACTGGTTAGCTTTGCCTTTTTAAGTAATGTGGCGAAACTTTGGGGTAATGTCAGTTTGTCAGTTCATTTCGCTTGATTTTTCATTCAAAATATGTTATAATTGTTTGGTAAACAGAAATTGAGCGTTCCCAAAGGGGAGCGCAATTTTTATGCCTTTTTAGAACGTAACTCTATCTTTTCTCTGCCAGAGATTCGTAGAGGTGTGAAACGTTTAGCAGAAGCGCTACAATCTCTAGTATAAGCTTTGCATTTGAGACGGACATATAACTGTCAGTCAGTATTACATATAAGGCACCCAATCCTCAGCCAACGGGATTTCGGTGCGCCTCTTGCTTAATTCAGAGGTTTCCTCGGTGATTTGTTTGGTTGTGGATATAGGAGAAGGCGTATCACTTGGGCGCAGGCGTAAGAGCGACTCGAGCTCGGCCTGTTTGTAGAGGCGCTGGCGTTTGATGCCCTGTTTGTAACTTTTGAGGATGCCCCTGCTCACGTAGGTATAGAGGGTTGACATTTTGATACCTAAGAAGTTGCTGGCTTCATCTCCATCAAGATATTTTTCACCGTCTAACTCTATCATAAGCGTGTCAACCTCCATCAATCTCCATAGTAGATACCGATTATATTCATATACCCAATGATAAAAATTTCGTCCCACTTTGTCAACAGGTATACACTTTTATAGTATTTTAATCAAGTTATATCAAGTAATATCAATATAAATCAAAATATATTGACTTGTGTAAAAATACATGGTAATACTTAAGCAGAGGATTATGCATGTGTTTATAGGGGTTGGATACCCTGAAAATGCAAAGGAGCAAAAGAAATGACAACCGGGCCATCAGAAACAACTTCTACAGTCAAAAAGAATCGCGGTGGTTTGGAGGGTGTAGTAGCAGCAACGACTGCGCTTAGTAAAGTAGAAGGTGAAGCTGGAAGACTCATCTATCGTGGATATAATATTCATGATCTTGCCGGTAAAGTTTCCTTCGAGGAAGTTGCGTATCTGCTCTGGTATGGGAAGCTGCCGACTAAAATGGAACTGGTAGATCTGAAAGTGCAGATGCTTGAAGAGCGTACCTTGCCGACAGCAGTGTTGCAGGTTCTAAACTACCTACCTCCTACAGCGGCGCCTATGGATGTCTTGCGGACAGCAGTTTCGGCTTTTGGCGCGGCAACAATTCAAGGCAGACCCACCCTCGAACAGGCTATTGCTCTGACCGAACGTTTTCCATTGATCCTGGCGGCATTCCACAGGATCAGGAACGGTCTGGAGCCATTAGAGGCGCATCCTGAGATAGGATATGCTGCCAATTACCTGTATCTGCTCACGGGTCAGATGCCAAAAGAAGAGCATGTGAAGGCATTGGATGCCTATCTTGTTCTGTTGGCGGATCATGGCATGAATGCTTCGACGTTTGCTGCTCGAGTCATTGCAAGCACCGAATCGGATATTGCCTCGTCGGTGGTAGGCGCTATCGGAGCACTTAAAGGGCCATTGCATGGAGGTGCGCCTTCAAAAGTAAAAGATATGCTTGATGCGATTGGTACTGAAGACAGAGCAGAGGGTTGGTTGCGAGATGCTCTTGCGCATGGTGATCGTTTAATGGGCTTTGGTCATCGAGTTTATAAGACAGAGGACCCGAGAGCCGAAGAATTACGTGAGATGGCTCGCATTGCTGATCCTGAACAATTTGCCCTGGCTCATACAGTCGAAAACCTGGCGCTGGCTTTGTTAGAGGAACAGAAATCTGGTCACAGACTCTATACCAATGTTGAGTTCTATTCCGCTGTGGTACTGGCTTCAGTTGGCTTACCAGGAGATATGTTTACTACAACCTTTGCAGCCAGCCGTGTTGCAGGTTGGACAGCCCACGTGCTGGAACAGGTTGCAAACAATCGCCTGATTCGTCCCGAAGCTGAATATACAGGCCCAATGGAACAGCAATTTGTGCCTCTGGAAGAACGGCAGTAAATTTTTTAGTTCTATTGATAGGTTAGCGATACAAAAAATACCCTGCTAATCCTGCAAGACCTAGAATAATCAGGATGTTCACTTTTCGGCTCAATGCCAGGCCGAAAGCGCCTGCCGCTATCAGTGCTCCTTTCCAATCTACTCCTGGTTGGTGAAGGATCGTCCAGACGACTGCGAGCAGGAGGCCGACGACTGCGAGTGAGACACCCCGCATAGCTCCCTGTACCCAGGTTTGATGCTCAATACGAGAGTAACCTGCTGAGATGGCCAGCACGAGTAGAGCAGGAATAGTTATTGCAATCAAAGCCAGTAGGGCGCCAGTTAAACCGTAGGTAAGATAACCCAGACTGATTACCCATAATCCATTTGGTCCTGGACTTATTTGCCCTATGGCAATAGATTGCCCGAAATCAGACTCTTTGGCCCAGCCATTGCCTATCAGATCCTGGTGCAGGCTGGGCAAATTGCTAAATCCCCCGGTTGAGAAGAGCGAGGCTTTCAGGAATAGGAGAAAGTACAGAAAAGGGTTGATCATGCTTGCTCCTCTTGATCGTTCTCGTAAAGAGGAGGAGTGGATTTTGATGAAAAGAGGAACGTGCCCAGAATGGCTGCTCCGAGAATCACAATGATGACTGAGAGCTTCAAGAAAATTACAGCGAATGCGCAGGTAAGAGTAATTGCACCGCTGAGAAACAGAAAGAATATACCCTCTTTATAGCCTTTTCGGATCAGGGGCAAAGCAAAATTCAATCCAACGAGTAGCATGATACCACCGGTCGCCGGAATTATGCCGCGAAAAACTGCCTGCACTGCCGCTACATTCTCAATTTGAAGAAAGATCGCCGTTAAAAGACAAGTAATTGCGGCGCTGGGTAGAAGCATCCCGGCGAGCGAGATTGCTATACCCCAGGTTCCACCGAGTTTCTTGCCTATAATGACTGTCAGTGCTACAAGATTAATACCGGGCGTGAGAATGCAGAGGTTCCACAGGTAGATGAATTCTTCCATCGAAAGCCACTTATGCTTCTCGATAAACGCGCGCTGAATTAAGAATGTTGTAGATGCTCCTCCACCAAAGGATTGCAGGCCGATACTTGCCCAGATACGAAAAAGTTGCCATTTGCCGGGTCGTGGATCTTGTAGTTTCATGAAAGAGACTATCTAATGTATTCGTCTTTTACGACGTTGCTATATTCTTTGAGCAACTTCTTCACCTTGGGATCTATCACAACCATGCAATAACCTTGAGAGCGGTTGTTATCATAGTAGTCTTTATGATAGTCCTCTGCGGGATAAAAGTTTGTGAAAGGCGTAATTTCGGTGACAATCGGGTTTTTATAGGTACCAGCTTTTTCTAATGCTGCTTTTGAAGCTAGCGCGCTCTGTTTTTGCGAGTCATTCTGATAGAAAATTGCCGACCGGTATTGCGTACCAACGTCATTTCCCTGACGATTGAGTGTTGTAGGATCATGGGTACGCCAGAATATTTCTAGCAATGTATCGTAGGAAATGATTGAAGGGTCATACGTTATCTGAGTAGCTTCCGCTGCCCCTGTTCGGCCAGTGCATACCTCTCTGTAGGAGGGGTTAGGAACCTGAGACGCGGCGTATCCTGGAATAACGGACGCTACACCTTTCAGCCTTTTAAAAATTGCTTCTGTACACCAGAAACATCCATTAGCAAATAGCGCTGTTTCAAGTTGAGCCATGCTTCACCTCATTTTTGTGTATCTCGATCACTTTATGTAATGTACCATGAATTATTCAACAGTAACAACTCTATCTGGTGCGATTATCAGTCCTCCTGAGCTTGACATTTGTGTGCCTATCTACTACAACTAGTAACGAAGAACGTTGACGTGTCGTCTCTTCTTATCCAGAGTGACTCAAATGCCGAAAGTCATTACATGGATAAGTATTGGTTTGAGATGATACGAGTGATAACCTAATATTATTTCCAATAAGGAGAATGTGAACCATGGCATACCAACTTCCACCACTTCCGTATGATTACAATGCACTAGAGCCGTACATCGACACACAGACAATGCAACTCCACCATGACAAACACCATCAAACCTATGTTACCAATTTGAATAACGCAGTGCAGGGAAATGATCAGCTTTCCGCAATGTCTGTTGATGATCTGTTGCGTAACATTAGCCAGGTGCCTGATAGCATTCGTACTGCTGTGCAAAATAACGGAGGCGGTCACTCTAACCATAGTATGTTCTGGAGTATCATGAAGCCAAATGGTGGTGGTGAGCCAACTGGCGATCTTGCCAGTGCTATCCAGCAGGCATTTGGTACCTTCGATGCTTTCAAAACAGCCTTTAACGATGCCGGTACCAAGCGTTTTGGATCTGGTTGGGCGTGGCTTGTACTCGACAATGGGGCATTGAAAGTTATCTCTACAGCCAATCAGGACAGCCCACTTATGAGTGGTATGTATCCGGTGATGGGTAACGACGTCTGGGAGCATGCATATTACCTCAAGTACCAGAATCGCCGACCAGAGTATCTGAATGCCTGGTGGAATGTGGTCAACTGGGATGAAGTTGCGCGTCGCTACGCACAGGGCCGCGGAGGTCATGATGGGTATCTGCCCAATCCAAACCAACATAGATGAAGTTGCGCGTCGCTACGCACAGGGCCGCGGAGGGCATTAATACCTGGGAATTGCCAATCTAGAATCAAATATAGGGACGCAAGAAGCTGCGTCCCTATACCCTTTTTGTCACCACTAACTAGATCACTCCCCACTCTTCACGTTTGCTCCATTCAGGACTATTAAAGTCTTCTGAACTATCGGCACCCCAGCGTCTGGCGGTAAGATCAAGTACGATGAGCGCGAGAAGAATAACAAGCACTATTGCCATCATTAGCCTCCTTTTATAGCATTGGCATTTAACTTATATTCAGTTAAACAACTTACTATCATCTTTCTAATGAAATTATATAAGCAAAATGTGTTATAATAAATGGGAAAGTTAAGGGATATCGACAATTCATGTTAAAATGCAAAGGTAAAATCAAAAATGGCTTTAGAAAACGAAAGACTGCTCGATGAGACTGGATGGCACATTTTAGAGGCGTTACAGGAAAATGCCAGGCTCTCTTTTAGCGAGCTTGGACAGCGCGTTGGACTTTCTTCACCTGCGGTTGCAGAACGCGTGCGCAGGATGGAAGATGCCGGCATCATTACCGGGTATAGAGCTGAAGTGAATACGGCTAAGATTGGATATCCCATCACCGCGATTATTCGTGTCAGTAATTCCCCAGGTGAGAGATGCACGCGTTTATCAGCATCGACCCAGGCGATTCCCGAAGTGCTCGAATGTTATCGTGTAACAGGTAGCGACTCCTTGATTATGAAGGTCATGGCTTCTTCTGTTGAGCATCTGGAATCTCTTATTGATAGGATTTCTGAGCATGGGCAACTCACTACTTCAATTGTGCTATCCACGGTTCTAGACAGGAAAGTAATAACCCGGGCCGAGTTTGACATTCATCATCATAAATTAGAGACGATTGCCTGATAACCCAACTGAAAGGATAATCGCATGCGAGCAATCATCAGTACCGCGAAGCGTGATGGCCTTACAGCATTGGCTCGTGAATTGCAGGCTCACGACGTTACGATCTTCTCGACAAGCGGTACAGCAAGTGCATTGAAAGCAGAAGGCATTGATGCTGAGCCTGTGAGTGCGCTCACCGGATTTCCAGAGATACTTGATGGGAGAGTCAAGACGTTACATCCCTCCATTTTTGGTGGTATCCTTGCTCTCCGCAACAGTGCTGCCCATATGCAAGATTTGCAGGCTCACGATATCTTGCCGATTGATATCGTAGTAGTGAATCTGTATCCCTTTGTTGATACAATCACTCGCGCAAATACGACGATCACTGAAGCTATCGAGCAGATCGATATCGGTGGAGTAGCTTTGATCCGTGCCGCAGCCAAGAATTTTCAGGATGTAATCGTACTGGTGCGTTCGCAGGATTATGGGCCAGTGATGCAGGAGTGGAAGGAACGTGGAGAAGTCAGTTTTGACACCCGGCGCCGACTAGCTGCGATTGCATTTCAGCATACAGCCAGCTATGACACAGCCATTGCTGAATATCTTCGCTTGCAGTCTGCCGAACCAGAATATTTTCCCGACAATTTGACTCTGGCTTTGGAGCGAATCCAGCCCTTGAGATATGGTGAGAATCCTCACCAACGCGCTGCATCCTATCGGTGGAGCGGAGTTCCATCGACTTTCAAGCGTCCAACGGTTGCCGATGGGGAGGTCTTACATGGCAAGGAACTCTCGTTTAACAACTTGCTTGACCTCAATGCAGCGCTCGCGGCAGTGAGCAGTTTCGCTGCTCCAGCGGTGGCTATTATCAAGCATACCAATCCGTGTGGCCTTGCCTGTGATGACAACCTACTCGAGGCATACAAAAAGGCCCATGCAGGAGATCCTATTTCAGCCTATGGTGGTATTATAGGTAGCAATCGCCCTGTCGATGCAGCAACCGCTCAGGAAATCAGCCAGTTGTTCTACGAGGCGATCATTGCCCCAGAATTTACGCCCGAAGCCCTCGATATCCTGCGCATGAAAAAGAACCTGCGACTGCTGGCTACTCATTGTGCCTTTGACAAAAATACTTTGAATGAAGTAAAGAAGCATTCACCGCTCAGTAGCCAGCTTGATGTTCGCAGTATCAGTGGTGGCCTTCTGTTACAAACCCAGGATGATCTGGATGAGCAAGAGATTTCATATCGTGTTGTGACAGAGCGCGAGCCAACATTGAAAGAGGTGACAGATCTGATGTTTGCCTGGAAGGTTGTACGGCATGTGAAATCGAACGCGATTGTGCTGGCGCACAAACTGGCTGTCGTGGGTGTTGGCGCGGGTCAGATGAACCGTGTTGCCAGTGTACATCTGGCTTTAGAGAAAGCAGCGAGCAGGGCGCGGGGGTCAGTACTGGCTTCTGACGCGTTCTTTCCATTCTCGGATGGAGTAGAAGCGGCTGTCAAGGAGGGCATTACAGCAATTATCCAGCCAGGTGGTTCGATTCGTGATGAGGAGTCGATTGAAATGGCGAATCGCCATGCTGTTGCGATGGTATTTACGGGACAGAGACATTTCCGGCATTAGGCAGTACAAATATGCATCGGCTCCCTTCGGGAGCCGATGCATATTTGTACCATCAGGATTGAGTGAGCAGATGTGTCACTCGTCCAATGAGATTTCGTCTGAGAAGAAGCGCACCCACAGTACGCAGATGGCTAATCCTCCCGTGAGAGCGAAAAAGCCAACAGCACCATCATAGAGCTTTCCTGCAGCATATTGCGCTTCTGTACCCTGGAGCGGTTGAAAATGATAAAAGAGGAGCACAGATAACCACATGATAGTGACTGCACAGGTCATGCTGAGCTTGGTAACTTCAGTACTTGCCGGGAAAAAGATGTTGTAGAACACTAAAATCAGCAGCCCGACGATAATCAGGTAGAGTTTGAAGTTCATGGTAATGCCAGCACCGAAATCGATGACCAAGGTTGGTTTTACGAATAGGAAAACACAGATCCATAGTACGGTGAGGATGATATCTCCAATTATTTTACTGTATCTTGCAGCCACAATAGAATGCTCCTTTTCGGGGCTATTTGGGAATTTGCAGTTGCCCCATTCGAAAAATAAATAAGTCAGGTTGGGTCTCTAACCCTGGAGTAGTTCGTATTTGTTTGTATTGTAGTCGTAATGCGCCAGGAAATCAACCTTTTTTCACAGTAGCAAAACTTCTCTGCTGCTCTTTCCTTCCACCCCGCACCTCTCCAAGGAATTTGGTAGCTTTGTGGGGATACCCCACTCCCCACAAAGGGGCTGGCTGCCCCTTTGATTCCTGCTTCACTTAACGTTAGCGATATTCTACATTTCGTAATATGCGCGTGCGAAACGGGCGGCCCAACATGCATTGTTGACGAGCAGAGCCTTGTTTGCTTCGACGCTTTCACCTGCGGTTACTTTTGCGACATGTGCCAGCAAAAACGGAGTGGTGGCTGATCCATGAATGCCTTCCGCCTTCGCAAGTTTTAGGGCTTCCTCGGTAGCAGCTTCGAGTGGACCTGGTTCCATCGCATACTCTTCGGGTATGGGACAGCTAACTACGATGCCGTGCAGGTTACATTCCCATTGTGTACGGGCAACGGCCGCTATAGTAGATGCGTCATCAGCCCTGTGGCTCAATTGCCGTCCACTGGAACGTACGTAGAAGGCAGGAAACTCGTTGGTCTGCCAACCAATGACAGGTACGCCCTGGGTTTCCAGGTATTCCAGCGTCAGGTCGAGATCCAGAATTGACTTGGCTCCGGCACAGACTACGAGTACCGATGTGCGGCTCAGTTCAGTCAGGTCAGCAGATATATCCATGCTTGTCTCGGCCCCTCGATGGACCCCACCGATGCCGCCTGTAGCAAAGAAGCGGATACCGGCCATGCTAGCACAGAGCATCGTTCCTGCGACCGTGGTTGCGCCCAATTGACCAGTTACCAATGCTACTGCCAGGTCGCGCCTGCTTACTTTCAGGACATGTTGAGCAGTGCCGAGTCGCTCAATCTCAGCTTTGTTAAGGCCAATTACGATCTTTCCATCATGAATTCCAATGGATGCGGGTACTGCTCCTTCGTTCCGTATGGTTGCTTCCATAGCCTGAGCAACTTCCAGATTTGATGGATAGGGCAGGCCATGCGCAATAACCGTTGATTCGAGTGCAACAACCGGACGTTGTTCTTGAAGAGCTGTATGAACTTCATCAGATAGTTGGAGGTATTGTGATAGTTGGTTCATTAGTCCTCGGAGTTTTAAAATAAAATGACGAAACGGTCACAAGTGTCATCCTGAGCGAAAGCGAAGGATCTCGGTACCTGAGCGTGAGATCCTTCGCTTTCGCTCAGGATGACAAGAATATGGGACATTGTTTGATCTGAATGACAACTCTATTATCTTTGCATTGTAACATAAGGTAATCATCCGCTAAATGAAATTTGCAACCCTGTAAGAACGCATGGTATATTACCCCTTGAGCCTCTCAGATTATTTAGAAATCTAAAGCAACCTGGATTTGGTTAAAGATAGAGCGAGCAGGTGTGTATAGAAGATTAGGTTGCACAATGTGAAATATACAGGAGAATAATACGTGGGATTTAGACGAGCATTACTAACCTCCACCCTGGTAGTTGGAGGGGCTATTGGAGCGATGGCTCTTTATAACAAGTATATTGAAGGACAGGTGAGCGAACCTGATACCGTGTTAAAAGGCGAGGAGCGCCGTTATCCGTGGAAGTATGGTGATATTTTTTATCAGGTGAAAGGCGCTCGTGATGCGAAGCCGTTGTTGCTTATTCATGGCTTTGGTCCTGGAGCATCTTCGTTCCAGTGGCGTAAAAACGCAGACGCGCTGTCCGAACAGTTTAGAGTTTATACGATCGATCTGTTGGGATTTGGCCTGTCTGATCGTCCGGGCATTGACTATACTCCCGAGACCTTTAGCGACCTCATCAGTGACTTTTTGAGAGAGGTGATTGGCAAACCAGCTGTTGTTGTCGCGCATGGTTTGACTTGCGCGTATGTGATCGCTGAAGCGTACAGGCGACCGCAGTTATTTGAGCGCCTGGTGCTGGTATCGCCTCCAGTCGACATTTTGGAGGAAAGCTACCAGAGTCCAATGTCTAGTGCTGTAAAGTTTTTGGTACGCACACCGCTTCTTGGGCAATTCATTTACAATACATTGACTTCGAGGAAAGCTATTCGTAGCTACTTCGATGTTGAGGGTTTCCAAAATCCGGGCTTCATTACAGAGGAACTGGTGGAATATGTGTATTGTAATGCTCACCAGTCGAACAATCGCTATTCGGCAGCATCGATGCTCAGCGATAGCCTGGCGATGGATGTCAGTGAGCCGTTGGCACGTTTGCAGGTACCTGTAGTCGCTGTGTGGGGCCGTGAAGACATATTCATGCCACCCGAAACCAGCAATGTTTTCAAGCAAGTCAATAAAAACATTGATGTGCGCATGATGGATAAAGCCAGAAAGCAACTCCAGGACGAGCAGGCTGAGAAGTTCAATGCGCTTGTTAGAGAGTTTGCTGGAGCGACTGTTACAAAGTAAACAGCAACAGTGTCGAAAACCAGCAAGCGCCGCTCAGGTTGTGGGTTTTAACGAGTGCAATCGTTTGTCATCCTGAGTGAAACGAAGGATCCCGGTACCCAGTGCGTGAGATTCTTCGCTAGCGCTCAGAATGACAGTGAATAAGGCGTCATCTCAATGCTCTTCTTATTTTTTGCGTATGTTTCCAAGCAGGGAGCGTGCGATGACTACCCTCTGTATCTGATTTGTCCCTTCGAAGATCTGGGCCACTTTCACGTCACGCATATAGCGTTCGACAGGATAGTCGCGTACATAACCTGCACCACCCAGAATTTGTACTGCGTTGGTAGTGACCTCCATGGCCATATCGGTGGCAAAACATTTTGCCATGGATGCGTACATACCTGCATTCTGCCCCTCATCTAGTTTATAGGCAGCTTGATAGACTAACAAGCGTGCTGCCTCGATTTTCATTGCCATATCTGCAAGCATAAACTGGATACCTTGAAAATTACTGATTGGCTGGCCAAATTGCGCTCGCTGGTGGGAATAATTACAGGCGGTTTCAAAGGCTGCCTGGGCTACACCGACGGCTATGGCTCCGATGTTAATGCGGCCTCCATCGAGAGATGAAAGAGCGATCTTGAATCCCTGACCTTCTTCGCCCAGGCGATTGCTGGCTGGAAGCTGGCAGTTTGCAAAGATAAGTTCGCGCGTAGGTGAGGAGTGGAGTCCCATTTTACGTTCGGATTTCCCAAAAGAAAATCCTGGAGTTCCTTTTTCTATGACGAAGCAGCTAATGCCTGAAGCTCCAATACCTGTGCTTGTGCGCACCAATACAAGGTAAATCTCCGCTTCGCCGCCGTTTGTGACCCACATCTTTGTACCATTGAGGATATAGTAATCGTCGTTACGTTCCGCTTTACATTGGAGGCTGGCGGCGTCGGAACCGGAATCGGCTTCGCTAAGGGAAAAAGCACCAAGCAGTTGTCCGGAAGCCAATCCCAGCACCCAGCGGTGGCGTTGCTCATGATTACCAAAACGAGCAATTGAGCCAGTCACCATGTTATGCACTGAAAGACCTACGGCGGTTGCCATTTCGCCTTTTGCAAGTTCTTCATAGACGAGGGTGTTGGATAGGCGACTGAGTGCGCTTCCTCCGTATTCTTCCGGCGTTGTCATGCCCATCAAGCCAAGTTCTGCCATTTTGTGATAGATTTCGCGTGGGAAGTGGCTTGTTTCATCCCACATTTCAGCTTTCGGGGTGATTTCGAGTGCGGTAAAGCGCTGGACCATGTCGCGAATTTCTATTTGCTCTTCGTTGAGGTCAAATTGCATGGTTTGCTCCTTTGTTGGGTCGTTGCTTTTAGCTTGTTTTTCACGCGACTAAAGTCGCTGCTTTCTTAAAAAAGGAAATGGAAGAATTTGGGACACAGCTTCAAACGTCAGGTTAAAGGCCACAACCTCTATCAATCGCGATTGAAGTGGCTCCAATGATGCATATCTCACAACCTGCCGGCTTATATAGTCGTAGCACATAGGGGATGTGGGACGCAAGTATTGTTGCAGATTCTAAAGGGCTTGCCAGACTTGCACTGTTCTGTCATTGCTTGCCGAGGCGATATACTTACTGTCTGGCGACCATACAACCGCGTTTACGCGATCAAGGTGACCTGTATAAACGCAGATAAGTTTAGCGGTAACGGCATCCCAGATGTGTACTGTCCTGTCGTTACTAGCCGAGGCGATGCGTGTACCATCAGGCGACCAGGCTACTCCTACAATATAGCCTTTATGCAGGCGATATGTTTGGAGAAGCTCTCCTTTTGAAGAGTCCCAAACATGCACAGCGTTATCTCTACCCCCAGAAGCAATGCAAGAGCCGTCAGGTGACCATGATAGGGAATTTACCTCTGCTTTATGACCACGATAGATCAGGTAATCGTTCTTCCCACCAGAATTTTTGAGTGAGTTCCAGATCTTTACTGTTTTGTCCCAGGAGGCGGAGGCGATGCGCGTGCTATTGGGTGACCAGGCTAAAGACACAACATCGAGGTTAGGCGCTTTGACGTAATGTCCGAGAAATTTACGGACCTTTTTCCCGGTTGTAACGTTCCAGACTTGCGCAATGCCATTGCGATTGCCAGATGCAATATGCTGCCCATCAGGAGACCATGCAACAGCTTCAACCAATGCATAATCACTCCGAAACGTGGAGATAGTATGTCCTGTGCAGGAATCCCAGATGCGCACCGTTTTGTCCCAGGAGCCAGAAACAAGGTATTTCCCATCGGGCGACCACATAATAGCCTGGACTAGTCCTTTCCCAACTTTATGGCAATGACCACAGTAGGTCAATATGTTTTTCCCCTTCGCAAAATCCCAGATCTGAACCGTTTCGTCGCCGCTACCAGAAGCGATATATTGCCCATCGGGCGACCAGCCTAGAGTGTACACTTGTTTCGAGTGGCCGCGATACGTCGCAAGACGGGTGATGGGAGGCTGAACGGATCTCAGATATGTCGCATGCGCCCTGGCTGGTTTCGCGAGTGGAGGTACTGGCGGTGGCAATGGTTGACTTTTGGGTGGAGCAATAGGAGTAACAGGTACACTGTACGCGGGCCGCTGCATTACTTGCGTTGTAAAGCGCTGTAGCTCTTGTTTGACATAGGACATACTTGATGGCCTATCCCTGGCATCCAGTTCGACCATCTGTATGGTGAGCTCTTCGAGACCAAAGGGAACAGGCTGGCTCTTGATAGGTGCGAACTGGAAGGGCATCAATGATGGATCATCTCCAGTCAGCAGTTGATGAAGCGTAGCGCCCAGACTGTAGATATCCGAGCGCGGTGTAGTTTGTGCCTGTGCTTTTGAATACTGTTCCCTAGCTGCGTATCCTGGAGAGCCTAACGCGATGGTATCTGTCGTTTGACCAGGTTTAAAGTGACGCGCAATGCCAAAATCAATCAGGTACAGATGCCCATTCGGTGATCGCATTACATTGGCAGGCTTGAGATCGCGAAATATAATGGGAGGGAACCGCGTATGGAGGTAGTCCAGTACTGTGCAGAGTTGAATGCCAATGTCTAAAACTTCGTCGAGTGGTAGATAGCTACGGGGAGTTTTACTGATATATTCTTCCAGGGTCTCGCCTTCAATGAAATCCATGACAAGATACCAGCGGCCAGACTCGGTGAATTGTTCGTAAATGCGAGGCAAGTTTGAATGTGATAGGCCAGCCAGCATCATAGCTTCACGAGTGAAAGCATTCGTTGCCTCGGAGAGGTCTTGCTGGCTCAAGCCGTTCTGACTCATCTCCTTAATGGCTACGACCCTATTACCAAATGGGAGATCGGCAGCCATATAGACAGCACCAAAACCGCCTTTACCAACCTGCTTGATAATGCGATAGCGCCGATTAAGCTCCTGGTTATGCGCAAGTAGTCCAGTGAGTGAACCGGATGGTGCCAGTGAGCCGCTTTGTAGTACATGGCCGCAGCTGAAGCAGAATTTTGCCTGTTGTACATTTGCTGTGCCACAGTTGGTACAGTAAATAGAAGGAGAAATCATAATCTGTCTCTTTGCTCTGTGGGCAAAGCAAGGATAAGCCTGCTGATTCCGGTTGAGTGCAAGTAATGTGACGTTATATCATGTTCTTGCATGGTAGCATGCAGAAGAGGTGAATGTCAAACTGAAGGTCGGTCGAAGGCAATTACAGGGATTTCGCGTTGCGCTTTCTGTTGATACCTCCCGTAAGGAGGAAAGACCTTCACTGCTGTCTCAAATGCTTTTTCTCGTTCAGAGCCTGTGAGAATTCTGGCAGTCGTCTCAAATTTCTCAGTGCCCACCTCTACCGTCACGTTGGGATGAGCCAGTATATTGTAGTACCAGTCGGGATGATGTACCGAGCCACCCTTTGAAGCTATTGCTAATACCTGGTTCCCATAAGGAACATACATCAATGGGATCACTCGAGTTTGACCAGTTTTTGCTCCTCTGGTAGTCAAAAGAATGAGGGGAGCCCAACCTTTGACTTTGCCGCCATTTTCACGAAATTCTTTGATAATAGGCTCATTACGCTCTTGCCATTTGTTCATCTACCCGATTCCCTTATTGATCATAGTTATTCATTGACCGATTGATAAAGATATTAGCATAATTGACATTGTAATAGAGTTTACCGCTTCTTGCATTAGGAAGACAAGGAGTTCAATTTCACACAGATGAGCAGCATGGTCCTACTAGGTACGGGTACGTGCCAGATTGAATCTGAGAGGCGCGCATCGAGCGTGCTGATCCAACTGGATGATCTGCATGTGCTTTTTGACTGCGGGCATGGAGTATTGCAACGGCTTTTAGAGGCTGGCATTCAACATGATGCGTTAAACCATATCGTGGTGTCGCATTTCCACCCAGATCATGTTTCAGATCTTATCCCGTTGTTACATGCCGGTGCGTGGTCGAGACGAGACCCGCGCACGACTGATTTGCATATATATGGACCTATAGGTTTACAGCGAATTATTGGTGGCTTCAAAGAGGTCTTTGGAGAATCAGCTTTGCAACAGCCTGCATACGAAGTCCTGGTACATGAAGTTCATGGAGAGGGGTTTTCAATTGACGAGTATGCTTTCGACTTTGTGAGTCTACCACCTGCCGGGAATCATGGATTGCGTTTCATGTGTGGAGGTAAACGCTATGCCATCACAGGCGATTCGAATTTTCACGAACACGAGATAGCTTTTCTCCACAAAGTTGATCTTGCCATAATAGACTCTGGCCATTTGGAGGATGACGAGATTGTGCAACTGGCAGTGGCATCGCAGGCGAAAACAATTGTTTGTTCGCATCTGTACAGGGAAATTGATGCACCGAAGTTGCAATCTCTAGCTGAGAAAATGGGATACAAGGGAACTATTCTGGTCGGGAGAGATTTGATGTCGTTTGTGCTGTAGCTTGATTGTAACAAATGTAACAAATGTATCGATTGTATCAATTGTATCAGTTGTAGCGTTTGTATCTGGATTTTTGTGCGGTTTGCAGCGAAATATGTAACGTTTGCATCAGTTGCATCACTTGTAACAGGTGTTTTTAGGGTTTGTCATTCTGAGCCCATTCACTTCGCTCAGGGTAAACTCCGCGAAGAATCTCGCGTGTTGGCACCTAGATCCTTCGTTTCACTCAGGATGACAAATGGCATCTCCAATCACGCTCCTTACAGCATCACAGCTTACCTATCGCCACAGAGCCTTACCACATTGATTTGTGACAGGATTGTGAAGGTGAGGCGATATCTTGTGATGACATAGAGAGGCTTATGTTCCATTCTCTACTATGAGAGATTGCAAGCGGCAAGTGTTGAAGGAGAAATTAACGAAATGCGTTGCATTAATGGGGAATCGTATGGACGAGAACCATCAGAATAAGACAGCGAACAAACAGATGGCAACTGAAGATAAGTCACAATTGTCCTCGTTCTCACCTCAAGACGAAAGAGATGAAAAAGAAGCTCAAGAGGAGCTTGCCCGCCTTCGTAAGCGCCTTCAAAAGAATGAGAATGTAGCTTTCAAATTTCCTCATAAATGGACAGGTTTTCATGGCAAGACCTTATGGGACTGGCTGCGATTACTGCTAATTCCTCTTGTATTAACCGTTGGAGGCTTTTTGTTCAGCTCTTATCAACATGACACTGACCAACAACGGGCACTAGATCAACAGCAAGCAACAATACTGCAAACGTACATAGATAACATTCAGGACTTGCTGCTCAATCACAATCTGCTGAAATCAAGTTCGTTTGATACTAAAAACCCATACTATGATGTTGCAATGCTCGCAAGAGCGCGAACGATAACAGCACTAGAAGGGTTAGATCCAGCGCGTAAGGGTCGATTAGTGCAATTCCTCTACGAAGCACATTTAATCGGCTTTCTTGAAAACCGTGATGAAAAACAGCTCCCAAGTATCGACCTCTATGGAGCTAACCTCAGCAGAGCTGATCTCAACGGTATCCCCCTACTAGGTGTATGGCTCAGGGGTGCCAACCTCAGTAATGCTACCTTCACCTGTGCTAATATCGGAAGCAGTGGATTCTACATAATCCGATGTGCTAGCCTTGCCGAAGCAGAACTCAGCGGTGCCGACTTGAGCTATGCTAATCTCAGCGGTATTAATCTCTACGCTGCCGATCTCACTGCTAACCTTACTAATGCCAACCTGAGCAATGCCAACCTTACTAATGCCAGCCTGGGTGCTAACCTTACTAATGCCGACCTCAGGGGTGCCAACCTTACTAATGCCGACCTCAGGGATGCCTTCCTACCTATAAGCGATATCACACAACAACAACTCGATCAAGTTTCCTCATGCAAAGGCGCAACCTTACCCCCAGGATTAACTTGCCATCACAATCAATGACCACTGAACGTTTATGCTTGCACGTCACACTAACATTGAGAATACAGGTTGGGGGTTCGCTGGAAAACACCAGGGGGAATCAAAGTGGTACACTTTTCGGCTAACATTTTGAGAGAACACTAGGTGGGGTGGCCTACTTTTCGGTTAACAAGCGGTCACTTTTGGAGGCTCATCCTCACATTAAGTGAGCCCGCTTGCTTGGATTGAGCATGAGCCAGGATTCACCTGACAAAAATATCAATCCTCTTCTGTCCACTCGAACTTTCAAATGTGCGGTGCTTTTTATAGATGCCGGAACCATGGTCTAGGGGAAAGCTTCTCTTCGCGAAGCTTCTTCAATTGTTCAGCCAGATATTGTGCATCTCTATGAGGCATCACATGAGACCTCTCTTCGTATTCACTAGCCAGCCACTTGAGGTATTTGTTGATCTCAGGATTGTCCATGACACGCAAGACTTGGAAGGCAAGAATATCCAACTCACGTGCAGAGATGGCTCTTAGTACTACAGTCCCAGTTAGAACCAAAGGCTGGAAGAATGCTTCCAGGAGGGAAAGCAAATGACCACCGAAGAAGAGGCAGAACAAGCCAGCAGTCAAGGAGAGAGGGAGCTGAATATTATCAGGCAGAGCGGGCAAGCCCTGGCTGAACTGGTGGGACGGATTGGGTCGCACTTTGGCCGCGCCGAGGTGAGAACCCGTGTGGGACGCTACCTACAAGGACTGTTGGCCGCGGTCGAGCGCAAGAACGGCTGGCAAATGGCTGAGGAACTGGGAGAAGCCAACGCCCACGGAGTGCAGCGACTGCTGGAAGAAGCCGACTGGGATGAGTAAGCGGTGCGCGACGAGTTGCGCACGTATGTGATCGAGCAGTTGGGAGAACCGGCGGGGCTGCTCGTGGTGGATGAGACCGGCTTTATCAAAAAAGGG
>Ga0187766_10000736_pt1 | contig 18702 bp, 22 predicted proteins | sample 0216_QUI02_MP05__4_FD_132971 | JGI IMG/M metagenome (GOLD analysis project Ga0187766, IMG submission 132971) | Tropical peat soil microbial communities from peatlands in Department of Meta, Colombia - 0216_QUI02_MP05_20_MG | ecosystem: Environmental > Terrestrial > Soil > Wetlands > Peat ... | reverse complement strand
GAAGTACGTCCCGCTCTCCGAGCGCTAGCCGGTTGCGCCCGGGATTGCGGGCGGTCCTCCGCTCGTGACGCGGGTGAGCGTGGTGCTGGTGGTGTACAACCAGCTCGCGCTCACGCAGGCCTGCCTCAGGAGCCTCGATCGCTCCACGACGCCGTTCGAGCTCTGCGTGGTCGACAACGCCAGCTCCGACGGGACCGAGGCCTTCTTCCGCGACTGGCGTGGAGACACCCCGCTGGTGTACCAGCGCAATCCCGAGAACGCGGGGCTCATCCGGGCGCTCAACCAGGGGGCCGCGCTCGCCAGCGGCGAGAGCCTCTGCTTCCTCCACAACGATACCGAGATCCGGGAACCCCGCTGGCTCGAGCGGCTCGAGGCGGCCCTGCGGTCGCCCGCCCACATCGGGCTCGTCGGCCTCTACGGCGTCCGTCGCGTGCGGCGCGACGGGCGCTACGTGGGGCGGACGATCGTGCACGCGCTCGACGGGCGGTCGAACCTGCGGCGGCCGGTGGTGGAGGTGGCCGTGGTTGACGGCGTCTGCCTCTTCCTGCCACGGGCGGTGCTGGAGGCGGTGGGCGGCTTCGACGAGGGCTACGGGTTCTTTCACGGCTACGACCGGGATCTCTCCTTCGCGGTCCGCGAGGGCGGCTGGCAATGCGCGGTCGCCGACGTTTCGTTCGAGCACCGGGGCGGCGGCACGCGAACCGGCGACGGTGCGCCGGTGGACGCCGCGGAGGATCTCGCGCAGCGGAGGGCCGCGCTGGCGCGGTTCGCTTCGAAGTGGCGTCAGCGGCTGCCGTGCGACGTGCGAACGTGGCCGGCGCGTTTTCGCGATTGGCTGACCGCGCCGCGTTCGGTATGATGCCGCGATGCTCCCGTTCGCGAAGGGCCACGGCCTCGGGAACGACTACATCGTCATCGACGGAGCGAGCCTCCCGTCCCCCCTCACTCCCGCGCAGATCGTGCGGATCTGCGACCGGAACTGGGGCGTAGGCTCCGACGGCATCCTGCTGCTGGTTCCGGCGTGGGGCGGCGCCGACTTCGGGCTCCGCATCCTCAATCCCGACGGCAGCGAGGCCGAGAAGTCGGGCAATGGCCTCCGCATCTTCGCCAAGTACCTGTGGGACCACGGCCACGCCAAGCGCGAGGTCTTCACGGTGGCCACGAAGGGCGGCCGCGTCGAGTGCCACTGCCACGTGGTGGACGGGCGCATGAACCTGGTCACGGTGGAGATGGGCCGGTGCACCTTCCTCGCGCCCGAGATCCCGATGAACGGGCCCGAGCGCGAGGTCGTGCGCGTGCCGCTGCAGGTGGACGGCCAGACACTGCTGATCACCGCGGTCTCGGTGGGCAACCCGCACTGCGTGATCTTCACCGATCACCTCGACGAGGAGCTGGTGCGCCGGCTCGGTCCGAAGGTGGAGCACCACCCGGCCTTCCCCAACCGCATCAACGTGCAGTGGGCCCGCGTCACGTCGCGCTCGTCCGTGGACATCCTGATCTGGGAGCGCGGGGCGGGGTGGACCCTGGCCTCCGGGTCGTCCTCCGGCGCGGTGGCCTGCGCGGCGGTCAAGAACGGGCTCTGCGACCACGGGTTGGTCACGGTACGCATGCCCGGAGGCGAGCTGTCGATCGACGTCCGACCGGACTGGTCCATCCGGCTGAAGGGCGCGGTGGAGGAGGTCTACACGGGCACCTTCGCGCCCGATCTCATGCGGGCCCTGGGCCACTGACGGTGGGTCAGCTGGGGCCGCGTGACTACCTCCAGCAGGCGATCTCGGAGATCTGGGAAGAGGTGCTGCCGATCCGGGAGATCGACGTCCGCACCAGCTTCCTTGCGGCCGCTGGCGATCCGGGCCTCACCGAGGCGATGCTCCGGCGGGTCGAGGCCCTGCTAGGCGTGCGAGTTCCACTCGTCAGCTTCCTTGCCGACCCGACCGTGGAGGGGCTGGCGGCGGCCGTCGAGGCGGCCCGGGGACTCGGGCTGCCACCGGCCTACGAGGCCTTCGAGCCCGCCGTCGTCGACGGTGCCGCCTCGGCCCGTCCGTTCTTCTACATCTCGGACGAGTCCGCGTACCAGCTCGCCCGCGATCTCGGCTCCAGCCTGCCGACCTACGTGATGCGCTACGTCGCCGAGGGTCGGCCGAGGATGGTCAGCATCGAGGAGACCGCCGCCGCGTGCCTCGCCACGATCCGCCGGCGACAGCCCGAAGGGCCGTATCGGCTGGGCGGGTACTGCTTCGGGGCGGTGGTCGCCTTCGAGATGGCGCGGCAGCTCGAGCGCGCCGGCGCGACGGTCGAGCCGTTGATCCTGGTCGCGCCGCGGCCGTGGACACACCGGTGGTTCACGCGGCCGCGCTTGCAGCTCGTGGCACGCCTGCTGGGCTGGAGCGCCGAGCGAGAGATCGCGATCTTCGCGCGGCTGACCGACCTGATCCCGCGCTGGGAGAACCGTGTGAGCGCGCTGCTTCGCCGAGGGGTCCACTGGCTCCGCAGGCCGCTGCGAGACAAGGTCGCGGTGGTGGCTCGGAAGCTGCGCCGGGCCCGGGCGCGCGGGGCGGGTGAGGTCCCGGCCCAGGCGCCGGCCCCGTCGGCAGCCGTCATCGCCCGGCGGAAGCGTCAGCGCGAGAGCTTCGCCATCACCAAGCGCGTGAACCGGGCCTACATGCTGGCCCCGCTGGCCGGCCCGCTGACCATCCTGTGGCCCGAGCACGAGCCGGTGACCGGGCCAGGCTATCCGGATCACATGTGGCGACCGGTAGTGGAGGGAGGCGTGAGTCTGCAGATCGTGCCGGGCGGCCACCTGACCTGCCTGTCCCGCCACGTGACCGAGCTGGCCGAGCGGCTTCGCCTCTGCCTCGGCGTTCCTCAGGCCGGCTCGGCGACGAGCCGATCCGACAGCCAGAGAGCTGCCAGGCCTCCGGCGACCGCGGCGGCCAGCGTCACCACCAGCGCGAGCACCGTGACCGGTATGCCCGGGGCCATGGCAGCGAGGGACGGCCGTGACGGCAGCCGCCAGGCGAGCACCGCGAACAGCGTCCCCGCGTAGGCGACGGTCGCGGCAAGGGCCCGCCGGCGGGCATCCACGAGGGCCATCGCCAGCACGGGGAGCAGCGCGAAGACGTGGCGCCGGCCCCCGGTTTGCCCAGGTGTGACGCCTTCCTTCCGAGCCATGACCGTGGCGACGGCGATCGGCGACGTTGGATCCTTCGCGACCTCCGCGTCGATCACCGAGACCGGCTTGAGCGCCTCGAACCCGATGCGGGCGATCTCCTGGCCGATCAGCCCGAGGCCGATCAGGATCGCCAGGAGCACGACCGGGGCCCACTGGCTATCCGAGAGCCGGGTGGTGGAGACCATCGCGAGCGGCAGGATCAGCGCGGACAGGTAGGCGAGCGTGTAGAAGAGCAGCCCCCCGTTGAGGTACGCCACGCGCGTCGACGGATCGACGGTTAGGTGGAGACTGCCGTAGAGGACGGCCCCGGTGAGCATCAGCGCGGCCCACCTGGCGGCCGAGCGCGCCGGGTAGACCTCGCGCGCGATGAGGAGGCACGCGATCGAGTTGATCGCGACGCCCACGATGCCGAGGAGGTGGGGCGGGCTCCACAGGGTCACGTCGAGGCCGAACAGGCGATGCCAGAGATCGTCGATCGGCGCGGCCAGCACGGTCAAGGCGATCCCCCACGCCGCGAGGTGAAAGCCTCGCGACCCAGCGAGGCCAAGGACGCGGACGTCTCCGGCGCCGCCATCCGGGCGGAAGACGGTCTCCCACGCGAGCACCCCGAAGCTCACGATCACGGCGAGAGCGACACCCGAGTAGGTCATGATGTGGGGCGGGATCCAGAAGGAGTCACGTCCGATCAGGACGTGCCACTGGATGTCCCACTGCACCCCCCAGCCGGCGACCAGCTTGGCGAGCAGGAGGACCCACAGGGCCGCCCGCCGGACCGTGCGAGCCGCGGTGGCCGCCGGGGCGGTGGCGAGCGGCCAGCGATGGGCCCCGACGGCCACCGGCCGGCTGGACGTCAGGGCTTCTGGACGCCGCCCTTCGGCGGCTCCACGCCCAGCACCTTCACGTCGAAGATGAGCGTCTTCCCGGCCAGAGGATGGTTGAGGTCGAGGACGACCGTGGTGTCCTTGATCTCCTTGACGGTCACGGGCCGCGCATCACCGGAGCCATTGCGCGCCATCAGGGCCTGGCCGACCTTCAGCCCTTCCTTCGGGATGGCGGACTTCGGCACCTCGGCCTGGGCGTTGGGCACCACCAGGCCGTACCCGTCCTCGGGCTTCACGACCACTTCCTTCTCGTCCCCGGCGTGCAGACCGACCAGGCCTCGCTCGAGACCGGGGATGAGCTGCTGCTGGCCCTGGACGAAGACGAGCGGGGTGCCTCCCTTGTTGCTCTCCAGCACCTTACCGGTCTCGTCCTTCAGGGTGTACTCGAGGCTCACGTTGGAGCCGTCTTGAATCGTGGGTGCGGCGGGTGGATTCTGGGCGAACGCCGTGGACGCCAGGAGCGCCACCGACGTGATCGTCATGGTCACGAAGCGCTTCATCGTCACCTCCAGCCCTGCGGTCGAGACATGGTGCGCGTTGCATCGACTCTACACCCGCCTTCGCGACCGCCGCAACGCGGGAAGGCGCGGGGCCTCGTGCTATGATCGTCCGAATCTTGAGAGCCTTCTGTGCCTGGTGCCAGCGAGAAGGGGGCCCCGCCTTCCTCGGTGAGCGCGAGCCGCTCGACGACGAGAGCGAGACTCACGGGGTCTGTCGTCGGCACCTGCAGCACATCCTGGCCGCGCTGCCGTCCCAGTCGTTCCCCGAGGTCACGTACCTCTTCGTGATCCAGCCGGGCGAGACCGCCCTCTTCGACTACCTCCACCGGGCGTTCCTTGGCGTGCGGGGCGTCAAGGTGATCATGGAGCGGCGGCAAACCGAGCGCCGCGGCCAGCACGGCCGATCGGCCCACGACCGCCGGCGCACGGAGCGCCGCCAGCCGCGCGGGACGAGCTACGCCCTCGGCTACACCACGGTGCGCTTCGGCCGGGGCGCGGGCACCGGGGCCGCCCCGATCTAGACGTCAGCGACCGGCGTGGCGGGCGCCGAGGCGCTCGATCGCGATGGTCGCGACCCGGGTCACGTGCTCGGCGAAGGCCTTGAGCGTCGCGGCGGCCTCGGCCCGTTCGGCCCGGAGATAGCCCAGCTCGTCTCGGGCGGCCTCGAGCTCCGCGCGCAGCTGCTCGTTCTCGTGGCTCAGGGCCTCCTGGCGCTGCAGCGTCTGCAGGACGAGCCCGAAGAGCCGCTCGCCTTCCTTCACCCAGCGGACGACGTCAGCGGCGGCGCCCTGGTCGGTGGACATGCCGGGGATTATACCCGCGCTGGACTACTGCGAATCCGCTCCGCCTGGTAGGCTTGAGACCCGGCCCCTTCGCAATCAAATCGGGGGACTGCATCGGCATGAGCGAACGACCCCGTTCTCGCACCACGATGGTTGCGCTGCTCGGCGTTCTCGTGCTCGCCGCGCTGCTCCGAGTCGCATCGTTCAACGGCTATGGCTACCGGGGCGGCGACGATGGGGTCTACGCCGACCTCGCGCATTCTGTCGTCGTGGGTCAGTTCGGTGCGGCGCACGCTCAAGGAGCGCCCATATATCCGGGACGCATCGGGACAATCGCGCCGGCGGCCCTGTTCTTTCGCCTCTTCGGTCCCAGCGAGCGGAGCCTTGCCGTGTACCCGTTCATCGTTTCGCTGGCCGGGATCGTCCTGGCGTTCATCGCCGGGCGGATGATCTTCGGCAATGGAGTCGGACTGATCGCCGCGCTTCTAGTGGCGCTCCTCCCCGCGGACGTTCGCTACGCAACGCTCCTCTATCCCGATCCGGTCGCCATCCTCTTCGTCAACATCGCCATTCTGCTCGTGTGGCGCGGCGTGAACAGCCCGAACACCAGCGAGAAGGCGATTCATGGAGTATTGGCGGGCCTGGCCCTCGGGCTCTCGTGGCTCTGCAAGGAGAGCGTGCTCTTCTCGATCCCGCTGATCGCGGGTTACCTGCTCTGGCAGATCCGCCTCGACCGTCGAGATCTCGTGATCCTGCTGGCTCTGGCGCTCGGTGGCTGCCTCGTCGTGGTCGTCGAGGGAGTTGTCTACTACCACTACCTCTCGGACTTCTTCTACCACTTCCACGCCATCGAGCGACACAACCGTGACCCGCTGGCTGTCCCGTGGTTCTGGAAGGCCGACGCCTCGTGGTCCGCGCTCCTCGCCAGGCTGTTCCGCGATGGCCCCGAGACCATCCTCCTCAGCACCCAGTTCGGACTGGTAACCTCCGTGGCCGTCCTCGCCGTCGCTTACGGGTTCTTCAAGCGAGCGGAGAGCCTGACCTTCGTCGGCGGCTGGTTCGCCTACGAGGTCCTCGTCCTCAACTTCGGCTCCCACAGCCTGCACTCGTACATGCCGCTGCCGGCCTGGGACCGGTATTTCTGGTCGCTCCTGCTGCCCGCGGTCCTGCTCACCTCGGCCCTCTTGTATTCGCTCACGCAGCCGCGAACCGGGTCCGACGGGCGGTTCTGGGCCGGCGCTCTCCTGTGTGTCATGGCTGTCGCCATGGCCCACGGCATCTATCGAAACCTCAAAGAACCGAACCCCCGCGAAGCGGAGCACGTCGTTGCTCGGATCCTCCCGCCGAGTAGCCAGCTATTCACCGACCAGATCGCCGTCGAGTCGCTCCGCTTCCTGTGGCACTACCCGGAGGTCTTCAACTCCCGAGACTTCTCGGGCCTCGAGGAGGACGACATCCCGACGGGAGCCTATGTTCTCGTGAAGCCGTACAACGCCGAGATCCTGAGGCAGCTCGGCTGGCGACCGCCTCGCTTCTTCGAACACCAGCCACAGTACTGGACGGTCAGGTGGGAAGATGCGACCGCGCGCCTCTATCACGTACCAGGCCGGCCCGACGGACGGATCGAACGGTCTCGCTAACCCGACGCCGGGGAGGCCGAAGCTGGAGGTGTCATGACACCCACGAGCACAATCCCGATGTCTGCTCCGGGTGCGGGTGTGGTCGCCTCGCGAGGCGCTTACTGCACCAGACGCCGAGGCCGCGGGTAACCATGCCCGAGATGGCAAGCGCAGCAACTCGCCGCTGGGCGCCTTGAAGACATTGGCCGATGCCGTCGGCGTGCCAGCAACGGAGCTTTTGGAATGAGGAAGGTTCTTCACGCTTTCGGACTACTTCCAGCTGCTCGGAGGGGCCGCGCCGCGATAAACGAGGCGGTCGAGAACTGGAAATACCGGGTACAGAGCTTTAGGCTCCGTCGCGAAGCAGCGGGCTTCGCGATTCCACCACGGAAGCTGAACCTCATGGTCACGGGTACGGAGGATCCCGAATGGTATGCGCGGGGTGGATGGCTTGCGGCTCAGAGCATTCGCTTCGCTCTTGAGCGGAATGCGATCAGCGTGGAAGGGCTGACGTCGATTCTCGACTTTGGCTGTGGGGCTGGGCGGGTGATTCGCCACTGGGCCAAGCTGTCGGCGCTCGTCCACGGCACCGACTACAACCCCGAGCTGATCAGGTGCGCTCAGCATCTACGGTTCGCCGAGTTTCGGGTCAATGGGCTTCAGCCGCCATTGGGATACCCAAGTAACTCCTTCGACCTAGTCTACGCGTTGTCGGTGTTCACCCACCTCGACGAGGCCGGCCAGTTCGCATGGATCAATGAGCTTCGCCGAGTCGTCAAACCGGGCGGCTATCTACTGATCACCACTCATGGAATGTGCCCGTTCTATCTGAAACACCTGAACCAGGCTGAACAGGAGCAGCTCCGTGCCGGGAACCTGGTCATTCGGGCGATTGGGCCCGTCGGCGGCAATGCATACTCGGCCTACCATCCGGTGAACTATGTCCGGTCGGTGCTCGCAAAGGGCTTCGCCGTCGTCACCTGCCTCGAAGGCGGCGCATTCGGAAACCCGTATCAGGACCTGTACTTGCTACAGAAGCTGCGGGGAAAAGCAGACGGCCCCGTCGGTTAGCTCAGTTGGCAGAGCACCGGCCTCACATGCCCACCAATGAGCAAACGGCCTCCGTGAATCGAGGAAGGCGCCCGTGCTATATAACTCCTTCGAGAGTTGGCGCGGGGACGTCGAGCCACCGGAAAGTTTCCATGCGGATCTTCTTGTGTGCGTCGACCGTCTGAAATAGCCGCAGACAGTCCTCCCGAAGGCGCTCCGGACCCCGAATATCCCGCGAAGCGAAGAAGCCCATAGAGACAGTCAGTTCTTCCCCAGGGTACGCGTAGCAAAACTGCACGGAGTTCCGGAAACCGGCCTCCTGGAGAATGCGGGACAGCTCGTCCTCGTCGAAGAGACTCTTGTGCAGCTGCTCAAGCCACCAGCCTGTGGCACCAGCTTGTTCGGGGTCTCCGTGAGTATATCGATACACGTTGAAGAGGTCGAAGCGGTCCCCAACGATGCCGGGCGCGCCTTCGAGATAGAAGCGCGCGATGTTTGGGAAGTAAGGGATGCCGATGTAGCAACACGTGCCCGTCGGTTCGAGCGACTCGTAGATCCGACGAAGGTGCGGTACGCGAGCATTTCGGTACAGGTGTTCGAAGAAGGCATGACTGAATGCCACAGCCACCGACCCGTTCACAAATCGCGGGAGACTAAGGTCCATTGCGATGTCGGCGGCGGAGGTCTGGCGGGTGTCGATGTTGATGAAGTGATTCAGCCTGTCTGCGCCACAGCCAAGGTGAAGGTGCAGACCGCGGTTCTCAAGAATACGCAGCCGCCGGCGGTTCGTCAGACGGTGGGCGGCTCTGGCGAGGGCGCGCCGGAGCATCTCCCGGGGGGTGGTTATACGCCAAGGCGAACGGGTCTGTTCATGACGTCAGAGATCATCTCAAAGGCACCCAAGGGCGCGCCGATTCTCCAGCTTGTGTTCAAGCGATAGCCCGTCGTTCACGATCGGGATAGCGACTCGAGTATAAGCCCGGGCTCGACTTGAAACCCTCCGCGTAAGCGGTTAATATCCCGGAACACGGACGATTAGCTCAGTTGGCAGAGCACCGGCCTCACATGCCGGGGGTCACTGGTTCAAGTCCAGTATCGTCCACCATTCGATCGCGCGGTGAGGGGTGCCGGTCTGGGCTTGCGAATTCTGGGATTCGCCGCGCTCCTTGGCTTCGTCTTGGCGGCGTTCACCCCGGTGCCGAATCGGCTCAACGCCTGGATGGCCGGCTCCGCGCAACTCGAGGCGGCGGATGCGATCATTGTCCTGGGCCGCGGGGGGGCGGACGCCGACGGGGTTCTCACCAACCGATCGCTCCGTCGGGTGCTTCACGGCATCGAGCTGTACCGACGGGCGCTCGCCCCGCTGCTCGTGCTGTCGGGGAGCGGGGACGAAACCAGGGCACGAGCGGACCTCGCCCGGGGCCTAGGAGTACCCACCGCGGCAATCCGGCAGGTGGCGGCCGCGCACACGACCCGCGAGGAGGGCGAGCAGATCAGTCTCTTGCTCCTGCCGCACGGACTTCGGCGCATTCTCCTCGTGAGTGATCCGATCGACATGCAACGTGCGCGCATCGTGATGGAGCACGTGGGCTTCACGGTGCTATCGGCCCCGACCGCGGCCACCGGGCCGTCGGTGCCCGAAGGCCGCCTCGCCTTGCTACGGGACATCTCGACGGAGATGGCCGGGCTCGGATACTACCGGCTGACCGGGTGGTGATGACTCCCGACGCACGCTCCCTGGCTCCGCTCGTGCTCTTCACTCTGACCTCGCTCGGGGCGTACGCTGCGGGAGTCGGAGTCGGTGGCCTGCGTCGATCCGCCCTGCGGGCGGCGACGTGGGATATGCTCGAGGCGCTGGGTCTCGGCGTCGTCTTCCTGCTCTGCAACCTGGCGGTAGGAACGGTGCTCGCCCTGGGCGTGCGCGGAATGACCCATCACTTCGTGTCGATCTACGTGCTCAGCGACGTGACGGTGCCGATACTGTCCCTGGTGCAGGCCCTGGTCTTCCGGTGCTGGCGGGAGCGGTCGAGGTGAACGAGGATACGTTCGACGTCCTGATCGCGTGCGTCGGCGTGGCGTGGCTCATCGCCCTCGCGTTCTTCGAGGCCGCCAGCAACCGCGGCTCGCGGGCCGTCCCCGGGCGCCCGACCCGATCGTGGCCCTGGGTGGTCGCGCTGCCCGCGGTGCTTATCCTGGGATGCCTGGCGTACTTCCTGTTTGGCGGTCCGTGACCGCCTCGCCCGCGTTCTGCGCGAGCGCGTGCTCGACGACGGAGCGGAGCTGGTCCAGGGAGAACGGCTTGGCGAGGATGAAGTCCACGCCGCGCGCCTTGGCGTCCTCCGGGCCCATCCGGTCGCCGTAGCCGGTCATGAGCGCGACCGGGGTCCCGGGCCACTTGAGCTTGAGCCGATGTGCGACGTCGAGACCGGAGATGCCGGGGAGGCTGAGGTCCACCATCGCCAGCTCGAACTTGCGCGTATCGAACTCGACGAGGCCGGATTCGCCGTCGGGGCAGGTGATCACCGTATAGCCGTGGCGGCTCAGCAGCTCGCGTAGCACCTCGCGGACCTCTTCCGAGTCGTCCACGACGAGGATCTTGGCGCCGGCGGAGGTGGGCTTCGGTGCCGGCGCCGGCGGAGTCAGAGGGGCGGCAGCCGGCACGGTCGCGGCGACGGGCCCGGCCGCCGGGAACCAGATCGTGAATGTGGTGCCCTTGCCGACCTCGGTCTCGACCGTGATCTCGCCACCGTGCCGGTCGACGATCGCGTAGGCGCCGCTCAGCCCGAAACCCTTACCCTTCTCCCGCTTGGTGGTGAAGAACGGGTCGAAGATGTGCAGGCGGACCTCGTCGGGCATGCCCACCCCGGTGTCGGCGATCTGGCAGAACACACGATCGCCCTTGGCACCGGTCCGGAACGTGAGGTTGCCGCCCTCGGGCATCGCGTCGAGGGCGTTCAATGAGATGCTGGTGAGGACCTGGCGCAGCTCGGCCAGGTCACCCGACAGCGGCGGCACCGGAGTCGTCTCCGCCTGGACCTCGCCGGAGATCCCGCGAGCGGCAAGCTGCTGGCTCCAGCGCGAGCGGGCCGACGTGGCGATCTCATTGACCAGCTGATTGAGGTCGACCGGCTGGAACGGACGCGAGGGGCGCGCCCGGCTGAAGTCCTGGAAGCGACGCACGACCCAGGCGCCCTCGAGGGCGACCTGCTCGATCATGCGGAGGGAGCGCCGCACCTCGGGGTCCTGCACGTCGGCCAGGAGCAGCTGGGCGCGGGCGAGGATGCCGGACAGCGTGTTGTTGAAGTCGTGGGCGACTTCCCCGGCCATCTCGCGGAAGGCGCGAAGCCGCTCCTGCTGAACCGTGTGCTGGTGGGTGCTGACGAGCTCGTCCAGGAGACCGCGGACCTGGTCAATGGCGGAGCCCGGGGTGCTCGCGGTCGGCTGTGGCTTCACCCCATCGGGTCCGGAGCTCACGAGCGACGCTCTCGATCGGCTAGGCGTGCGGCGACTTGGGCTCCCGCGCGAAGGGACTCGTGCGGGGAGAACCCTGGAATTTGTGCGCCACCTGGTTCACGAGCTCCTTCATCTCACCGAGGAGCTTCGCGGCCGTCTCGCCGGCCTCGGCCTGCTCGCCTCGCAACCGCTCGTTCTCGGCCTGTAGCTCGGCCATCGCCTCGTGCAGACCGTCCCGCTCCCGCTGCGCGGACTCCGCGATGCCACGATACTGCTCGACCTCGGACCGCAGGTTGGCGGCCTCGGTGCGAAGCCGGACCAGCTCATCACGTGCGCGCGCGGCCTCGTCCCGGACCCGCGTCGTCTCCTCGCGAAGGCTTCCCGCCTCGCGCTGGGCCGTCTCGGCGACGGCACGGTTGCGGTCGGACTCCTCCACGAGGATCGAGATCTCCTTGATCACGCCTTGCATCTCGTCGACCCACTTGCCGAGTGAGGGCCGGGTGGCGAGGCCGGTGGTGGGATCTGCCGGGTTGCTCATCGTGTCCTCTCCTCCCGTCGTCGGATCACCGCAGGGAACCCCATCTTATCCCGGCGCGGTTTGGCTCTCCAGCCAAAGCAGGCATTGTGACGAGGACAGCAACCCAGATGCCACGGGAGGAGGCTTTGAAAAACAGCGACTTAGTAGTCTAAGCCGCTGTGCAGTGCGCAAGAATTGTCAGAGCCGCAGGCCCTGACCGTCACTCACGAGTGTCCGAGTGTCCACTATTCGAAATGACTCAGGTAGTTCCGGAGCTTCAGATGCTCGGCCCGGGCCAGGTTCGCGAACACGACGACCGCGCCGCTGGTGTAGGCCTCCCATACCACGGCCGGCAGGCGGAGGGTGCCGCCGATCTCCGGCCCGGGGAGCTCGACCACGACCACGTCGCCGGCCGCCAGCACGGCACCATCGGTCGTGATGCGGCCTCCGGACGTGCTGAGATCCACCGTGCGGGCGTGAACGACGTCCTGATCCTCCGTGCCGGTCTCGATCCTGACCGGCAGACTGACTGACACGCGCTTCGCCCAGTGCCGGATGTCGCCCGGGGCGACGTAGGGAGCGACCCGCTCCGCCTCGCCCTGATTCAGGGTGAAAAAGACCAGGCCGAGCGCGCCGCCTTCCTGGCGGGCGACCTTGGCGAGGATCTCGAGGCGCCCGGTGTGCTTCGGGAGCGTGACTCGGAGCGTGACGGCGGTGTCGACCTGTATGGTGAGGTTGGTGCTGATCCGCATGCCCGAGAGGCTCACGTCGATGACCTGGCCCACGCCCACGCGGCCGTCCGCGGCCTCGACGAGGACGGGCCAAGCCGTCCGCATGCGCGGGAACCGTCGCCGATCCCGGGAGTCCACGGATGCCGCTCTCCTTTGCCGTCCGCGCGGGTGCAGTGCCGTCGACGGGTCCATCGTAGCGCGTTCCCCCTCGTTCTCCCTATGGTTGGCGGATGATCACGGCACCATGGGTACGGAGCCGGTGGGCGATCTGGGGAGGGTTCCGCGATTCGTCCTTCCGCCGATCGAGGATCACACGGACCTTCTGATCGCGGCTGAACGCCTGGACGAGGTGCGTATAGAGATCGGCCTGGCCTCTGGCCACCACGATGAGCCACCGCTTCGCTGGCTGAACGGCCTGCTTGTCGGGTATTGTCATGGCTCGCCTCTGCGGGAAGGATCAGCAAACACGGGGCCAGGTGGATTACGATCGAGAAATCAGGTACCTGAATGGTTCGCGCTATTGCGGTCGTAGCACAAAACGTATGGATCCTGACAAAAACTGGCGTCGGCCGTTGATCTCGGTGCTGAATAAGCCACAACAATCCTTTCTATTCAATGGGATACGATTCGCGGTGGCCCTGATCTTCCTCCTGACGGGCGCTCAGACAGCCGGGGCCCAGAGCAGGAAGCTGGAGAAGGCAGCCAGCGACGTGGCCAGCGCGACCGCCAACTACCGGGCCGCCCTCGAGCGCGTGCTCGTCCTGTACGAGCGTGAGCTGGCTCGCAGGAACGAGATGACGGAGCTACGCCAGGACCTGTTCGAGCGAGGGGTGCTCTCGCGGCGCGAGTTCGAGGACGGCCAGCGGGCCCTGGCGGACGCCCAGAAGAACGTGGACGACACCCGCCAGGCGATCGCGGAGGCGGACCGGATGATGACCGAGGCGCGACTGGCCGAATCCCTGGCGCGGCTGGCCCCGCTGGAGCGCGGCGGATACCAGGAGACCCCGGGGCTCGTCCGCTACGCCGGGATTGCCGACTGGTCGCTGGCGACCGGCACCGGGCAGCTCCGGGAGTGGTTCCTCGGGCGATTCGGCCGCGCTCTTCCCATCAGCTCCTACGGCCAAACCGCCCTGCACGATCGGATGGGGCTGGACCACCGCAACGCACTGGACGTGGCGGTGCACCCGGACAGCCCGGAGGGGAGAGCCCTGATGGACCACCTGCGCACCCTGGGTGTCCCGTTCATCGCGGCGTGGGGCGCGATCCCCGGGTCCACATCCGGCGCCCACATCCACGTCGGCCAGCCGTCGCCACGGCTGACGGCGCGGCGTTGACGGCTGAAATTCACGAAGCCCGTATAATCGTCTCGATGCAGCGTCGCTACTTCGGCACCGACGGCATTCGCGGTGAGGCCAACACCGAGCCCATGACGGCCACCACGGCCCTGCGGGTGGGGATGGCCGCCGGCCAGTACTTCATTCGCGGCACCCACCGGCATCGCGCGCTGATCGGCAAGGACACCCGGCTGTCCGGCTACATGATCGAGGCCGCGCTGGTCGCCGGCTTCACCGCCGTGGGCATGGACGTCACATTGGTGGGCCCGATGCCCACGCCGGCCGTCGCGATGCTGACCCGCTCGCTGCGGGCCGATCTGGGCGTGATGATCTCCGCCTCGCACAATCCGTTCGGCGACAACGGCATCAAGCTCTTCGGCCCCGACGGGTACAAGCTCTCCGATGAGGTCGAGGCGAGCATCGAGGCGCTGATGCTGGAGGAAGGCGGGCAATCGCTCGCTCCCCCCGAGCGCGTGGGCCGCGCGCAGCGGCTCGACGACGCTCAGGGCCGCTACATCGAGTTCGCCAAGAGCACGTTCCCCAAGGGGCTCCGGCTCGAGGGCCGGAAGATCGTGGTCGACTGCGCCAACGGCGCGGCGTATCGGGTCGCACCCACCGTGCTCTGGGAGCTCGGGGCCGACGTGGTTCCGATCGGCGTGAAGCCGGACGGGCTCAACATCAACCGTGATTGCGGCTCGACCGCGACGGGCGCCGTCCGGCGGGCCGTGGTGGAGCACCACGCCGACCTCGGCATCGCGCTGGACGGGGACGCCGACCGCCTGATCCTCATCGACGAGACGGGGCAGGTGGTGGACGGCGACCAGCTCATCGCGCTGGTGGCCGGCGAGTGCGCCCGCGCCGGGACCCTCCAGGGCGGCGGTGCGGTCGCCACCGTGATGTCCAATCTCGGCCTCGAGCGACACTTGAGCGGCCTCGGCCTCGCGCTCGTGCGCACCCAGGTCGGCGACCGCTACGTGCTCGAGCACATGAGGGAATACGGCTACAACGTGGGCGGCGAGCAGTCGGGCCACCTGATTCTCAGCGATTTCACCACCACCGGGGACGGCCTGATCGCCGCGCTGCAGGTTCTGGCGGTGCTCGCTCAGCAGGACCGCCCGGCCAGCCAGCTCTGTCGCCGGTTCCAGCCGCTGCCGCAGGTGCTCGTGAACGTCTCCCTCTCGAACGGGCGGTCGCACGAGATACCAGAAGTCTCCCGAGTGATCGCCGCGATGGAAACGCAACTTGGTAAGAACGGCCGGATCCTGGTCCGGCGGTCGGGGACTCAGCCAATCGTGCGCGTGATGGTCGAGGGTGAGGATGAACGTCTCATCCGATCGATTGCCGAGAATATCGCCAGCACGATCCAATCGACCGTCACGTAGACTCCTGAACGCTCCGTAGCTATTCTTCATCGCCACCGACGTTCAGCGCGGCGAGTGGGTCGTCGCGCTGCCGACTGACTTCGCAGCCAATCCGATTGCACGGTTCAGTTCCGGGCGGCGCCAAATTTGGGTTTGTTTCGCAAAACCATCCTCTGCTGAAATCACCCTGGGATGATCGGGTGGATCGCAGCTGTGGGCATCGCGGCTCCCTGCGTTCCGTCATTCACCTCAATATCGATCGCCAGGGGCGGGGGCACGGGGGCGCCGAGGCGCGGGTGCTGCAAACGCTGGAGTTCATGCAGGGCCCGATAGTAGCTACGCTCAGCGCTCGCCTCGTAGCGTTGCAATTTCCCCAGCGGATCGACCCCGCTCGATCCCCGGATGAATGTGAGCCCCAGCGTGGCTGCAGCGCTTTGATCGCGCAGGGTCGTCAGCCGCGTGGCTTCGGTTATGGCCGCCTGGTGCTCCACCACATCTCCCGTGGAACGTTGTCCGTCCAGCTCCTCAAACGCATTCATTGCATCACGATCGTGGGTCTCGGCCTCTCGGTACGCTCGCGCCGCCAAGAGGTTGACACGTTTCCAGGCAAACACGCCGGCTTCGATACGACTCAGCCGACCGAGTCGCCAGGCGGCGCGAATCATCAATTCGACCAGAAATTCTTCTTGAGCGCCGCGCGGATTGCACGCGGCCCGGATGTTTTGGGATAGCGTCTGCAGAGCCTTGGGGTCCTCATCGGGGAGTAACAGCTCCTCAGAGAGGAGACCATGCGTGACGGCGTTCTGCGCGACGCGCGCTTTGCCAGCGGTTGTTCTTGGCCCGGTGCTGCGCTGCGCATTTTGTCGATTCGCTGCTTGTTGTCTCGCGCTCGTCATGGCTGTTCCCTCGCCTCCTCCGCGCCCCGCCGCAATTCCAACTCGATGAGAGGTGCGGCGGCGTTGTAGAGTTCGATCGGGTTGAGTTCCCCTCGTTCGACTCGCTTTTTGATCTGCGAGAGCATGCGCGCTTCACCGGGTGTGAGGAACGAGTAGATGGGGTCGTCGAAGGTCCCGTCGGACTTGGATGAGGCCTTCTTCGGGCGTGCGGTGCGAAGATAGGCCGGCTCGACATCCAGCTCTTGCTGGATACGCAACGTGGATGTGTAGAGCTCCTGGAGGAGACCGATATTTTCGGTAACGGCTCGCACATAGCGGCCGGACTTCTCTTCCTCGCGGAGCAGTCGACGAAGCCGACATTCCTGTACACGGACGAGCGCGACCTGTCGCGCCAGCACCGAAATGCGCCGTCGCGCGCGGGCCCGCCTACGCATGTTCTCGGTCCTTCTGCATCACGCCATGACACCTCGATCCAAAAAAAGGCCCCGGACAGAGAGCCGCTCGCTACCTGCGTGCCCTCTCCCGGGGCCTGATGGCCGCGCACCCAGCTACTCAACTGGGCCGTAGTGTTCACACCGTACCACGGACGCTCGGCGCGACCAAGTCTCCGCTTCCTGGCGATCCCTTAGGTTGCTCCGGGGTCGCCAGTCCGAGGGAAGCCCAGCTCGTGAGGCCGGACACCTGAGAGACTGTCCGGAAGGAGTTCAGATTTTGCGTCTGCTGGCTGGCTCCGGGTCGGATCGGTCGGCGGATTTTGAGTGTCTTATCTCTACTCTCCCAGAAGCCTCGAAGCCCATTTATCGGCCGCGCGGATCACCTTGAAAGTGAAGTTTCCACAGCCCAGCGGGGTGATGACCAGCCGACCTCGCACGTAAGGGGCATCTGTCTGCGCGTGACACGGCCGGCAGAGCGCCACCAGCTGGTCGAGATCGAAGTCCGAGCCGCCCTGGGCGCGCTTGACGAGATGGTGGACCTCGAGGCGCGTGCGGACCCCGCAGGCCTGGCAGACCCAGCGGGCGCGCGCCAGGACCTGCGCGCGGATCTCGCGCCAGGTGTCCTCGGTTGCCGACCGGCGACCCAGGGCGAGAGGCCCTCCGGCTCGGATCCGACGACGCGAGGCTCGCCCGACCCGGATCCGTGTTCCGAACCTCTTCGATGGCCGCCGGCGGATCAAGACGAACTCTGCCCCTTGGGGCAAACGCGCGAAGCTGACACAGTGGCCTGGCGCGGCTTGGCGGCCTGCAGCTCCCACTCCGGGAGGCACTCGCGGCATCCCGCCAAGAAGATCGCGATCGGGTTCGGCGAGCCCACCACCCGCTTGCCGAGGGTGAAGAAGTGCTCCACCAGCTCCATCGCCTCGATGTCCGGCATCGCGGCGAGGACGGTGCGACGGAAGCGCTCCCCAGGCGGTGCCGGCTCCCGGCCACGCGGGAGCGCATCCAGGGCCTCCGAGACCTTGGCCTGGAGGAGCACGATCGAAAGGTCTTGCGCGCACCGCAGCCAAGTCCCCCAGTCCTGCAACCGCTCGATCGCCGGCGCTACCACCGTCGCCTTGGCCAGCCCCACCGCCGCGAGCCCGGTCCGGAGCATCGCCCGCTCCGGTTCGTCGAACCGCAGCAACATCCGGCCGATGGCCAGGCGCTTGTAGGCCGTCCGCCACGAGGCCAGCCCGAGGACGTGGCGGAAATAGTCCTCCTCGGTGGCATAGGTCGTCCCGTCGGCATTCCGGATCTGGCTCCAGTAGCTCTTCGCGTGCATCTCCCACGCGAGTTCGCAGGCGAGGACCCGATCGGGCTCCATCCGGTCGCGCAGGCTCTGGAGCGTCAGGTGCAGCACCTCCGCGCGCGTCAGGCGGGGGTCCTGGGCCAGGAAGCGCTGGATCCCCTCGTTGGGATCGGGCGTCGAGGGCATGGGCGGAGGTTCGGCTACTCCGGTGCCGTCGGGCCCAGCTTGCTGGCGTGGAGCCCGGCCACCAGGGCCCGCGGGCAATCCCCCTCAGGCTGGCCCTTCATCCGCCGTTGCCAGCGCCAAAGCCGGAGCGCGGCCCGGAAGTCCTCGATCGTCAGCTTCTCCGGCACCGGCATCGCCTCCCAGGCGGGGTCATCCTGATACTTGGGCAGCCGCACGATGAGCCCCTGCACGGAGGGCAGGCCGCGCCGGTTCGCCGCATGCCGATAGGCCACATTCTGGAGAAAGGCCTCCGGATAGATGGCCCTGCCGCTCTTCCAATCGAGGACCGTCAGGACCCCGCGGACCCGGGCGTAGAGATCGAGCGTGCCGGCATACCCGCAGACTTCGCAGTACACCGTCCGTTCGATGGCCAGCGGCTCCAGCGCGACGGCCTTCGCCCAGTCCTTCCAGCTCTCCACCCCCCAAGCGGCAGCATCCGGGAGGCGCGGCTCGGGG
>Ga0187766_10000734_pt1 | contig 18713 bp, 15 predicted proteins | sample 0216_QUI02_MP05__4_FD_132971 | JGI IMG/M metagenome (GOLD analysis project Ga0187766, IMG submission 132971) | Tropical peat soil microbial communities from peatlands in Department of Meta, Colombia - 0216_QUI02_MP05_20_MG | ecosystem: Environmental > Terrestrial > Soil > Wetlands > Peat ... | reverse complement strand
GAACGCCGGTATTCGCCCGACAGCGCCGGGCCGGCCATCGCAATTGAATATCGAGACGTTGCCTTCCGTCGAGGCATAGAATTCTAAAATCTGCGGAATCCGGAACCGCTCTTTGAATTTTGACCAAACGTCAGCCCTCAAGCCGTTGCCACAACATAGCCTGAGCCGGTGTTCGTTCTCACGGGGACACGCCGGTGTATTCAAGAGATATCGGCAAAGCTCGCCGATGTACTGGAACAACGTACAATCCCACTTGACGATATCGTCCCAGAATTGGCGCCCGGAAAATTTTTCGCGGATCGCTACGGAACCGCCTCTTACTAACATCGCCCCAATGGCAACAACGCCACCTACGCTGTGATACATTGGCAAGCAATTATACATTCGGTCCGCTGATTGGACGTCCATTAGGCCTGCAAACCAGTGGCTCCAATACATCAGCCGATAATGGTTCACGTTTGCTGCCTTTGGTAACCCCGTTGTACCAGACGTATAGATACAAAGCGCGCGATCATCGATGTTTAGCGACGGCAATTCGACGTCCGCCAGCCTTTCGCCCGATAACTTCTCGACTTCGTCTTCTATGCGTGGAAAATCATATTCGCTGAAACCTCGCAGCCAAACCTTCAAATCTGCCGTAACGTGCGGATGGGCGCCGGCAAAGCTCTCTATGAGTTCGCTGGCAACGATTACATGCCTTGGGTTCACGATGTTGATGCAATGCGCCAACGAAGCGCCGGCGAGATTGGTGTTCAGCAGTGAAACAACGCCGCCGATCCGAGTAATGCCAAGCCAAATTGCTAAGTATTCAGCCCGATTCGGCATAAGGAGGCAGACGACTTCCCCCTTCGCGAGGCCCTGTCCGAGCGCCCAGCGAGCGTAACGGTTCGACCTTTGGACCAACTGGCGATACGTCAACTGCTCGCTGTCGGAAATAACCGCTGGCATGTCTCCCAGCGCGGTCGCAAAATCCTCGACGACCGTCGGCAACACTCGCGCGCGGTTATTCGCAATGGGCACCGTCATTTCCAGGGCGCGCAACCACATTTTCGACGGCGACAGCGCGTTTCCGGCCTGATTCGTGATATTATTCGAGTTCATGTTCAAGTGATTCTGCCCAAGCCGCCCCACTTAACCGGAGTAGTTAGCGACAAAACTGACCTATCTTCTCATCGCCGATCCTCAATCAGTAGTCGAACTGTTAATAAGCCAACTCTACGACTTTACCGGAGCATTTGGAAGCCGGCACGCGGCCAACAATGCTGTGATTCAATGTCTGACCCGTTTAAATTAAGGTTATTGTTCCCCATTCTCGAACTTTCCATTGAACGACGTACCGGTGTTGGATAGGATTCTCTTGACGTTACCCGCACTCAAAGCATTCTTAGCCGGTTCAATTACATGAAAATGCGATTTCTGTCTCCCGACAGGAAGGTGTTGGTGGCGAACATTTCCCGGTTCGATCCGAAATCCCCGCGAAATCATCGATACACGGTGTGGCAATCGATAGTCCATTAGGGTGATTCAATGAGAAGTGAAACAATCGCCATTCATGGCGGCTATGACGGCGACCCGGCGACAAACGCTGTCGCCGTGCCGATCTATCAGACCGTCGCGTACGCCTTTAACAGTGCCGAACATGGAGCAGCCCTGTTTAATCTCGAAAGCGAAGGGTACCGATATACGCGGATAGCGAATCCTACCAACACCGTCCTCGAGCGCCGTGTTGCTGCGCTCGAGGGCGGCGTCGAGGCGCTGAGTGTAAGTTCCGGTCAAGCGGCGACGAACTACTCCGTTCTGAACCTCACTGAAGTTGGTACCAACATTGTCTCGGTACCGCAGCTTTACGGAACAACGCACACACTGTTCGCTCACGTCCTGCCTAAGCAAGGCATTGAAGTGCGATTTGCTGAAACTGATCATCCAGAGGAGATCGGCAAGCTAATCGACAAGAATACCAGAGCGGTATTTTGCGAAAGCGTGGGCAATCCAGCCGGAAACATCTGTGACATTGAAGCCCTTGCCGATGTTGCTCACGGCCGCGGAGTCCCTTTAATCGTAGACAATACTGTGCCAACGCCCATCCTGTTGAAACCGCTCGAGCATGGCGCAGACATTGTCATCCATTCGCTGACTAAGTTTATGGGAGGACACGGCACAACTCTTGGTGGCATCATTGTGGATGGTGGAAGGTTTCGCTGGACCGAGTATCCGGATCGGTTTCACATGTTCAATCGACCGGACCCCTCTTACCACGGCCTCGTCTATGCTGAACACTATGGTGATGCAGCCTATATAGCGCGATGCCGCAGCGTCAATCAGCGGACAACAGGCTCGGTTTTATCCCCCTTAAGTGCGTTTCTGCTACTTCAAGGAATCGAAACGCTTGCACTTCGGGTCGAGCGCCACGTCGCAAACGCACGACGGGTGGCTGAGTTTCTCCGCGACAATCGTCGGGTCGACTGGATTAACTACGTGGGCTTCCGCGACAATCCTTACCATGCGCTCGCCGCGAAGTACCTCGACGGCAAGGCCTGCTCCCTTTTAACTTTTGGCGTCAAAGGTGGCTATGAAGGAGGTGCAAAGTTTTACGACGCCCTCAAACTCTTCAAGCGACTGGTCAACATAGGCGATGCAAAGTCCCTGGCTTGCCATCCGGCTTCCACAACGCACAGACAGATGTCTGGCGAAGAACAACTGAAAGCTGGGGTGAGGCCAGAGACGATTCGGCTTAGCGTAGGGTTAGAGCACATTGACGATATTTTGTACGACCTCGAACAAGCCTTAGATCAAACAAGATAGCGGCACCGGCAGATGCGCGACCCAGGTTTGTTACACGCTTCCAGATACGTTCTCCGCTCTGGTAAATATTAAGGGAAGAATTGTCATGCCTATATTGTTGGATGGAGGCTCATCAGGCTATCGGTCGTTCGCGGCGGTCGAAAACTTGCGCGGAAAGCCTCGCCCAGAGTTTCACGAAGGAGCGGCAAATTGCATCGACCTAGGACTGGTTAACAATATGCCAGATACCGCGCTGGAGACGACGGAACGTCAGGTGCTCAAACTCCTTGACGCAGCCGCTGATGATACTCTTGTTCGTTTGAAACTCTACTCGCTACCGAATGTGCCGAGAAGCGATCTGGGCCAACAGCATATAGCCCATCATAACTATTTCGGTAGTGACGATCTCCTAAACGGTCACCTAGACGGCCTCATTGTGACGGGGGCGGAACCGCGGGTCCCAAATCTAACAGAGGAACCGTACTGGCCAACGCTAACGCAAGTTCTCGATTGGGCAGAGCAAAGCACGTTTTCGACTATCTGGTCCTGCTTGGCCGTGCACGCGGCTGTCTTTCACTTTGACGGAATCTATCGTCGTGCACTCGACAATAAGTGTTTTGGTATTTTTGACTTTGATCAGGTTTCACCTCATCCGATGCTTAACGGCGCTCCATCTCGGCTGCGGACGCCCCATTCGCGGTGGAATGAAGTTGAAGAGGACGCGCTCACTTCCTGTGGCTATACAATTCTCACCCGATCAGAACAATCGGGTGTCGATACATTCGTGAAACAAAGAAAAAGTCTCTTTGTATTTTTTCAAGGTCACCCTGAATATGAGCCCGGCACGCTGTTGGGGGAATATCGTCGAGATATAGGTCGATTTCTCCGCAAAGAGCGGGACAATTATCCGGCGACTCCCTTGAACTACTTTGATGCTGAGGCCGAAGCAGCATTGCGCGTTTTTAAAGAGCAAGCGTTGTTAGACCGCCGCGGAGAACTGCTTGCGAGCTTCCCCTATAGCCTGCTGGCGACCAATTTGTCGCATGCATGGCGTGAAGCCGCCATTCAGCTATACCGAAATTGGCTACAATATATCTCTGTTCAAAAGGCCTCGAGAGTTAGTACGCCGTCAGTCTCAATTTAGCACGCTGTGAATCCGAACCGTGGTTACAATCAGCTTCCCAAGCGTATCATATCACATGGATGGCACTAGCGTTCGCCGCAACGATTTATTCTCGCGGCAGGCCTCAAAAATGACGCGACGTCTTGTTGCGTTTGCAATATTTGTAACCTGGAGGTGAACATGGCTAGCGCAGACGGCTGGTCGCAGACCTGGACATTCTTCGAACAAAGCTGGCACGAAGGTAATGTACCGATCATCGGACCGCGAACACATTCCGCTTGGATGGGATCTTCTGTTTTTGATGGCGCTCGAGCATTTGAAGGCGTAATGCCCGATCTCGATCTTCACTGTGCGCGCGTCAACGATTCCGCGAAGAAGTTGTTCCTCGAGCCTGTCGTATCGACGGAGCAGTGGGTGAGTCTCGTTAAAGACGGACTAACCCGGTTCGGCAAAGACACTGCGCTTTACATTCGACCTATGTACTGGGCCGAGCGGGAAGGACCGCGGGTTCAAGCGCCGAGTCCGGAGTCAACGATATGGTGCTTGACAATGTACGAAGCGCCACTGCGCAAGCCTGATGGCTTCTCTATCACCCTCTCGCCATTCTGTAGGCCAACGTTGGCGACGATGCCCGTTGATGCCAAGGCGGGATGTCTGTATCCGAACAATGCTCGTGCCCTGTTCGATGCACGCGCTCGCGGTTTCGATGACGCTATCATGTGCGACGTTTTAGGTAATGTCGCTGAGCTAGCCACTTCCAATATTTTCATGGTTAGGGATGGAGTCGTCTCTACGCCGGTGCCGAACGGAACGTTTTTGTCCGGCATTACGCGTCATCGCGTCATTCGACTTCTGCGGCGATCCGGGATGGAGGTTATGGAAACAACGCTACGTTATTCAGATTTCGAGGCGGCGGATGAGATCTTTTCGACGGGAAACTTTTCTAAGGTGTTGCCAGTGGTGCGTATAGATCAGCGCCCGCTGCAGCCGGGACCGGTATATCGCAGGGCTCGAGAACTTTATTGGGCGTTTGCCCACGGATGATCCTCAAGACACTCCTTGGCCCCAAGAACACATAACGCGATCACTCGAAGACCGGTAAGATGCTGGTTATCGGCTATCAAATGGGGCTCGGCGTTGATTTCGAACGATTGTAGCACGGTAACCTGACGGACGCTCGGCGCTTCCCGATCCACACTCCGAGATTTCGATGCCTGAGCTAGACCTGCTGGCGTTCTCGATGCAGAGCTGGACCTAGCTCAGTGGGAGTTGCAGCGTAACCACCGATCCATGCATGCCGGCACTTCCAAACGGCTCGCCATGAGTCTGCCTTATCCGTCAAATTCGCGCGTCCCGTGGCATGCGCGGCAAGCCGATAACCATACGCACGGATTAAGGGGCACAAAAGCAACAGTGCACGTCCTAACACGCGCGCCGGAGGTGACCAGTGTCTATTGATAAATGTCACGTGTCCCCTGAATAGCTTCGCCGCCTTGTCTACGGATGATGTTTCCGATGCGCCTCCGTAGTGGACAATTGTTGCAACCGGCGTAACGATGGGATGTGCCCCGACTTGGCGTGCTCTTTCGCAAAGATCGGCCTCTTCTCCATACATGAAAAATGCGGGATCGAAGCCTCCCAGCTGGTTCCAAAATTCTCGGTCAATTAGCAACAGACAGCCGGCTACAATGTCGACGTGCCTGACAGTACTGCGGTCCCAACCGCCATACGCTATTGAGTTGAAGATTGGGCTGTTGGGTGCCAGAAAAGCCAAACCGAGCGACCAGCACAAAAGATTCCATACCGTCAATTTCCGCCAGCACGATCCTGGATTCAATGAACCATCGCCAAAGACCGTCCGCCCTCCCCAAACCCTGCTTGACCGATTGTCGTTGGAAAATGCCACCAACCGATCAATGGCCCCGTCCAAAATTATCGTGTCAGGATTGAGCAGCAAGATTTGCCGGCCACGGGCGCTGGCCGCCGCTAGATTGTTGGCGCCTGCAAAACCTAAATTTTCCGTTAATGCCATTAACCTTACTGTCGGAAACTCACGCCTAATAGCCTCGGCGGAGCCATCCGTGGACATATTGTCGACAACTATGATTTCGTAGCTCGTACGCCGAGTTTGCACCTCGATGGACCGCAGACATGCGAGGATCATCTCTCGCGTATTGAAGCTGACTATGATAATACTCAGCTTGACGTTGCTAGAGTGATTCAACTTGACCTCGTCCTGATCCATTTTGTCGCCGTGTCTAGGCTATGGATACATATTCGGCTTATTTAAAATTAATTTGTTTCCGCAATACTTGCCAGATCCCTCATCAACGGGGGTAAGATCCGAATCGGGCTCCTCGAACCGTGTTTCAAAGGCTTGGCACCCAAACTGTTCTGACGTGCCGATCGGATTGGTTCCACCTACGGCACCTTGACGGCGCTGGAGGTCCCGATGAGTTTGCGAGGATCGGCCGTTCTTACGACACTGTTTATCGCTCGTGTACCGTGCTTTTGGAAGGACAAATCGTGATTGAGATACCGCCCCTTGTGGGCAACGGTTGCGGGCTTGCCACCGGTCGAGCATTAGTCTCCTTGACCAAAGGTCGCGTCCGCCTCGCCAGGTTCGCAGTAGTCGTTGCAGGAATCGGCCAGCAAGGGCCGGCGATGAACGGCAGGATCGTGCAACGATGGTTCCACAACCCGCAAATCGCCCCCTTTGCGCGACGAGATGGGGGTGCCAAGTCGGACGCTTCATCGTCGTTGCCTATATCCGGAACACGGCGCGGCTTAACTAGGTAATGCGCACTGTCAAATTCGTTCGAGCCGACGAAATCAGACTGAGCCCACCGTCGAACATGGCGCCGACGATGAGGCGCCCGCGAACAGCAACCGGTGAACCGCCCACACGTGACCGCCCGAACTGATGATGCACGAGCCGAAAACACCTACCACTCGACGCGCAGCGACAGTGACTTCCATCTCACTCTCCGCGCGCTGCCGGCAAATCGTTAACGCCGATGTCAGCGGTGTTGCGGAGCTGCTCAGTAAAGGATTCCCTCGCCGCTCGCTCGACCATTGGCGTCGAGCGCTCGATCGCCTCGCAAAGCACCCCACCCCAACGGGCATGCCAAAATACGGATACATTCTCGAAAGCGCAAACATCCCAGTCGGCGTAATCCTGCTTATATCGTCAATGGTTCAACAGGGCAATACCGAAACAATACGGTGCAACGTCTCGAGTTGGTACGTGGAACCTGAATTCAGAATTCACGCCCCATTGCTCGTCTCGCAGGCTATTAGAAATAAGGAGGTCACGTATTTCAACATCTCACCCGCGAAGCACACCCGCCCCATAATCGAGGCACAGGGGTTCTCACAATATTCTACTGGCCAATTTGTCACTTTCGCGTTCCCCTCAATGCGCCGTGACCCGACTCTGACTGTCGGACCCAACGTCACTCCAGATGCTCATTTTGAACCGTTCGAGCGGGAGTTGCTCGTGACTCATTCGCAATACGGCTGCATGAGTCTTTGGTGCGTGACCCCGGAAAGGGCTTATCCGTTTGTATTTCTTCCCCGCGTGATGAAGCGCATCGTGCCATGTGCCCAACTCATTTACTGCAGACATATCGAAGACTTCATTCGATTCGCACGACCGCTAGGGTCCTACCTGCGCTCACATGGAAGGCCCTTCGTCATCATCGATTCGAAAGGACCAATCCGCGGACTTCGTGGCTGGTACTTCGACGGTGTCGCTCCAAAGTACTTCAAAGGACCAATACCCCCGCGTCTGGGAGATCTGGCCTACACTGAGGCTGCCATGTTTGAGGCCGACAGTTCCAAGGAAGTTTGGGATAATCTCGACGGGTAGTCAGCGTTAGCAAATCGGCCTCGCACTTCCAAAGCGTCAATGGGCTCCTTCACGCGAGAACGCTCCCTCCTCGACCAAGCGGCGGTGGGTTTCGTCTGCACCTTCCAAACGACCAAAACGCCCCACTTTGATGTTTTCCCGTACGATCTTTGCTGGGTTTCCGACAACCATGCAACGCGGTGGCACCGAGCGGATGACCACGCTACCAGATCCCACCACGCACTCATCACCAATCTCTACGCCCGGCATGACAATACTCCGGGCGCCAATGAAGCATCGGCGTCCAATGCGCGTGTGCAGATACAACCCACGCGTCATGTCATGAGCAAGGATCGCGGCATCAAAGGCAATGTAACTCTCAGCGCCAACGTGGACCCCGCGCGGATAAGTCTTGTCGAACCGCGCGCTAAGCGAAAATTCGCAGCTTGGATCGAGATCCATTTGCCAGACCCAAGTCAGGTAAAGCCATTTTGTTCGAACGAGTAAGTGACGCAAGCGCGCAAACTGATTGAGACTATGAACCATCACGTCCGAGATCCTCCGTGCCCGGACCCCAATCGCATCCGTGAGCATGAGCTGCGCCGCCCGTGCATTTTAGCCGCCAGAACAGGACAGATAGCGAGCGGAATGCAGGTGCAAATGGGACAGTGCCCCTTTGGCCCTCGGCACCCCGGGTGCGATCTGCAGGGATCATCCAGGGACACCATCACGGCCTGTCCTAAGCCTTTGCCTTTGATAAACTAAATGCGCGAGGCTAGCGCGTGTTCCATCTCAAAACGATGACAAGACCGACTGAACTCGACCGATTCAAGGATCACGGCGAGCCTCGTCTCTCTGCGTCAATATGTCCATGATCGCGTCATGGATTGAGCGTGGCCCGCAACGACAGATTGAGCGCTTGCGAGCGCGAGCCGTCGCCCAAGCGGCCCAAGCCGGGTCGCAGCGAGCGCAATCCTCGACCGAGTTTTGCAGATATGGCAACTTTTCTTCGTCGAGTCGACCGGCGCCGTCAGCGATTTGTAACGCATGAATTTGAAGGTTAGCTTGCAGAACTTTGGCGCGGACCAGGGACTCGGCTGGCCGCGGCGATTTGACGATTGCAGACTTCTTTAACAAAAACGGGCGCCTTGTGAGCTCCCGAAATGACATTGAAAAAGCCATGGGACAAGCTTCCTTCCGTCTCGGCCGTTAGCCTGGTCGTCACACGCCACCAAGCGCATTGGCCTCTCTCAGAAAAATCGTTTTGCCAAAGCGATCTATACCCGACCTGAGTCGTCGATAAACGTATCCGACAGGAGTTGCCACCAAAGGCCGCCCCACTGTAACCCAGATCTAGACGTACCCGCCAATGCACCTATCGAAAACGTGAACACCCTTGCGGTATTCGAGACAAACACCAAACCGTCGATTCGGAGGGTTTTGCTCCGAAGCGAGCGGATTGGTGAATTTTGTTTGCTTTGAGAGGATTTCAGGATCGCTGATAAAAGAGTCGACTGTCGAACAATTGAACAAGACGGTTCACGAATCCCTTGTGTCAGTTTCCCGACTCATCACTTTCAAACGTGCGGAGACCCCTACATCGAGATTTGTTTGTCCTCCAAGGACTCGCGACGCATTCCACTGCGCCGGTCACAGCGTTTCCTGTTATGCAAAGCTTTTCTATACCATCGAAAAGGAACGCATAATATTCAAGCAGAAATCCACGGCGGGCCCTCCACTGAAATCCAGGGAAAAATTTGACGACACGGATTTTGAGTTTGTGGGTATCTTTGGCCGTGACCTCCAGACGGCGAAACAATTGGTGCACTGATTGTCTGACCCTGACACTGCAGATGGTATGACACGAACATTTGCGCCGTACGACAATCAAGCTGAGTGGTATCTCTCTGCTGATTGGAAACGCGATGTGACCATGTCGCCGTGCGCGCAGGGCGAGCCGAAGCTGGATCGGTGCCAGGATACTCGCGCCATCGAGCCATTCCAGGATAATTCGCGGCTCGGTCGTCTGGGCGCCACCTCCCTTTTTTACCCGGATTGCGCGCGTGATTAACCACAATTCTCCTTACGGTTGCTCCGCTTCTTCCCGCTTCACACGTCGGGAACGGAGCGATCCACTGGGAACTGTTGACACAGCGCGTCGCCGCAGACTGGTCGCGCTTGCGCGCCCGCGCCCCTCACGCCCTTTTGCGACACCGCGGCGAGTTGGGTTTCCAGCCGGCACTTCAGGCTTTCAATGTGGCTTGGATTCAGCGTGCCGCACCGCGTGACGTTGCTCGGCGCTGTGCCTGCGAATCCGGCTCTTGATGGTTTCCGCGACCCTTCCATATCAAGCGCCTCATCGACATCGACAGTCGGAGCTGGTCTCGCTCCGCGTGCCATCACCTCGCCTGGCGCGCTCAGTAAGACAGGTTCGCACCCGCCGTGCGCCACAGCATCAGGAACGGATGCCGCAACGAGATATCGTGTGGCAGCCTCTGCGACGCCACCGCGCCCGGGGGATAGGGTTGCGCGAGGATGCGTCCCTTGCCGCTTCAGCAGCGCCGGCATCTCGCGCCGACTCGGAGATCGATCGATCCGGCCCCGCGGCTCCGAGTTGTCAACTAAATATTCCACCGCATATGTGAACCGATCCGTTTCGGTCGGTTCAGTAGCGCGTTACAACGTGAGTGCGCGCCATCGCTTAACCGCTACGTTGCTTCACGTCCGGAGCCAACGAAGTCACATCTGGAATCCGCCACTCATCTGCCCTGAGACCACCAGCGTCAACGGTTCCGCTTAACCCATTGCGGATTAGCTCACGCCAGTGACAAACTAATAGGCATTACGGCTACGCGCGACTTCAAAGCAGGTACGAATAATAATCCACAGATCAAGCCATATATTCCAATTGTTGATATACCAGAGGTCTAAATTGATTCGCTCCTTCATCAAATCAAGCTCACGAGTTTCTCCCCGAAAACCGTTGACCTGAGCCCAACCAGTGATACCGGGCTTGACGTGGTGTCGGAAGGCGTACTTACCAATTGATCTTCCGTATTCGTCATCGTGGGCGACAGCATGCGGGCGTGGTCCAACCAACGACATTTCGCCACAGAGCACATTAACTAGCTGCGGCAGCTCATCGATGCTGGTGACGCGTAGTAGGCGACCGATGCGTGTCACTCGTTCGTCATTGCGCTTGGCTTGGCAAATGGTGCGCCCGTTTTCAAGCACATTCATGGTCCTAAACTTCCAGATCATGAACTCCCGGCCGTTGAAGCCCTTGCGGCTCTGGCGAAAGATCACGGGCCCGCGCGAATCAATCTTAATTGCTATACTCACAACCGTGAGCAGGGGCAAAAGGAGAAGTAGCGCCGCTCCCGCCAATACCAAATCTACGGCCCGCTTGGTAGCCATTTCGAGGCGGGTAAGAGGCGCTCGCTGCAGTTCAATCAGTGTGGGCCCGGCAAATTCGGCTGTTGCTTGCGAGAAAATTGGCCTGGCAAATCGATCGGGGAGAAGAAGTACTGGGATCGGTAGTATGCGCAACATTCGCGTCAAGAGATCACGCCGTCGGATATCGGCCCAGCCGATCGCCAGGAGCATCTGCTCCGCATTCGTGCTTCGCGCGGCTGCAACTGCGGTATCAACGATACTGACTTCGTGATCAATCTCGGCCAGGACTGGAAACTCAAACCGGCCAACTTCACGAATGCCGAATTTTTGCAACAGATCGAGCGTGGACAACTCGTGTAATTCTTCCTGGTCTCCAATGAGAATACATCGAGGTCCTGAAATCGTCCCTGCTAAGACCCATTTGCTGAGTTCTCTGCAAACAAGCGCTCGCACTCCAAGCAAAAGTGGCAGACCCAGCAATCCAAAGACTATCGTCGACCCACGAGAATAGCTGCTTCCAACTTTCAGGAGGAATAGCAGGGCAGTCACAATAAGTAGCACAGAAATCCATGCGGAGATTATCCCGTTTGCCTGCCTTGTTCCCGATAGAAGGGCTCTCGTGCGATAAAAACCCCGAGATGCTGTGAGTAGAACAAATAGCAGGCCCGAATTCGCTCCTATGCCGAGCAATGCGGAGGTGTCGGCTCCAGCACCGAACGCGAAGTAGTGGTAAGCAAGACCCGCTACGAGGCTTGATAACGTAATAGCCAAAAAATCTAACGCCGCGGCGAGGAGGCCGATGTTCCCATAAGAGACAAGCTCGGAAACGTGGCCCAAACTTGACTGGGCTCTGGCGGCAAGCTTATTCGGCTGTTGGGAGAGATACGTCGCCACGACCACCACCCCAGATTACACCACAGAGAAAATTACACTACAGACGGAACTTCCATGACTGGGTGCTTCAGTTATTACCTTCATTTTCAGCGATCGCACAACAATTTTTTAACTGCTAGCCGACCTGAGTCAGTGTTAAGTTTAATAATAGAGGTGCCATAATTTTTTATTCTTGTCATCGATATGCGTAACCTAAACAGAAAGTATTTATCGAACCTAGAGGAACTTCGGAAATTGAAAGGAAGATCGAGAATTAGACTAGCGTTGGGAAAGATTGTTCTTTCCTCAGTGTCGCGTCAACCATGCATCACCCAGGGATCCACTTTGGAAAAGTCCACAAAACGCATGTCACGCCCGTGTCTAGCCAACATTCGAAACGCCTCCTTGCGCCAGCGTGATCGCAGTCAAGCGCACCGTCACGCACTGTATAAGCATTACCCACCATGGTACGATCCTAAGTCCCTAGTGGCCCATGACGTTCCCGCACCCGAAACCGCGCCCCTGATTCGTCGTGATTCCGCCTGCGGACCGCCACAGTATCGCCCATCGAACGCCTCGCCAAGCACAACTGGCGACCCGGTGACGGTAAGCCCGTAGAGTAGTCGGCCGTTGATGCTTACACGTTGGCGCTGGGGTCGCGAGCCAGCCGTTTCCACGAGACCTGTCGGTGGAACTAGAAATTGCTCAACATTGAACGTACAACCCCACGGCGCTCGCGCCCCAGCACCGAAAGCGACCGCGGCGTCAACGGCGGACCTGCGTAGGAGCAACGATGTTGCTCCTTATTCGGTTCCGCCGAGCGCTGCCAACGCGGCTGATCCGTTTGTGGGCGCGCTGGGGCCGCACCCAGAATGGGTCGAAACTCTTCACGCCACTCCGTGTCGGGTGGAACCCCCCTGACGGAAATTAAGATGCCGTTTTGACAGCCATCTCCCAGCCAAGGAGCCACTCTCTTTTGCAGTTCACTCACAGGATTTATGCCGAACAACGCAGCAAAGCAGTTTGTTGAAGCCAGTGACAGGCACGCAACCTCTCGCCCCCTCAACCAAACGTTTTGTGGCCCTTCACAGCTTGCGCGGCCTGTGTGCGATCTTTGTCGCTGTACACAATTTTGAATATCCCCGGAATCCGTTCGTTCTGCATTCCTCTTTGTTCGTCGATTTTTTCTTTGTGCTAAGCGGATTTGTGATCACACACGCATATATGCTGCGACTCACAACAAGGAATGAGTTCCGCATATTCATAGTGCGCCGGCTTGGGCGTCTATGGCCGCTTCATGTGACAATGCTGATGGCGTTCGTTTGTCTCGATATTATAAAATTTACTGTTGGATCGCTGACCCACGCAAACTTTTCAATACCTCCTTTTACATCTCCCAATTCGGCAATCGCCATCGTGTCTAACTTGTTTTTGATTCAGGCGATTGGCCTTCACACTGAGCTCTCCTGGAATGTTCCAAGTTGGAGCATTAGCACCGAGTTTTGGACGTACATACTGTTTGCTTCATTGTGCATCTCATCCCGAGGCAAACCACCTCCTGTCGCTATCGCATCAGCTCTTGCCCTTTTGGCAGCGCTCGTCCTATTCCTGTTTTCTCCTACTTACCTCGAAACGAACACCGACTATGCGATGGCCAGATGCGTGTACGGATTTTTTGTCGGTCATATAGTATATAGAGCCGGTGAAATGAAAGTTGGTGATGGCGGATTTCTCGAGGCGACGACCATTCTGATGGTCTTTGCTTTTGTTTGGATTTGCGAAGGCATTATCTCAATCATCGCACCGGTCGTATTCGGATTAGCGGTTTGGGTGTTTGCCAGAGAGGGCGGCCGCATATCGAAGGTGTTGTTGACGAGGTGGTTTGTGCGCCTTGGAGATTGCTCATACTCAATTTATATGGTCCACTGGCTAATTAGAAACAGTATCTTTGCCGTCGTCAAATTCGCTATGGCGTTGATGGGAATTCATTCCGCCGCTGTCCACATTTCTTGCAATGAGGGCAGCTGCACCTGGACTATGGGGCTGCTACTGATTAGCTATCTCGTTGCGGTTATTATCGTTGCAAGCGCTACTTTTAACTTTATCGAACGACCGAGTCGCAGGCATTTTAATGAGATCGCCAAACAATTTAAAACAAAGCCTGTCAACTAACAGGCTCTTCTGAGATTAGTCTTCAAACTCGTTAAGGTAATTCGGTGAGCCAATAATTGAGCCGGCTAAGGCGAACCGCCCAAGCCACCTCGGTATGCCATACGCTAGGCCGGGTTGGAGATTGCCCACCGGCGCGTATTTGATGTCGTCCATTTTGTCATCCACTCATAGGCGCCGTTAACTTTCAAGAAAAACTCAATGGGCCAATCAGACGGATCGACTTTGACCCGACCACGGAGCATACCCTCCTCGTCTGTCTTGATCTGTTCGGGACAAATGGTGAAGACTTGATCATATCCCGCTATTGAGCAAAGTTTAACGATTGACGCATCGTAATCACCATAGGGAAAGGAAAACAATCGAACTTCCCGTCCCATCAAGTTTTGTAATTCTTGGCGAGAGCCTTCAATTTCATCCCGCGCCTTATCTGGTTGCGCTTGAGACAGAAGCACATGCATCGAACCATGCGACCCCAACGTTACCAGATCAGATGGCAATTCCTTTAACTGATCGACGGTCATCACCACTTCGTTACGAGCTTGTTCTTCATCCCTCATCGCCCAACCTGGGCAGCGCCCCAGGAAGCCCGTTGGAACAAAGATCGTCGAATGAAACGACCGAACCACCAGTTCTGGTATCGCGTTTTCACGCACGCTTACGAACGCATCATCGAATGTGATAGCAACGTGTCTTGTCCCAGGAGGTAAGACACCACGATAGGATGCGGGGACAACGCGCGCGGTCCGCTGCAAAGTCTGCATCTGACGTGCGAATCTAGACCGTTCGCCGCCAGCGACTCCATGATAATAAAGAATTACCAATTTCTGATCTACCGGCCAACCTATCATATAGAGGGCGCGGTGCACCACGGCCCTCGTCACGAAATACAGCAAGCTAATTCCGAGCTTGATAAATCGCTTGAAATCTGGAGCGTTCATCGAGGAACCGCGGCAGTCGGGGAACATCATTGGCTTTTGTGCCTACTTATATCATATCGAAGTAGGTCGTAAAGGTCGAACGAGCGCCGGCCCACAGCATGGCGCGATTTGAATGAGGAAGCGATCTCGCGGACTTGCCGATTTATGTTAATTTGCACTTATCTCACTTGTCGGCACTGATCAACAGCTTGGGATTGAAAGCTGCAGGAGTGGATATCGTTCGACCATTCTCTTAGAGAACCATCGCCACCTGTTTCCTCAGGCGTCACGAGAGTACCCGAGGCGAATGTGTTACCTAAGGAGAGACAGGAGGTGCTTTGCAACCCGTTCCAGCAACAGCCCTGGAGATAGTCGGCACCAGTAGCCGAGTTGCCAGGTCAGGCGATGGATGTGCGCCATCGGGGATGCCGTTCCTCAACTCGTCCTTGGTCAACCTTTTCCAGTTCGCTCGGTTATCAATGTATCCGACGCCTAGTTTCCGAGCCAACGGCTCATACAGATCGAAGTAGGCGTCAACATTCCACCGAATCCATCCATGTAGACCGAACGACGGGCTCATCGTCATTAAGAAGATCTTCGTCTGCGGTTTGGCCTTCAGAATTGCTTGTACGATTTTAGTCGTATTCTCCCGACTGCGCTGCAGCGAGAAACCTTTGAACCAGGCAGCATCATTCACAGAAAATTCGATCAACACCACGTCCGGATCGGCGTCTATAACCTCGGTGATTACCGTTAGTCCCCATGCCGACGTTTCGCCGCTGCGCCCAAAATCCAGCACTCTTACGGGTACCCCAAGACAAGTGTTTAAGTTTTGTTCGAGCGGCTTAAGCCAACCGCCACGATGGGTAAGGCTGGTCCCAAGTGCCACTACAGTCATTGGTTTTTCTTGCTGACTGGCCATCACATGCGCGCTGTAAGTCGGATTCAAGATGGTGAATGCCAATGTCATGATTATTCCACTCACGAAGCGGCGCATTTTATTCGCTTGTTCCCTATCGCGGATCGGGACTCATGGGTTCTAGTCTCCCAAGCGCTTTCTTCTTGCTTGCCTGCGAGTCGGTCTACTGTCACATGTCAGAACCTTTTAGAAGTTATTCGCCATTGGCGACTGCCCGAAAGGTAATCGGCACTTGCCTTTTGGGAAAGCCTTGAGATCCCGATTCTGAGGGTGGCTGGGTAAGGGCCTCTGTCGTTTGCGATTTCCAGCGGCCGATCCGACCCGAGGGCCAAGCCGCAGGTCAAATGGCCGTCTGCAGACCGGTTCCGCCGCGCTCGACGGGCGATGGAACCTCCTCGCGCGTGGTCACCTTCGCTCCCGCTCGCGGCCCTGAGCGTCAAGCGCCACCGGCAATCGATGCCGGCAGGCAGATCCGCGACCGAGGGCGCGGAAGAACAACAGGCCGGTGGGGGAGACCATAATGCGCGATTGTGGCGCGCTACCAGCGTTCCTGGCCTCATTGACAACACCGCGCCGGCACGGAATGCCGCGCTATGAGCAAAAGCCACACGTTGCAAGTGACCCCCTCGCTACCCACGTTATCCGCGCTTCGTTTGAGTTGCGCCAAGGGTCTTGCGGTCAGCCGAGGGCGACCCGCCTTCACTCAACTTGACGATACATCTTGTGCAGAAATCCATTTTGTCGCTATCCCACCTTCCATTCAGCCGAGCGTTCTAAACTTTGGCGTGTACTTTTCTAGACGGAGTGAGAATTTTCATTTACCCTATTTTCTGGGTCACCCCCCGTACCTCTAAAACATGCCGCTCCTATTATTCGTTGGTATTTCAAGTATGCATGCTGCATTCGCTCCGACTGAGCTAATCCAGATAACACGTCCATCGCCTTGAGAAGCGTTCGTGTCCGCGACCGCCCAACCCCGCCCTCGCGCCGCTTTGCCAATACCCAGAAAGGTTAATGAAAGATGCGCAAAGACTCCCCCATTGGACCATCTGGAATCGAGGCACGCATTGCGTGTGGGGAAACGTTGGGTAGACTGCTCTCGAATCTAGAGGCTGCCCACTCCTCCATGCGAATTTCAATCCTTGATACGCGCGTCAACAGGTTGAGCCGATAGCGGTACCGGGGAGTTGGCGGGTCATGGGAACGCTTTTGCGCCGCGGACTTTTTTGCTTGGCCCTGTTTGTGGCGCTGGACTCCGCGCCAGCCCCGTGCTGGTATGTTGATACTCCGCCGATAAAGGCCGGTTCAGCAAAAATGATTTCAGCAGCGGTCGCGTTGCAGCCCGCGTCCCCGCTGAGCCCAGGTTCACCTCGAACGCCGCTGTCCGTCCAGCTAGCGAGCCTGGCGGCATCCTCTAGCCTTGAATCCTTTGAAGTTCCAGCTGGCTGTGCACGGTTGGAGAAACAGGAAAATTTCCATAGCTTCTATGTCGATCCCGCCGCCGGCAGCATGAAAAATGACGGCTCCGCCTCCGCGCCGTGGAGCACGCTTGAAGACGTCGTCGCTGCCAACCTTTTCTACGAGCGTGGTAAGAATTCTTCGGCGCCGATTCATCCCGGCGATGTTATCTACTTACGGAGTGGAAATCATGGATCTCCGCGCTTTTATGGCATCGTCAATTCGAATTTTGTTACGGTCAAAGCTGCGCCCGGACAAGTTCCGACGGTGGCGCACTTGGAGGTGAATGGCGTCGGCAAGTTTATTTTTCAGGGAATCACGTTTGCCCATACCTCAAATGCAATTCTTGCTCGAATTGACCAAACATCGAATTTTGGTGCGAGTAAAGATATAGTTTTTATCGAGAACACCCTCTATGCCAATTTAAATGTAAGTTCATGGACTCAGGCGGATTGGGTCCGCAACGCGCCGTTTGCCGGTTTCCTGACCGCAGGATCGTGCATTTCCATTCTTAACAATCATTTCAGCAACCTGAAGAATGGCATGCAGATATACAGTGACGATACGATTGTTGCTGGAAACACAATCGACTTTTTTGGTGATGACGGAATTGACATCGTCGGCAGTAATGTCACAGTCAAAAACAATATTATTACGAACAATCTCAATATCAACGACGGCAATCACAATGACGGAATCCAGGGATGGACCTTTGGCGACAAGACAAATAGCAACGTCGTTATCAGCGGAAATCTGGTTCTCAATTCCGTCAAAACGTTGCCGTTCCCTGGGTCTATGCAAGGTATCTCTATATTCGATGGCGCATGGAAAAATGTAAGGATTACCGATAACATAGTTGCTTCCAACCTGTGGCACGGAATTTCCCTTTATGCCAGCGTTAGTATGAGCGATGCCGCAGTCGCCAATAACGTCGTGGTCGCGAGCGATAATGCCCACTGTCAAACATGGCTGGGCGTCTTCAAAGGAAGTTCCGGAATGGTGCCTATCAACATTTCGGTGACCGACAACTTGGTATCAAATTTAAAAATTACAACTCCGGGCGTGATCGCCTCGCAAAACCATAGAATTATCAACAATACGAAAGTGCTACAGGCTGTCGTTGATCTATACAATTCGGGGCACGCTGCGAGTTACACGAACTTCCTACCGCTGGTGGCCGGCAGCTATCGGTAGTTACCCTTCGCAGATTTCTGGCGAGCTCGG
>Ga0187766_10000733_pt1 | contig 18731 bp, 15 predicted proteins | sample 0216_QUI02_MP05__4_FD_132971 | JGI IMG/M metagenome (GOLD analysis project Ga0187766, IMG submission 132971) | Tropical peat soil microbial communities from peatlands in Department of Meta, Colombia - 0216_QUI02_MP05_20_MG | ecosystem: Environmental > Terrestrial > Soil > Wetlands > Peat ... | reverse complement strand
GCAAAGAGGCCCAAACAGACTCGCTGAAAAAGGAGAAGCCGGAGGCGGTCGGCGATCTCGACCTGGGCGTGAGCAACCGCACCGCGCCTTCCACTGTTTCCGGAAATCTCCGATCTCTAGCGCCTCCGCCTGCGAAGGACGAGAGCAGCCTTCGAACGCCCGGGAAAAGTCCGGAAGAAGTGACAGAAACCTCCCCGGCAGAAACGATCCGTGCTCGGCCGTCGGCGGCAGAGATGAAAGGCCCTTCCACATCGGCGGCCGCGCGCGTGTCCGCTCAACAGGTGAAAACCGACGCTGGGGTGGCACCGCAGGCCCTTACGCTTGAAGGTGTCGCGCGCCGCTCCACGGGAGAGATTATCTTCACGCCGAATCCGAAGCTATTGTGGCGGATTGCCCAGGGCGGGTACGTGGAGCGCACACAAGACGGCGGCGTGTCCTGGCAAGCGCAGTTGCCCGAGACTGGTGCACAGCTCACGGCTGGATCGGCTCCTTCTGAGAAGATCTGCTGGCTCGTCGGCCCTGGCGGCGTGATTCTCCTCACAACTAACGCGAAGGATTGGAAGCGCATTCCACCCCCTGTTTCGGTGGATTTCGTGGCCATCATAGCCGGGGGAGTTTCCAGCGCTACGGTAACGACGGCGGATGGCCGCAAGTTCGCCACTGCGGACGCCGGCGTTCATTGGAGCCCACTCTAGCCGCCGCTCTTGGCCAATAAATCCCTGCAAGAAATCGCGCCGTCTTCGTTCTCTCGTGTGGAGTGATCCTCAAGTGAAGGAGACAATTCATGTCGTCATCCAGGATGCAGATTTTCGGTTCGGCCGCAGTGGCGGGGCTTCTGCTTTTGCCGCTGGCCGCCCATCGGATCGAGGCCCGCGTCGTCGACCCCAAACCCGACCCCGCCACCACCACCCAGAAAGATCAGACGGATTTATCGGTCACGGTCTACAACTCAAATCTCGCGCTGGTCCGCGACGTTCGCCAGATCCACCTCGAATCTGGCGTACTGCCGCTGCGGTTTGAAGACGTGGCGGCATCGATCATGCCTGCGACCGTGCATTTTCGCTCGCTCACCGATCCCGCAAAGCTGAGTGTCGTCGAACAAAACTACGAATACGACCTACTGAACCCACAAAAGCTCCTCGAAAAGTATGTGGGCCGCGAAATCACGCTTGTCCAGCGCGAAACCGATGCCGGCTCCACAAAATGGGTTGAGACCAAGGCTCTGCTACTTTCCGACAACGACGGCCCGGTTTGGAAAATCGGGAACGAAATTGTTACCGGCGTGGCCGCCGAATCCTACCGGTTCCCCGACTTGCCCGACAACCTCTACAGCCGGCCCACGTTGGTTTGGACGCTCGACAACCGTGGCCCTAGCGCACACCAGGTCGAAGCCTCTTACCTCACCAACAACATGAATTGGAGCGCAGACTACGTGCTGACCGTGGGCCGCGATGAAAAGAACGCCGATCTGGATGGCTGGGTCACCCTTGTCAACAATAGCGGCGCCACCTTCCGCAATGCCAAACTGCAGCTTGTCGCGGGTGAAGTGCATCGCACTCCCGAGGCCGAGGGCGCCATGCGCGACATGGTGGTGAAGGAGATGTCGGCTCCGGCGGCGAAGCCCGCGTTCAATCAGGAAGCGTTTTCGGAGTTTCACCTCTACACGCTGGGAGGGCGCACCTCCATACAGAACAACGAATCGAAGCAGATCAGCCTGCTGAGCGGGACAAACATTCCAGTCGAAAAATACCTTTCCGTCGAAGGGCAGCCGTACTACTACCGCAATCCGCAGGGGATCGGGAACGCGATCCCTCAGCCCGTGAAAGTTTTCTACCGCCTAAAGAACGACGAAAAATCGGGCCTCGGAATGCCGCTGCCTGCGGGAACCGTCCGGGTCTATCAGGCCGATTCGAAGGGAGCGGTTCAGTTCAGCGGCGAGGATACGATTAACCACACGCCTAAGGATGAGACGGTACGCATCTATGTTGGCAACGCATTCGATGTCGTATGCGAGCGTAAACAGACGGATTACAAAAAGCTCGCCAGTACTCTCTACGAGCTGGAATACGAAATTACGCTGCGGAACCACAAAGACGCCCCCGTCAACGTGGAGGTGCGTGAGCCCGTCGGCGGCGATTGGGAAGTTCTCAGCGCAACCTACAAGTCAACCAAGCTCGATGCCTCAACGATTGGCTTCCAGATTCCGGTCGAAAAGAACGGCACCGCGACACTGGACTACCGCGTGCGCGTCAAGTGGTAGCGACGATCCGAGTCAGCAGGAAACGGAACTGTTCGACTGGCAACGAATTGCCGAGTGGTGGTCGAGCAGCGCGAGCTCGTGGAGGAAGATCGGGTTTGTGGGAAACTCCTGCGAAAGTTGTTGGAGTAGCAAGCGCGCGCGCTCCGTCTGATGCTCGCGTTCACAGGCCAGGGCCAGCATAATCTTCGCGAATGGTTGGAGGTAATGGCCGTGGTCGGCAGCTCGCTGCATCAGCTCGATCCCGCGCTCGCGATCGCCGTGAACTCCTCCAAACCACAGAAACGCCCGCTTGAATCCCGACAAGCACCCGATGACGTAGTTGCTGGTACCCAAGGCAAGATAGGCATCCTGCGCGTTCGGGTCAACGGCCAGAAGTTTGGTCGCTTCGGCCTCGGCTTGCTTCATCAGACCGAGGGCGGCGAGCTGTTTTTTCACGATCAGCGCGTCGTAATTGGACTCCATCCCGTCCGCCATCGTGAGGGCCAGCAGCGCCTGGCGGTCGCTGGGATTCGCTTTCAACTGATTCTTGGCCATTTCGCGCGCGCGCTCATTTGTTGTCAGGAATGGCTTGTTCTCATTCTCCGCCGGAGTGCCATCCACGCCGTTGAGAAACTTGTCGTTATCCAAGAAAAATGCCGAGGTGAAAACGCCTTTCACATTGAACTGCTCATAGAGATGACAGGCCGCTTCCGCGACGACACCCATGGGGTCTTGCGGGCGGGCCTTTTCGTAGGCAAGAAACTGCGCTTGGGCGTCCTTGAAATTCAGCTCGTAAAGATCGCGGAAGCCTGCATCGAGCAGTCCGGGCACCGGGTCGGCGGAAGACGTCGGTCCCTCCGGCTCTGTCGTGACCGATGTAAGCGATTGTGCGGTGGCTGAATGGTAGGCCAAGAAGACGAGCGCGGTGAAAGCACCCGCCATAAGCAGGGTGTGCTTTTTTCGCATCGTGAAGTAGGCTCGCAAAGCAGCTCCGAGATCAAGTCGCATTCGCGGGCAATCTTACCGGACACTCATACCATAGGTACGGGAGACGCGCCAAACTTTGGCGGTGGCGCGGTTGTCTTGCCTTACAGGTCCTTCAGTATGAACTCCGTGATTCCCTTGTATAACTCCACTCGAGCCGAGACGTCACTTATACCATGTCCTCGACCAGGAAAGATCATGAGATTCGCCGGATACTTCCCCACTCGAATCAAGTCGTTCAGCAGCTCGGCCGTATTGGAAAAGTGGACATTGTCGTCACCCGTGGAGTGAATCAAGAGCAGGTTTCCTTCGAGCCCGCCCACGTGATTCACCTGCGATGAGCCTTCGTAACCGTCCGGATTATCCTGCGGTCGCTGCATGTAGCGCTCGGTGTACGCCGTGTCGTAGAGGCGCCAATCGGTCACGGGAGCAACCGAAACGCCTGCCTTAAAAACCCCCGGCGCGTTGAACATCGCGACAAGCACCATCGTGCCGCCGTAGCTCCATCCACAGATTCCGATGCGCGAGCCGTCGACGTAGGGAAGCGATTTCAGGTACTTGACGCCGGTCAGCTGATCTTGAAGTTCGATCTTCCCGAATTGACGATAAATGGGGGTCTCGAACGCGTGGCCGCGCTGGTAGGATCCACGGTTGTCAAGTGTGAAGACGATGTAGCCTTTTTCAGCCATCATCTGAAGCCACAAGGAATCGCTCTGATCCCACTGGTCGCGCACCTGCTGCACACCCGGACCGCCATAGACGTAGACGAGCACCGGATATTTGCGCGACGCGTCGAAATTGGAAGGACGAATCATCGAGGCATAGAGCTTGGTGCCATCGTCGGCGGCCAGCTCCAGGAATTCGACGCGCGAGAGGTTGTAATCGCTCAGCTCGCGCACCTTGTTCTCGTTGATGACCGCGACGTGTGAGCCATCCGCGCGATAGAGGTCCTGGCGCGGCGGGGTCATCGCGTTCGAGTAGGTGTCCGCGAAGCCGGACGCATCCGGGGCAAAAATAGCGTCATGTGTGCCATTTTCCCGGGTGATGCGAGTGAGAGATCTGTCGTCGAGCGAAAGCCGGTAGACCTGTGTGCCCAGCACGTCCTCTTTGTTTGACAGGAAGTAGATTACACCGTGTGCCTCGTCGACAGCCGGATGGCTGTCCGTGCCCGGTCCGAATCCGCCGGTGCCGGTGATGCCCCAGTCGCCCTGTGTCAGTTGGCCGAGCGACTTGCCGGAAAGCTCATAGAGGTAGTAGTGGCGAAAACCGCTTCGTTCGCTGGACCAGAGAAAGCGCCGGTTATCCGCGAAAAAGTAGAGATCGTCAGAAAGATTGATCCAGTATCGGTCCGTTTCGGTGAGAATTACTTGCGAAGCCCCCGTGGCAACGTCCAAAAAGAGGAGATCCAGACGAGTTTGCGCGCGATTAAGGCGTTCCACGGCGATTTGCCGGCTATCGCGCAGCCAAACGACTCGCGCGAGATACACGTCAGTGTCCGCACCGGTGTCCATCCACTTCGTCTCGCCACTATCGACGGAGACAACACCCACTCGCACAATGGGATTGGCCTCGCCGGCCTGCGGAAAACGTTCATACTCGGTAGCGCCGACCGGCGAACTCATATCGACCAAGGGGTAACGCGTCACCGGCCGCTCGTCCATCTGGTAGTAAGCAATCTTCGACGAATCGGGCGACCACCAGTAGGCCGTGCTCGCGTCGAGTTCTTCCGGATACAGCCAGTCGAGCTGACCTTTGAGAATTTCCTCGCTCCCGCCGGTCGTCAACCGCTTCGATTCTCCGGTGGCCACATCAGTGAGCCAGAGATTGGAGTCGCGCACATAGCTCACCCACTTGCCATCCGGAGAAAACTTTGGATCAAGAAGATCAGCGTCTCCGGTAACGAGCGGCCTCGACATCATTGTCTTAAGATCCAGCATCACCAGACTCGTACTGCCGATGAAGAGGAGCGATTTCCCCGAAGGAGCCCACCGGTAATTGTCTGTCTCAACGCGGCCCAGGCCCGTCGACTGAATGGCTTTTGTTTTAGGGGGCTGCATCAGTTGTGCGAGGACGTCCGCTGCGACGAGAATCTTGCGCTCCCCCGTCGCCAGCTCGATTGTCCACACCTCAGTGCCGGAGGCGCGGTGATCGAGAAATGAAATGCGCTTGCCGTCCGGGCTCCATTCGATTCCTTGCGCCAAATACCCGCTCAAGCTAGGTGCGCTGTAGATGCGCTCGACGGTGAGCGACTTGGATGGCTTGGGTTGTGCGACGCCGGTAATCGCAATGACCGCAAGCAACGCCAAAATCCAAAAGAGGCGGCCCCGAAACAACCGGCGACGGGAGTCGATGGACGGCCTTCTCCGCTGGAAATGGATCATGGTAAAAATCTCGAGTATTGCCAAGCAACATCATGCATGAGAGCAAGCGCATTGCAAGAAGGAAGTCTCGCTTACACAACAAGGGCGTCGCCAGGAAGAGAGGGGCGGCCCCCTCAGACCTTGCTCAGGAAAGCAACCCCCGATGCGACAACTCCGCGGGGCGGCTCTCGGCGTCCTATAATCCGACCGGCTAGGGGATGATGGTGATGCGTCCCATGATCGAAAAATTCATTCACTACCTGCGCTATGAGCGCAATGCCTCGCCGGGGACGATTCGCGAATACCGGCGTGATATCCGGCAGTTCCAGGAGTTTCTAACACCGCCGGGTGAGAAGACGATGCCGCTCGGGGAGGTGGATCACCACGTCGTCCGCGAGTATGTGAACTGGATGTATGACCGGAGGCTGGAAAAGGCCTCCGTCGCACGGAGGCTTTCATCCGTGCGGACCTTTTTCAAATTCTGCGTGCGCGAGAAATTCACCGAGCAGAACCCGGCGCGGCTGGTGAGTGCGCCCAAACTGCCGAAGCGGGTGCCCCAGGTGCTGACGGCGAGCGAACTGAACGCATTCCTTGATGACCTCGGGAGCCGGGGGGAGCAATCGCGCCGCCGTCGGCGGCTCGCGGCCGAATCAGAGCAAGATTCCCGAATCCTGCTCCAGCGCGATCGCGCGATTTTGGAGCTGCTGTACGCCTCCGGGCTGCGCGTCAGCGAGCTGGTGGGGATCAACGTCGGCAATCTGGACAGACAGGGGCAAATGGTGCGCGTCTGCGGAAAGGGCCGCAAAGAACGCGTGGTGCCCTTCGGGTCGAAGGCCCATCAAGCGCTCGAAGCCTACTGGCCGGTGCGGGAGGAGCTTTTGGCGCACGCGCATGAGAAACCGGACTACGAAGCGGTGTTCTTGAACCATCGGGGCGGAAGGTTAACGGACCGGTCCGTGCACATGCTGGTCAAGAAGTATGCTCGACTGGCAAGCGTCAACTGGGATTTGCATCCCCATTCGCTTCGGCACGCATTTGCGACGCACCTGTTGGCGGATGGGGCAGACCTGCGCACGATCCAGGAGCTATTGGGCCACGTTTCCCTTTCAACCACCCAGCGTTACACCCAGGCGAGCATCCGGCAACTGATGGACGTGTACGACAAGAGTCATCCGCATGCGTAGGGCGCATCTGCTAGTATCCAGGCGTGAAATTTGTGACTCGAATCCTCTGGATCGCGATCGCCGTGGTGGTCTCGTGCGCCCAGCCCTCGGTGGCCCAGGACAACTACGAGATTCAGGTGTACGGCAGCGATATGGTCGAACCAGGGCACACCATGGTCGAGCTGCACAGCAACTTCACAATCGAGGGCACCACGACAGTCCAGGACGGGCTCTATCCAACGAACCACGCGGAGCACGAAACCGTCGAAATCACACACGGCCTGAGCGATTGGTTCGAGACGGGCTTCTACATTTTCACTTCGATACAACCGGGGCAGGGATGGCAGTGGGTCGGCGATCACATCCGACCGCGCGTTCGCGTGCCGGAGAAATGGCACTGGCCCGTAGGCGTCAGCATCTCCAACGAGATCGGCTATCAGAGAAGGCCATACTCCGTGGATACCTGGACCTGGGAGCTTCGACCGATCATCGATCAAAAAATCGGGCGGTGGTATTGGTCGGTCAACCCAGCGTTTGACAAGTCCCTGCACGGTCAAAACGAGCACATGGGGTTTTTCTTTTCTCCCGATGCGAAAGTCAGCTACGATTTCACCCCCAAGATTGCGGGAGGAGTCGAATACTATGGCTCTTTGGGACCTGTCGGTGGTTTCTATCCCAGCTCTCAACAACAGCAGCAGATTTTCCCTGCCATCGATTTGAACATCGCTCCGCAATGGGAGATCAATTTCGGGTTAGGTGTCGGACTGACCGCCTCTACCGACCACTTGATTGCCAAGATGATTCTGGGATACCGCTTCAATTTCTGAGAAGGCGTCGATCGCACAAGAGGCTAAGCGGTGAGCGAGCTGGTGGGGATAAAGCCAGCTGAGCGTCGCGGTGCGGCGGGGACGGGCGGCATGGTCGAGCGATCCACGCGATTATAGAGCGTATCACGTTCGATCGGGATGCGGCCGGCAGCGCGGATCAGGCGCTCGAGTTCGGCGCGGGTGAGATGCTCAGGCGTGGTTGCGCCTGCGTCGTGATAGATCTTTTCTTCGACCACCGTTCCATCCAGATCATTCGCGCCGAACCCAAGCGCGATCTGGGCGATGCGCGGCGTGAGCATGATCCAATAGGCCTTGATGTGGTCGAAATTATCGAGCATCAGGCGTGAAACAGCGATGGTCTTCAGCGCATCGATGCCGGTCGGTTTCGGGAGGTGGGCCAGGCCGGTGTTGGCCGGGTGAAACTCGAGCGGGATGAAGGCCACGAAGCCGTGTGTTCGATCCTGGGTTTCGCGTAGACGCACGAGATGGTCGACGCGCTCTTCCAGGGTTTCAACGTGGCCGAAGAGCATGGTGGCATTGGAGCGCAGGCCGATTTCGTGGGCGGTGCGCGCGATTTGAAGCCACATCTGACCGGAAACCTTGTGGTCGCAAATGATGCGCCGAACGCGTGGATGGAAAATCTCAGCGCCGCCGCCGGGCAGCGAATCCACGCCCGCTTCCTTCATTTTCAGCAGCGTATCCCGAATCGAGAGCTTCGAGAGGCGCGCGTAGTAGTGCACCTCGACCGCGGTGAAAGCCTTCAGGTGAACCTGCGGGAAACGCTGTTTGAGGCCGCGGATCAGGTCGAGATAGTACTCGAACGGAAGATCGGGATGCAGCCCGCCGACGATGTGGAATTCCGTGGCTCCCTCGGCCACGCCCTCCTGGGCGCGCGCGAAGATCTCCTCGAGAGAAAACGTGTACGCGCCGGCGGATTCCGGTGAGCGGCCGAAGGCGCAGAGCTTACAGTGGGCGACGCAGACGTTCGTTGGATTGATGTGCCGATTGATGTTGAAGTAGCAGACGTCGCCGTGGCGTTGCTCGCGGACGTGGTTCGCCAGCCATCCCACAGCGAGCAGGTCGTGGGATTGGAAAAGCGCGAGACCGTCCTCGGAAGTCAGACGCGTGTTCGCCAGAACCTTTTGCGCGATGGGTTCCAGCCGCGCGTCGCTGATTTCGAGCTTCCTACTCATTTTCGTCGAACCACAACGGACCACTAGGGCCGCGCCACAACTGCGGCAGCACCCCAAAACAGCAGGAACAACAAGCTAATATAGCCATTCACGGTGAAAAACGCAGCATTCATTTTGCTTAGATCGTCTGGTTTTACAAGCGAATGCTCGTAGGCGAGCAGGGCTGCGACGACAGCGATTCCTACCCACGCTGGCCAGGTCAGCTGAAAACTCCAGGCCAGCCACGCCAGCAAAGCAACCATGAGAATGTGCACTGCCTGTGCAAATCGAAGAGCCTTCGCGATTCCGATCTGCTTTGGAATGGAATACAAGCCAGCGGATTTGTCGAAGGCCACGTCCTGGCAGGCGTAGAGCACGTCGAACCCGCCGACCCAAAGGGTCACGGCAGCCGAAAGAATGAACATGCGCCAATCGAGTGAGCCGCGAATCGCGATCCAAGCCGCCGCCGGCGAAATGCCGAGACAAAAGCCGAGCACGAAATGCGACCAGGAGGTAAAGCGCTTCGTGTAGGAGTAGAAAAACAGGATTGCCAGCGCCAGCGGCGCGAGCTTCAGCGCAAGCAAATTCAGTTGCCACGCCGCTACAACGAGCAAGGCCGAGGCGACGATGGTAAAACCCCAGGCAAACGCGATCGACAGCTCCCCCGTCGGCAGGGCGCGATTCCGAGTGCGAGGGTTGCGCCGATCGTATTCGACGTCCGCGATGCGGTTCAGTGTCATCGCGGCGGAACGCGCACCAATCATGGCGACGACAATCCAGAAGATCTGGCGCCACGTGGGCAGACCGCCTGCTTGGCGCGCCGCCAGCAACGCCCCCACGAGCGCAAACGGCAACGCGAATACCGAGTGCTCGAATCGAATCATCTCAAGCACAGTGCGAATGCGACTTTTTCCATCCGCCACAAAGTCACCCAGATACAGAGAGGGCTCGAACCACACTCGCCTCACAAGCAAGAATAGCGCACCCTGACGTTGCAGCTCGTTGCTTTCGCTATCTTGGTTATCGGCTGAACGTCTGAACTTAGGGCCTACCGCCTTTCCAGCGATACTGCTTCTGCTGGAGCAGTCCGAGCTGCTCGAGAACGCGGCACGCAAACTGCTCGACGGTGTCCGCGATCGTCTTCGGCTCGTAGTAGAAAGCCGGCATCGCGGGCATCACGATCGCGCCCGCATCGTGAACACGCAGCATGTTTTCCAAATGGATGCGATTCAGAGGCGTTTCGCGCATGCAGAGTAGGAGCGGCCGGCGCTGTTTCAAGCAGACGTCTGCGACACGCGTGAGAAGATCATTGGCGATGCCGGCCGCGATGGCGCCGAGAGCGCCGGCCGAACAGGGGATGACGACCATCGCGTCTAGGACGGCGCTGCCAGAAGCGATGCCGGCACCGATGTCTTTATTGGGTAGGTACTCGATTTTCTTTGCAGCAGTGCCGGTCAGAAGCGAAGGGAGTTTTTTGCTGTCCGCCGCGACGATGTGGAGTTCGGTTGACAGCAAGCGCAAGCCGGCCTCGCTGGCAATCAAAAAAACGCGCTCAACGCGTCGATCGGCATCGAGCAAACCAACGAGCGCCTGCGCATAGGCCGCGCCGCTCGCGCCGGTGATTGCGACCGCGATGGTGCGGCGCTCTGCGCTTGTCCTGGCCATGTATCGAAATGTTGAGTCTAGGTGGCGCCTTTCGCCAAAGTCAAGACAGGGAACAGCTCCCTTGCAGGTCTCCTAGAATCCGAAGGCCGGACTCCGACAAGGCCGAGAACGTCTGGGCAAAGCTTACGACGGACGGAGCGCGACGGCGAGAGCAGACGCGAGGGCCCCCTGCTCATCGGGAAACACGGTGCGGAGATCAAGGATCAGGCGGTCACCGGCGATCCGCGCGATCACCGGCGCGCCTGTTTCGGGTTTACGCAAGCGCTGTTCGATGGTCGAGGCAGAGTGGCGGCGGCTGGTGATAACAATCAAATGAGTTGGCAATTTCTGGTCCGGTGTCGAGCCGCCGCCAATCAAGGAGAATCCTGGAAGCAACTTGAGCTCGACATCCGGCGGCAACGCGGCCGTGATGGTCTGGGCAAAGGCTTCGGCCCGGCGCACCATCTCATCGATAGGCGTACGAATCATGCGCAGAGTGGGCACTTCGTCGATGGCACCACGATAGTACGCTTTGAGCGTTGCTTCGAGCGCCGCGACCGTGAGTTTATCGACGCGCAAAGCGCGAAAAAGCGGGTTGCGACGGGTGCGAGCCACCATCTCGTTTTTTCCGGCGACGATTCCGGCCTGTGGACCGCCCAGCAACTTGTCCCCGCTAAAGGAAACCAGCGCGGCGCCCGCGCGGCAACTGGCGCGCACCACCGGTTCAGTAACTCCCGTTGACGTCAGATCGGCCAGGCAGCCAGAACCAAGGTCTTCAAAGACGGGAATGTGCTTTCGTCGCCCCAGCGCGACGAGTTCGTCGAGGGAAGGCCGCTCGGTAAATCCGGTAACGCGAAAATTGGAAGGGTGCACGCGCAGCAGAAGGCGCGTGCTCGAATTGATCGCTCGTTCATAATCGCGGATACGGGTGCGATTCGTGGTGCCCACCTCGCGAAGTATGGCGCCGCTTTCCGACATGATGTCAGGAATGCGGAACCCGTCGCCGATTTCGATCAACTCGCCGCGCGAGACGATTACTTCGGCGCCTTTTGCAAAGGTGTTCAGCACAAGGAAGACTGCGGCCGCGTTGTTGTTGACGACGATGGCCGCCTCTGCTCCGGCAAGATCGGCCAGCAGACGTGCGGTATGAACATCGCGCTTGCCGCGTTCGCCGCGCTCGATGTCGTACTCGAGATTCGAGTAGCGAACAGCGGTTTCCCCGATCGCTTCCGATGCGGAGCGAGCCAGCGGAGCGCGACCCAGGTTCGTGTGCAGGATAACGCCGGTCGCGTTGATGACGCGCCTGAGAGAGGGGGCCAGCACGGCTTCGACTGCCGAAGCCACCTGTGCCGCGATCGCCTCCGGCCCCGTGGCTATTTTTTCCGGTGAGGTGAGGGCGTCCCGGATGAGTTGAGCGCGCAAATCCTTTAGTACACTGCGGGCCATCTGGGTTACAACGCCCTGACCCACCGATTGAGCCAGCGAAACCAAAGCTGGCTGGCTGAGTAGCTCATCGACTGAGGGAATAGCGCGCAGGCGGGCGTTTAGATCCTTATTTTCCCTCGATTTTGGTGTCCTTTCGATGGCTCGGCCCATTGGGCGCCTATTTGAACATGTGGCAGCAAAGCGGTGCAACCTCTGGGCTTTCCCTTTCCGACAAGCCGGAGCGCAGGGTCGTTGACGTCATCGGCTAGGGCACTTAGGCTGGAATTGCACCAGACCGCTACCGCCATGGCCACAGTCGACGAAGACCTCAGCCAAATCGAACGGGACATCCGCACACTCAAGATCGAGTACGAGCAGTTCTTTGGCGGAGGGCGGCCGCGCCCGCCTTCCGACACGCAATGGCGCGTCGACAACCTGATCCGGCGCTATAACGAGAGGATGGGTGACCTGAGCTTCGGACAGCGTTTTCGATTCAACAACCTCGCCCAGACCTATGCGAAGTATCAAGACATGTGGCGGAAAAAAGTGGTTCAGAAAGAATCGGGCGCCCAGCAGCATCACTATGGTGCGGCCGCCAAGGCCATCGAGGCGGAACGTTCCCGCAAGGCTGCTCTGGAAACGAGGGTAGTTTCCGCTGAGGACGCCCCCAGCGCGGGTCGCGCGCTGGCATCGAAGAGCGCTTTTGCTCTTTCCCTCTCAAACCCAGCTCAGGAGCCCGACAAAGTTCAGACGCTCTACGACAAGCTCATCGCCGCGCGCAGCGAGACCGGTGAAAGTGCCGGAGCACCGAGCCTCAAAGATTTCGAGCGCTTCGTCGAGCAGAAAACGAAGGATTTGCAGGACAAGGGCGGACGAGAAATCGAATACAGCGTCAGCATCGAAGGTGGGCGCGTCAAGCTAAGGGCGCGCGTCTCCGGTTAATCCAGTTTCCGATCCCCTTCCGAAATTCACCACGAACGCTTACACTGACGATTCTTCCTTCGTCCATCGGGAGGCCCAGCGTGGCACTGGAGCGGGCGCTCGTCAGCGTGTATGACAAAACCGGAATTGTGGATTTCGCCCGCGAGCTTGCCTTGCTTGGTGTGGAGATTGTTTCCACCGGGGGCACGGCCGGGCTGTTGCGCAACGCGGGGATTTCGGTGCGCGACGTGTCAGAGCTGACGGGCTGGCCAGAAATGCTCGGCGGGCGGGTCAAGACGCTCCATCCCAAAGTTCATGGCGGAATCCTGTTTCAGCGTGGAAAGATCGAGGACCGTCAGCAGGCGACTGAGTACGGCATCGTGCCGATCGATCTTGTGATCGTCAATCTCTACCCGTTTTCAGCGACCGCTCGAAAACCGGGCGTGACGGCCGACGAGCTGATCGAGAACATCGATATCGGCGGACCTGCCATGGTGCGTTCTGCCGCAAAGAACTTTCAGAGTGTGGGGGTCGTGACCGATCCCACCGACTATGCGCCGGTCGCACGTGAACTTCGCGAGAGACGTGAGCTGAGTCTTTCGACGCGACTCACCCTGGCACGCAAGGCGTACGCGCGAACGGCGCGGTATGATGGCGAGATCTCGACCGAGCTTGAACGGCTCTCGGCCAATGGCAATATGTTGATCGGCTCGCCCGAAAAACTGCCGGAACGAATTCACATCTCCCTCGAGCGCCGGCAGGCGATGCGTTACGGTGAGAATCCACATCAAGCCGCAGCGCTGTACGTCCCTGCCGGACAGAAGCCAGCGGGTTTAGCAGGAGCAAGGCAGCTACAGGGCAAGGAACTCTCCTACAACAATCTCGTGGACTTGGATGCTGCAGCGGCGCTTGTCGCCGAATTTCACCATCCCGCGGTCGCTATCATTAAGCACAACAACCCCTGTGGCGCTGCCGAGCAAGAATCGCTCCCGGAAGCCTATGAGAGAGCCCTGGCCTGCGATCCTGTGTCCGCTTTTGGTGGCGTACTTGCGTTTAATCGCATGATTGACGAACCGACGGCTGAACGAGTCGCGAAACTGTTCGTCGAGTGTATTGTTGCGCCAGGCTACAGCTCGGGTGCGCGGGAGATGTTCGCGGCCAAGAAGAACCTCCGACTCCTCGAAATGCTGGACACGGGGAGGGCCGAGGGCCTTTTGTTCAAGTCGATTGCGGGCGGCATGCTGGTGCAAGAGGACGACCGTCATGAACTGGCCGAAGGAGCCCTCAAGGTTGTAACCGAGCGCGCTCCTAGCGACGCCGAGATTCGTGCGTTGCTGTTTGGTTGGAAGGTGGCAAAGCATGTGAAATCGAACGCCATCGTTTTTGCACGTGAAGGACAGACCGTTGGCGTGGGTGCGGGCCAGATGAGCCGAGTCGATTCGGTGAAGATTGCAGTCCTTAAGGCAGCTGGCGCGGGAGTTTCGCTCGTAGGGAGTACCGTTGCATCCGACGCGTTTTTCCCGTTTCCTGACGGCGTTGAGGAAGCCGGCAAAGCGGGAGCCACAGCTGTCATCCAGCCCGGTGGATCGGTCAACGACGAGAATGTAATCGCCGAAGCGAACAAACTCGGAATGGCGATGGTGTTTACAGGCGTGCGTCATTTCCGTCACTAGATTCAAGATGGCCGTTTCAACGAAACCCGGCGGACGCCACGGCCTGCGCGTGCTGTCTCTGGAAAGCCGGCGCGCCAAGGAGATGGCGAAGCTGATCGAGAATCATGGCGGAGACCCCATGATCGCCCCGTCAATGCGTGAAGTTCCCCTCGAATCGAACATTGAAGCACTCTCCTTTGGGCGGGCGCTCGCGGCCGAAGAGCTCGATGTGGTCATTTTCTTAACGGGCGTGGGGACGCGAGCGCTGGCGCGAGTGATCGGGACGATCTATCCGGTCGAACAGTTCGCGCGAGCCCTGCGCCGGATCGACGTCGTTGCCCGCGGACCGAAACCGGTAGCGGCGCTTCAAGAATTGAACGTACCGGTCACGCTTGCCGTACCCGAACCGAACACCTGGCGCGATCTGCTCCGAGCACTTGACGAAAACAAGGCTTCGCTGCCGCTTGCCGGGCGGAGGGTTGCGGTGCAGGAGTACGGAGCGTCAAATCCCGAACTGCTCGAGGGCCTAGCCCAACGTGGAGCACTGGTCAGGCGCGTCCCGGTATACCAGTGGGCACTGCCAGAAGATCTCGGGCCGCTGCGTCAAGCGGTGGAAGCCATCGCACACGCCGAGATCGATATGGCACTGTTTACGACTTCGATTCAGATCGTCCACCTGCTGCGCGTCGCGCGGGAGATGAATCGCGAGCAGGAGCTACGCCAGGGCTTTCGGGAGATTTTGGTGGGCTCGATCGGGCCGGTCACCACCGAGGAGCTTCACCAGCACTCCTTTCACGTCGATTTCGAGCCTGCGCATCCGAAAATGGGTTTTCTCGTGAACGAAGCGGCAGAACGTGCCGGCGAGCTACGGAACAGGAAGCGTGCGGGGCACTAGCTCGGGGAGCTCGGCGAGCGGCTGGGCCTCGGAAGGTTTGGGTGGGGGGGAATGCCGCGACCCAGCCGCATCGGCGAATGTCGAAACTCTAACAGACGATTCCCCAGGTGCGTTCGTCGATTTATGAATTGAAACGATTCGTCTTCCGAATCTCGCTAACCGCTTGATTCATTTCAGCTTTGCGTGGGATCTTTACGAAGCATTAACATCCGGATCATCCTTTTTGCTTGCGTTTTCTGTGCCGCCTGAATTGATCGAGCGACGTTTCGCTCGCCAGACCGTGCAACAGGGACTTTTGTCGCGTGGGCGAAAGAGGCTTTGCCAAGAGCCGCCGACGCGCGTCACCGATTTCTTCCAGCCAGTCCTCGTATTCGGAGCCGAACTCCTGCTCCAGCTGTTTCCGAATACGCTGCGCGAGGGCCGGGCTTAGGCCACCTGTCGAGATGGCAATTTGCAGCGATCCGCGCCTTACGACTGCGCCGTAATAGAAATCACAGTGTTCCGGGTCGTCGACCACGTTGCACAAAACCCCGCGGCGCTTCGCTTGCTCGTAGACCTGTGCATGCAGTGCAGGCGAAGACGTTGCCGCAACGATAAGAAAAGCCCCCACCAAATCCGACGAGCGGAACCTGCGTACCTCCCAGCGGATTTTTCCGGCACGCGCCCAACGGTGGATTCGCTGTGTTGCAGAGGGCGCGACGACGCACACGTCGGCTTGGGCTCGTAGCAAACCCTCGATCTTTTCTTCAGCAACGCGCCCCGCCCCGACGACGAGGCAGCGACGCCCAGCTAGCTTGAGAAAAGCCGGAAATAGGAGCATCGGCCGAACTTTCTTAGCGATCCGCGGAAATCATCAGAGTTGCTCGCCCCGAACGAGGTCATCATAGGTCTCGCGCTGGCGCACGATTCGAAATTCACGGCCTTCGACGAGGACTTCGGGCGCCCGACGGCGAGCATTGTAGTTCGAAGACTGCACGAAACCGTAGGCTCCCGCCGTCCATACCACGAGCACGTCTCCCGCCTGGACAGCGGGCAGCGAAGTGCCACACGCGAGAAAGTCTCCCGATTCGCAAACGGGTCCCACCACGTCCACACGCGCCACCTTCCTAGCCCGTTCCTGATCGCGAACTGCCGGCGTGATCGCGTGCGTTGCGCCGTAGAGAACCGGGCGAATCAGATCGTTCATCGCCGCATCCACGACGACAAATCTCCTGCCGCGATTTTCCTTGATGTAGAGAACACGGGTTAGTAGCACACCTGCTGGGCCGACGAGCGCGCGGCCCGGCTCGATCAGTAGCCGGCAGCCGAGTGGCCGTACGATCTCTGCCAGCGCCTTTGCGTATCGAGCGGGAACGAGCGGTGATTCGCGTGTATAGCGTATGCCTAGACCGCCACCGATGTCGAGGTAAGGAAGCTGAATGCCCTCCAGCGCGAGGTCGTTTACGTAGGAGGCCAACCGCCGAAGGGCTTGGCGATAAGGAGCGAGGGAGAAAATCTGCGAACCGAGATGCGCGCTAATTCCGCCCCAGGCGAGCCATCGGGAGTCCTTATGGGCGAGGTACAGTGAACGCGCTTGCTGCCAGTTCACGCCGAACTTGTGTTCGTGAGCACCCGTGGCGATGTGGGGATGGCCGCCCGCCATCACACCGGGGTTGACGCGGATCGCCGCCAATGGTTTGGCGTCCGTGCCAGCCGGGTGGCGAGCCGCTTCACTCACCAGGACCTCTAGCTCGGCGGCCGATTCAATGTTGAACAGCAAAATTCCGCTGGCCCGCGTCGCACTGCCTGGGTAGCGAAGAGCTTCGCGGATTTCCTCGCGGGTCTTGCCGACGCCGGAGAAGACGATGCGTCTTCCCGGAACTCCGACGCGCCGCAGGCGGTCGAGTTCTCCGGCAGAAACAATGTCGAAAGCACTCCCCAGGTTGGCCAGAACGCGCAAGACGGCAAGGTTCGAGTTCGCCTTTACGGCATAGCACAGCGTGTGCGGTAGTGAGCCAAAGGCGCGATCGAGCGCACGATAAGCGCCTTCGATGCTGGCCCGGCTATAGACATACACCGGCGTGCCCGCCGAACCCGCAATTCGATCCACAGCCACGCCTTCACAAAAGAGGTTCTGTCTGCGGGATGACGAGCCCCTATACGCGAAGCAGGGCGTGAACTGGGCCGGATCGACGCGGCCTGGCTTTGTCCTGTGCCTGCTATGAGATTTTGATGTCATCCTGACGCGGGGTGTTGTCATCACGGCCCGGCAAAATCATGGTGCACCATCATACAAATTCTGCGCTGAAAAGCCACGATCCACACCTTCGGCGAAAATCGCTCAAGCCGGACAGAATTCCTCGCTCAGCCTGTTGCCCAGCCGAAAGCGGGCGAATTATGATCTCTCATGCGAACCATCGTCCTGCTTTGCATTTCAAACGCTTTCATGACCGTGGCCTGGTACGGGCATCTGAAACACCGTTCGGCGCCCATCTTTGAGGCCATTGTGGTCAGTTGGCTGATTGCGTTTGGCGAATACTGCTTCCAAGTGCCTGCCAATCGGATCGGCTACGGCGAGTTCACCGGATATCAGCTGAAGATCATTCAGGAATGCATCACGCTCGCCGTCTTCGTCGTTTTCGCCTGGGTGTACCTCGGCGAACGGATTCGCTGGAACTCCTTTTTCTTCGTCATCGGAGCGGTCGTATCCGCGTTCTGGGGAAGGCTGTGAATCACCGTTTCTTGACTTGGCTGCTAGCCGCCGATACACTCAAAAACGTTCCTGGTAGAGGAGCGGAGACCATGAGTAGCCGGGCCGGCGGTTCCGAGCAGCTTCGGACGGCAGGGCGAAGAGGGAGTTTCTCCGCCGAAATCGTTCCGACGGGCTGAGGTCGGCACGGTTGGGGGATGGGCTGAAAGGCCAATCCACTGTCATTCCGGCAGGCCGGGATGGAGCGCTATCGAGGAGAGAGACGCGAACCTCTCGCGTGTCCCTTCCCTCCGCTTTCCCTCCATCTCAAGCAGGTAAGCGATGAACATCGTCGAACTGACTCGAGCGCTCGTGGACATCGAGTCGATCACGGAGAATGAAGGCAAGGTCGGGTCGTACCTGTACCACTGCCTCTCCGAGATCGCGGCGAAGACGGGCGGACAGGTCGAAAAAATGGACGTCGAGCCGGGGCGTTTCAACGTGTTCGCACGTTGGGGTGAGCCGGTTGTGACGCTATCGACCCACATGGATACCGTGCCGCCATTTTTCCCATCGCGGGAGGATTCCGAGTTCATCTGGGGGCGTGGCGCGTGCGACGCCAAAGGAATCATCGCAGCGATGGTGACAGCCGCCGCGGAGCTGCTCGGCCAAGGGGTAAGACGGTTTGCACTGCTGTTCGTCGTAGGCGAAGAGCGCAACAGCGCCGGAGCGGCCGTGGCCGCACGCACACCTCGCGGGTCCAAGTACCTAGTGAACGGAG